>Ga0335081_10000193_pt1 | contig 116186 bp, 107 predicted proteins | sample Lox_Sample_35_FD_206713 | JGI IMG/M metagenome (GOLD analysis project Ga0335081, IMG submission 206713) | Soil microbial communities from Loxahatchee National Wildlife Refuge, Florida, United States - Lox_Sample_3.5 | ecosystem: Environmental > Terrestrial > Soil > Wetlands | place: USA...
AACGCATGCTCGGTCCTTTCTGAGTCTCGACAACCAGAAAGAACCGATTTGCACCGGTTCGGCCGAGCATGCACCGCGACATAGTGAATCATTCCCCGGACAGCCCTGCGCGAAAGCGGGGACCCAGATTGGGCGTGCTCGCGCGATGAAAGCTGCGCTGGATCCCCGCTTGCGCGGGGACGAACGGTTGAGAGCGTGACAATGTCGGACCGCAGCTTCCTCAACTGGCCTTTCTTCGAAGCGCGTCACCGCGCGCTGGCCGAAAAGCTTGAGGCTTGGGCCGCCGAAAACCTCGCCGACATCGATCATCACGATACCGACGCCGCGTGCCGCGCGCTGGTGACGCAGTTGGGCGAGGCCGGGTGGCTGCAACTGACCGCGCCGAGCGAAGAGGGCGAGCGGCTCGACGTGCGTTCGCTCGCGCTCGCGCGCGAGACGCTGGCCCGCCATGACGGGCTCGCCGATTTTGCCTTTGCCATGCAGGGGCTTGGGGCCGGACCGATCTCGTTGTTCGGCAATGCGGCGCAACGCGTGGCCTGGCTGCCAAGAACCTGCGCCGGAACGGCGATTGCCGCCTTTGCCCTGACCGAGCCGGCATCCGGTTCGGACGTTGCGAATACTTCGACCACCGCGCGGCGGGACGGCGACCATTACGTGCTCGACGGCGAAAAGACCTGGATCTCGAATGGCGGCATCGCCGATCTGTATGTCGTGTTCGCGCGTACCGGCGAGGCGCCCGGCGCCCGCGGCCTGTCCGCCTTCATCGTCGAGGGCAGCAATCCCGGCCTGATAATCGCCGAGCGCATTCCGGTGATCGCGCCGCATCCGCTTGCCCGCCTGCATTTCGAGAATTGCCGAGTGTCAGCCGACGCGCTGATCGGCAAGCCGGGCGAGGGCTTCAAGATCGCTATGGCGACGCTCGACGTGTTCCGCACGACGGTCGGTGCGGCCGCGCTCGGCTTTGCCCGCCGCGCCATGGCCGAAACCGCGCAGCGCGTATCCAAGCGCGCATTGTTCGGCGCGCCGATGGCGGAGTTGCAAATGGTGCAAGGCCATCTCGCCGACATGGCTCTGGAAATCGATGCTGCGGCACTGCTCATCTTCCGCGCGGCCTGGACGAAAGACCAGGGCGCGGCCCGCGTCACGCGCGAAGCCGCCATGGCCAAGCTCTACGCTACCGAAGCCGCGCAGCGGATCATTGACACTGCGGTGCAGTTGCACGGCGGCGATGGCGTGCGCTCCGGCCACCCGGTCGAGACGCTCTATCGCGAAATCCGCGCGCTGCGTATCTACGAAGGCGCCACTGACATTCAGAAAGTCATTATTGCCCGGGCCGTCCTGTCGGAATTTTCGGGAGCCGCACCATGAATAGAAACATCATCCTCGGTCCCTCCGCGCATGTCGACACCTTCACCCGTGACAATCTTCCGCCGTTCGAGCAATGGCCCGACCTGCTGCTCGACCGGCCGGAATTCCAATACCCGGAACGCATCAATGTCGGCGTCGAACTGACCGACCGCATGGTCGAGAAAGGCTTCGGCGATCAGGTCGCGTTGATCGGCAATGGGCGGCGGCGCACCTACAAGGAGCTTGCCGACTGGTCGAACCGGGTCGCGCATGCGCTGGTGGAGAACTACGGCGTCAAGCCGGGCAATCGCGTGCTGATCCGCTCCGGCAACAATCCCGCGCTGGTGGCGGCTTGGCTTGCCGCCACCAAGGCCGGCGCCGTCGTCGTCAACACCATGCCGCTGCTACGCGCCGGCGAACTTTCCAAGATCGTCGACAAGGCCGAAATCGCGCTCGCGCTCACCGACAGCCGCATCGCCGATGAGCTGGTGGCCTGCGCCAAGACCAGCAAGTTCTTGAAACAGGTGGTCAACTTCGACGGCACCGCGAACCACGACTCCGAACTCGACCGCATCGCGCTCGACAAGCCGGTGCGCTTCGAAGCCGTGCCGACCGGGCGCAACGACGTGGCATTGCTCGGCTTCACCTCCGGCACCACCGGCGAGCCGAAAGCGACCATGCATTTCCACCGCGATCTGCTGATCATCGCTGACGGCTACGCGCGCGAAGTGCTCAACGTCACGCCCGAGGATGTGTTCGTCGGCTCGCCGCCGCTCGCTTTCACCTTCGGGCTTGGGGGGCTCGCGATCTTCCCGCTGCGCTTCGGTGCGACGGCGACGCTTCTGGAGAATGCTTCGCCCGCCAACATGATTCAGATCATCGAGACCTACAAAGCCACCATCTGCTTCACCGCGCCGACCGCCTATCGGGCCATGATGGTCGCCATGGACCAGGGCGCCGATTTGTCGTCGCTGCGTCTGGCGGTGTCGGCCGGCGAAACGCTGCCGTCGCCGGTTTTCGAGGAATGGACGCACAAGACGGGCAAGCCCATTCTCGACGGCATCGGCTCGACCGAGATGCTGCACATCTTCATCACCAACCGTATCGGCGATGCCCATCCCGGCACCACGGGCCGTCCGGTAAGCGGTTACGAAGCCAAGATCGTCGACGACGAAATGAACGAGCTCGAGCGCGGCGAAGTCGGCAAGCTCGCGGTGCGCGGGCCGACCGGCTGCCGCTATCTCGCCGACAAGCGACAGACGGCTTACGTGCGCGACGGCTGGAACCTCACCGGCGACAGCTTCATGCAGGACGAGGAGGGCCGCTTCCATTTCGTCGCCCGCGCCGACGACATGATCGTCTCCGCCGGCTACAACATCGCCGGCCCGGAGGTGGAAGCGGCGCTGTTGACGCATGCGGACGTCGCCGAATGCGCGGTGGTCGCGGGGTCAGACGAGGAACGCGGGCAGATCGTCGTTGCCTATGTCGTGCTGAAGGCCGGCGTCCCCCGTGGCGTCGATAGCGTCAAGCGGCTGCAGGACCACGTTAAGGCGACCATCGCTCCCTACAAATATCCGCGTGCGGTCCACTTCATCGACGCCTTGCCGAAGACGCAAACCGGCAAGGTGCAACGATTCAAATTGCGCCAGCAGTAGGTGGACATGAGCGCCAGCGATTTCGCCATCTTGCAGCCCAACGGCTGGGTGCAACCGCTCGGCTATGCCAACGGCATCGCCGCCGAGGGCCGCCTGGTGTTCATCGCCGGCCAGATCGGCTGGAACGTGCGCGCCGAACTGGTGAGCGAGGATTTCGTCGCGCAGGTCGAGCAGGCCTTGTCCAATATCGTGCGCATTCTGGCCGAAGCGGGCGGCGCGCCGCATCATCTCACGCGGCTCACATGGTACGTCGTGGATAAATCCGTCTATGTCGCGCGGCTCAAGGATGTGGGCGAGGCCTATCGGCGCGTCATCGGCCGTCACTTTCCGGCGATGACGCTTGTCGTCGTCGCCGGCCTGCTTGAAGAGGGCGCGCAGGTGGAGATCGAGGCAACGGCCGTCATTCCCCGCTGACGTGACAATCAATCGTGCGGTTGGCGCTCGCACTGCAGCGACAGATGGCCGCGATCTGTCATCACAATGCTCGCGCCGAGCGCGCGGCTTTCGCGATCGAGCATTCGCCGCACCCATTCGACGTCCTGCTTGGAGGGACGGACAAGGCGGAAGTGCCTGATCTGAAGCGGAACGATCTCCGCGGCAGTCAAATTTCCAGTCGTCGGTTCGATGTCGGCGAAATACATCAGGACAAGATCACCGCGATAGGATTCATAGCCTCCTATGCCCTCGTAGTCGTTCAGGAAGTCGCCGCAGCCGTAGAGGATCAGCCGGCCGCGGTAGACTTCGCTCGCCTTCGGATGATGCGAGGAATGGCCGTGAACAACGGAGACGCGCGCCTTGTCGATCAGCGCATGGGCAAAGTGCCTTTGCTCCTCCGGAATGTCATAGCCCCAATTGGCTCCCCAATGCAGGGATATAACGACGACGTCTTGCGCCTGACGCTCGCGCGCAATCCGCTCGGCGATGCCGGCGACGCTTGCATCAGATAGGTCGGGAAGCAGGCTGATGCCTGGTGCGCGCTCGGTAGCCGCCCAGCCGCGTGGCGTGCCGCTCGAGGTCAAGGCGAACGAATAGACAAGCACCCGGCCCTTGCCGGCAACGGGAAGAATCGCCGGCGCGGCAGCCTCGCCTCGATTGCGGCCGGCGCCGGCGCTCGCGATCCGCAAGCGCTTCAGTGTCGCCAGAGTGTCGAGCAGGCCGCTCTGTCCCCAATCGAGAATGTGATTGTTGGCGAGCACGCAACAATCGACGGCCGCGGCTGTCAGGCACTCCGCGTTCTCCGGACTCATCCGATAATTGATGCCCTTGATTGCGAAATCCTCGCTGCGTGTGATGCTGGTTTCGAGATTGATGATGCGCGCATCCGGCGCGGCACGGTTCAACTCTTCGAGCGCCGAGCCCCAGATGTATGACGGCGCGACAGGTCGCGGCACGCGACCGTTGCGCTCTTCTGCCAGGGTTACATAGTCGAGCGCCGAGGAAACGTAGTCTTCGTAGAGCGCAGGATTGCATGGCCACGGCAGCACCTGATCGATGCCGCGGCCCGTCATCACGTCGCCGCACAGGAAAAGCCGTACCGAATTTCCGGAGGCGTGGTGCGTTAATCGCGAGCGCATGGCAGACCTCCGTAGCCGATGCGCTGCGTCGGCTTGGCGCGCAATCTTGCCGACACCTGTTTTGCGGCCATTTCAGGTGCCGCCTGCCATTGTGGGCGGGTCGCTCAATAATCAATGATCAGAATTCGCTAGTCAAAAAGGACGGCAAATCGGGTCCTGATAAAGCCTTCGCGCTCATCGATCACACGACATTGATCCCGGGTTGATCAAGGTTTGTATGGTGGCTTCCCGGCCGGTTCCGTATTGGAACAAATGGTTTCTCTCAGGCTTGGTGTGTTCGGGGAGTTTGCATGGACGATCAGACCCAGGCGCCGCTGAAAGCCCGCACCATACTCGCGCAGGCTCTGGGCGCCGGCGATCCCGTCACAAAGGCGCTGGTCCCGCCGATCCATATGTCGGCTACCTATTTGCGCGACGCCGATAACGGTTACAGTAGTGGCTATGTCTACGGCCGCACCGACAATGCTTCGGTGCAGCAGGTGGAAGCGCTGCTGGCGGCGCTCGAGGGCGCGGCGGAGGCGATAACCTTTGCCTCCGGGATGGCGGCGGCGACCGCGGTATTTCTGGCGTTGGAGAAGCCGACGCATATCGTGGCATCGCGGGTCATGTATTGGGGCTTTCGCTCCTGGCTGCAAAAAATCGGCCGCTACGGCCACAGCGTCAGCTTTGTTGAAACTTCCGACTTGCAGCAGGTGCGCGATGCGGTGCGTCCGGGCGAGACCGGCCTGTTCTGGATCGAGACGCCGAGCAATCCGCTTTGGACCATCACCGATATCGCGGCGGTTTCGGAAATTGCCCATGATGCGAATGCCATCTTGTGTGTCGATTCGACCATCGCCACGCCGGTGTTTACGCGCCCGATCGGCTATGGCGCCGACATTGTCGTTCATTCCGCCACCAAATATCTCAACGGCCACTCGGATGTCGTCGCTGGCGCGCTTGCGGCGGCGCGCAGCTGCGAATTCTGGCAGCGCATTCGCGAGGTCCGCGCGCAGAACGGCAGCCTGCTCGGGCCGCTCGACGCCTGGCTCTTGATGCGCGGCATGCGCACGCTCGATGTGCGGGTGCGCGAGCAGGCGCGGACGGCGGCGCTGCTTGCTGCCCGGCTTGCCGACTATCCGGCGCTTAAGGGCGTGCTTTATCCCGGGCTTGCGAGCCATCCCGGCCACGACGTAGCGGCACGGCAGATGGCCGACGGCTTCGGCGGCATGCTCTCGATCCGGCTTAAGGGCGGCGAGGCTGCGGCCGTTGCGACCGCGGCGCGTGTCCAAGTGTGGAAGCGGGCGACCTCGCTCGGCGGCGTCGAAAGCCTCATCGAGCACCGCGCCTCGATCGAGGGCAATGGCACACTGTGCCCGGCCGATCTTTTGCGGCTTTCGGTAGGCTTGGAAGACCCCGACGATCTCTTCTTCGATCTCGTGCGCGCGTTGGAAGCTGCGCGCTAGACTATATACCGTTTGCGTTGCGACGCCCTCCGCTCATTCCCGCGTGAGCGCGAATCCACAGACTCAAATCCCGCTGAACCAGTTGAAGCCTTGCTTGCTGTAATAGGTTTCGGGAAAAACGTCGGTCACCTCCATCGAGACAAGCCATTTGGGATTCTTGAACCCGAGCTTGGTCGATGTCCGCAGGCGCAAGGGGAATCCGAACGGATCGGTGATCGGCTCTTTGGCGTATTTGGTGGCGAGAATGGTTTGCGGGTGCAGCGCGCTCGGCATGTCGATGCTTTCGGTGTAACCGTCGGCGCAGCGGAAGGCGATGTATTTTGCCGAAAGGTCGGCGCCGATGCGCTCGAGAAAGGCGCGCAGATTGGGACCCGACCATTGCCCGATGTAGTCCCAGCCTTCGACGCAGATATGGCGGATGATCAGTTCCTGCTCCGGCAGCGCGTAGATATCCTTTATGGTCCACGGCTTTTTGTTCTCGATGCGGCCGGAGAGTTCGAGCTTCCAGCTTGCGCCATCGACCGGCTTGACGTCCTGCGGGTCGTAGGATGCATTGAAGCGCGGCGGCTTCACCACTTGCGACTCGGAATAAGTCGGCGCCAGGTGATTGGGCCGGAAAATAAGACTCTGCACCTTGTCGTTCCAGGTCGAAACCGCGCGCAGAAATGTCTGCACTTGGTCGTTCTCGCTGACATCGCAGCCGGTCAGAAGCGTCAGAGCGCCCAGGCTGAGCGCGCCGCGCAGCACATTGCGGCGGTCGATCCGCTCGATCAGACGCTTGTTCTCTCGCAAAATCTCCTGGCTGATTCCGTGCTGCGGCCGGAAGATCGAGCGGGACGGCGTACGGATCGTCATGGCGTGCTCTCTATCGGCTCGAGCGAATGTACGTGCGGCGCGGGGTCCACTGTTGGGCCGCCGGTGATCATCGACACGAGCGTGCGCGGGACCAGCAAAGCGAGGGTGACGTGTACCGCAACGAAAAGCACGATCGCCGACATGCAGAGGAAATGGACGAGGCGGGCATTCTGGAAACTGCCGAACAGCGCGAGCAATTCGGAGAACTGAACCGGCTTCCAGATCGCGAGACCCGAGATGACGGTCAAGATGCCGACGCAGATGACGCCGACATAGAGCAGTTTCTGCACCGTGTTGTAACGCGTCGGGTCATCATGCGAGAGGCGCAGACGCAAGGCGTCGTGGATGGTCGCAATCAATTCGTGCCAGCGGATCGGAAATAGCATGCGCCGGAAACGACCGGTCGCAATGCCATAGCAGACATAGGCAAGGCCGTTGAGCACGATGATCCACATGCCGAAGAAATGCCATTGCAGCCCATACTGCGCCCATTTGCCGATGGTGAGAAAATCGGGGAAATGCAGCCAGCCGAAAATGACCTCGTCGTTGTAAATCTTCCAGCCGCTGCCGATCATGATGAACATGGCAACTGCATTGGTCCAATGCATGATGCGGATCGGCGTGGGGTGCAGCTTCTTTAATTCGTGGGTCATGGTGAAAGAGCTTCCGCCTTTCGGAAAGCGCCTGCTCGGCGCCGCGATTACAGAAGGATCACCGAGCGAGGGTATTGAGGCACTCCAACGATCGCAATGCCATTTCGGTAAACTTCTCGTGGCGGCGAAGTGAATATTGGTCAAATGACCGTGCGGGCATACGCGGCCGCCAGGATCTGTGACATTATCGTTTCCCGCGGAGGCGATTGAAGATGGCAACGGACAGGCGAGAAATTCTCTTACTGATCTCGGCGTTCTTGCTCGTCCCGTTGCCCCGCGCTTTCGGCTCAGAGCGCACCCGGGGTGCGCTCATTGTGGCCCAGCAAAGTGGGCCGCCGGACGATACAAAAAAGGATGATGACGACGATAACGACGATGACGACGACAGCGACAGCGACAGCGACAAGAAGGAAAAGGACGAATCCCCGGAAGCCCGAATGAACCGCCGCTTTCCGCAGAAGGTGCGGGTCGGCGACTTGATCGGTCTGCCGGTGCTCGACGATGATGACGTGACGCTTGGCGATGTGCAGAAAGTCGTGCGCACGCCGCAAGGCAAGATCAAGCTGATCGTCTCCTACAGCAAATGGTTTGGCTGGTTTGGGCGCCCGGTGGCGGTGCCGATCGAGGTGGTGACCATTCTCGGACGTCAGCTCGATTCTGTCGACATGAAGCCAGCGGAATACGTAAAGGTGCCGACCTGGATGCCGGGGACGGATCAGGTGATTCCCGACAGCGAAACCATCCGCGTTGCGCTCGGGCGCCGCTAAAAAAACTTATCGCTGGCCTTTCGTCTTTGCGGATGCGGGTGCGTCGACCGCGCGATATATTTTCCATTCGTCCGGCTTTTCTTCGACCATCGCGTAGTAACCGCTCCCCGCGAACGGATCGTGCTCCCAGGCATCGTCGTCCGAGGTGAGCAGAACCACGCGGCACCGATAGCGCGTGGCGAGGTCCCGCACATCGCCGGCGATGGCCTTGCCGTCAAAGACGCGCTTGAATTGGTCGTCGATTTCCTTGAGCCGCGCGCGCGGCAGTGCGGTGTAAGGCAGCGCCAAGTCGCGGCCGGCAAAGCAGGAGCGGCGATCGGCAAACAGCGCCCACGAGATATTCACCGGCCAAGGCGTCATCTCCTCCATGAACGACGGATTGTTGGCGATACGCTCGGCCGGTGCGGTGTGGCGGCGCACCGCGGCCCATATCGCCGGCGTCGTGGCAAAGGCCTCATCCGAAGCGGTCGGCGAGCCGAGCACGTTGTCTTGCGTGATTTCGATCGACTGCGGCAGGCTCAGCAGCAACAGCAGCAACAGCAACAGCAGCAGCGCGGCCCTAGGCGGCGCCGGCCGGGCCAGCCAGCGCGACAGCCCGCTTGCCGCGAAAATCGTCAATATGAACACGCCCGGCAGCACCGCGCGCCAGCCGAGGTCGTTGTTGTCGGCAAAGGTAATGGTGAAATAGCCGGCGATGAGAAGGCTCACCAGCCCCAGGGCGAAGAATAGCTTGCTCATCAGCAGGACCTCGCCGGCAACGAGTTTCGCGCGCAGGCTGCCGATGAGCGAGATGACGCCGGGAATGTAAATCGCCGGAAATTCGATCTCCAGCAGCACCAACCAGTAGCCGGGAAGATCGAGAATTCGCCGCAGCTTGGCGGAAACCCAATCGTTGAACACCGGGTAGGGATAAAACGCGATCGGCCGGCTGCCGCCGCGCGCGGCGGCGTTGAGAAGTTGATCGTGCAGGAACGGGTAGGCCAGCGCAGCGGTCAGCAGCGCGGCGACGATCGCGCACCCGATAAAGCGCATGCGCGTTTTTGCGGGCGCGTCGAGCAGCAGGATTATTGCCAGGATCGGCGCGGCGGCGGCGAACAGGATGCCGCCGACCCAAGTCGAGCTCTCGAAACCGGCGACGGCGACGAGCGCGAGGAGAAGCAGCGTCGGCGCCGCTGGCCGCTGCGCCAGCCGCAAAAGAAGAAAGCTCGCCAGCAGCACGCATGAGGCCGAGGCGATGTGTTGCGGCGCCCAGCTCGTTTGAAACAGCCAGCCGGCAAAGCCGGTGGGCGGCAGAATTACCGTATAGAAGGCCTCGTCGCCGAACAGTCTTTCGAGCACCGGATGCAGCGAGGCGGCATAGGCGAGCGGCACCACCCAAACGGCGGCCGAGGCGCGGCCGCCAATCCAGGCCGCAAAGCCCATCATCAGCGCCACCGAGGAAAAGGCCGTGAACCAGGACGCGGCGATGTCGGCTTCCCAGCCGCTGATACCGAAGATCATAGCAAGCTGGGCCGCGCCGAAATGCCAGAGATAATAATAGGCCAGCGGCCCGTCGTGCCCGGCCTCGCCGAAAAACGGATTGCCCGGCGGCAGACCCAAGCGGACCATTTCGTCGATGATTGCAACCTTGGAATGGTCGAAGATCGGTTCCGCGAGCGTGACCGCATCGCGGGAAATCTTCGGAAATATCGCGATGGCCGGAACGAGCGCGAGCAGGGCGGCGAGACCATAGGCCCAAACGGGAACGCGCACATCGGCGCTGCGCTCGTCGCCAGGCTGAGGCAACCGAAGAAACAGATAGGCGACAGCCAGTATCAGCAGCGAGCCGAGCGAAGCCGTCCACGGCGTAAAGCCGATGAGACGATAGAGCGGCAAGGCAAGCGCATTGTGAAATGCCCAGCCCAATGCGGGCGCGATCGGGACCGCGAGCGGCGGCGGCGCCAAGCGTCGGCTAAGCGACAAACCGACCAGCCCCCAAAATATCAGGGCGGCAAGGCTGCACAGAGTGACGTGAAGAGCCGATGGCATGAAATAGCGGCGAGAAGGTTGACCGCGCGACGCGCTCGCCGTTAGCGATGCGGGAGATCAAGGGGCAATGCAAGCCGCTTCAGCGCCGAAGCGTTTGAAAACGACCGAGCGTGTACCTGAAAACCTCACTTTTTATTGAACATTACTTGATCCGGCGAGTTGGTACTATTCGGGTAGGAGCGACTTCCATCCACGGGACAGCTCACAGATCGGCGCAACGGCATTCCTTCCTGAAACAAGCCTTTCACGGTGGCGAACTGACAGAAGGAACGACCGCTTGAGCACAGTCGCAGTTGCGATCATATGCAAGACGCCGGTGAGTGGAGCTTCGAAGACGCGGCTATCGCCGCCCTTGCGGCCGGATGAATGCGCGGCGATATCGGCGTGCTTCATTCGCGATCTGTCTGAAACCATTCATAACCTCGTCGACGACTGCGATGTCACCGGCTACGCCGTCTACACGCCGCGCGGATCCGAGGCGTCGCTGCGGCGGCTGTTGTCCCGAGATTTTCGGCTTGTGCCGCAAGGCGAGGGCAATCTCGGCGCGCGCTTGCTCAAGGGCGCCGGCGATCTTCTCGCCGCCGGTCATGCCGGAGCGATCCTGGTCAATTCCGACTCGCCGACCTTGCCACAGGCGATATTGCGTCAGGCGGTGGACGCGGTGCGTCGTGCCGACAACATAGTTTTGAGCCCGGCCTATGATGGGGGCTACACGCTGATCGGATTGTCGAAGCTTCATGCGCGCTTGTTCGCGGACATTCCATGGAGCACAAGCGAAGTCTATCGTCTCACGCTCGAGCGTGCGCGCGAAATCGGCGTGCCGGTGGCCGAAGTGCCCGGCTGGTATGACGTGGACGATGCTTCTTCTTTGCGCATTCTCGAAGCCGAATTGTCGGGTGAGCGCCCACCTTGTGCCGCCGCGAACATGGTTGGCGCCGACGCGCCGGCGACGCGGCAATTCATGCGCGAGCGGCAAGCCGCGCCCGCGGCGGCGGACTGACCATGCGATTTGCGGCGGGAGACAGAATCGTCTCCGTGATCATTCCCTGTCTCAACGAAGAGGCGCCGATCGCGAGCGTGGTGCGCGAGGTTTTGGCGCAGAATGTCGATGAGGTGATTGTCGTCGACAATGGCTCGACCGATAAAACCGCGGAGCGGGCCGCGGGAGCCGGCGCCCGTGTCGTGCGCGAGCCCGAGCGCGGCTACGGCCGCGCCTGCGCCACGGGATTGCGTGCCGTCCGGGCCGATGCGGAAATCGTCTGCTTTCTCGACGGCGACGGCAGCGACGTGCCGGCGTTTTTGCCCGCGGTCGTTCGGCCGATCGCGGAGGGCGAGGCCGATTTCACCATGGGCTCGCGCTTGCGCGGCCGGCGCGAGCCGGGAAGCATGACCGCGCAGCAAATCGTCGCCGGCTGGCTCGCCGGTTTGCTGCTTCGCCTGACCTATGGCGTGCGCTTCACCGACATGTCGCCGTTCCGGGCGATGCGCGTCGACATGTTGCGCGCGCTCGACATGGCCGAACAGACCTACGGCTGGAATCTCGAAATGCAGATGCGCGCGGCCGCCTCGCACTGCCGCATCGTGGAAATCCCGGTCGATCATCGCTGCCGGCGCGGCGGCACGTCGAAAGTGTCGGGCAATCTTGCCGCCGGCCTGCAGGCGGGATGGAAGATTGCGACGACGTTCGTGCGCCTGGCTATGACGCAGCGGACGGCCTGAGCATGCTGGTCCTGCTCACCGGCGGTGCCGGGTTCATCGGCCGTCACGTTTTGCGCGAACTGCTCGCGCGCGGACATGCCGTGCGGGTTCTCGATTCGCTGCGCGCGGATGTGCACGGCGCCGGCAAGCCGCAAACGCTCGAAGGCGCCGAGCTGCACGTTGCCGATGTGCGCGACGCCGACGCAGTCGCTTGCGCGCTGCAAGGCATCGACGCGGTCATCCATCTCGGCGCCAAGGTCGGTCTCGGCGTCGACGTTTACGATCTGCCTGACTACGCCTCGTCCAACGATCTCGGAACGGCCGTGCTGCTGGCGGGCATGGCCCGTGCCGGGGTGACGCGACTGACTTTGGCAAGCTCGATGGTGGTTTACGGCGAGGGCCTGGCGCAATGCGCCCAGCACGGTGCGGTGACGCCCGGTGCGCGGACCGAAGCGGCGTTGGCGGCCGGGCAGTTCGAGCCGCCGTGCCCGATTTGCGGCCGGTCCCTAAGCCCCGCACTCGTCGACGAGACGGCGCCGCTCGATCCGCGCAACGCCTATGCCAGCAGTAAAGTCGCGCAGGAATTCTATGCCGCCAACTGGGCGCGCATGACCGGCGGCTCGCTCGCCGCTTTGCGCTATCACAATGTGTACGGCCCGGGCATGCCGCGCGATACGCCCTACGCCGGCGTGGCGGCAATTTTCACATCCGCATTGCGTCGCGGCGAAGCGCCGAAAGTGTTCGAAGACGGCCGTCAGCGGCGGGACTTTGTCCACGTCCGCGATGTGGCCAGGGCCACCGTGCTTGCCTGCGAGAGGCACACGCGCGGCGTGCGCGCCTTCAATGTCGGGTCGGGTACCCCGCGCACGGTCGGCGAGATGGCGGATGCGCTGGCCGATGCGCTGAAGGGACCTCGCCCGGTTGTCACCGGGCAATATCGCTTGGGCGACGTCCGCCACATCACGGCAGATTCGTCGCGCCTGCGCGCCGAGTTGGACTGGCTGCCGCAAGTCGAGTTTCGGCAGGGCATGGCCGAGTTGGCAGGCCTGTAGGCGGCACTCTTACAAGCAGAGCTTCAGTGCGTGCTCAGCGGCGGGCTCGGACGGACGCGCGATCGCCGCCCGCAAGCCTGTCCGGCCGCTGCGTCAATTGATCGACAGCCGGGAAATCGACATAAAAGACTGAGCCGCCGCCCGGCGCGTCGTCGAATCCGATCTGACCGTGCATGCGCCTCGTGATGTGGCGCGCTATGCTCAGGCCGAGGCCGGTGCCGGTCTTTTGCCCGCCGATTGCGGTATCGGCCTGCGCGAAAGCATTGAACACCCGCGGCTTGAATTTGGCCGGGATACCGCGGCCGTGGTCGCGCACGGCGATGCGGATGATTTTGCCGCGCTTGCGGAGCGTTACGACGACTTCATCGCGGGACGGCGAGAACTTGATGGCGTTCGAAAGCAGATTGGTGACGACTTGGATCAGTCGGTCGGGATCGACATAAATGTCGCACATTTCGTGCGCGGGCTCGACCCGCAGGCCGACCCGGCAACTGTCGGCAAAGCCACGATTGGCCTCGATCGCCTTTTCCAGCAGGCCGCGCGCGTCGCAGCGCTGAAAATGAAACGGCATCTCGCCGGCGTCGAGCTTCTTGAGATCGAGGATATCGTTCACCATGCGCACCAGCCGTTGGCAATTGCCGTGCGCGATTTCGAGCAGATGCGCAGCCGGCTGCGGCAGCTTGTCGGCTGCGCCCGCGAGCAACAAGCCGAGCGAAGCGGCAATCGACGTCATCGGCGTGCGTAGCTCGTGGCTCACGGTGGCGACGAATTCGTCCTGCACCCGCTCCAGGCGCTTGCGTTCGCTGATGTCGACGATGGCGCCGACCACCACCCACGCGTCGCCGACGCGAATCGGATTAAGGCCGACTTCGACCGAAAACTCGCTGCCGTCCTTGCGCCGGCCTTTGAAATCGCGGCCGGTTCCCAGGTGACGGATTTCGGGATGCCTGGCAAAGCCGCGGCGGTGAACCGCGTGCTTGGCGCGCAAGCTTTCGGGCAAAAGAAATTCGACCGGCCGGCCGAGCAATTCGTCGCGTCGGTAGCCGAACAGGCGCTCGACCTCGCCATTGACCAACAGGATCGCGCCGCGACCGTCCACGACGACCATGCCGCCGGGACAGACTTCGACCGCGAGCCGAAAGATCTCCGGGCCCAATACGGCCGCGCTTCCGCCGCTGGCAACGGGCATCGCGCAGTTATCCGGTTGCGGGCCTAATTCACACGTGCGAGAATTCGCTTTGTCTCACCATGCGCTCGGTTTCGAGACGGTCGTGACCGTCCGGCGCCAGCCGCGGCGCCGGATAGCGCAGCCGATCGAGCACGAACAGCCGGATCGCCGATGACAGGTTGCTCTGATGACGTGACTTGTCGATATTGCCTACCAAATTCGACAGCGTCACGCGTTCGCCGTGCGCGATTTCCTTCAGTCCCCGCCAGAATGCGTCTTCGAGGCTGACGCTGGTCTTGTGCCCACCGATGACGATAGAGCGCTTGACGATTGGCGATTTCATGAGCGTGTCCTTTTTGTTTGAAGGCAATGCACCCCAACTGCCTTCAGTTTGTTACCGGGTCCTCGTCACCAGACGCATAGGCTTGCCAACGCGTACAAACGCTATCGGCGTACGTCTCTTATCATCACGCGCAAAATTCTCATGGCGCGAGTCGCGTGGCTTGCGCGAGACGACGCCACCACCCCTACGAAAATAACTTATGTCATGCGCGTTACAATTCCGCTGTTCAAAATTGTACAATGTTGAAAAATGTCAGCGAGGTAGCATTTTGCCAATTGGCGCGCGCGACCGTACCTCGACACCAGCGAGAAGGATTTTATTACCAGCGCACGTCGCTATCGCTCATCGGCGTGCGCTTGATCATCCAAAATAATATTCAGCAATGAATTGTGGACGCGGATATGGCCGTTGTATTCGATATAGCCCAGTCTTCGAAACTTCGTCATGAACTGACTGATTCGCGAGCGGGTAGTGCCGACCATGTTGGCCAAGGTTTCTTGGGTGACCGGTATGCTGATGAGGCTCGATTGTTCGCCATGGCCGGCATTTGCCAGCGTCAACAGGATACGCGCCAGCCGCTTCTCGCTCGAATTGAATAGTTGATCGATCAGGTCTTCGCGCAGCTTGTCATTTTGATTCAACAGGTGGCTCAATAGCATCTTGGCAAAAGCCGGATCGTCGCGCAGCGCGCGGGCCACTATGTCCCGGTCGAATCGGGCGATCTCGCTCACGCCTGCCGCTGTCACCGTCGCGTTGCGCCGTGCCGGCCCCTCCAGGCTCTCCTCGCCAAAGAAATCGCCATTTCTGAGAATGCCGAGCACCGCTTCCTTGCCATGCTCGGAAATGACCGTCACTTTTACGGTGCCGCAGACGATGTAATAGACCGCGTCGGCGGGATCGCCCTGCGCGAAGACGATTTCGCGGCTCGCATATTTTGTAACGCCTACGCCGGTGTATTTGCCAATGAAAGCCCGGTAGTCGAAGGGTTCGGCTCTGGCTGTTGTGCCGCTGCCGGCTGCTGCGGTCATGGCACAATCTCCTTCGGTCATTCGGTCATGAGCGCCGATTGATTCGGCAGTCTTCCCGGACCATTTTGTAATAGGTTGTTCGCTATTTTTCATAATAACGAAGAGTCGATTATCCAGATAATACTTTCTATTCGTTTGAGTTCCATGAGCGATGCCTGCAATGGTGTGTCGATACCCATTAACGGTCATTATGCAATAATCATTATGCGCATGCATAATCGTGTCCCCGTTCGATCGTCGCATTGCTGGTAATCGGACACCAAAAATTCCGCGGGTTATCTTGGCGTGCATTGCGAATGCAAATGCCGTCATTTCTTTCACGCATCGTTCATGTCGCCGTGCAAATTTGAAGTCCGCGGATCTTCGGGGGATTCGCTAGGCCGTGACGCTTGCCGCGCACGATTGGCATCAGGGGGAACGCATGAGTGGCTTTCGAGTTCTGCACGTCGAAGACGAACCGGACATCCGCGAGGTGGTGGAATTATCGCTCCAGCTCGATCCCGATTTGACGGTGAAAAGCTGCGGCAACCCAACCGACGCACTAAGCGAAGCCGCGGACTGGATGCCCGACCTCATATTGATGGATGCGATGATGCCGGTGATGGACGGCCCGGAGCTGTTGGCGCAACTGCGCGAGGACAGACGCACGGCGGCCATTCCCGTCGTGTTCATGACGGCGCGGGCGCAGCATAGCGAGATCGAGCATTTCATTTCGCTCGGCGCGGCCGGCGTCATCGCCAAGCCGTTCGATCCGCTGACGCTGGCCAAATCGGTGCGGGATTGCCTGCGCGGGAAACAGCCGTCGCGGGGGGCGGCAGCCGGGCGCACAAAGGCTAGTCGGAGCGGCTAGCTGTTCAAAGTAACGATGCGATCGCCGCCCTCGGCCGCGCCGCGCTGAGCGGCGGTGACCGCCTGCGTCAGCAATTTGACGCGATCGGGCCCGCCTTTCACGCAGGCGGTGACCACGGCGGCGCTCGCGGTGACACGGTCGCCGGCGAAGACCTCGCGATTGTTGATGCCGAGGCCGGCGACGGCTCCGCGCAGCGAGTGGGCGAGCTTTTGCGCGCCGGCAGCGCCGACGTCCGGCGCGACGATAATCATCAGCCCGTTCGGGTAGGACGCCGCCATCGCGCCTATGCTGGCCGTCGTGGCCCGGATCGCCTCGGCGGCTTTGGCGCGGATCGCGCGGGCAGCATCCTCGCCTTGCGATCTCGTCACCTGGCCGAGCCGATCGATGATGAGCGCGATCACGGAAACCGTGTCTTCGCTATCGAGTCGGGCGCCGGAAGTGAGATAGGCCTCGGCGACTTCGCCGGCGAGAAGACCGGTGGCCTCGTCAATCCAGAGCGTCGAGCGGCGCTCGCCCCAGCCCGCCAGGAAGTCGAGCAGTTCCTTTTCGCGTTGGCGGCGTTGCTCTAGCTCAAATTTAATCTTGAGCGCCGCGCGCACGCGCGCCAGCAGCTCGGTCCGGTTGACCGGCTTGGCGATGTAGTCATTGGCGCCGGCGGTAAAAGCGTTCGACAAGCTGTCCTTGTCGTCGAGCGAGGTGATCATGATGATCGGCATGTCTTGATAACGCGCGTGGCGGCGAATTCGCGCGCAGGCTTCGATGCCGTCGACCTCCGGCATGACGACGTCGAGCAGCACGATGTCGACCGGCGCCGCGCCGTTACCCCGGTTCTTGTCGATGTCGAGAGCCGCGAATGCCTCGGCGGCTGAAGCGGCGGTCTGCACGTCCCGATAGCCCGCGCTACGCAATGCCGCCTCGGTGAGCTCGCGGGCGTCTTCCGAGTCATCGACGACAAGAAGGTTCATGATCGGCTGCGTTTCCCTGTTTTATGCGTGGTTCTACGACGCGCTTGCATTGTGACGTACGCAGCCGTTCGCAGCCGCAGAGTCGCCGCGTCGCATGCGCGAGCATGCCGGCTGGACGGCCCATCACCGACGTAAAAAGGACCACGACGGCGGAACATCAATGTGAATGGTTCGCCGCCGGCGCGCCCGGCACAATCAGCTCACGGCGCATTGGCCGTCTCTCCCTTGGCGTAATCTTCGAGGTCGGCGGCTACACCGGCGCGCAGGCTTTCAAGTTCGGTCTTGAGCGCGGCGATCTCCGCTGCCGTCGGCGCGCGCTTGGATTTTGCCGCCTCGCCGATAGTCGTGCGCGCGACCCCGGCAGCCTTCCCGGTCGATGCAAAGCCGAGCGTCGGCGCGATGCCATACATTTCGTGCAGCCGGCGATGCGCGACGATGGCGATCTCGATCGACTGAAGTCCGCCGCTCGCCATTTTTTCCAGGTCGGCGAAGCTATCGGCGACCTTGCTGTTGAGCGTGGAGGCGAATCGCGCGCGCACGCGCGCGACCTGATCGGCAAAATCGTCTTTAGTCATCATGTGCGATGCTCCGCATGCGGCGCGTTGGCGCGGCACACTGGCATGGCGAGGTTAAGAACCTCTGTGCGTTGCGAAGTAGTCTTTCAAAGCGAAGAAGGTAATTCGGTGTACTGCGCCGTTGGTAGAATGGTGTTGTATTTATTTGCACTGGCCGACGGCCGATACAAATGCATGGCAGAATGGTGCCATAGTATGGCGCCGCATTCGAAACGAGCGAAGCTTAAGGCTCCGCGATCTGCCCTGCAACGGCGTGTCAATCACTTCGTGCCGTAGGCGCGGTCGCCGGCGTCGCCGAGTCCGGGAACGATAAACGCCTGCTCGTCGAGGCCGTCGTCGATCGCCGCCGTCCAGATCGGCACGTCGGGATGAATGCCGCGCATGCGTTCGATGCCCTGCGGCGCGCTCACCATGCAGACCAGACGGATTTCCTTGGCGCCGCGCTCCTTCAGGCGATCGACCGCCGCCACCGCGGTATTGGCGGTAGCGAGCACCGGCACGATCACGATCACCAGCCGCTCGACGAGATCGGATGGCGCCTTGAAGTAATATTCCACCGCCGCGAAGGTGCCCGGCTCGCGATAGAGCCCGATATGCGCCACCCGCGCCACCGGCACGAGATCGAGCATGCCCTCGGCGAAGGTGAGACCGGCGCGCAGGATCGGCGCAAATACCAGCTTCTTGCCCGCAAGCTTGGGCGACTTCATGCGCGCAAGCGGCGTCTCGATCTCGACCATCTCGAGCGGCAGATCGCGCGTGACCTCGTAGCAAAGCAACATGCCGATTTCGCTGAGCAGCTCGCGAAAAGATTTGGTTGAAAGATTCTTGTCGCGGATGAGCGTGAGCTTGTGCTGCACCAGCGGATGTCTGACGATTGTCACGCCTTCCATGTTCGCTCTCCTCGGCTCGCGCCTAAAACACAGTGCCGTCGCTGGCGACCTTGATCGGCGGCGCGCCGTCGGCGCGGCGCTCGCGCGCGATCGCGCGCCCGGCGGCCCAGGTGCCGCCTTCGAGAATTTTCGCCAGTGGCAGACTATGCGCATCCATGTTCAGCTTCTCTCGTACGATAGCCGCCAGCCGATCGAGCAGCGCAACCGTAAGCGCGCGCCATTCGACCACCAGCGGCGAAGCGACATCGTGCGACTGATCGGCCTGGCTCGCATCACGCAGCCTGAGCACGCCGCTATCCACGAACAGCCCGCCGTTGCGATATTCGGCAAGTCCGGTAAGTCCGTCGATGTCGGTGACAGTGAAGCCCGCCCGCTGCAGCGGCTCGATCAGGGAATAGGCCAGCCATTGCGATAGCTTGTGCAGCGGCACAAGGCCGCTGGTCGCGTCCGACGTCGTCATCGCCGGATGCCGCCAGCAGTCGCCCAGCGGCACGCCGCCCAGCGTGATGCGCGACGGCCAGATCGGCCCCAGTTGATGGAGCAACTCGGTCAGGATATCCGGCGCCGCGATGCGGCGGCCCTGCGCCAGCGACGCGAGATGATCGAACAAGCCGCCCGGGCGCGGACTGTCGTTGCGCGCAAACAGCGCCGGCTTGCCGGCGACCTGCTTGCCGAGCGCGCGCAGCAAGGCGGCGCGGCCTTCGACGCCGACGAGCGGATTGTCGGGAGTAACTTGGAAGCTGGCGCCCATTTGCTCCGGAGTTAGTTGCGTCAGCACTGCGGCATCGACTCGAAAAGGATCGACGGGGTCGGCCGAAAAAGCGCCGCGCGCAAACATATCGAGGCTGGCGAGCGCAAGCCCTTCCGAGCGACCAACATATTTGCCGCTTGCCGCGTCGAAATAGCGCCACCGCGCGCCGGCGCCGGCGTCGAGAAAAACGCTGACGATCGCCAGATCGAAGGCGGCGCGCGCCCACGCCGCCCCATTCGGCCAGCGCGCGGTCGCCGCCAGAGCGGCAAAACGGTCGACGCCGCCGACAACGAAATGGCGCCAGCGCGAGTGGAACGGAATCTCGAGTGACGGATAGGCTTGGCGTGTCACCGCGATCACGCGTTCGGCCGTAGCATCAAGCAAAGAAAGGTCGATGCTGAAATGCGCCAGCCGGTCTTCAAGTCCCAGCGCCAGCATGTGCTGCGCACGCGTGCGCACGGCCGCGGCGCTCAAAAGCGAATAGGCCGCGGCCGTCTCCGGATTCATAAAATCGGATGCCTTCGCTCAATACTTGTCGAGCGGCCGCCCGACCGAGTTGGCAAGATCTTGCGGCTTGGGCAACTCGGGCGAGTAATAACCGGCCGCTTTCTTGGCGGCGATCTCGACATGCGCGTCGGCCGGCACCAGATCGTCGGGAATCGGAATTCGCTCGACGATCTCGACGCCCTGCTCAACCAGCGCGTCGTATTTCAAATCGCTCATCGATACGAAGCGGTCGATGCGCTTGAGGCCCAGCCAGTTGATCACGTCGGGCATGAGCTGCTGGAAGCGTGCGTCCTGCACGCCGGCCACGCATTCGGTGCGTTCGAAATAGGCGGCCGCAGCGTCGCCGCCCTCCTGCCGTTTGCGCGCGTTGTAGACCAGGAATTTGGTGACCTCGCCGAGCGCGCGGCCCTCCTTGCGGTTATAGACGATGATGCCGAGCCCTCCCGCCTGCGCGCCGCGCGCGCACTCCTCGATGCCGTGCACCAAGTAGGGCCGGCAGGTGCAGATGTCGGAGCCGAACACGTCGGAGCCGTTGCACTCGTCGTGAACACGGCAGGTGATCTTGGTTGCGGCGACGCTAAGTTTGTCGACATTGCCGAACAGATAGACCGTGGTGCCGCCGATCGGTGGCAGGAACACGTGCAGGTCAGGCCGCGTCACCAGCTCGGGGAACATGCCGGCGGTCTGCTCGAACAGCGTGCGGCGCAGCTTGGTTTCCGGCGTGCCGAAGCGCTCGGCGATGCCGGGCAGATACCACACCGGATCGATGGCGATCTTAACGACCGCGAGGCTGCCGTTGTCGTGCACGACCTCGCCGTCGATCTTCAGCCTCCCGGCGGCGATCGCATCCTGCATCTCGTGCAGATCGAGCCGCGCCTTGGTGATGGCGATGGTTGGGCGGATGTCGGTGCCTTCCTCGATTTCGCGTTTGAAGGTTTCGGCGGCGAGATGGCCCCAGGGATCGAGCGATACGATGCGGCGCGCTTCGCTCCATTGCGGGAACGGACCGATCGTCACCGCCGGATGGGTGTTGGTAAGATCGGGCCGCCGGATCGGATCGAGCGCGCCGGACGACACCGCCAGCGCCCGGTAGAGCGCGTAGGAGCCGCCGTGACTGCCGATGACGTTGCGGTCGCCCGGCCGTGACACCGTGCCAATAATCGGGCCGCGCTCGCGCGCGCTTGCGGCGCCCCAGTGGATCGGGAAGCGCGGCTTGCCGCCCGGCTCGGGATGCGAGGTCAGGCGGATATGATCGGGCCGGTTCGAACGGTTCATGCGTGAGCCGAAAACGCGACGGCCCGCCAATGGCGACGGGCCAGACAGCTGGATTTACGGTTAATCTACCGGGGGTTAGGTTAACTTGACCACCCCTCCAAGCCAAATATAGCGATCCTTGCGCCGCAAGCAATATCGCCCGATCGGGCATCAATCCTAGCGTTACTGCGGCCCGATCAGGCCGGTCCACTTCGGCAGCGTCACGTGCACGCCCTTGTGCTGGTTCACCACCTGGGTGATTCGCAGATCGGCGACCAGGCTGCAGAGCCGATAGGCATCCTCGAAGGTCAGTTTCCCGCTGGCGACGATCCAATCGATCATGGCGCGCAAGGCGTCGGTCGCGGCATCGTCGAGGTCTTCGTCGAAGGCCATGGCGATGTGATGGGTCGGTGTCTCGGCGCGCGGCAAGGAGAGGTTTGCGTTTCTGATGAGATCGATCTTGAACACACCGGTGAGCCCGGTTTCGACCGCGGTGAGGCAGACTTCCCCGTCGCCTTGCACGCCATGTCCGTCGCCCACCGAGAACAGGCCGCCCGGCTCGAACACCGGCAGATAAAGGATCGCACCGCTCGTCAGCAGCTTGTTGTCGATATTGCCGCCGAAGGCGCGCGGCACGACCGAGGTCTGCCGTCCCCACGAGCGCGGCGGCGCCGTGCCCATCACGCCGAAAAACGGCGCGGCCGGAATATCGAAGCCCCAAGGCGTATGGATGATTTTCGCAGCGAGATCGATGTCCAAATGGATGCGCCGGGTTTCATCGGTTGCATCGGGCAGGGCGCCGAGCAATGGCTTGATCGAGTTGTAGCCCCAGTTATCGCGCAGCCGCACCTCGACGATCTCGACGCGCAGTGCATCGCCAGGCATCGCCCCACTAATGGCAACCGGGCCGGTCATGATGTGCGCGCCGGGCCCGCGCGCGACATGCGCGTGCACGTCGCGATGGTTCGGGCTCACCGTCGCCCTCGATCCGGCCGGCGGAAGATCCTCCGGTCCGCCGCTCATCGTGTGCACGGTGACGGTTTCGCCTGGGGCAATAGTCAGGACCGGTTCGAGCGTGCCATCGAAGTAGCCCCAATGAACGGTGTGGGCGGACGGAAAAATTTCGTGCTGAGTCATGCGTTCTTCTTTGTCTGCTTGCGGCATTGCCGAATGGATGATGCGTGCTCGTGTAACATCGGCGGTGGGAAAGAGATAGTGCGGGGAGGTTGCCGCGATGCTATCCCTGTTCGCCGCTTCATGGGGAGGGAGTGCATGGACGCCGGGCTCGAAGAATTATCCTTCACCTATTTTCCCGAAAATTATCGCTGGTCGCACGGGCTTCTGATCGGGCTCAATATGGCGCCGTGGGGCGGCGCGGAAATCGGCGAGGTGAACCGCATCGGCTTGCGGTTGAAGAAATGCGTCGGCGACGACGACGCTTGGTTTCGCGAATGGGCGCGCGAGGCGCGCACGGTGGAAGACCGCGGTCGCGAACGCATCGCCGAAGGGCATAGCGTCAGCGGCGCGCAATATCTGCAGCGCGCCAGCGCCTATTACCATGTCGGCGAGCGCTTCCTGCAGCCGAAGAGCAAGGAAGGCCTCGACGCCTATAGGCGCGGCGTCAATTGCCTGCGCGATGCCGCCAAGCTCATCAAGCGGCCGCGTCTGGAGCATGTCGAAATACCGTATGACGGCGCCAGCCTGCCGGCGATCTATGTGCATGCCGAGCCGTTAAAGCGCGGCGGCAAGGTGCCGGCCGTGGTTTTTTTCGACGGACTCGATATCACCAAGGAGATTCAATATTTCAAAGGTATCGCCGATCTCGCCGGGCGCGGCATCGCCTGCCTGATCGTCGACGGCCCCGGCAACGGCGAAAGCATACGTTTCCGCAATTTTTATCTGCGCCACGACACCGAGCATTACGCGACGCCGGCTTACGAGTATCTCGCCGCCCGGCCGGAGATCGATGCCGAACGCATCGGCGTCATGGCGATCAGCCTCGGCGGCTATTACGCGCCGCGCGCGGCGGCATTCGAGCAGCGCTTTGCTTGTTGCCTCGCCTGGGGCGCGCAGTGGGACTATCAGAAAATCTGGATCGAGCGCTTCGAGCGCCTGGCGCGCGCCGACACACCGTCGCTCTCGGTTGCCCAGCAACATATTCTGTGGGTGCTCAATGCGTCATCGCAGGACGACGTGCTCAGGCGCCTTGCTCCATTCAAGCTTGACGGCGTGGTGCAAAAGATCACCTGCCCGTTCCTGATGCTGCACGGCGAGGGCGACGAGCAGATTCCTTTGCCCGAGGCGCAGAAATGCTTCGACGCCGTCGGCTCGCGGCAAAAGACCTTGAAGATCTTCACGCGCGAAGAAGGCGGCTATCACCATTGCCAGATCGACAACCAGAGCATCTGCTCGGCCTATATGTGGGATTGGCTCGACGAGGTGCTGCAGCCGGCGCGCTGATTGCTTTTGCGCCGCCCTCACTGATTGATGTGGATATTGTTCTTGCGGATCACCTCGCCCCAGCGCGCAATCTCGCTGTTGAAAAACGCGCTGCCGGCCTCCGGCGAGAGCTGATCCTTCGGAAAGGCCGAGACGCCTTCCGCCGCCCACAATTTGACGATCGCCGGATCGGAAACGGTTTCTTGCAGCGCCGCGTTGAGCGTCTTGATGGCCGCCTCCGGCGTGCCGGCGGGCGCAAACAGCGCCTGCCAGAAGACAAAGTCGAGTTTCGGTCCGAATATGGTTACGAAACTGGCGAGGTCCGGAAGCTGCTCGGATTTTTCTTTCGAGGTAATGCCGTAGGCCTTCAGCTTGCCGGCCTTGACATATTGCACGATCGACTGCGGCGTGCCGATAAACAGGTCGACGTGGCCGCCGAGCAGGTCGGTCATCGCCGGCGCCGCGCCGCGGTAGGGAATTTGATCGATCTTCACCCCGGCTTCCTGCGCCAACAGCGTGGTGGCGAGATGGCCGGTGGCGCCGTAGCCGGGGATCGCCGCCTTCAAGGTTTGTTTCTTCATCAAGCCAACCAGTTCGGGCAGCGTGTTGGCCGGAAGCGTCGGGCGGCCGACCAGGATCAGTGGGTTGCGGTTGATCAGCATCACCGGGATGAAATCTTTGACGGTGTCGAACGGGAGTTTCTTGTAGAGCGTGACGTTCGCCGAAATCTGCAGATTGTGCAGCAGCAGGGTGTAGCCGTCGTGCGCGGCATGCAGGACCTTGTTCATGGCGATGATGGTGCCGCCGCCGCTGACATTCTCGACGATGAAGCTCTGCTTGAGCCTTTCCGACAGGGATTTCGCAACAACGCGGGCGGTCTCGTCGGTCGGTCCGCCGGCCGGATAGGGCACGACGATGGTGACGGTACGGCTCGGATATTGCTGCGCCGAGACCGGCGCAGCGGCAAACATGCCGAGAACGGCCAGGGCAACGACGGCGATACGCCTCGTCATAGGCACCTCCCCCATTGAAGTTTTTCAGCTTCTCGACGTCTTTTGCCGAAGCTTACGCCGCCGGAATGATCGGCAACAAGAGGTAGGGCGCCTTGCCGGCGGCAAAGTGCAGCGCATTGCGGCAGGCGAAAATCCTCGGCGGGCGATCGTCCGGATCGACGTGCAGAAACGGGCCGACGCCTTTCATCGGGTAGGGCGCGTTCGGCAGCGACGCGTCGGTGCCGTCGTATTCGTAATCCTCGCCGCGCAGCGTGAGCGCAAGCCGATAGCCGGGCGGCACGACGATGGAGGTCGGCCAAATCTCGACGTCGAGTTCCACCGGCTCGCCCGGCTGCAGCGGCCATTCCTCGTCATGGGCGTGCCAGGGGCGGTAGGGGTGCGACAACGCCGCATCGAGCTTGCGCTGCGAGGCGCGCAGCCAGCCGAGCCCCACCGGCGTGCGCGGATCGTTGGAGCCGACGAAGGTGATCTCTTTGCCGGCGGGATCGAATACCCGCAGCACCAGGAAAATATCGGCGTCCGTCGTTTCCGACGACAGCCACAGCTTGGCGGCGACCGGGCCGGTGATCTCAATGCTCTCGCTCACCGGCGGTGTGCTGAAGGTGAGGCCGTCGCCGTTCGTGTCATAGCCCAAGGTCGCCTCGCCGGTCGGCAAGCCGGTGCTGAGGCCAAGGTCGGGTTGCAAGAAAAATTTCGTCCATTGCGTACGGGCGAGCGGCCATTCGTTCTCGCCGCGCAGCACGAACTTTTCGTTCAGATGCCGAATGTTGAGCGACACGTGTGGCTGCTTGTCCCAGCCGGTATCCTCGCCTTTGAGAAAATACCCGAAGAAGCGTTTCTGCAGCTGCTCGCCGTATTCAGAGTAGAAGTGCGTGAAGTGGGTGTCGCCGTGCACTTCCAGCCATTTTTGCTTGGATCCGGCGCGCGCAAAGCCTTCGAAATTGCCGCGCGTGTGCAGCCCCATGCCGCCCCAATTGCCGGCCGACAACAGCGGCGCCTCTATCTCCGCGAAATCGGCGGTGCGCGCCGCGTAATAATCATCCGCCAGCCGGTGCCGCTTGGCGTCACCCGGCGTATCGGCGCGGTTCTTGGCGAGTTCTTCGCTCGGCAGCGTCTCCGGCCCGGCCACCAGCTCGCCTGTCACCACGCTTTTGACGCCGCGCGCGCCGACGCCGTGTTGCACGCTCGCCACCTGGCGCGGATGCCAGCTATGCAGGAAGTCGCACAAAATTCCGCCGTGCCGGGCAAGCTCGCGGTAATAGTCGGATGAGCCTTCCCAGATGCATAGCGCGGCAAGATGCGGCGGCCTGAGCGCGCCGACTTGCCATTGATTCATGGCGTAGTAGGAGATGCCGTTGATGCCGACCTTGCCGTTGCTCCAGCTTTGCGTGCCGGCCCATTCCACGCATTGATAAAGGTCCTGCGCCTCGCGCAGCGACCACACGTCGAGAAAGCCGGGCGAGCGCCCGGCGCCGCGCGAATCGATGCGCACGATGGCATAGCCGTCCGCCACCCATTTCTCAGGGTCGACCAGCTCCCAGTTCTGATACTTGTTGCTGGAGCCTTGCAGCACGTTGGGCGCTGACTTGCTCAGCCTCGACCATTGGCTCTTGTAGCCCTCCTGGAACGACAGGCCCTTGGCGTAGGGTCCGTAGCTCAGAATGACCGGATGGCTGCCGCCGCCGGGCGGGCGAAACACGTCGGCGCGCAGCGCGATGCCGTCATCCATCGGGATCGGCACGTCCCAATCGATCTGCATGCCGTCGCGGATTTCGCTTTTCGCCGTATCCATGATGCTCGACCCCGCCAATTGTTCGACATCGCTATCACGGCATCGGCGCAGCCGGAATTCAAGCGTGCACTTGAGCGGTTGCAGGCTTCATGTCACCAATGGCTGCCGGTGCTTTGAATGGGGGCTTTGTGGCCGAGACTGTCGCTGAAATCGTGGCCGCGCACCGGGCGGGCACGCTAACCCCGGAACAGACGGTGGCGCGCAGCTTCGCGCGCATCCGCGTGCGTGGCGATCCGGCCATTTTCATCAGCCTGCGCGAGGAAGCCGAGGTGCTCGCCGAAGCGCGCGCGCTGACGGGCGGCGCGGAGCGACCGCTCTATGGCGTGCCGGTTGCTGTGAAAGACAACATTGACGTTGCCGGATTGCCGACCACCGCGGCTTGTCCGGCTTTCAGCTACAAGCCGGCGCAGGATGCCACCGCGGTCGCACGCCTGCGCGCGGCCGGCGCGCTCGTCATCGGCAAGACCAATCTCGATCAGTTCGCCACCGGGCTCGTCGGCGTGCGCTCGCCCTACGGCGTCCCTAAGAATCTTTTCAACCCCGACCTTATTCCCGGCGGCTCGAGCTCCGGCTCGGCGGTGGCGGTCGCCGCCGGGCTGGTGCCGCTCGCGCTCGGCACCGACACCGCCGGCTCGGGCCGGGTGCCCGCCGGCTACAACAATATCGTCGGGCTCAAGCCGAGCCTCGGCCTGGTCTCGACCTATGGCGTGGTGCCGGCCTGCCGCACGCTCGATTGCGTGTCGGTGTTTGCGCTAACGGTCGACGACGCCTGGACAGCGCTGTCGACCATCGCCGGGCCCGACGTCAAGGATCCCTATTCGCGTGGGCGTCCGCTGGCGACGCCCGGCGCCATTCCGGCGCGTATGAAGCTCGGCGTGCCGCGCCCCGGCCAGCGGCTGTTCTTCGGCGACCATCAATTCGAGCGCGGCTACGACGAAGCGCTGAACCGGCTGGCAAAGCTCGGCTGCCGGATCGTCGCGATCGACATCGAGCCGTTTTACCAGACTGCGCGCCTGCTCTATGACGGACCGTGGGTGGCCGAGCGTACTATCGTCGTGCGCTCGCTGCTGGCTTCCGATCCCGACGCCATTCATCCCGTGACGCGCGAGATCATCCTGAGCGGGTTGCGCCCCAGCGCGATCGATGCCTTCGCGGCCTTCTACGAATTGGAGGAATTGCGCCGCGTCGCCGACCTTACTTTCCGCCAAATCGACGCGCTGGCGCTGCCGACCGCGCCTACAATTTACAGCGTCAAGCAGGTGCTGGCGGATCCGATCCAGCTCAACAGCCGGCTCGGCAGCTACACCAATTTCGTCAATCTGCTCGACCTGTGCGGATTGGCGCTGCCGGCTTCCATGACGGAGACCGGCGTGCCGTTCGGCATCACGCTCGTTGCGCCCGGCGGTTGCGATGCGCGGCTTGCCGAAATCGGCCGCGTGTTCCACGCCGACACCGGACTGCCGCTCGGCGCGCTGCGCACGCGGCAGCCTGCACCTGCATGAGCCCGCCTTCACGACGAAATTCGCAATACGATCTTTCCCTCGACGCGGCCGTCGCGGAATTTCGCCAGAGCCTCGGCAAACGAATCGAGCGGCAGCACTTCGCTGACGATCGGCGCCAGCCTTCCTTCCGCAGCCAGACGGAAAATCTCGGCCTGCGCGCGCGCGGCCTGTTGCGGCCAGCGATCGCGATAATCGGAGCTCTGCAAACCGGTGACGGAGATATTGCGCACCAGCAGATAGTTCGCGCGCACGGTCGGAATATCGCCGGCGGCAAAGCCGACGACCACCAGCCGGCCGCGCCAGGCGAGCGCGCGCAGTGCCGCCTCCGTGGCGGCGCCGCCGACCGAATCGATCACCACGTCGACGCCCCTGCCGCCGGTCAGCTTGCGTACGTCGTCGCGCATGGCCTCGCGCAGATTCGGTTGCGCCAGATCGACCAGATGATCGGCGCCCGCCTTGCGCACGATTGCCGCCTTGCCGCTCCCGCGCGTCGCACCGATCACCAGGTCGGCGCCCAGCGCCTTGGCAAGACCGATCGAGGCGACGCCGACGCCGCCGCCCGCGCCCAGCACGAGCACCGATTCGCGGGGCTCGAGCCGCGCGCGGTCGGTGAGCGCCCACCACGCGGTCTGGTAAGTGAGCACGAGCGCCGCGGCGTCGACGGTCTTTATTAAGTCCGGGATCGGATAGCACCACACGGCCGGCGCGCAGAGCTTGCTGGCATAGGCGCCGTATTCCACCTGCGCGGCCAGACGTTGGCCGAGGCGAAAACCTTCGACGCCGTCGCCGAGTGCCGCTACCCGGCCGGCCGCCGCCTTGCCGGGCACGAACGGCAACGGCGGCTTCACCTGGTAGCGGCCCTCGATCACCAGCAGATCGGGATAATTGGTTTCTGCCGCATCCACGTCGATCAAGACCTCGCCCGGGCCGGGCACCGGATCGGGACAATCCTCGACACGCGGATTCTCGATCGGCCCGAATTGCCGAACGAGCACGGCCTTCACTTGAGAAGCTCCGCGTTGTGCGCGCCGAGCGCGGGCGCGCTGCGAGCCTCTTCGGCGGGGGAGCGAAATTGCGCATCGATCGGCAGCGGCAGTGCCGGTATGCGTGCGCCTGCTTCGTTCGCCAACCCATGATCGAACAGGCCGCGCGCGCGGAAATGCGGATCGGCAAGCGCCGCCTGCAAGTCCTGCATGATCGAGCAGCAGCAATCGGCGCGGTCAAAGATCGGCAGCCATTCCGCGGCGGTGCGCGAGGCAATGATCTCGGCAACGCGCGCAGTGGTCGCGCTCGGATCGCGCGCATCGTCGGCCAATTCGGGCTCAATCCCGATCGCCTGGACGAACATGTCCCAGAACCGCTGCTCGATCGCCGCCACCGCCGCCACCCGCCCGTCCTTGGTCTCGTAGAGACGGTAGCGCGGCGTGCCGCCGGTCACGCGGCCGTCGGCATTGCCCGGCCATTGCCCGGCGCCGAGCCCGTTACCGAGCGCCCAATACATGAACGGAAAGAGGTTGTCGCTCATCGAGACGTCGATATAGGCGCCTTCCCCGCCGGCATCGCGCCGGCGCAGCGCCAAGAGAATGTTCATCACCGCCGGATAGGCGCCGCCGCCGATGTCGGCGACCAGCGCCGGCGGCACCACGCGCTGTCCCGACGCGCCGCAGGACAGCGCCAGCAGGCCGGTGTCACCGATGTAGTTGAGGTCGTGGCCGGCGCGCAGGTGGCGCGGCCCGCTTTGGCCATAGCCGGTGATGGCGCAATAGACGATGCGCGGATTTTGCTTGCGCATCGCTTCGTAACCGAGCCCGAGCCGGTCCATCACGCCGGGGCGGAACTGCTCGACCACCACATCGGCGCTCTTGGCGAGTGACAGCACGCGGTCGCGCGTCGCAACATCTTTGAGGTCGGCGGCAAGACTCTTTTTGCCGCGATTGAGCATCGCGAAATTCGCGCTGTCCTTGCCCCAGAACGGCGGGTAATGGCGCATATCCTCGCCGCTGCCCGGCCGCTCGATCTTGATCACCTCGGCGCCGGCCTCCGCCAGCAGCAATGTGGCGAGCGGGCCCGGAAGCAAGGTGGTGAAGTCGAGCACGCGAACACCCTGGAGCGGCTGCATCATTCTTTGCCTTCGCGTTGCTTGGCCACCAGCGCGCGCCGCGCCGGCGCATAGGCCGGGGTGCCGTAGACGGCAAACAGCGCCGCGCTGACGTCGTAATGATAACTGAGCCCACCGCGTTCAACGCGCTCGATCGGGCCATCCGGATAGCCGAGCCCGAGCCGGCAGGTCGTGTCCATGTCCTTGGCGCTGGCAAGGCCTTCATCGAGAAGGCGCAGCGCCGCATTGTATTTCGGCCGCACCAGCCGGTCGACAATGCGGCCGGCCTGGTCGGCGCAGACGACGACGGTCAGACCGGCAGCGGCAAACACCTCTGTCGCCGCCGCAATTGCCTCGGCGCGCGTATTCGGCTGGCGCACCAGCTCGATCAGCGGCGAGGGCGGATCGGCGCCGTTACGATAGCGGGCAAAGCCCAGCACGTTGCCGCCTTCTTCGCCCATCGCCTCGCCGGTGTGCACGCCGAGACATTCGGTGCCGAGCTCGATGAGAATCGCCGTCTTGCTGTCGTCGCTCTCGTAAGGCGTGCCGAGATGCAGTATCACCTCGCCCTCGTCGGATGCGCCCTTGAGGAAAGGATCGCCCGGCGGGAACGAGCGGCTCTCGCCGCGCTGCTTGATCGCGTAGCGCATCGCTTTAGGCCCCGAACATTTTGCCGCCATCATAGTCGTAAAAGCCGCGCCCGCTTTTGCGCCCCAGCCGTCCGGCCGCCACCATCCGCCGCAGCAAAGGCGGCGCGGCCGCGCGCGGGTCGAGCGTGACCGGATAGAACGCGTCGCACAGGCGCACCTGCGTATCGAGCCCGATCAGGTCGATCAATTCCATCGGCCCCATCTTGTAGCCGAGCGCCGTTTTGATCGCCGTGTCGATGTCGGGCGCGCTCGCGACGCCCGCCTCGACCGCGCGGATGCAGTCGTTGTTGAACGGCACCAGCAGGGCATTGAGGATGAAGCCGGGCTTGTCCTGCGTTTTCACCGGCAGCTGGCCGGCGCGCTCGCACCACGTCCAAGCGGCCTGGAAAGTCTCCTCCGATGTATTAAGGCCGGGCGAGATCTCGACCAGCTTCATGAGCTGCGCCGGCAAGCAGAAGTGCATTCCGACGACGCGGTCATCGCGGCCGGAGGCGCCGGCAATTTCCGTAATGGAAAGCGTCGACGTGTTGGAGGCGAAGATCGTGTGCGGCGGGCAGACGCGGTTAAGCTCAGCCAGCAATTGGCGCTTGACGGCGAGATCCTCGAACACCGCCTCGATCACCAGGTCGGCAGCGGCCAACTCATCAAGCGACGTCGTCTGCGTGAGCCGATCCAGCGTAGCGTCCTTGTCGGCCGCGCTCATTTTTCCGCGCTCGACCGATTTGCCGAAAAAATCGGCGGTCTGCCGGTGCGCGCGTTCGAGCGCCTCCGATGAAACGTCGTAACAAATCGTGCGGAAGCCGGCGCGCGCGGCGACGATGGCGATGCCGGCGCCCATGGTGCCGCCGGCGCCGCATACCGCGACTGTTTCGATCGGCTTCATCGCTCGACAAAGCTCCGGCCGATGAGCTGGCGGTGCACCTGGTTGGTGCCTTCCCAGATTTGCGTCACCTTGGCGTCGCGCATCAGCCGCTCGACGCGGTAATCGCGGCAATAGCCGTAGCCGCCGTGCATCTGCACGGCGTCGGTGGTCATGCGCATGGCAAGGTCGCTGGCGCGCAGTTTGGCGATCGAGGCTTCCAGGCCGAAATCCGGCGAGCCGCCGTCGACCAGATCGGCCACATGATCGAGCCAGGCTTCCGCCAGCGCCAATTCACTGGCGAGATCGGCGAGCATGAATTGGTTGCCCTGAAACTCGGCGATGCGCCGGCCCGACTGCCGGCGCGTGTTCATATAGGCGACCATGTCCTTGAACGCGGCGTCGGCGATGCCGAGGGCATGGGCGGCGATGCTCGCCCGCGAGCGGTTGAGCGCGGCCAACAGGATCTTGATGCCGTCGCCCGGCGCGCCGAGCAGGTTGGCGCGCGGCACCCGGCATTTGTCGAAGGCCAGAGCGGCGGTGGGTGAGGCGCGCAGGCCCATCTTGTCCTCGATGCGGGTGACCGCGAAACCGGGCGTGCCTTTCTCCACGATCAGCGCGGAGATCGCGCCCTTGGCGTCGGCGATTTCCGACCACTTGCCGAACAGCAGCATGAGGTCGCAGATGCTGCCGTTGGTGATGAAGGTCTTGCCGCCGTCGACGATAATGTCGTCACCGGCCGGTGTGAATCGGGTCGTCATGCCGGTCGCGTCGGAGCCGGCGCTCGGCTCGGTGATGGCGAGCGCGCCGATGCCGCCCGCCGCTATGCGCGGCAACAGCCGCTTCTTCTGCTCCTCGCTGCCGAACAGGATAAGCGGGTAAGAGCCGTGCATATTGGTGGCGTAGATCACGCCGGTCGAGGCGCAGGCTTCCGCGATCGTTTTCACCACCGCGAGATAGAGCTTGTAGCGCGCGGGATTGCCGCCATAGGCCTCGGGCACGAATAGCCCGTTCAGGCCGAGCGCCTTGATGGCGTCGAGGCTTTTTTGCGGCAGCGCGCTGTCGCGGTCGCAGGCTGCGGCATTCGGCGCGATAACATCGTTCGCCATTCGCCGCACGGCGTCGAGCACAAGCTTTTCCTCCTCGCTCCAGCCGCGCCGGCGCTCGAGCTGCTCGAAGATTTTCATTGCAAGGTTGGCTCAAACATCGCGGAAATTCGCCTTGCGCCTCTGCTCGAAGGCGGCGACGCCTTCGGCGCAATCCTGGGTGCGGAAGGCGAGCGTCGCCAGATCGGCCTCGATCTTGAGCCCCTCGTGCAGCGGCACCGAGAGCGCGCGCTGTACCGCCGCGCGGGCAAAGCCGAGCACCGGCAGGCTGTGCTGCGTGAAGCCGCGCGCGAATGCGACGCCGGCCTCGACCGGATCGCCCTCGACCAGCCGGCTGACCAAGCCGATGCGCTCGGCTTCCGCCGCCTCGACCGTGCGCCCGGTCATCACCATGTCGAGCGCGCGCGCCTCGCCGATCAGGCGGGGCAGACGCTGCGTGCCGCCGTAGCCGGGGATGAGGCCGAGCTTGATTTCCGGCAGCGCCATCTTCGCGTTGGCGGTCGCGAGGCGAAAGGTGCAGGCAAGCGCCAGCTCCAAGCCGCCGCCGAAGGCATAGCCATTGATCACCGCGACCGAAGCGATCGGAAACGTATCGAGCCGCGCGAACAGCGCCTGGCCCGATTCGATGGCGTGTCTGTCCTGCGCCATGGTGCGGCCGCTAAATTCCTTGATGTCGGCGCCGGCGCAAAATGCCTTTTCGCCGGCGCCGGTCACGATCAGGGCGCGTGCTTTCGATTGCGCGACCTCGTCGAGCGATGAAGCGATCTGCCGCAGCACCTCGCCCGACAAGGCGTTGAGCGCCTGCGGGCGGTTCAGCAAAATCACGGCGCAATCGTCACGGTAGGTGAGATCTATCGGCATCAGGCCACGCTTTCCTTGAGAGGGAAACGCACGAACTCCGGCGCGAGATCACCGCGCTTCACCATGTCGATAAGCTCGCGCTTGAGAATCTTGCCGCTGGCGGTGAGCGGAAACTCGTCGAGCCGGATGAAATATTCCGGCATGTCGTATTTCGACAAGCCTTCGGCGGCAAGATGCGCGAGCAAGTCATCCGCCCTGACGTCGCCGGTGACCGCAATACAGACGCGCTCGCCCAGCCGCTCGTCGGCAACCGGGAAACAGGCGGCCTTGGTTACGCCTGAATGGCGCAGCGCCAGCGCCTCGATGTGCGAGGGATAAATATTGTGGCCGCCGCGGATGATGAGATCCTTCAGCCGTCCGGCCACCCGCAAATTGCCGCGTGCATCGAGCAGGCCGAGATCGCCCGACATGAACCAGCCGTCGCGGTTGAAGCTCGTCTCGGTGGCGGTCTGATCGTCGAAATAGCCGAGCATCAAGGCGGCGCCGCGCCCGCCGATTTCACCGACCGTCCCGGGCGGTGCCGGCAGATCGTGGTTGGTCGGATCGAACAGGCGCACCGCATAGGCCGGCCCGCCGCGGCCGCAGCTGGTAACAATTGTTTCGGTGTCGTCGTCGGGACTGGTGTACTGGTGCGATGAATTTTCCGTCATGCCGTAGACGTTCTGCGGCTTGATGCCCTGGGCGACAAAGGCCGCGGCGACCGAAGGCGGAATTGGCGAGCCCGCCATATAGAACGCCCTCACTTCGCCGAGCCGCGCCAGCCCGCGCGCTCTCTGCTGCGCCAACACGTCCATGGCGTGGGTCGGCACGCCCATGACATAAGTCGCGCCGTTCTCCACGATCCAGTCGAGCGTGCTCTTGCCCGCCGGCGGATCGTTGGTCACGAAACATCCTCCGCACAATAGCCATTGCGCCACGCCGACCCAGGCGATGTGGTGCGACAGCGGCGACAGGCTGAGAAGCACGGTGTCCGGCCCATGGCCCCAGTCCTTCACCATGTCGCGCGCATTGGCGAGCAGCGTATTGCACGAATGCATGACGCATTTCGGCTTGCCGGTCGTGCCGGAGGTAAAAGCGAGATAGATGACGGCATCCGCATCCGTGCAAGGCGGCGCCTCGTCGCGCGCCGGCGGCGGGAACTCGTCCGGTGTGTAGGCCGCCTTCAGCGAGCTGATGCGCGCAAGGATCGGCGCGAGATCGACGCGCGCGCGATCGGCGCCCCAACCCGGCTCCGTGACCAGCGCGCTGGCGCTCAGCCGCTCGAGCAGCCGGCCGATCTCCGCGCAGGTGAAGGTACGGTGCAGCGACGGATTGCAGGCAAAGCCTTCGCGCGAGCAGGCAAGGAACGCAACGACGGCTTCTACGCGGTTCGGCATCCAGAGCGACACGCGATCGCCGCCGACCAGTCCGCGCTTGCGCAGATCGGCGGCGAGAGCATCGACCCAATCGCGCAACTCGCCCCAGGTGAGCGTGCGCCGCCCGTCGCGCAGCGCAATAACCGACGGCCGCTCGGCCGCGTGCCGCGCCATCAACCCATAAAACGTGTCCGGCCGCCAGAGCCCTTGCTCATAATAGCGCTCGGCTTGCGCCGGATGATGCAGGGTGAGAAACGGCCGCAACGATCACCTGCCGAATTTTGTGGGATCGGGCTTGCGCTTTTCGGCGAAGGCCTGCGCCAGCTCGTGGCTTTCCTCGCTGTCGAGATAGGCGCGCAGCAGCAGGTCATGCGCCATGCGCGCCAAGCCTGAGACGCCGCCGTGGCGCGCGTTGAACGCGGCCTTGATCGAGGCGAGCGCGAAGGCGCCGCGCGCGGCAATTTCCAGCGCGAATTTTTTGGTCTCTGCCGCGAGTTCCGTGTCAGGCACCACTTTGTTGATCAGACCCATCTCACGCGCCTCGCGCGCGCTGATCTTGGGATTGCGGAACCAGATTTCCTTGGCGCGTTTCTTGCCGACCAAGTCCTCGAGATACCAGGTGCCGTAGCCGGCATCGAATGAGCCCATCATTGGGCCCACCTGGCGGAACACCGCGCTCTCCTTGGCGATGGTGCAGTCGCACATCATCTGCAGCACATTGCCGCCGCCGACTGCAAAGCCGTTGACCGAGGCGATCACCGGCTTCTGCAGCCTGTCGATCGCTTCGTACATTTCCAGCGTCGGCAGCGTGCCGGCAAACAGCCGGGTGTCCGGCATGCCCTCCTTGCGGCCGCCGACGCAGAAGAACTTGTCGCCGGCGCCGGTGAGCACGATGACGCGGGTGCGCGTCTCGCGGCGGATCGCGTCGATGCAGTCGCGGACTTCCAGGCACATGGTCGGCGTGAACATGTTGCCGTCGTCCGGCCGGTCGAGCGTGATGGTGCCGATCGGGCCGTCTTCCGCGTAAAGGATGGTCTCAAACGCCAACGACGCACTCCAAACAATCAGTGGACGGTGAAGCGGCGGACCGCAGCCTCGTCGACTTCGACGCCGAGACCGGGCGCGCCGCGCAGGGCGACATGGCGGTCGACGACCTGCAACGGATCGAGCACCACGTCCTCGGCGAGATAGACGTGTGTCAGGTTCATGCCCCAATCGAGCACCGGCGAGGCGCAGGCCGCGGCCAGCGTCGCCGCCTGCGAAATGCTGGTGCCGGCGACCTTCCCCGCCAGCGTCACCGACAATCCGAGCTGCTTGCAGAGCGCGGCGGCCTGCAGCAGAGGTGTCAAGCCGCCGGCCTTGGTCAGCTTGAGGTTGACGCCGCCGATCGTGCCGGCTTGGCCGAGCGCCAAAATCTCATTGGCGCCGGCAATGCATTCATCGCCGCAGATCGGCAGCAGACCGAGCCGATTGAGCGCGCCCATCGCCTGCGGTTGATCGCTCGGCAGCGGCTGCTCGAGGAACAGCAACCCGGCGCCTTCAACGCCGCGCAGATACTGCACCGCCTTGCGCGCATCCCAGCCGGTATTGGCGTCCGCGCACAGCTTGATATCGGGCCCGAGCTGCGCGCGCGCCTGATGCGCGGCCGCGATCTCTTCTTCGACGCGCTTGACGCCGACCTTCAATTTGAAAAAGCCGTATCCCTCGGCAACCTTGCGCTTGGCCTCGGCGATGTCGGCCGCGATATCGGGATTGCCCAATAGCCACATGATCTCCGCCGAGTGCCGCAAGGCGCCGCCGATCAGCTCGACGCAAGGAACGCCGAGATGCTTGCCGACCAGATCGAGCAGCGCGATCTCGACCGCCGCCTTGGCGCCGCCATTGTGCTCGATGGCGGCCCGGCAATCCCGCGCCAGCTCGGCGCGGTCGCGCGCATCGGCGCCGAGCAACCGCGGCGCCATGTGCTTGTGCACCGCCGCCACCATGCCGGCCAGCGTGTCGCCGGTCATGGTCGGCGCCACGGTCGCTTCGCCCCAGCCGACGAGTCCGCCTTCCGCCTCGAGCCGGACAATGAGATTTTCGGCGCGGGTGATCTTTTCCGCCGCCATCAGCATCGGCTTGGCGAGCGGCACGGCAATCGGGATCGCGTCCACGCGCCGGATGCGGAGCGGCCGCGCATGCTGTTCGGCTTCGATCTTGGCTTGCAGATTCATCGTGGGCTCCCGGCTCGCTTGTCCGGCGGCATCCTAGGTGAAGGCTGGCGCCGCTTCTATCGGATTTTCGAGGGCGACTCCTGCAGGCTCGCTGATTTTAAGCGCCAAAGCAATTCAGTCGCACGGACCGATTGCGGCGCTATATACTCGGCGAACGCTGGCTCTCCGATTTCCGCCGAAGGGAGTATGCATGGTCGATATTCTGCGCAAAAAGATAACAGGCCCCGGCGCCTGGCGCGGCCCGGAGATTCAAGATGATCCGTCCTGGATCATGCCGCTGAGCGGCAGCGACATCGAAGAAATCGATGCGGCGTTGCGTCATGTTCAATCGCTGGGTCTGCAAATTCCTTTCAGCGCCGAGCATTTCCCGCTGCCTGCTCTTTCCGCCAAGCTGAATGAAGTGCCGGACCGGTTGGAAGATGGCCTCGGCGTGGTGCTGCTCCGCGGCTTGCCGCGCAGAAACTACAGCGCGCAGGAGTGCGAGCTGATCTACTGGGGCATCGGCGTGCATCTCGGCCGGCCGGTGTCGCAGAACACGCGCGGCCATCTGCTCGGCCATGTACGCGACGAAGGCCGCGTGGTCGGCGATCCGACCGCACGGCTCTATCAGACCCGCGCCAAGATGGATTTCCATTCCGACCAGTTGCCGGTCGACGTGCTCGGCCTGTTCTGCGTGCGCACCGCCAAGGAAGGCGGCGCCAGCGCGCTCACCAGCGTGTATACCGTGCACAATGTGATCCTGAAAGAGCGGCCCGATCTGCTCGACGCGCTCTATCAGCCCTTCAACATTGACTGGCGCGGCGAGGAACCGCAGGGCGAGCAGCCCTGGTACAAATGCCCGATGTTCAGCTACGCCGGCGGCAAGGTGTCCTCGCGCATCACCAGCCGCGCCTATTTCAACGGCGTCGTCCGCTTCGGCGAAGAGTTGGGTTTGAGTGACGTACAGCGCGAGGCGCTCGACTTCGTGCAGGAAGTTGCCAACCGGCCCGAATTGCGCCTGCGCATGCATTTTACCGAAGGCGACATGCAGTTCATCAACAATCACGCCATCCTGCATGCGCGCGAGGCGTTCGAGGACCATGACGAGCCGGACCGCAAGCGGCATCTGCTGCGCATGTGGATCGCGCTGCCGGAGGTGCGGCGGCGGGCGCTCGCGCCGATCCTGGCCGAGCGCTACTCCTTCGTCGCGCGCGGCGGCATTTCCAAGAAGGTTGCGGCCTAAGCGGTTGCAGATTCTCATCAGGAAAGACTGAGCGCGGATAAAGCCACGCGTTAAGCCGCGAGCGAGCCTTGAATGCTTGCACCGACTGGCCTTAACCTGTGCACAAACTTGCTTGGCCGTTGAAACGCGCTTCGTTCAGCTCAGCGGCCCGGACGGCTTGACAACAATAAGCGACAGAAAGGGAGGACGGTCGCATGCGACATCTATTCGATATTTTGCGTCACTGCCGCGCCGCCGGCGCCGCGGCCACGATCGTGTCCGCACTTGCCTTCGGCGCGCTGCTGATGGCGTCCGGGCATGCCCAGGACAAGACTGGCTGGCCCTCGCGCATCACCTTCGCCACCGGTCCGACCGGCGGCTTCGGCTACACAATGAGCGCACCGTGGTCGGCGACGGTCGGATCGACGATCGGCATCCCCATTTCGCCAGAAGTGACCAGCGGCATGTCGATCAATATGCTGCTCATGCACCAAAATCAGATCGAAGCGGCGGTCAACACCAGCGATGTCGTCGTGATGGGCTGGAACGGAAGCGGCTACGCCAAAGGCAAAAAACTGCAGGACGTACGGACGATGATGATGTTCGTCCCGTTCGTGTTTCAGATGTATACAGACGCCCGTTCCAACATCAAAACGCTGCATGATTTCGACGGAAAAATCGTCAATCCGAGCGGCGCCGGTTCGCAGACCGATATCGTGTTCCGCGCCATGATGCAGACACTCGGCGTGAAGCCGAAGCAGGTCACCAATGTCAGTCCGGCGCAGGCCAACGATCTTCTGGCCGACGGACGCCTCGACCTGTCGATGGCTGCCGGCGGTGTTCCGCATCCGGCCTTGTCGCAATACGAAGCGCGGTCGCAATTGCGTCTGATCGGATTTACCGAGGACGAACGGAATAAGTTTCTCGCCGTCAATCCGCAGCTCGCGCCGATGATCGTGCCTGCGGGAACCTACAAGGGACAAGACAAGGATATCCTGACGGTCGGCAGCTACACCATGTTTATCGCCAGGAAGGATCTGCCCGACAGCCTCGTCTACGCAATGATCAAGGCGACATTCGACCGCAAGGCCGACTTGGCCAACGCGTATAAGGCATTCGGTAAGCTCGACCCCAAATCCATTTTGGAGTCGCCGATTCCGCTTCATCCAGGCGCGGTCAAGTATTTCGAGGAGCACGGCATCAAGATCCCAGACAAGCTCAAGGGCTGAGGCCCGTGCGGTGGACGCCGACGCGGCCGAACGTCGCCGCCTGGTTCGAGCGCATCAAGGCGCGGCCGAACTACGCCAAGGCGATCACGGCCTTTGTCACCGAAGCCGACTTGCAGCCTTATACCGGCTTGCAAAACTGGGCCTGGCGCAAGGCGCAGTCATCGCTCAAAGCGGCTTAAACGACGGCCGGCGAAGGCGCAGCGAAGGAGACGAAATCTCGTGTCGCAGATCGAGCTGGAAGGCGGTGCGGCGACCCAAATCGATGAGGCACGCGACGCGTTGAAGCGGATACTCGCCGTCGGCATCACGCTGTTTCACATCTGTGCGCTGGCGGTAGTGACGCTCGACCCCTGGCTTTTCCTGGGAACCAGCGCTCATCTGTTCTGCATCCTTGGCTTTATCCATTATCCGGCGCTGGCGAAGCGGCCGGTGCTTTCCGCCGTGATCGACCTTGTGCTGTCGGCGGCGGCCGCTTCGGTCATCGTCTATCTGTGGCTGAACGTGCCCGCCATTTATTACCGGGTCGGCGTCGAGCCCTCAGTCGGCGACGTAGTGTTTGGCAGCATCGCGACGGCCGTCATCCTCGAGGTGGCGCGCCGCTGCATCGGCTTCGCGTTTCCCGCCGCAAGCGCCCTTCTGATCGTCTATGCCATGTACGGCAACTTGCTGCCCGGCCTGTGGGGCCACCGCGGCTATGACTTCGCTCGTACGATCAGCGCGCTATTCAGCACCGAAGGCCTCTATGGCTTCTCGATGGACGCGGCGGCGACCTACATCGTGCTGTTCGTGACCTTCGGCGCGTTCATGCATGCAACAGGGGTCGGCGAATTCTTCATCAGCTTGGCGACGGCCGTCACCCAACGCACCCGCGGCGGACCGGCCAAGGCCTGCGTCGTCGGCAGCGCGTTGTTCGGCATGATCTCGGGAAGTTCGATGGGCAATGTTGCTACCGTCGGGACATTCACCATCCCTCTTATGAAGCGGGCCGGCTATCCCGCGCCCTTCGCCGGAGCGGTCGAGGCCGCCGCGTCGACGGGAGGGCAACTCATGCCGCCGATTATGGGCTCGGTCGCATTCGTGTTGGCCGATGCAACCGAAACACCCTATCGCGAGGTCATGCTGGCCGCCGCTATTCCGGCGATTTGTTACTTCGCGGCTGTCTTCTTCGTCGCCGATTTCGAAGCCATCAAGCGCAGACTGCTGCCGTCTAAGGACGCGGCTTCCAACGTCTGGTCGATTTTGCGCAAAGACGGCATCCTCCTTTTTCCACTGGTGCTGCTGCTGTTCTGGGTCATCGTGCTCGAACGATCGGTGGTTCAATCAGCCTTGATAGCCACAGCCGCCGCAATCATCGTCGACTTTATTCGCAACCGGCGCATCATGCCGCTCAAGCTCGTCCTCAACAGCCTGCAGCAGGGCTCGCTCGGCACGCTGCAGGCGGCTGGCGCCTGCGCCGCCGCCGGCGTTCTCGTCGGCGTCTTTGCGTTGACCGGCGTCGGCAATAATTTCGTCGAGGCCATGACCGAACTCGGCGGCCATTATTTGCTGCCCGTCCTCATGCTCGTGATGCTGCTCACAATACTGATGGGCTTTCCGCTGCCGACCGTGCCGGCCTATGTTATCACGGCGATGATCGGTGCACCTTTGATCGTCAAGCTCGGCGGCGTTGCATTATTGCCGGCGCACCTATTCGTCATGTATTACGCCTGCGTCTCGACCTTGACGCCGCCGGTGGCCTTGGCGGCATTCGCCGCCGCCAGCATCGCCGGGTCCGACCCCTACAAAACCTCATGGTTGTCTATGCGCCTGAGCATCGCGGCCTACGTCGTGCCGTTCGTCATCATCTACAACCCCGCATTGATCGGTCAGGGCACCTGGTACCAGCTCGCGGCCGCTGTGGTTTCGGCCATCGCCTCCGCTTACGCGCTGGCAGCGGTGGTGAACAGCAATTATCCAATCGCGGTGCGCCTGTTCTTGGCGGCGGTGGTCGTGCCCATTGTGTGGGCCAGTCTTTGGGTCAACGCGCTTGGTCTCGTGTTATTGGCCATCGGCATCCAGCTCGGCCGTTGGCTGACGCGCGCGAATTCCGCGCCGGCGATCAGCGGCGAGGCCTGACATTCGGCTGATCGGGTTATAGGACCGAAGCATTGATACGGTGGAGTTAAGCCAAGTGACGCACAGCGTCGGTTTAATCGGTATCGGCTTGATGGGCACGGCGCTGACAAAGCGCCTCATCGACGCCGGCTATTCAGTGATCGGCTTCGATATCGATCCCGGCAAGCGCGCCGAATTCAAGAAGCTCGGCGGGGAGCCGGTCGACTCGGTGGCCGAGGTCGCGCGCCGCTGCCTATTCTATCTGATCGCCGTCATGACCATGGCGCAGGTCGAGGACGTAGTGGAAGGCGAGGGCGGATTGATCGCGGCCGGCGATGCCAAGCTCAAGCGCATTGCCATGTGCACCTCGACCTGCGAGCCCGATCGCATCGAGGCGCTCGCCGCGCGCGCCGCCGCGCGCGGCTTTGCCTTTCTCGACACGCCGGTGTCCGGCACCAGTTGGCAGGTGCTGCGCGGCGACGGTTACGGTCTGCTCGCCGGCGACAAAGCGGCGCTCGAAACGGTCGACGGCATTCTCGGCGTTATTTATCCGCGCCGGCAATATATCGGACCGGCCGGCGCCGCCACCAAGGCCAAGCTTGCGATCAACCATATCCTCGGGCTCAATCGCCTGGCGCTCGCCGAAGGCCTGGCCTTTGCCGGGCGGCTCGGCCTCGACCTTGCGACCTTCCTCGAAGTGGCGAAAAAATCCGCGGCCTATTCGCAGATCATGGACGTGAAAGGCGGCAAGATGATCACCGGCGATTTTTCGCCGATGAGCACGGTGTCGCAGCATCTCAAAGATGTGCGCATTACGCTCGAAGAAGCGCGCCGGCGCGGGCAGCAATTGCCGCTGCTGTCGGTGCTGGCCGAGGTGATGGAGGCCTGCGAGCGGCGCGGCGACGGCGCGCGCGACAATGCCATCGCCATCGAGGAAATCCGCCGCCGCACCCTGTGACCCATTTGACGGCGAGCGGGGCTTCACTAAGCTGGCGCATCGTTACGTCCAGCGCCGGAATAATCCAGCATTGAATTTCGCCGGGGAAATCACGGTGGCTGCGCCGCGCGAGGCGGTGTTTCGCGCATTGTGCAATGCACCGTTCTTTGCTTCCTGCATCGACGGTGTTCACGATCTGAAAGAAATCGACGCCACCCATTACGATGCCGTGCTGGAAACGCGCATCGCCTATATGCGCTTCCGCTTCAAGGTCGCCGTCGAGATGAGCAAGCTCGCGCCGCCGCAGGAGATTGAAGCCAAGATCGAAGGCACGCCGCTCGGCATGGTGGGCCGGCTGACCGCGACCGCAATGACGCGGCTGGAGGAGGCGGGGCGAGGGACGCTCATCCGCTACGCGGTCCACGCGACCTTGACCGGAAAACTCGGTAGCATGGGCCAGCCGGTGCTCAAGGCCAAGGCGAAGGAAATGGAAAGGCACTTTGCCGAGAAGCTCACCGCCGCCTTCGCCTGCGGGAGCGCGCCATGACGCCCTTCGAGCTGCTGGAGCCGGCTTCGCTTCATGAGGCGATCGCACTGATCGATCCGGACGATCCGGACGTGCGGCCAATCGCTGGCGGCACCGCGCTGATGCTGCTGATGAAGGCCGGCGCGTTCCGCCCGCGGCGGCTCGTCAGTCTGCGGAAATTGGGCGACGGGTTCACGCGCATCGCGGCAGTGCCGTCCGGCACACTCACAATCGGCGCCATGACGCCATTGTCCGCACTCGAGCATTCGCCCGAGGTCGCGCGTCATGCGCCGGTGATCGCGCGCTGCATGCAGCGCCTGTCGAATGTGCGCGTGCGCAACGTGGCAACCGTCGGCGGCGCGCTCGCGCACGCCGATCCGCACATGGACCTGCCGCCGGTGCTGATCGCGCTTGGTGCTTCGGTTTCAATCGTTGGTCCAAGCGCCGCGCGCAACATGGCAGTCGAGGACCTGCTCACCGGCTATTACGAGACGGCGCTCGCCAAGAATGAATTGATCACCGAAGTGCGCATTCCGCCGCAACGCGGCCGGGCCGTTTACTTCAAAGTCACCGCCGGCCCCGCCGATGACTGGCCGGCGCTCGGTGTCGCGGTCGCGCTTACTGTTGAGAGCAAGACGGTTAAATCGGCGCGCCTGGTGGTGAGCGCGGCGACCGCCAAGGCGACACGCCTGGAGGCGGCGGAAGAAGCTTTGGTCGGATCGGAAGCGGACGATGCCACGCTGCAGAAAGTGAGCGAGGCCGCGGCCGACGAAGCCGACATTCTCGCCGATCTGCGCGGCTCGGCCTCGTACAAGCGCGAATTGCTGCGAGTCTATGCCGCGCGCGCGGTGCGCGCCGCGATGAGCGGAGGCGCGTGATGGCGACGATTGCATCAGGCGGGCAAGTCGGCCGCTCGCTTCCCCGCATCGAGGCGCGCGAGAAAGTGACCGGCCGCGCCGAATACACCCATCTTATGCAATTGCCCGGTATGCTTTTTGCCAAGATCGTCCGCAGTACGGTGGCGCACGGCCGCATCAAGTCGATCGATACCGGCCCCGCTCGCGCCATTCCCGGCGTTTATGCGGTCTACACCAGCGACGATATCCTCAAAATCATTCCTAATCCTTATTACGGTCCTGCTTTCCACGATCAGCCGATCCTCGCCATCGGCAAGGTGCACTTTGTCGGCGAGCCGGTAGCGGCGGTGCTCGCGGCCGATCCGCATGTCGCCGAGCAGGCGGTGCAGGAAATCGTCGCCGACTATGAGGAATTGCCGGCGGTGTTCGACGAGCTGGAAGCGGCCGAGAACAAGACGCTGGTGCACGAAGAGCTAAAGCCCGCCGGCACCTTCGCCGATTTGAAGCATCTCAAGGGCCGCAAGGGCACCAATATCGCGCTCGATTTCCGGCTGCGGCGCGGCGATGTCGAGAAAGGCTTCGCCGAGGCCGCCCATGTCTTCGAGCACACCTTCCGCACCCAGAAGGTGCTGCACGTGCCGCTCGAGCCGCACGCCTCGATCGCCGATTACCGCGACGACGGCGTGACGATCTGGTCATCCGCGCAGGGGCCATCTTTCGTGCGCACCGAGATCGCGCGCCTGCTCGGCTGGCCGGAAAACCGCGTGCGCGTGAAGGTGCCCTATCTCGGCGCCGGCTATGGCGGCAAGCTCTATATCAAGCTGGAGGCGCTGGCGGTCGCGCTGTCGATGCTGGCGCGGCGGCCGGTCAAGGTCGCCAACACGATGGAAGAGCATTTCTACACCATCACCAAGCATCCGAGCACATTCCGCATCAAGAGCGGCCTCGACAAGGACGGCCGCATCGTCGCGCGCCAATGCGAAATCTGGTGGAACGGCGGCGCCTATGCCGACATCGGCCCGCGCGTGACGCAGAAATCGGGCTTCACGGCGTCGGGTCCCTACGACATCGAGAACGTCGCGATCGACTCCTATGCGCTCTACACCAACCTCACGCCCGCCGGCGCGCTGCGGGGCTTCGGCATCCCGCAGCTGGTGTGGGGTTACGAGAGCCACACCGACATGGTCGCGCGCGCGCTCAAGCGCGATCCGCTCGAATTCCGCAAGCAGAATCTGTTGCGCGACGGCCGCCCGCAGGCGACCGGCACCATCCTGAAAGACGCCGCCATCGAGAAGGTGCTCGACCGCATCGCCGAGCGGTTGAACTGGAAGGCGCCGTTCGACCGCGGTACCGGCACGGTACGGCGCGGGCGCGGGCTCGCCGTCGCGCTCAAGGCGGTGATCTCGCCCACCACTTCGGTTGCGATCGTGAACGTCTCGGCCGACGGCAGCACCACGCTTTATTGCGGCACCGTCGACATGGGCCAGGGCTCCGACACCGCCATGGCGCAGATCGTCGGCGAGGTGCTCAACATGCCGGCGGAGACGATCCGCATCGTGCCGCGCGACACCGATGTGACGCCCTACGACATGGGCACGCTCGGCTCGCGCTCACTGTTCCACATGGGCCATGCCGCGCGGCTTGCGGCCGAGGAGGCCCGCGCCAAGATCGCCGCGCTCGCCCGCGAAGTCGGCGAGCCGGAAGGCAGCAATATTCCGCTTGCCGACCTGTTCCGCAAAAAATACGGCATGCAGGCCGGCAATATCGTCGGCACCGGCAGCTACAAGCCGGACTACGTGCCGCCCGACGCGCAAGGGCTTACGCCGAACGCGACGCCGTTCTGGATGGTGGCCGGCTCCGGCGCCGAGATCGAGGTCGATACCGAGACTGGGCATGTGCGGGTGACGCGGCTCATCAATGTCGCCGACGTCGGCCGGCCGATCAATCCGAAGATCGTGGAGACGCAATTGTCGGGCGCCGCGCTGATGCAGCTCGGCTTCACCCTGTTCGAGAAGATTCATCTCGACGGCGGCCAGGTCACCAATGCCTCGCTCGCCGACTACAAAATTCCCGGCATTCACGACGTTCCGCCGGTTATGGAAATTGAGGCGGTCGACGCTATCCAAGAGAACGGCCCGTTCGGCGCCAAGGGCGTGGGCGAACTCGCGACCTTCGGCGTGTCGCCGGCCATTGCCAATGCCATCGATGACGCCGTCGGGGTGCGGCTCACCGAACTGCCGCTGACCGCGGAAGCGCTGCTGCGCGCGCTGCGCGCCAAGGACAACCGGCCGCTCGGAGATGAATGATGAGCAGCCGCACCATCAGCTTCACCCTCAACGGCCGGCCGGTTACCGCCGATGTGAAGCCGCACCACAACGTCGTCGAAATGCTGCAGAGCCAATTCGGCCTCACCGGCGCGCGCGAAAGCTGCGGCCAGGGGCTGTGCGGCTGCTGCACGGTCCTGGTCGACGGCAAGCCGGTATCCGGCTGCCTCTATTTGGCGGCGTTTCTTGACGGCAGCGAAGTCGTCACCATCGAGCACCTGGCCGAGTCGGGCAAACTCGATCCGGTGCAGGAAGCCTTCATCGACTGCGGCGCCTTCCAGTGCGGCTATTGCACGCCCGGCTTTATTCTGATGGCGAAAACTTTGCTGCGCGAGCATCCCGATCCGGACGACGAGCAGATCAAGCATTACCTGTCCGGCAATCTGTGCCGCTGCGCGGCCTATCCAGAAATCGTAAATGCGGTCAAGATGGCCGCGCGTAACAACAAGGCCGGCTGAACCGGCTAACAAAAACGCGAGTCAGAGGGAGGGACTTATGTCGACCGCAACAATCGGCGGTTCGCAGCCGTGGTATCGCAGCCTCGACGCGAACCAATGGAAGACCATGATCGCCTCGAATATCGGCTGGATGTTCGACGGCTACGAGACCTTCGCGCTGATCCTGGTGGTCGGCGTCGCCCTGCATCAGCTGCTGGAACCGTCGCAATATGGGCAAATCCGCGCCTTCGCCGGCACGGTGATCGGCATCACGCTGCTCGGCTGGGGCATCGGCGGCGTGATCGGCGGCGTGCTCGCCGACTATATCGGCCGCCGCCGCACCATGATCATTTCGATCCTCGCCTACTCGCTGACCACCGGCTTGTCCGCGTTCGCCTGGGATTGGGTTTCGTTTGCGCTTTTGCGCCTGCTGGTCGGCATCGCCATCGGTTCGGAATGGTCGACCGGCGCCTCCATCACCGCGGAAGTGTGGCCGGATCATGCGCGCGGCCGCGGCGCCGGCCTGATGCAATGCGGCCTCGGCATCGGCTTCTTCCTTGCCTCCTTCGTTTGGCTGTTCGTCAGCGGCCACGGGCCCGGCGCCTGGCGGATCATGTTCATCATCGGCATCATCCCCGCGCTGTTCGTGCTCTGGCTGCGCACCGGCATCGACGAATCGAAGCGCTGGGTCGACACCAACGAAAAGCGCGTCGCCGCGCGCGAGAAGAAAAAGCGCGGCGCCGCCTTGGCGATGGAGGATCAACATCTCACGCGCTTCACTTTCGCCGACCTGTTTGCCGATCCGGAAGTGCGCAAGCGTACCGTCGTCGCCTTCCTGATGTCGCTCACCACGACGCTCGCCTGGTGGGGCATCTCGACCTGGGTGGCGCCGTTTGTCGCCGGCGCCGCCGCCAAGGCGCATCTGCCGGCGGAGACCTGGGCCGCCTATGCCGGCATGAGCTACAATGCCGGCGCCATCCTCGGCTATATCGGGCTCGGCTTCTTCGCCGACGCGATCGGCCGCAAACCGGTCGTGATGGTGTTCTATGCCGCGTCGTTCGTATTGACGCCTGCGCTCTACCTGTGGACGCACGACCTGCATCTCCTCGTGCTGGTCGCCGGCATCAACGGCTTCTTCACGCTCGGGCAATATTCCTGGATGGCGGTGTGGCTGCCGGAATTGTTCCCGACCCGCATGCGCGCGACCGGCATGGCCTTCGTATTCAACGGCCCGCGCTTTATCGCCTTTCTCGGGCCCCTGTTCGCCGGCTTGCTGATTGGCCAACTCGGCGGCTTCAGCAAGGTGGCGGTCGCGTTCTCGTTCATATACATCCTTGGCTTCGTGCTGGTGCCGCTATTGCCCGAAACCAAGGCAAGGCCGTTGCCGGCGTAACGCGCGGCGCCTCGATCGCCCGAAGCCGGCAAGCCGGCTTCGGGCAAAACGTTCGTCATAATTTTGCATTTCTAATTGTTGACCTTGCTCAATTATCGCGAGGCCGCGCCGGTCTAATGCTTGCAAAGCCTTTGAGTGTGCCGCATGTCCATTCGCAATCTCGACAAGATGTTTCGCCCGCACTCGATCGCCGTGATCGGCGCCTCGGCGCGCGAGAAATCGGTCGGCGCAGCACTGATGACCAATCTCTTACGCGGCGGCTTCGACGGTCCGATCCTGCCGGTCAACCCGAAGGCCGCCGCGCTGCACGGCATCATGGCCTATCCCGACATCGCCAGCCTGCCGCTGACGCCCGATCTCGCGGTGATCGCGACGCCGCCCGACACCATCGCCGCAATCGTCGGCGAACTCGGCCAGCGCGGCACGCGCGCCGCCGTCATTCTCACCGCCGGATTCGCCGAAGGCGAGGCCAAGGTCGGCAAGGAACGCGAGGCCGAGTTGCTGGCCGCCGCGCGCCCGCATTTGCTGCGCGTGGTCGGTCCCAATTGCCTCGGGATTGCGGTGCCGGGCATCGGGCTCGACGCGACCTTCGCGCCGGCCGCACTGCTGGCCGGCAATATCGCGTTCCTCACGCAGTCGGGCGCCATGGCGACCACCGTGCTCGACTGGGCGCTGCCGCGCCGCATCGGCTTCTCGGCCATCGTGTCGATGGGCGACATGGCGGACGTCGATTTCGGCGACATGCTCGACTATTTCGCGCTCGATGATGCGACGCATGCGATATTGATTTACGCCGAGGCTGTCACACAGGCGCGCAAGTTCATGTCGGCGGCGCGGCGCGCCGCCCGCGTCAAACCGGTGATTGTGGTCAAAGGCGGCCGTGCCGAGGAAGGCGCGCGCGCCGCCACCTCGCATACCGGCGCGCTGGCCGGCGCCGATGTTGTCTATGACGCCGCGTTCCGGCGTGCCGGCATGCTGCGCGTCAGCGAGGTCGAGGAGCTGTTCGACGCCGCCGCTACGCTCGCTCGCATGTCGCCGCAGCACGGAAACCGACTCGCCATCATCACCAACGGCGGCGGCGCCGGCGTGCTGGCGACCGACCGGCTGATCGAGGAGGGCGGTCATCTGGCGACGCTGAGCGCCGGCACCATCGACAAGCTTAACGCCGTACTGCCGGCAACCTGGAGCCACGCCAATCCGATCGACATCATTGGCGACGCCGATGCGGCGCGCTATGCCAACGCCATCGGCGTGGTCGAGCAGGACGAGAATGTCGACGGCCTCTTGGTGATCTATTGCCCGACCGCGATCGGCACCGCTGCCGATGCTGCGAAGGGGCTGATCGGCGCGGTCTCCAAGGCAGAACGCGAGCCGAAGAAAAACGTGTTTGCCTGTTGGATGGGCGATGCCAGCGTCGGCGAAGGCCGCGACCAGCTGGTTGCCGCGCATGTGCCGGATTACGAAACGCCCGAGCGCGGCGTGCGCGCCTTCATGTATCTGGTGCGCTACCGGCAAAGCCAGGACCTGCTCCTGGAGACGCCGTCCTCGATTGCGCCAAGTCCGCAGGCCGATGGCGTACTCGCGCACGCGACCATCCGCCAGGCGCTCGCCGACCAGCGCGAATGGCTCGACCCGGCCGAGGTTGCCTGTTTCCTCGCCTGCTACGGCATTCCTTTCGCGCGCACCGAAGCGGTGGCCGATGCCAAAGCGGCGATGGAGGTTGCCGCCAAAATCAAGGGACCGGTAGCGCTGAAAATCCGTTCGCGCGACATCGTGCACAAATCCGATGTCGGCGGCGTTGCCTTGAATCTTGCGACGCCGGCGGAAGTCGAGGCCGCCGCGCAGGCGATGCACGAGAAGATTGCGCGCACACATCCCAAAGCGCGGCTCGAGGGTTTCATCGTGCAGGAGATGGTCCACCGTCCCGGCGCCTATGAGCTGATCGCCGGGGTGTCGACGGACGCGACCTTTGGGCCGGTGATCCTGTTCGGCCAGGGCGGCACCGCGGTCGAGATTGTCGGCGACAAGTCGCTCGAATTGCCGCCGCTCAACTCGGCACTGGCGCGCGCGCAGATCGAGCGCACGCGGGTTGCCAGGCTGCTCAAGGGCTTCCGCGGCCGGCCGGCGGCCGACATCGACGGCGTCGTCAACGTGCTCATGCAGTTGAGCCAGATCGTCAGCGACTGCGCCGAAGTGAGTGAGATCGACATCAACCCCCTGCTTTGCGACGCGCAGGGCGTAATCGCGGTCGATTGCCGCATCCGGGTGCGGGCGATCGCGGTACCGGACCGTTCGCGGCTTGCCATCCGCCCTTATCCGCAGAAGCTCGAAAGCCAGATCCGCACGACCGACGGCCGTGAGCTTCGCGTGCGTCCGATCAGGCCGGAAGATGAGCCGGCGCTGCGCCGTTTTGCCGACGAGGTCGACATCCAGGATCTCTGGCACCGGGCCTTCGCGCTGCTGCGCGAGCGCACGCACGAGACCGCCGCGCGTCTAAGTCAGATCGATTACGACCGTGAGATGACGCTGATCGCCTGGGAAGACGCGCGCGTGGCGGCGATGGCGCGCTCGACCGCCGATCCCAATTTCGACGAGGCGGAATGCGCGGTCATCATCCGCGCCGACCTGCGCGAAAGGGGATTGGCGCGGCAACTGCTGGAAGCGCTGTTGCGCGCCATCGCCGACCAGGGCGTGCGCCATGCCGTGATGATCTTCCCGGAAAATCAGACGCGCATGCTCGCTATCGCCGACGATCTGGGCTTCCAGACTGCCGCCTCACCCGCCGATGCTTCGGTGGTGCGCGCGGTCAAGACACTGCGCGCAGATGCAGGGCGATAGCGCAGCCCGCGAAAGCGAGAACCCGGGATCTAGCCTGTGATACGGAATCCGGATAATCAGTTCGTCATTCCGGGGCGCGGCCGAAGGCCGCGAGCCCGGAATCCATAACCCCAGCGCTGCGGAGTATGGATTCCGGGCCCGCCGCTTCGCGGCGTCCCGGAATGACGGAAAGAACTAATCAGCTGGATTCGGTATGAGTCAGGCAGCTACATCCTCTTGATATGCGCCTTCTCGATGATGTCCTTGAACACGGCGATTTCCTTGGTCACCCGCTTCCAGCAGGCATCGGCGCCTTGCGGCCGCACCAGGAAGCCGGCTTTGTGCAGCTTGTCCTGAATGGCCTTGGTCTGAAGAACCTTGACCGTTTCCGTCTCCAGCCACTTGACCGCCTCGGGCGGCGTTTTCGCCGGCGCCAGCAGCGCGCAATCGACCGCGAAGACGAAGTTGTCGTAGCCGGCCTCCAGCATGGTCGGCACGTCGGGCATGTCGGGCCAGCGCGTCTCGCCGGTGACCGCGAGGCAACGCAGGGTACCGGCCTTGATGTGCGGCAGGGCCGGCGCCAACGAGCCGGAACTGAGCTGGGTGACGCCGCTCAGCAGCGAGGTGATGGCATCGCCGCCGCCCTTGAATACGACGTCGGTCAGCTTGGGCAGGTTTTCGCGGACCTTGAGGAACTCAAGCTGCAGTTGCGACGTCGTGCCGATCGGCGGCGTCGCGCAGTTGTATTTGTCGGGATTGGCGCGGGCGAGCGCGACGAATTCCTTCATCGTCTTCGCCGGCAGATCGGATTTTACGGTGAACGTATTGGGCGAGCTCGCCAGTTCGCACACGGGGACGAAGTCGTCCGGCTTGTAGGGAAGCTGGCGATAGAGGGTGACATTGACCGAGAAAGAATTGGTGATCAGCAGGATCGTGTAGCCGTCCGGCTCCGCCTTGGCGGCATAGCCGAAGCCGATATTGCCGCCGGCGCCGCCGCGGTTTTCCACGATGAAAGTCTTGCCGGTCGACTGCTGCAAAGCGGCGGTCACGATGCGCGCCGTGATGTCGGACGGCCCACCGGGCGTATTGGCCACCACGATTTTTACCGGCCGGTCCGGGTATGCGGCGTAGGCCGAACGAATGCGCAAGAACGACGGCGCGGCGACGCCGGCCGCCAGCACGCCGGCCGTTTTGAGAACACGGCGGCGCGACGGCTTGAGCGGGAATTTGGACATTTGTGCTTCCCCCAAAGTGGTGGTGAAATTTTTTTTGTTGGGCTCGTTATAATCGAGGGTAAGCTATTGTGATCCTTGCGGCAATGGCGTCTGATGCGCATCCTCTTGCCGGCTGCAAAGGCTGCTGCGGCGCTTCGGCAAACGAAATTGATGTGAGCGAACGTCCCCTCCCTGCCATGACCGACACCGAAACGCGCGCGGCAACTTGGCACGAGATCGTGCTGGCGATGCTGAAAGCGAACGACGTCAGGCTCGTCGTCTACGTTCCCGACCGTGTGCTGACGCCGCTGATCAAAGCCGCGCATGAAGACCCGTTTTTCACCACTTTCGTCTGCACGCGCGAAGAGGAAGCGCTCGGCATTCTCACCGGCGCCTGGATGGGCGGCATGCGCGGCGCGGTGCTGATGCAGACTTCGGGCTTCGGCACCATCCCCAACGCGCTCGCTTCGCTGGTGGTGCCCAGCCAGGTTCCGGCGCTGATCTTCGTGTCCGAGCGCGGCACGCTCGGCGAGTTCAATCTGGGCCAGGCGATGGTTTACAAGGCGATGCGGCCGGTGCTCGACGCGCTCGGCATTGAGTATCACACCATCACGCGCATGGACGAACTCGGCTTCATCGTCGACCGCTCCATCAAGCAGGCGGTGGCGACGCAGGCGCCCGCCACCTTCATCCTTTCGCCGCTCTTGACCGGCGGCAAAGTTTTTGGAGCGTGAGACCGTGGCACTTGCGCAAACCGGCGCCGTCGGCGCCCACAATGCAAAAGTGATGAACCGTTTCGACTTAACCAAGCGCGTGACCGAAAAGCTCGCGCGCGAGGAAGCGGTGATCGGCGGCATCGGCAATTCCAATTTCGATCTGTGGGCGAGCGGCCAGCGGCCGCAGAATTTCTACATGCTGGGCAGCATGGGGCTGGCGATCCCGATCGCGCTCGGCGTCGCCATCGCGCAGCCGCAACGCCACGTGATCGCGCTCGAAGGCGACGGCTCGCTCTTGATGCAGCTCGGCTGTCTTGCCACTGTCGGCATGCTGAAGCCGGCGAACCTGACGATTGTGGTGTGGGACAATGGCATCTACCAGATCACCGGATCGCAGCCGAGCGCGAGCGGTGCGAGCGCTGATCTGGTCGCCATCGCGCGCGGCGCCGGCATCGCCAACAGCGCCTGGGCGGCGGACGAAGACGATTTCGACCGCCTCGTCGCGGCGGCGCTCATCGGCGGGCCGAGCCTGATCGCCGCGCGCATCGACGACAAGCCGGGCGTCGCCACCACGGACCGCGATCCGGTGCAGATTCGCGAGCGCTTCATGCGCGGCCTCGGCGTGCGGGGCAACCCAAGCACGTGACCCTGCCGGGGGATTCTTCGTCCCCAATTGTCTCAGAGGCTCGATTTCAAGTAGGCTTAGTCCACAAGAACACTGCACGCGAGGGAGGCAGAATGGAGACCATCGGTCTCGTCGGCATCGGCAGAATCGGACTGCCGATTGCGCAAAACCTGATCAAGAGCGGTTACCGTGTGCTCGGCTATCGGCGCAGCCCGATGAGCGAATTCGAGAAGGTCGGCGGCACGCCCGCCGGCTCGCCGGCCGAGATCGGCGAGCAGACCGACATTGTGCTCACCTGCCTGCCGTCGGCGGAAGCGCTCGAAGAGGTGGTGCAGGGACCGAAGGGGCTTATGCGCAGCGCGCGACCCGGGCTGATTGTGGTCGAGCTCGGTTCGCATCTCATTCCCCACAAGGAAAGCCAGATCGCTCCGCTCGCCGCCAAGGGCGCGGTGTTCATCGACGGCGAGGTCGGCGGCACGCCCGGCATGGTGAGCGCGCGCAAGGCGGTAGTCTATCTCGCCGGCGACGAAGAGGCGGCGAAAAAAGTCGAACCGGTTATCCGCGGCTTCACCGATATCGTGCATTACTTCGGCCCGTTCGGCGCCGCCAGCAAAGTGAAGCTGATCAACAATCTCCTGGTCGCGATTCACATGGCGGCAACCGGCGAGGCCATGGCACTGGCGCTGAAAGCCGGCATCGACGTCGATTTGATGATCAAGGCGGTGGCGGCGGGCAGCGGCGGCTCGACCCAGTTCGGTATTCGCGCGCCCTGGATGGCCGAGCGCCGTTTCCTGCCGGCGCAAGGCGACGCCATCGGCATTTCACATTATTTCGATTTGATCGGCGATCTTGCCGACCGCGTCGGCGTGGCGACGCCGCTGCTCGACCGCGCCGCGGAACTCTATCGGCATTGCATCGATATGGGGCTCGGCGAGCACGACAATGCCGTCATGGTCGAGGTGATCGGCTCGCTGCCGCGGGCGAAAAAGAAAAAAAGCAAGCGCGCCGGAAAGAATAAGCAACGCAAGGTCAAGATGTCGCCGAAACGGCGAACATCTCCGGCGAGAAAAGGCAAGAGAAAAAAGAAGTCGCGAAGGAGGAATGCATGATCCGCGTCCACAAGATCGCCCATGCCAGCTACGAGATGCCCGATCTCGAGAAACAGGCCGAGTATTACACCGATATTCTCGGCCTCACGCTCGCCGCCAAGGAGAAAGACGCCGTTTATCTCGCCAACACCGTCGATCACCATTCGGTGGTGCTGCGCAAGGGCGCGCAGACGCAATGCACGCGCATCGGCTTTCAAATCGCGCCGCAGGCCGACCTCGATGAATTCGAGAAGCAGACGCAGGCGCACGGCATCAAGACTTCACGCAAGAAGGACCCCGAGCCATCGATCTCCGAGATGCTTTGTTTCGAGGATCCGAAGGGCACGGCCATCGAAGTATTCAAGCGCGACGACTTTGCACACCAGAAATTTGCGGCCAGGGGAGTCGTGCCACACAAGCTCGGTCACGTTGCGTTTCACTGCGAGGACGTCAAGAAGGTCACCGATTTCTACATCGACGTGCTCGGCTTCCGCGTGTCCGACTGGATGGCGGATTTCTTCGTGTTCCTGCGCTGCGGCCCGGACCATCACACCATCAATCTGATGGGCACCGGCTCGAACCGCCACTTCCACACCGCCTTCGAGGTGCGCGATTGGGGCCACCTGCAGACGGCCTGCGATTTCCTCAGCCTCAACGGCTATCGCATTCTGTGGGGGCCCGGCCGGCACGGCATCGGACACAACCTGTTCGCCTATCACCGCAGCCCGAACGGGCTGATCACCGAATTGTTCGCCGAACTCGACCAGATGAAGGACGAGGAGCTCGGCTATTTCGAGCCGCGTCCCTGGCACCGCGACAATCCGCAGCGCCCGAAAGTGTGGCCGAAGGACCCGTCGGCTTCCAACCTGTGGGGCCCCGGCCCGCCGGAAGAGATGATGAAATGACCCACTCGGGTCGTTCCGGGGCGCTCGCCGGAGGCGAGCGAACCCGGAATCCAGAGCTCCGTTTTTGAGTGCGAGCTTATTTCTGGATTCGGGGTTCGCCGCTTCACGGCGCCCCGGAATGACGAGTCAAATATCTACGGCCAGACGCAACCCCTGCTTCACCCCGCTCCGTAAAACAGCCGCGGCAGCCACAGCGCCAGCTGCGGGAACCAGAACATCAACACGATCAGCAAGAACGGGGCGAACAAGAACGGCACGATGCCGCGATAGATGCTGGTGATCTTGATGTCGGGCGCGTGCGCCTGAATGACGAACAAATTGAGCCCGACCGGCGGATGGATAAGCCCGACCTCGGTGACAATAACCACGATCACGCCGAACCACACGGGGTCGTAGCCGAAGTGCTTCACCAGCGGAAGGAACACCGGCACGGTGATCAAGAGCATCCCGATCGCCTCGAGGAAGCAGCCGAAGATGATATAGGCGACGACGATCAGCGTCATCACCATCGGGCCGGACAGGTTCAAGGCGTGAGCGCCATCGGCAAGCAGCGAGGGAAGCTGGGTCTGCACCATGAAGAATGAAAACAGGTTGGCGCCGAAAATGATCACGAACAGGATGCCGCAGGTGACGACCGTGTTCTCGATTGCGCGCAGCAGCGCGTTCCACGCCAAGCGGCGGCCGATGACGCCGAGCACGATGGCGCCGAAGGCGCCGATCGAGGCGGCCTCCGTCGGGCTGAAAATGCCGGCATAGATGCCGCCGATGGTGACGAGGAACAGCGCCAGGAATTGCCAGGGATCGCGCATGGCCGCGAGGCGCTCGCGCATCGGCTGGCTAATGCCGAGCGGGGCGTAGTCTTTGCGGATCGTCGACACCAACATGGCGACGATCATGTAAAGGAGCGTGAGCACGAGGCCCGGCAGAAGCCCGGCGGCGAACAATCGCGGCACCGACTGCTCGGCGACGGCGGCATAGATTACCAGGATGATCGACGGCGGAATGAGGATGCCGAGGCTGCCGCCGGCGGCGAGCGAGCCGGTGGCCAGGCCGGGATCGTAGCCGGCCTTGCGCATCTCCGGCAGCGCAATGCGCGTCATGGTCGCGGCGGTGGCCAACGAAGAGCCGCATACCGCGCCGAAACAGGCGGACGCGGCCAGCGCTCCGACCGCAAGCCCGCCGCGCATGCCGGCAAGGATGATCCGCGCCGCCTTGAACAGATCCGACGACAAGCCGGTGACCGAGGCCACCTCGCCCATCAGAATGAACAGCGGCACCACCGACAGCGTATAGCCGGAGCCGACATCGAACGGCACGGTGCCGGCGAGCGCGAATGTCGGCGTGACGCCGGACATGATCGAATTGCCGACGAAGCCGACCAGCGTGAGCGCGATCCACACCGGCACGCGCAGCAAGAGCAGGGTGAACAGCGCGGCAACGCCGATGGCGCCGATGGTCGAGGCAGCCATTAGACCGGCTCGCTGTCGCGCCGCGCATCCGCCGGCGTGATCAGCCTGCCGACCGCGCACAGGATGGCGCCGGCGATGCCGATCAGGGCGGCGGCCCACAGATACCAGACCGGTATCTGCAGCTCCATCTTGAGGTCGCCGTAGTTGTAGGCCTGCAGCGCGGGCTTGATCATCGCGTAAGCGAAGAGGCAGAGCGTCAGGATCGTCAGCATGTCGGAAATGCGGATCAGTGCGGTAACGACAAAGCGATGCGCGAAGGAATCGATGAGATCGATGACAATGTTGCGCCGCTGCAGGAATCCCGTCGACATGCCGTGGAACACGAACACGGCCATCATCGTCTCGACCATGTCGTAGGAGCCGCGGATCGGGCTGTTGAACACATAGCGCAATGAGACGTCGAGCAGAGTGACGACCATCATCACAATGAGCGCGAGCGAGGCCAGCCGCAGTTGGGCGACGCGCAATCGGTCGAGGAGGGCGTAGGCGCGGTGCCGATCCATTTGTGCTTTGTCGCTGCCGATAAGGGCTGCCGCGAAATATGGGGGCCTTGCAACTCCATCGTTCCCTCCCCCCTTGTGGGGGAAGGACAGGGAGGGGGTTCGCAATGTTACTATTGACCCCTACCCGCCCGCCTCGCTGCGCTTTGGCGGTCGACCTCCCCTTTCAGGGGGAGGTTACGCTGTCGCTATTTCGTGTAAGCCGCGAAGAACTCGCGCGCCGGCTTGCCCTCTTTTTCCAGTTTGTCGAGCGAGCGCTCGATGATGGGCTTTGACAGCGCCTTCATCTTGGCGACTTCTTCCGGCGGCATGGTGATGATCTTCAGCCCTTTCTTGATGAAGTAACCGCGGGCGAACTTCTCAAAATCCTGCCAGGCCTTGGCGAAGCTCATGGCGCCGGCGACGCCCGCCTCTTTGTCGAGGATGGCGCGCAAATCGGGTGGCAGAGAGTTGTATTTGGCGGGGTTCATCACCAGCGCGAAAGTTGCCGAGGCAAGCGGCGGCTCGATGGCGTAAGGCGCGACCGAGCCGAGTTGGTAGGCAAAGCCCGCCTCATAGGGGAATGTGGCCCCCTCGACGATGCCTTTGGCGATAGCGTCCTGCGATTCCGGGGGCGGCACCAGCAGCGGAACCGCACCCATGGCCTCTAGCAATTCTTTGTTGGTGATCGAGGCGTAACGGATTTTCTTGCCCTTGTAGTCGGCCACCGTGTGGATCGGCACCTTCGACCAGACCACGATTGGGTTTGCCATCACCATGAAAAGGATGTGGAGCCCCTGGTGCTCGGGCGCGAGATATTTCGGCGCCAGCTCCGTCATGCGTTTCGCCATCTCAGGCAGGTTGACGCCGTCGGAGGGCCAGGTGAACGGCAGATTGGCAAGCTCGGTCATCGGATAGCGGCCGGGCGTCACGCCATGCAGGCAGAAGGCGATGTCGGTGATGCCGTTGCGCGCGGCGTCGAACTGCCGGTTCGGCGGTCCGACCAGCTGCCCATTCGGGTAGATTTCGAACTTCAGCCGCCCACCCGATTCCTTTTCGATTTTCTGCGTCCAGCCCACCACCCACTTGTGGAAGGCGTGCTGCGGTGGGACGAAATGCGATAGCTTGAGCACGATCGGCTCGGCGGCCCGCGCCGTCCCGGCGGCGAAGACGACGGCGGCGGCCAAGGCGCAGGCCTTGGCGAATTTTATAAACGACATGATGAGTCCTCCCTCTCCAGCTTCTGGCGAGCCGTTTGCCCCTTGTTTTGTAATGGAGTTTTGCCACGCTGTCATCCGCGCATCACCTTTGCCCGCGAGCTATGACATTCACACATCGCGAGAACGATCTCAGCGGCCCTCGCCCCTCCCCCCGCGCGCTCTTGCGCGTGGTGGGGAGGGGTCGGGGGGCTCTTTTCGCTGCTCGTACGCGATCGTGGCCCCCACCCGGCGCGCCGCCTTCGCTTACGCTTTGGCGACGCGCCACCCTCCCCACCGCTTCGCGGGGGGAGGGAAAAGCTGCAGCGTCGCTCCGGACCGTTCTTGAGAAGTGTGAATCTCGTAGCCCCGCAAGCGGGGACAGTGAGCTAGCCTGCGACCATCTTGTTCACAAGCGTGCCACACCCGCCGATATCGATGCGCAATTCGTCGCCCACTTTGAGGAATTCGCCGCGCGGCATGCCCACGCCGGCCGGCGTACCGGTGGCGATGACATCGCCCGGCTGCAGGGTGAAATGCCGGCTGAGATAGGCGATCTGCTCGGCGATGCCGTGCACCATCTTGCCGGAATTCGAGTTCTGCTTCAGTACGCTGTTGACCCACAGCTTGATTGGCATGTCATTGGGATCGGCAATATAGGCGGCCGGCGTGAACCACGGCCCCATCGGCGCGGCGTCCTCGAAGCATTTCTGCCCCACCCAGTCCATGCCGAAGGGCGAGCCCTCGCGCTTCATCAGGTCGCGCGCGGACAGATCGTTCACGATCAGATAGCCGGCGACATGGTCGAAAGCCTGCGCCTCCGGCACGTTGCGCGCCGCCCGGCCGATCACCACGCCCAGCTCGGCTTCCCAGTCGATCTGCTTGGAGAACGGCGGCAACCGCGCGGGCGAATTGGTGCCGATGATGGAGCTCGCCGTCGTCTTCATGAAGAAATAGGGCTCAGCGGCCTTCACCATCGACGGCGCCTTGCCGGTGACGCGCTTGGCCGTCTCCGCCATCTCCTCGAGGTGGTCCCAGTAATTGGCGCCGGCGCAATAGAGCGCGCCCGGATAGAGGATCGGCGCCAACAGCTTGACTTGCGATAAGGCCAGACCCTCACTCGGCTGCAGATTATGCGCGGCGGCATGCAGACGCGGGTGCACCAGCTCCCACGCGTGCAGCAAGCCGAGCACCGATGTGCTGTCGACATCAACGCCCGGCAGCAGCGACGAGGCCGGCACAATCCGATCGTTCACCAGCACGCCGGCTTTGGGCTTGCCGCCATCTAGATAACTCACCAGCCGATACTCGGATGCCATCTATTTCTCCCTCAAAGTGGTTGATTGAAGTTGCGCAGGCGGGCGCCAGCGCCGAGCGATAATCGAAGTTTAGTGCCCTCGTTTGCCCGAGCTTTCCAGAATACCGGCGGTCATGGCCATGCGCACCAGATCGGACAGGCTGTTCGCCTCCATTTTGGTCATCAGATTGGCGCGGTAGATCTCGACCGTGCGCGGGCTGATGCCGAGGTCGAAGGCGATGTTCTTGTTGGCCTTGCCGGCGACCAGCCCTTCCAGCACCTGCCGCTCGCGGTTGGATAGCGCTGCGAGCTTTTCGCGGATATCGTTGATTTCCGCGCTTTGCTCGGCCGCTTCCATTTCGCGGTCGAGCGCCGAGCGCACGGCGTTCAGCAGCAATTCGTCATCGAACGGCTTTTCCAGGAAATCGACCGCGCCCATCTTCATGGCGTCGACCGCCAGCGCGATGTCGCCGTGTCCGGTGATGACGATCACCGGGATGTCGGCCTTCGCCTCCTTGAGGTGACGCAGGAGATCGATGCCGGTCATCTCCGGCATACGCACATCGGTAATGATGCAGCTCGCCTTGGCCTGCGGCAGGGCCTCCAGGAACGCGGCGGCGGAGTCGAATGTCCGCACCTTGATGCCGGCGGTGCGCAACAAGAAATCAAGCGATTGGCGCACCGCCTCGTCGTCGTCGATCACGCAGATCAGCGGATCAGGCTGCATCGTCCACGTCTCCTTCGTTCACCGCCGTCAGCGTGAAATGGAAGGCGGTGCCGCCCTCCGCTCTCGGCTCGACCCAAATCTTTCCGCCATGCGCCTCCACGATAGTGCGCGAGATCGACAAGCCGACGCCCATGCCGTGGCGCTTGCTGGTCACGAACGGCTGGAACAATTGCTCGGCGATATCCGGCGCAATGCCGGAACCGGTGTCTTCCACGCTGACTTTGACATGCGTTTCGCCGACTGGAGCGATCGATATCACGAGGTCGCGCTTGGCGGCGCCTTCCATCGCTTCCATGGCGTTGCGAATCAGGTTGAGTAGCACCTGCTGGATCTGCACCCGGTCGGCGAGCACCTGGTCGACGGTCGGATTGAACTGGAACGTTACGCGGATGCCCTGGTCCTTGACGCCGACCAGCGCCAACGCGCTCGCCTCCTCGACCAGCTTGGTGACGTTCTCCACCCGCCGCTCGCTTTCGCCGCGCGAGACAAAATCGCGCAGGCGGCGGATGATCTGCCCGGCGCGAACCGCTTGGTCGGCCGCTTTGTCCATGGCCTCGCGTATCATGACCGAGCTTTCGTCGGCGCTCTTGGCGAGCAGCCGCCTGGTGCCTTGCAGATAATTGGCGATCGCCGAGAGCGGCTGGTTGAGCTCGTGCGCCAGCGTCGAAGCCATCTCGCCCATGGCGGTGAGGCGCGAGATGTGCACGAGCTCGGATTGCAGTTCCTGCAGCCGCGCTTCCGTTTTCTGCCTTTCGGTCAGGTCGCGGATGAAGCCGGTAAAGAAGCGCTGCTTACCCGATTTCATCTCGCCGACCGCGAGCTCCATCGGAAAGGTTGAGCCGTCCTTGCGCTGGCCCACGACCACGCGGCCGATGCCGATGATGCGGCGCTCGCCGGTCGTGAGATAGCGCGCGAGATAGCTGTCGTGGCTCTCGCGATAGGGCGAGGGCATCAGGACCTTGACGTTCTGCCCAACTGCTTCGGCTGCACTAAAGACGAACAGGCGTTCGGCCGCGCTGCTGAAGGATTGCATGATGCCGCGCTCGTCGATGACGATCATGGCTTCCGGCACGGTGTCGAGAATCGATTGCATATGCGCCTCGCGCGACAATGCGTCACGTGCGCTCGAAGCCGCGCGCAAGCGGCTCCGCTGCAGCATTTCACCGCCGAAGGAGACGCCGATCCCGATGATCGTGAACGCAGTCGTGTCCAACACCGTTGCCGGCGAGTAGTCCGCCGGGCCGGCGACCACGAAAAATATCAGGGTCACCGCAGAGGCAGTCGCCAGGATTCCGGGCCCTACCCCGCCGAATCCGGCTGCAATCAGCACCGACGGCACGAAATAGAGAAACAGTGTGCGATCCTGGAGAATCGGCGAGAGCAATTCGCGTATCACGAAAGCGAGCAGGACGACCGCTATGGCGACGGCATAGCGGACCAGCCAGCGGCCTTCAGCCGGGGCAGAATTTGCTGATTTTACAATAGCTTCTGACATAGCCATTTCCTCGGCAAGCCACCCGTATGCCGGGTGCGCCGGCATCAGGAATACCCCTTATGGAGATTATCTGAATTTCAGAAGCCTCGCTCCACCGCTATCGGTAGCAGCATCGAATTCACGGACGACCAAGGACGACGCCCATGCTCAGCCAGACCATGACCCACACCAGTTCCTCCCGGCAAGCGTTTCACCAGAGTGCGCGGGCGGTTCCGCCGGTGCACGGCTTCAAAGGCTCAATCGAGCTGATGGGCGCGCCGATGCCGTTCACGCGTAACGCCGAAATCTATGGCGAGAACGAGCCTGCGGAATATCTCTACAAAGTCGTGACCGGCAGCGTGCGCACCTACAAGGTGCTCAACGACGGCCGCCGCCAAATCGGCGCCTTCTATCTGCCGGGCGACGTGTTCGGTCTGGAAGTCGGCGACGAGCACACTTTCTCCGCCGAAGCGGTGGTCGATTCCAAGGTTCTGGTCATCAAGCGCAGCGCGCTGGTGAGCCTGGCCGAGCGCGACAACGAGGTCGCCCGCCAGCTCTGGACCATGACCGCCGGCGAATTGCAGCGCGTGCAGGACCACATTTTGCTGCTGATCAAGACGGCACAGGAGCGGGTGGCGGGCTTCCTACTGGAGATGGCCGCGCGCGGCGCCGCCGGCAACGAGATCGAGCTGCCGATGTCGCGTCAAGACATCGCAGACTATCTCGGCCTCACCATCGAAACCGTTTCGCGCACGCTGACCCAGCTTGAGAATTCCGCCGCCATCGCGGTGCCGACCTCGCGCCGCATCGTCTTGCGCAATCGCGCGGCGCTCAGCCGATTGAACGCTTAAGCCGAACGTTGTCCTCCCCGACGTGTGTTCGGCAGCTTGCCCCGGCCAAAAGCCGGGGCATTTTTTTTGTTCGGCGAAGCAACCGCTAGGCGCGTTGTTGCTTCAGCCGTGAAAGGATAGGCTTCTCGACATCGCCGCGCGCTTGCGCCGGCGCGCTGCCGGGAGGTCTGCATGGCAAGTTTTGATGGCGTGGTGGTTGGCGCCGGCCACAACGGCTTGACGCTTGCCGCCTATCTCGCGCGCGCCGGCTTGAGCATCGCGGTGCTCGAACGCAATCCGCGCATCGGCGGCGGCTGCAGCACCGAGGAGCCGATCCTGCCCGGCTTCCGGCTCAATCTGCATTCGAGTTTCTATATCGGCGTGCGTTTCTGCCCGTTGATCGCCGACCTCGAGCTGCACCGGTTCGGATTTTCCTATATCGAGCCGCCGGTGCAGCAGGGAGCCGTGTTCCGCGACGGCACTTGCATCGTCATTCACAAGGATATCGACAAGACCTGCGCTTCGCTTGCCCGCTTCTCCAAGCAGGACGCGGATAGTTTCCGCGCTCTCTATCACACCTATTGCATCGAGATGCGACCGCTCTTGGTGGCGCTGCTCTACAACGCACCGCTGACGCGCGAAGCGTTGCTTGACCGGTTGAGCGGGCCGATGGCGAAGGAACTGCTTTCACATGCCCAGCACGATCTGTTTAGCGTGGTACGCAAGCATTTCGTCGACGAGCGTATCCGCACATTGTTTACCTCGCTGATGCACGTCGTCACCACCGAGAACGTGCCGGGCGCCGGTATCGTATTCCCGGCGATTTTCTCCAATATCGCGAGCCTCGGCCTGCCGGCCGGCGGCTCGCTGTCGCTGGTGAGCGCGCTCGCCCGCGTAGTGGAGACCAGCGGCGGCCAAGTCATGACGGATGCCGATGTCAGGGAAATCACGGTCAGCAACGGCCGCGCCACCGGCGTCGAACTGGCCGACGGGCGCGCAATTGAAGCGCGCGGGTTTGTCGCCAGCGCCATCGATTTCCCGAGCACGGTTCAAATGACCGGCGAAGAGCATTTCCCGGAGCCGGTAAAGGAAAAGGCCAAAACCTGGCATTGGGGCAACCACAGTCTGGTCACCCTCCATCTTGCGCTGAAACGCCCGCCGGCCTATCGCGCTGCCAATTTCGATCCTGACATCGCGCGCGCCTACAACATGTTTTTCGGCATGAACAACATCGACGATGTCGCCGCAACCTTCGCCGATTGCGCGGCGAAAAAGTTCCCGCGCGTGCTGCACGGCAACGGCGCCTGCAACAGCCAGTTCGATCCGACCTATGCGCCGGCCGGCCGGCATGTAGCGTTTTGGTGGCCGTTCGCGCCCTATGCGGTGGAGGGCGAGGCGGAAAACTGGGAGCGTCATCGCGCCGAGTACACGGCCCGGCTCCTGAATACCTGGCGCGAATACGCCTCCAATCTCGACGACGACAATGTGCTCGGCAGCTACTTATTCACGCCTCGCGACATCGCCCGGCACAACGTAAACATGCGCCAGGGCGCCGTGCGCATGGGGGCCTACGTGCCGAGCCAGCTCGGAATCAACCGCCCGCATCCGCTGCTGCCAGGCTCGCGCACGCCTGTCGAGGGCCTCTATCTTTGCGGCTCCTCCTCGGGCAACGGGGGCGGGGTGAACGGCGCGCCCGGCTATATCGCCGCCAACGCCATTGCCGACGATCTGGGTTTGAAGCGGCCCTGGACCCCGATACCGCCGCCGGAATGGAGCCGTTAAGCTTATTTTCCCTCAGGCGGCTGGGAAAAAGTGCCGCCGATCGACTTGACCTGCATCAACAACCCGCCACCGCTCTTGTGGTCACCTCTCCCCAATTGATTGGAGGGATTTGCCATGAAAGCCGAAGACGTCATGACCCGCGGCGTGATCTCGATCGATCCGGACGCGACGGTGTTGCAGGCGGCGCGCTTGATGCTGGAGCATCACATCAGCGGCCTGCCGGTGATCGACAAGGACGGCAATCTGGTCGGCGTCCTGTCGGAAGGCGACTTTTTGCGCCGTAGTGAAACCAAGACTGAGCGCCGGCGTTCGCGCTGGCTCGAGTTCCTGATGGGACCCGGAAAAATCGCAGCCGAATACAGCCACTCCCACGGCAGCAAGGTTTCCGAGGTGATGACGACGGACGTGCAGAGCGTCGATGAATCGACCCCGATCGAAGACATCGTACAGCTGATGGAGAAGCGCCGCATCAAGCGCGTTCCGGTGGTATGCGGCGGGCAGGTCGTCGGCATCGTGACGCGCTCCAATCTTATGCATGCCATGGTAAGCCTCGCCCGCGAGGTGCGGCCGGCTGCCAAGGACGACACCACCATTCGCGAGCAGTTGCTGGCGGAAATGCAGAAGCAGGAATGGGCGCCGACGGCGACCACGAATATCGTGGTGCGCGACGGAGTGGTCGAACTGTGGGGCGTGATCATCGACGAACGCCAGCGCGAGGCGCTTAAAGTGGCGGCCGAAAATATTCCCGGCGTGAAGGCGGTGAAGGATCACTTGGTCTGGGTCGAGCCGACCTCCGGCGTCACCATCGAGCCAAAGGATCAGGCGCTGGCGAGTTAGCCGCGCACAGGATCTCACGGCGGGCGCGGCCTGCGCGCTCGCAGCATTAACTTGACCCAGATCAAGGAACTGGACGCGAACGAGTGTATTCAATCAACGACGCCGTGGGAAGACGGCGTCGCAAAATTTTGGAGGTGTTCCCATGAATCTCAAATCCCTCATACCTGTCAGCCGCGAGCGCGGCATCACCCGCCAAGACAATCCGTTCATGTCCCTGCAACGGGAGATCGACCGGCTGTTCGATGACTTCACGCGCGGCTTCCCCACGTTCCCCAGCAGGTTCGCGAGCGGCGCCGCCGCCGAGTTGCTGCCGAGCATGGACGTGACGGAAACCGACAAGGAAATCGAGATCACGGCCGAATTGCCGGGCCTCGAGGAAAAAGACGTGCAGGTCAATGTCGCCGACAACGTCCTGACCATCCGCGGCGAGAAGAATGCCGAGAAGGAAGAGAAGGACAAATCCTATCGGCTGGTCGAGCGCACCTATGGCTCGTTCATGCGTTCGCTCGAATTGCCGGAGGGCGTCAATGCCGACGCCATCAAGGCCAGCATCGACAAGGGCGTGCTCAAGGTGACGGTGCCGAAACCGGCGCCGGCGCAAGCCAAGAAGATCGACGTCAAGGCTGCCGCCTAAGTCAAGAGGCCGCCGCCTAAGTCAAGGGGCGCCGCCAAAGCGTGTCCCGCGGCTCAAAGAGCGCGGGGCGCGCTTTTTTTGTGCCCCGCGTTCCCGCCGGCGAGGAGAGAGCAAGAAAGCGCGTGGAACTTTTCAGCTTAGGTCGGAGGTCGGTTTCGCGCCCCACGTCGCTTCATTTGACCTGCATCAAGGATGCGGCCGAGAGCTTGGCCAATAGTGCCGGCGACGACGGGCCTTCCAATTTCCAGCCCAGCCAAACAACGGGATAACAGCATGGCGAACGCGCTCGCACCTCCGAAAACCATGACTCTTGGCGAAGGCGGCGGGGCGCTCGCTTTGACCGCCTTGGCGTTTTTATCAATCGTAGTGGCGGCCAAGGCCTATACGCCGGCATACGCGTTTCACGCATATCTGTTTGCCGCCGCCAGCGTCGCCGCGGTGTTCGCCATCATCAATCGTTACTACGATCGGTCGGCCGAGCCGGCGCCGCTGATGATCGACGGCAAGCCCAATTACAATATGGGTCCGATCAAGTTCGCCACCGTCGCCGGCCTGTTCTGGGGCATTGCCGGCTTTACCGTCGGCCTCTACATCGCCTCCGAGCTCGCATTCCCGTTTCTCAATTTCGATCTGCCGTGGATCACCTTCGGCAGGCTGCGTCCGCTGCACACCTCGGCGGTGATCTTTGCCTTCGGCGGCAATATCTTGATCGCCACCTCGTTCTACGTCGTGCAGCGCACCTGCCGCGCGCGGCTCGCCGGCGATCTGGCCCCTTGGTTCGTCGTGCTCGGCTACAATTTCTTCATCGTCATCGCCGGCACCGGCTATCTGCTCGGCATCACACAATCGAAAGAATATGCCGAGCCGGAATGGTACGCCGATCTGTGGCTGACCGTGGTGTGGGTGACCTATTTCCTGGTCTATCTCGCCACCATCATGCGGCGCAGCGAGCCGCATATCTACGTCGCCAATTGGTTCTATCTCGCCTTCATCATCACCATTGCCGTGCTGCATCTCGGCAATAACGCCGCGATCCCGGTGTCGCTGTTCTCCTCGAAATCCTACATCGTCTGGTCGGGCGTGCAGGACGCCATGGTGCAGTGGTGGTACGGCCACAACGCGGTCGGCTTCTTCCTCACCGCCGGCTTCCTCGCCATCATGTACTACTTCATCCCCAAGCGCGCCGACCGGCCGGTCTATTCCTATCGCCTGTCGATCATCCACTTCTGGGCGCTGATCTTCCTCTATATTTGGGCCGGGCCGCATCATCTGCACTACACCGCGCTGCCCGATTGGGCGCAGACGCTCGGCATGACCTTCTCGATCATGCTGTGGATGCCGTCCTGGGGCGGCATGATCAACGGAATCATGACGCTGTCCGGAGCATGGGACAAGCTGCGCACCGATCCGGTGCTGCGCATGATGGTGGTGTCGGTCGCCTTCTACGGCATGTCGACCTTCGAAGGGCCGATGATGTCGGTGAAGATCGTCAATTCGCTCTCGCACTACACCGACTGGACCATCGGTCATGTGCATTCCGGTGCGCTCGGCTGGGTCGCCTATATCTCGTTCGGCGCGGCCTATTGCCTGGTGCCGTGGCTGTGGAACCGCCAGCTCTACTCGCTCAAGCTGGTCAATTGGCACTTCTGGATCTCGACCATCGGCATCGTGCTCTACATCACCTCGATGTGGGTGTCGGGAATCCTGCAAGGCCTCATGTGGCGCGCCTACACCAATCTCGGCTTCCTCGAATACTCCTTCGTCGAGACGGTCGAGGCCATGCATCCCTTCTACGTCATCCGCGCGATTGGCGGTGCGCTCTTCCTCACCGGGGCGCTGCTGATGGTGTGGAATTTGTGGAAAACCGTGACGGCGGAAGAGTCCGCCGCGCCTGCCGGCGCCGTGCTGGCTCCGGCGGAATGAGCGGGGGCTAAAACATGTCGCTCTGGTCGAAACACGCGATCCTCGAGAAGAACTCGGTCATCTTGTCGATCGGCATTCTGATCGTCATCGCCATCGGCGGGTTGGTCGAGGTCGTACCGCTGTTTTACCTGAAGAACACGATCGAGAAGGTGGACGGCATGCGGCCCTATACGCCGCTCGAGCTCGCCGGCCGCAACATCTACGTGCGCGAGGGCTGTTATCTGTGCCATTCGCAGATGATCCGCCCGCTGCGCGACGAGGTCGAGCGCTACGGCCATTATTCGCTCGCCGCCGAAAGCATGTACGACCGCCCCTTCCAGTGGGGCTCCAAGCGCACCGGTCCCGATCTTGCCCGCGTCGGCGGCAAATATTCCGACGATTGGCATCGCGATCATCTGCGCGATCCGCGCTCGGTCGTGCCCGGTTCGGTGATGCCGGACTATTCGTGGCTCGAGAAAACCGATCTCGACTACAAGCACATCGCGGAAGACCTGCAGGTGCAGGCCGATCTGGGCGTGCCCTACACGGCGGACATGATCGCTCATGCCACCGACGACGTCGTGACGCAGACTACTCCCGACAGTCCCAACGCCGCGGATCTTGCCAAGCGTTATCCGAAAGTGAATGAGCGCGACTTCGACGGCAATCCCAAGCGCATCAGTGAGGCCGACGCCTTGATCGCCTATCTGCAGATGCTCGGCACGCTGGTTGATTTCAAGCTCTATGACGACAAAGCAAACATCCGGTGATGACGATGGACCCGACCTATAAAGCCGTTGCCGAGTTCGCCCAGCAGTGGGGGCTGATCTACTTCTCGGCGATCTTCCTGGTCGTGCTGATCTATGCGCTGTGGCCTTCGCGCAAGAAGCAGTTCGACGAGGCCGCGCGCATTCCGTTACGGGAGGACTGACCGGTGGCCGAAGAACCGAAAATCGTCGATCAGCTGACCGGCACCGCGACCACCGGTCATGAATGGGACGGGCTGCGCGAGCTCAACACGCCGCTGCCGCGTTGGTGGCTGTGGCTCTTTTACATCACCATCGTCTGGGCGATCGGCTATTGGATCGTCTACCCGGCCTGGCCCCTGCTCAACAATTCTACGCAAGGCGTGTTCGGCTGGCACGCGCGCAGCGCGGTGGTGACCGATCTCGACCTGCTGCACAAGCAGCGCGGGCCGATGATGGATAAGCTCACCAAGGCAACCGTCGCCGAGATCATCGCAGACCCGCAATTGGCCGATTTCGCCCACGCGCAGGGGCGCGTCGCCTTCGCCGACAATTGTGCGCCCTGCCATGGCGCCGGCGGCGGCGGCGGCAAGGGCTATCCCAACCTCAATGACGACGACTGGCTGTGGGGCGGCAAGCTCGCGCAGATCGAGCAGACCGTCCGCCACGGCGCCCGCAATGGCGATCCCAAGGACCACGAAGGTAATATGCCCGCCTTCGGCCGCGACAATATGCTGAAGCCGGCCGAAATCTCCGCCGTGGCAGATTATGTCCGCTCGCTTTCTGGCCTGCCCACCGAAAAGGGCGCCGATCTTCCTCTCGGCAAGAAGGTGTTCGGGGACATCTGCTCGACCTGTCACGGGCCGGAAGGCAAGGGCAATCAGGAACTCGGCGCGCCCAATCTTACCGACAAAATCTGGCTCTACGGCTCAGACAAGGAAACGATCATGCAGGGCCTGCAGAACGGGCGAGGCGGCGTCATGCCGGCCTGGCAGGGCCGCTTGAGCGAGCCGATCATCAAATCGCTTGTCGTCTACGTCTTCAGCTTCGGCGGCGGGGAGAAATGAGAAAAGGCGTAAGATGACGAACCTCGAGGAGATTGTGCGGCATTCGGAAGTGAAGGCGGCGCCCGTCGCCGCCGCTGCCGCACCGTCGATTGCGTCCGAATTCGACGACGATATCCCGCTCTATGCGCCGCGGCGCAAAATCTATCCGCAGAGCACGCACGGTCTCTTCCGCCGCATCAAATGGGCGGTGCTCGTCGTTACCCTCGGCATTTACTACATCCTGCCGTTCATCCGCTGGGATCGCGGCCCCAACGCGCCGCATCAAGCGGTGCTGATCGATTTCCCCACCCGCCGCTTCTACTTCTTCTTCATCGAGATTTGGCCGCAGGAGGTCTACTACCTCACCGGCCTGCTGATTCTGGCGGCGATCGCGCTTTTCCTGATGAACGCCATCGCCGGCCGCCTCTGGTGCGGCTATCTCTGCCCGCAGACTGTGTGGACAGACCTGTTCTTCGCCATCGAGCGCTTCATAGAGGGCGATCGCCGCGAGCACATGCAGCGCGACGCCCGCAAATGGACGCTCGAGACCTGGGCGCGCAAGGGCGTCAAGCATTTTCTCTGGTTGATAGTGGCATGGTGGACCGGCGGCGCCTGGGTGCTCTATTTCGCCGACGCGCCGACGCTGGTGAAGGACCTCGCCACTTTCCAAGCGCCGTTTATCGCCTGCGCCTTCATCGGCATTCTCACCGTCACGACCTATTCGCTCGCCGGTCATATGCGTGAGCAGGTCTGCCTCTATATGTGTCCTTGGCCGCGCATCCAGGCGGCGCTCACCGACGAATACGCGCTTAACGTCACCTACCGCTACGACCGCGGCGAGCCGCGCTGCTCGGCCAAGAAGGCCGAGCAATTGCGCGCGCATGGAGAGCCGGCCGGCGACTGCGTCGATTGCCTGCAATGCGTGCATGTCTGCCCGACGGGCGTCGATATCCGCGGAGGCGCCAGCCTCGGCTGCATCCAATGCGGCCTGTGCATCGACGCCTGCGACAATGTGATGAAGAAGCTTGGCCGACCCACCGGCCTCATTGCTTACGACACCGACATCAACATCAAGCGGCGCATGGAGGGTAAGCCGGCCTTCTACAAGATCGTGCGGCTGCGCACCGCGCTTTATGCCGGCGTTATCGCCATCGTGGGCGGCGTCATGCTCTACACGCTGGCGACGCGCGACAGCGAGGGCATCAGCGTCATCCACGACCGCAATCCGATGTTCGTGCGGCTGTCCGACGGCGCGCTGCGCAACGGCTACACCATCCGCATCGTCAACAAGCAGCTTCGCCATCGCGACTTCATCGTCAGCGTCGACGGCCTGCCTTCGACGCTCGTCGATTTCGTCGGGCTGCCGCCGCGCGCCGACGGCCGTCAACTGGTCGACGTCGGCCCCGATCAGACCCGCGAAGTGCGCGTGGTGGTCACCGACTACAGCAATTCGCCGCCGGCGCCGTCGACCACCATCCTGTTCCGGCTGATCGACGTCGATTCCGGCGAGGTCGCCGAAATGCGCGACCATTTCTTCGGGCCGTGAGGGGAGAACATTCGATGCGCATTTCTCGTCGTCGCACGCGCGAGCTTACCGGGCGCGCCGTGCTGCTCTGGCTGGTCGGATTTTTCGCCGTCGTCTTCGTCGTCAACGGGGTGATGGTGCGCGCCGCGATTTCGACCTTCGGCGGCCTGGAGACGGAGAGTTCTTATAAGGCCGGCCTCATGTTCGAGAGCGAAGTCGCCCGCGCCGAGCGCCAGCAAGCCCTGCATTGGCAGGTGGACGGCAAGCTTACCCGCGATCGCGCGGGCGAAGCGGTGCTCGACATCGGCGTGCACGATGCCAATGGCGCGCCGGTCACCGGGCTGACCGCCGACGCGACACTCGCGCATCCGGCTGACGCGCGGCTCGACCATGTCATTCACTTGCGCCGCGTCGGCGCCGGCGCTTTCCACGGCGAAGCGCAAGGCCATTCCGGCCAATGGGAGCTGATCGTCGATTTCTACCGCGGCGACGAGCGCGTCTTCCGCTCGCGCAGCCGGGTGACGTTGCAATGAGCCCGCTCATGCCCGCGCAGGCGGGCATCCAATCCTGGGTCCCCGCTTACGCGGGGACGAACGGGCGCAGAATGCGTACTCCATAGCCATGTCCGAGACCCTCGATCTCTCGCACTACGCCAAGCCGGAAGCCGACGGCACCTGCGGCATGGATCTGGCGGTCGAGGGCGTGCATTGCGGCGCCTGCATCGCGCGCATCGAAGGCGCGGTGAAGCAACTGCCCGGCGTGACCGAGGCGCGGCTGAATTTCACCAACCGGCGTCTGCACGTGGCCTGGGCAGACGGGGCGCTCGCGCCGGCGCAGATCCTGCAGACGCTGGAGGACGCCGGCTACCACGGCTATCCGTTCGCGCCGCTGCGCGCCGAAGAGGAGGAGGCGGCCGAAGCGCGCCGCCTCACGCGCTGCCTCGCCGTCGCCGGCTTTGCGGCCATGAACATCATGCTGCTGTCGGTGTCGGTATGGTCGGGCAACGCAAGCGATATCACGCCGGAGACGCGCGACTTCTTCCATTGGGCCTCGGCGCTGATCGCGCTGCCGGCGGCGGCCTATGCCGGCCGGCCGTTCTTCGCCAGCGCCTGGCGCGCCTTGCGCGCGCGCTCGCTCAACATGGACGTGCCGATCTCGCTCGGCGTGATCCTGGCGCTCGCCATGTCGGTGGTGGAGACCGCGCATCACGCCAGGGATGCCTACTACGATTCCGCGATCATGCTGCTGTTCTTCCTCTTGGTCGGGCGCGCGCTTGACCATGCGATGCGGCGCAAGACGCGGGCGGTCGCCGGCAATCTGGCGGCGCTGCGCACGGAAACCGCGCGCCGCTTTGACGGCGACGAATTGGTCAACGTGCCGGTCAAAGCGCTTGCCGCCGGCGACCGGCTGCTGGTGCGGCCGGGCGAGCGGGTGCCTGCCGACGGCGTCGTGATTAACGGCCTGTCCGAATTGGACGAGAGCCTGATCACCGGCGAGACCGCGCGCCGCAAGGTCGGCGCCGGCGCCACTGTTTATGCCGGCAGCATGAATTTCTCCGGCGCACTCACCTTGCGCGTGACCGCCGCCGATCGCGCCACGCTGCTCGACGAAATCGAGCGGCTCTTGGAAAAAGCGGCCAGCGCGAAGTCGCGCACCATGCGGCTTGCCGACCGCGCCGCGCGCGTCTATGCGCCGATGGTGCACTTGACCGCCGCGCTCACCTTCGTCGGCTGGTGGCTTGCCGGCGCCTCGTTGCACGATGCCGTTGTCACCGCTATTGCGGTGCTGATCATCACCTGCCCCTGCGCGCTGTCTCTCGCGATCCCCGCGGTGCAGGTGGTGGCCTCCGGCGCGCTCTTCCGCGCCGGAGTCATCTTGAACGCCGGCGACGCCATCGAACGCCTGGCGGAAGCCGACACCATCGTCTTCGATAAGACTGGCACCCTCACGCTGCCGGAACCGCGCGTCACCAACGCTGCCGCGATCGTGCCTGAGATTCTACAAACAGCGGCGCGCCTGGCGCTGTCGAGCGGGCATCCGCTGGCGGTGGCGCTGGCGCGCGAAACCGCAACACGCACGCCGTTCGAGGGCGTGGTGGAAGAGCCGGGGCAGGGCGTGCGCGCGCTAATCGACGGCGCCGAAGCCCGGCTCGGCAGCGCCGAATTTTGCAGCCTAACCATTACCCCGCTCATTCCCGCGCAAGCGGGAATCCAGGGGGACGGTCGAGGCGGCGATGGCTTAAGGCCCTGGGTCCCCGCTTCCGCGGGAACGAACGGAATCGACAGCGGCGCATCGCAGATTTATTTCGTTCACGGCGAACGCATGGCAAGCTTCGTGATCACCCAAAAGCTGCGGCCGGATGCGGTGGAGGTGGCAAAGGCGCTCGCTGGGCTCGGCCTCGAGCTGCACATTCTGTCCGGCGACCGCAACGATTCGGTGGGGCCGGTCGCCGGGGCGCTCGGCATCGCCGACTGGCGTGCCGAGTTGAAGCCGGCGGAAAAGATCGCGCTCATCGATCAGTTCAAGGAACAAGGCCGCCGCGTGCTGATGGTCGGCGACGGGCTTAACGACGCACCCTCGCTTGCCGCCGCGCACGTGTCACTGTCGCCGATCAGCGCCGCCGAGCTGACGCAGGCGCAAGCCGATGCGGTCTTCCTTGGCGAGAAGCTGGCGCCCGTGCTTGAGACCATAAGCGTTGCCCGCCGCGCCCGCGTGCTGATGCAGGAGAATCTGTGGTTTGCCGCGGTGTATAATGCGATCGCCGTGCCGGTGGCGATTGCCGGCGCGGTCACGCCGCTGATCGCCGCGCTGGCGATGTCCGGCTCATCGATCTCCGTCACGCTCAACGCACTGCGGGCGCGGGGCGCAAAGGCTGCTCGGCTATGAATGTGCTGGTCTATCTCGTACCCGCCGCCGTGGGGTTGGGCCTTATCGGCCTCCTCGCTTTTCTGTGGGCGCTGCGAAGCGGCCAGTACAGCGACATCGACGGCGCGGCCCTGCGCGTCCTGTCGGACGAAGATATTGAAAAGTAAAAAGCGCCTGAGCAATTGCGTTGTCGTCCCCGCGAAAAGCGGGAACCCAGTAACCCCTGTCATTCCGTATATTGATCGCCGGGGTTACTGGGTGCCGGCTCGCGATCGCTCGCTTGGCCGGGACGACAGCTGTCATTTCATTCCCCGGCCAGCACCACCGCGCAGGTTCTCACAATGTCGTCGACGCTCGCGCCGCGCGATAGATCGCTGATCGGCTTGGCGAAGCCCTGCAAGAATGGCCCGGTCGCCTGCGCGCCGCCCAGCCACTGCGTGAGCTTGTAGCCGATATTGCCGGCATCGAGGTCGGGGAAGATCAGCACATTGGCACGGCCGGCGACGCTGCTTGCCTCTTTCACTTTCTTTGCCGCCACCTCCGGCACCAGCGCCGCGTCGGCCTGGAATTCACCGTCGATGTCGAGCGACGGCCGTCCCTCGCGCACCAGTTCGAGCGCGGTCCTGACCTTGTCGACGCGCGCGTGCTGCGCGCTGCCCTTGGTCGAGAACGACAGCATCGCGACGCGCGGCGTTTCGGCGAGCAGCGCCTGCGCGCTGCGTGCCGAGGCGATGGCGATGTCAGCTAATTCGCTGGCGTTGGGATCGGCATTGACCGCGCAATCGGCGAACACGAATGCGCGAGGCCCCTGGCCAAGCAAATTCGGCACCACGATGAGGAAATAGCTCGACGGCAGCGCAATGCCTTTGGCGAGGCCGACCGTCATCAGCCCGGCCTCGATCACCCGCCGCGTCGGATTGGCGGCGCCCGCCACCATGCCGGCGGCGTCGCCCTGGCGCACCATCATACCGCCGAAATAAAGCGGCTTTGAAACCAATCGCGTCGCCATCGCCGCAGTCATGGACGGACGGCTGGCCGCAAGCGCCGCGCCGTAGCTTTGCAGCCGCGCATCGCCGCGCGGATCGATCACTTCGATCCCATCGAGCGAGACACCGGCCGCGGCCCTGCCGACGGCGTCGGCGCTTCCCAGCAAAACGGGTTGCGCGAGCGCTTGATCCTTCAGCCGCGCGGCGGCTGCGACGATGCGCGCGTCGTCGCCTTCCGGCAGAACAATTTTGCGTTGGCGTTGACGTGCGATATCAAACAGCCGGTCAATCAATTCCATACTTCTCACCGCGTGAGAAAACGCAAAGCCGGGCAGGACGAGCATCAATGACCGAAACAGCCGAATCGATCAAGATTCAGCGCGGGCTAAGAGGCGTCTACTTCGATCGCTCGCCGTGCACATTCATCGACGGGCGCGCCGGCGAGTTGCGTTATCGCGGCTATTCGATTCACGATCTCGCCGAACATTCGAGCTTCGAGGAGACTGCCTGGCTGCTGCTGCACGGCGAGCTGCCGAGCAAGCAGCAGCTCACCGCTTTCGACGCCGAGCTGAAGGGCGCGCGCCAATTGCCGACGACGGTTCTCGACATCATCCGCGCAATCAAATCGGCGCATCCGATGGACGTGCTGCGCACGGCGGTGTCGGCGCTCGCCGCCTTCGATGCGGAGACCGCCGACAATTCGCGCGAGGCGACGCTGCGCAAGGCCGTGCGGCTGACCGCGCAGGTGGCGATGATCGTCGCCGCGCATTCGCGCATCCGCGACGGCTTGCAGCCGGTGGCGCCCGATGCCTCGCTCAATCACGCCGCGAACCTGTTGTGGATGCTGCGCGGCGAGAAGCCGAGCGCCGACGCCACGCAATTGATCGACCGCGATCTCATCCTGCACGCCGAGCACGGCTCCAACGCCTCCTCGTTCGCCGCGCGCGTGGTCATCGGCACCGAAGCCAACCTGCATGCGGCGATGACCGCCGCAGTCGCCGCGCTATCGGGGCCGGCGCATGGCGGCGCCGCCGAGGACGTCATGAAGATGGCGGAGGAGATCGGCGAGCCCTCGCGTGCCGCCGAATACGTCAAGGAAAAGCGCAAAGCGGCCGAGGCGGTCACCGGCTTCGGCCACCGCGTCTACCGCGCCGAGGATCCGCGCGCGCGCCACATGCGCGCCGGCGTCGAGCGGTTGTCGAAGGAGATGGGCCAGCCGAAGTGGTACGAGATTTTGCAGGCGGTGGTTGCCGCCATGGCGCCCTATGCGCGGCACGGCGTCAACGTCAACGTCGATTTCTATTCGGGTGTCGTCTACCATCTGCTTGGCATCAAGCGCGATCTGTTCGTGCCGATCTTCGCCATCGGCCGCGTGCCGGGCTGGGCGGTGCAGTGCCTCGAGCAGCTCGACAACAACATCCTGATCCGCCCGCTCACTTTGTATAGCGGCCCCGAATTGCGCGCCTACGTGCCGATCGAGCAGCGGTAGTTAACGCGAGCACGGCTCCTCGTTTCCCTCCTGTAGGGGGGAAGAGAGGCGCAAATTCCCAAACTGCGAGACCCAGCGGCCCAGATTCCCCGTTGCGGCCCTGCGCATGCCCGCTTATCGTACTGAGAACTGCCGTCTCATCTAGTGAGACTATGCCGTTGCGGCGAACGCCGCGAACGGCGCCAAGCCGGCAAACATAAGCCGGACCTCGTTCGCGCAAATTCAAGGCCGCGGGCGGACGAGCGGACAAGCAAGCGGCGATACAGGGAGGAGATTTCCATGCGTTCGACAACGCGGAAGTTCGGTTGGCTATTGGCGCTCGCCGGCACGCTCGTGTTCGGCGGCGGCCAAGCCGTGGCGGCCGGCTATCCGGAGCATCCCATCAATTTCATCGTGCCATGGGGTCCCGGCGGTGGCGCCGACATCCTGGCGCGCACCACCGGCAAGATCATGTCGGAAGCCCTCGGCGCTTCGGTGCCGGTGATCAACGTGCCGGGCGCGACCGGCGTGACCGGCATGACCAAGCTGCTGACCTCGCCGGCCGACGGCTATACGCTCGCGGTGCTGATCGGCGATACCTACGCTCTGCTGGCGGGCCCGCATCCGGCCTTCAAGGCCGACGAGGTCATTCCGCTGGCGATCATGATCCAGCAGCCCTCCGGCCTTTGGGTGAACACCAACAGCCCCTGGAAGACATGGGCCGACCTGGTCAAGACCGCGAAGGAGCGCACGCTCAAGGTCGCCGAATTGGGTTTCGGCAGCGCCGACGACATCACCGTCAGCTACTTGAAGACCAAGGGGCTAAAGCTCGAAGGCATCCCTTACGCCAAGCCCGGGCTTCGCTACACCTCGATTCTCGGTGCGAATGCCGACGTGCTTTACGAGCAGACCGGCGACGTTCGCAGTTATTTCGACGGCAAGAAGATCCGCCCGTTGATCTTCTTCTATGATCATCGTCTCACCATTCCGCAGTTCGCCGATGTGCCGGTGGGCAAGGAATTCGGTTACAACGTCACGCTCCCGCAATTCCGCTCCATCGTGGTCAAGGCCGGGACCGATCCGGCGATCGTCAAAAAGCTGTCCGACGAGTTGGCCAAAGTAGCCCAATCCGGGGAATTCAAAGCCTATCTCGAGCAGCAATATGCCGATCCCAGCAGCTATGTGCCGATGGATAGGGCGCGTGAGTTCATGGATGCCTGGCTGGCCCAGGCTAAGAAGTTCCGGGCCGAGACCAAGATGGGCGCGAAGTGACCACAAACGCCGCTGCTACGCCGATTCGCCGACTGCAGGCGGCACTGCCTTACGTGGTGGTGCTGGCGGTCGGCGTATTCCTCTATTACGAGGCTGACCATTTCGACTTCGAACAGGTCTCGGGACGGATCGGTCCTGGGGCTTGGCCGAAGATCGTCCTCGTTCTGATGTTGGCGACCGCGCTTTGGGGAATTGTCTCGAGCGCGCTGAAGGCGGGAAAGGCGGAGGGAGAAGCAACGAGCGAAGTCGAAGAAGACGAGGCGGTGACGCAACTGCCGGAGCTCTATCCCGGGCTGGTTTGGCTCGCCGTTGCCGCCACCGTCGCCTATCTCCTGCTGCTGCCGATTCTCGGCTTCTTCGCTGCGACGCTCATCTACAGCGGCGGCCTGATGTATCTCGGCCACTACCGGCGGCTATTGCCCGTCGGCGGCTTAAGTCTCGTGATCGCGCTCGCCTTCATGTTCATGTTCATGCGCGTCGTCTATGTCGCGCTGCCCCTCGGTGTCGCGCCGTTCAATGAGGTGTCTTACGCCTTGATGGCGGCGATGGGCGTGCATTGAGGAAAGTGCCGTGGCGTTAGTCAATCTCGCACACGGGTTCGTCCAGGTCTTTCAGCCGTTCGACCTGCTCATGCTTTTCATCGGGCTGGTCGTCGGCATGGCGGTTTCCATCATGCCGGGGCTGGGCTTGGTGATGGGCGTGGTGCTCGCGCTGCCCTTTACCTATCGGATGCAGATCGAGCCGTCCGTGATCCTACTCACCGCGATCTATTTCTCCGGCACCTATGCCGGCTGCTTCTCGGCCATCCTTTACCGCATCCCCGGCGAGCCGATGGATGTGCCGATGCTGTGGGACGGCTACACCATGGCGCGCAAGGGCGCGCCGGCCAAGGCGCTGGGCTGGGCGCTGGTTGCCGCGCTCATCGGCGGCCTGGTGTCGTCGGCGGTAATGGTCGGGCTTGCCGGTCCCATGGGGGAGATCGCCCTCAAGTTCGATTCGCCCGACTATTTCGCCGCCGTTTTCTTCGGCCTCACGACGGTGGTGGCGCTGGCCGGAAAATCCATGGTCAATTCGCTGATCAGCCTGTGCGTTGGCTTGCTGGTGGCGACGGTCGGCATCGACAGTATCTACGGCACCGACCGCTTTTCCTTCGGCGTGCCGATTCTGCGCGACGGGGTGCAACTGGTTGAGGTCCTGGTCGGCATGTACGGTCTCGGCGAGGTGCTCACGCGCATCGGCCAGGGGCTGCACATCCAGCCCAAAGGCACCTCGCAGAGAGTGTCGACCCAGTTCCCGACACTGCGCGAGCTGTTGGCGATCCGGATCACGCTCTTGCGCAGCACGCTGCTCGGCACCGTGCTCGGCATCGTGCCGGGCGCCGGCGCGACCATTACCGCCTTCATCTCCTACGGCATCGAAAAGCAATACGGCAAACGCCGTCAGCTTTTGGGCACGGGACTGCCGGAAGGCATCGTCGCGCCGCAAATCGGGGCGACCGCATCGGTGGCGGGCCACATGATACCGCTGTTGACCTTGGGCTTGCCGGGCAGCGGCGCGACGGCGGTGATACTTGCCGCCTTCTTGCTGCACGGCGTGCAGCCCGGTCCCATGTTGTTCGAGGACCCATCCTCGACGCTGATGGTCTACACCATTCTCGCCTCGATGTTCGCCAGCGTCATCGGCATGTGCCTGCTCGGCTTCTTCTGGATCCGCGTCGTCATCAAGGTGCTCACGATCCCGCAGGGCATCTTGTCCGCGATCGTGGTGATGTTTTGCCTGGTCGGCGCCTATGCCAATCGCAACAGCATGTCCGACGTCTGGATGATCGTGATCTTCGGCGTGCTCGGCTACCTGTTCGAGAAATTCAAATTTCCGATCTCGCCGATGGTGCTCGGCGCCATCCTCGGCCCGATCGGCGAGACCGCCTTCATGCGCAGCATGATCAGCAGCGACAACGATTGGACCGTGTTCTTCAAGGGCCCGATCTGCGGCACGCTGATGGCCGGCTCGCTGCTCGCGCTGAGCTATCCCCTGTTGCAGGAGATCCTGACCGCGCGGCGACGCGCGCAGGCCGTATGAAACCGAGAGTGCTTGAACCTGGTTGGTGACCTATGCCCAGCAATGTCGATGTTCATGTTCGGGAAGCGGATATGCGCCCGCTGCCGACCGGCAAGCTTCCCGCTGCGGCGCACGCCGCCGCGCCGGCGCAAAGCCGCGAGCCCAAGCTCGGCGCCACCGCGCGCTCGTTTTCCATCCTCGAGCATGTCGCACGCTCGCGCAATCCCGTCGACGTGCTCGACATCATCGGTTCGCTCAAGCTCCCGAAGGCGACTGCCTATCGGCTCGTCGACTGGTTCGTCACGCAGGGCTATTTGTCGCGCGAGCCGTCGCGCAAGCGACTGATCGTCGGGCCCAAGCTCACCAATCTCGCCTTCGGCGCGCTGTCGTCCTCGATGCGCAACGACACACCGCATGTAGTGTTGCAGCGGCTGGTGCACACGCTGCATGAGACCTGCAATATCGGCACGCTGCTCAACGGCGAGGTGGTCTATCTCGACCGGGTGGAGGCCGAGCATTGGCCGCTGCGCCTGCACTACACCAGCGGTTCGCGCGTGCCGCTGCATTGCAGCGCCATCGGCAAGCTGTTCCTGGCGCTGGCGCCGGCGCCGCGCCGGCGGCGGCTGCTGCAAAGTCTGGAGCTGCGCCCCTACACCGCCCGCACCATCACCGACGCCGCGCGGCTGGAGACCGAGCTGCGGCAGATCCGCAGGGAGCAGGTTTCCTTCGACCGCGAGGAATATCTGGTCGGCGTGGTCTGCGCCGCGGTGCCGGTTGTCGGCGGCAACGGCGAGATGCTGGCCGCGCTCGCTATCCAAGCGCCGGAAGCGCGCATGAACGTGCAGGCCGCGCGCTCCCATCTGCCCGCGCTGCGCAGCGCGGCGGGCGAACTCGCCGAAATCTTCCAGGCCAATGCCTGAAACGTCTCGACCCCGATTTGCGTAGGACATCCGGCAAAGCCGGAGATTTGATAAAGGATGACGCCTATGAAAATGACCACCGAAGAGGCCTTCGTAAAAGTCTTGCAGATGCACGGCATCGAGCATGCCTTCGGCATCATCGGTTCGGCCTTCATGCCGATCTCCGATCTGTTCCCCAAGGCCTGCATCACCTTCTGGGATGTGGCGCACGAGGGTAACGGCGCGCTGATCTGCGACGGCTATACGCGTTCGACCGGCAAAATCGCCATGCTGATTGCCCAGAACGGCCCCGGCATCACCAATTTCGTCACCTCCGTCAAAACCGCCTATTGGAATCACACGCCGATGCTGCTGGTCACGCCGCAGGCGGCCAACAAAACGATCGGGCAGGGCGGCTTCCAGGAGGTGGAGCAAATGGCGCTGTTCCGCGACATGGTCTGTTATCAGGAAGAGGTGCGCGATCCCTCGCGCGTCGCCGAGGTGTTGAACCGCGTTATCTCCAAAGCCAAGCGGCTGTCGGCGCCGGCGCAGATCAATATCCCGCGCGACTTCTGGACCCAGGTCATCGACATCAGCCTGCCGGCGATCGTCGAGTTCGAACGGCCGGCCGGCGGCGCCCATGCCGTGACGCAGGCCGCGAAGCTTTTATCGGAGGCGAAATTCCCGGTCATTCTGGCCGGTGCCGGCGTCGTGCTCGGCAACGCGATTCCGGAATGCGTCAAGCTTGCCGAGCGGCTGGACGCGCCGGTCTGCAACAACTATCAGCACAATGACAGCTTCCCCGGCAGCCACCGGCTGGCGGTCGGTCCGCTCGGTTACAATGGCTCGAAGGCCGGCATGGAGCTCGTTGCCAAGGCCGACGTGGTGCTTGCGCTGGGCACCAGGCTCAACCCATTCTCAACGCTGCCGGGCTATGGCCTCGACTACTGGCCGAAGAACGCCAAGATCATCCAGGTCGACATCAATGCTGATCGCATTGGTCTCACCAAACCGGTCGCCGTCGGCATTTGCGGCGACGCCAAGCTTGTCGCGCAGGCCATCCTCGCGCAGCTTTCGCCCACCGCAGGCGATGCCGGCCGCGAGGAACGCAAGGCGCTGATCCACACCGCCAAGTCGCGCTGGCTGCAGACGCTCTCCAGCATGGATCACGAAGAGGACGATCCGGGCACCACCTGGAACGCCGACGCCTGCAAGCGCGAGCCCGATCGCATGTCGCCGCGCCAGGCCTGGCGCGCGATCCAAGCCGGGCTCCCGAAGGACGCCATCATTTCGAGCGACATCGGCAACAACTGCGCCATCGGCAACGCCTATCCGACCTTCGAGCAGGGCCGCAAATATCTGGCGCCCGGCCTGTTCGGGCCGTGCGGCTACGGTTTCCCCTCGATCATCGGCGCCAAGATCGGCAATCCGGATACGCCGGTCGTCGGCTTTGCCGGCGACGGCGCCTTTGGCATCTCGATGAACGAGATGAGCTCGATCGGCCGCGAGGAATGGCCCGGCATCACCATGGTGATCTTCCGCAATTACCAATGGGGCGCCGAAAAGCGCAATTCGATTCTCTGGTTCGATAATAATTTCGTCGGCACCGAGCTCGATCCGCATCTCAGCTATGCAAAGCTGGCCGAGGCTTGCGGGCTCAAGGGCGTCGTCGCTAGAACGCCGGGCGAGCTGACCGAGGCGATCCGCTCCTCATGCGAGGCGCAGAAGAATCGGGTGACGACCTTCATCGAAGTCGTCCTCAATCAGGAGCTGGGGGAGCCGTTCCGCCGCGACGCCATGAAGAAGCCAGTGGTGGTCGCCGGCATCCGCCGCGAGGACATGCGCGCGCAGCAGGTGGCTTAAGGCGATCTCTGTTGATGAATACGGCCGTGCCGCGAACTCGCTTCACCTCTCCCATGGGGAGAGGTCGCCCGCCGAAGCGCAGCGAAGGCGGGCGGGTGAAGGGGTTTTGGCCTAAAAAGATTCATGAACCCCCCACCCCAACCCTCTCCCCAGCGGGGAGAGGGAGCGCGCCGTGCGCGCTGCCTTATCAGCCCAGAAAGATCGATTGGATTTCGAGGTGACACAATGACAATCGCAGTGAAGCCAGCGGGCGATGCCAATGTGGCGGCGGTGGTCGATGATCTGGTGCGCCGCGCGCGCGCGGCCATGGCGATCTTCACGCAGGCCGATCAGGCACGCGTCGACGAGGCGGTCACCGCGCTCGCCTGGTCGCTGTATAATCCTGAGCATGCCAAGGAGCTGGCGGCGCTCGCGGTCGCCGACACCAAGCTCGGCAATGTGCCCGATAAAATCATCAAGAAGCAGCGCAAGACCTTCGGCACACTACGTGACCTGCTGCGCGTCAAGACCGTCGGCATCATCGAGGAAGATTCGGCGCGGGGCATCGTCAAATACGCCAAGCCCGTGGGCGTGGTCTGCGCCATCACGCCGTCGACCAATCCGGGCGCGACGCCGGTCAATAAGGCAATGATGGCGATTAAGGGCCGCAACGCCATCATCATCGCCGCCTCGCCCGCCGGCCTGCGCACGACGACGCTCTGTGTCGACTACATGCGTGCGGAGCTGAAAAAGATCGGCCTGCCCGAGGACCTCGTGCAGATTCTGCCGCCGCCCGCCTCCAAGGACATGACGCAGGCGCTGATGCAGGCCGCCGATCTGGTGGTCGCCACCGGCTCGCAGGACAATGTGCGCCGCGCCTATTCCTCGGGCACGCCGGCGATCGGCGTCGGCACCGGCAATGTGCCGGTGATCGTCGACGAGACCGCTGATCTCGACGACGCAGCACGCAAAATCTGCGCCTCCAAGATCTTCGACAATTCGACCTCCTGTTCGTCGGAAAACGCGGTGGTGATCGTCGACGCGGTCTATGAGCCGATGTTGGCGGCGCTCGCGCGCGTCGGCGGCTATCGCGCTTCGCCGCTTGAAAAAGAGCGCATCCAACGCGCGCTCTGGCCGGACGGCAAGCTCTCGCGCACGCTGATCGCGCGCGATGCCGATGTGTTCGCGCGCGGCTGCGGATTGCCGGCGGCTGCGGAGAAAGCCAAGTTCTTCATGGTCGAGGAAACCGGCGTTGGCCGCGATTTTCTCTTCTCCGGCGAGAAGCTGTCCCTTGTGCTGACGGTCTATCGCGCCAAGGATTTCGAGGACGCGATCGAGCGCTGCGACGCCATTCTGCGTCACCAGGGGCTCGGCCATTCGGTCGGCCTGCACACCAAGTATATGAGCCGCGGCCGCGTGCTCGCCGAGCGCTCGGACGTCGTGCGCGTGCTGATCAACCAGGCGCACACCTTCGGCAACGGCGGTGGCTTCGACAATGGGCTGAACTTCACTCTCAGCATGGGCTGCGGCACCTGGGGCGGCAATTCCATCACCGAGAATCTAAACTACCGGCACTTCATCAACATCACCCACCTCGTCACCACCATCCCGGAAGACAAGCCGAGCGAGGACGAGCTGTTCGGCGCCTATTGGAAGAAGTACGGGAAATGAAAATCTGTCGTCACCGGGCTTGTCCCGGTGACCCCGCTTAGGGACGGCTGTGCCCTCCTAAGCGAGATGGCCGGGACAAGCCCGGCCATGACACTCAGAAGATCGTCGCATGAACTTCGAAGAGCACGCCGCCAAGTCGCTCATCCTCAAACCTGCCGGTGTGCCGGTGCCGCGCGGCGTCTTGTGTACGAGCGCGGCGGAAGCGGCCAAGGCGGCGGCCGAGATCGGGCGCTGCGTGGTCAAGGCGCAGGTGCCGGCGGGCAAGCGCGGCAAGGCCGGCGGCATCAAGCTCGCCAATACGCCGGCAGAAGCCGAGCAGGTCGCCGGCCAAATTCTCGGCATGCGCATCGGCGATTACATCGTCGAGCGCCTGCTGGTTGAGGAACAGGCGAAGATCGCACGCGAATTTTACGCCGCCGTTTTGCACGACACCGCGGCGCGCAAGCCGCTGATGCTATTCTCCACCGAAGGCGGCATGGACATTGAGGAGATCGCTGCCAAGAAGCCCGAGGCGATCCGCCGCTTGCTGGTCGATATCGAGCAAGGCCCGCAGGCAAACGATATCTCTGCAATGCTCGCCGGTCTCGATCTCGGCGCCGCCGAAAGCCAAGTCGCCGCGATCCTCGCGCAGCTTTACGCCGCCTATCGCGCCCGCGATGCCGAGCTGATCGAGATCAATCCGCTCGCCTTGCTCGCCGACGGTCGCGTGGTCGCGCTCGACTGCAAATTCGTGCTCGACGATGCCGCCATCTACCGCCAGCAAGACATCGCCGCCGCTGGCTCGCCCGGCGCCCTGACCGAATTGGAGCAGCGCGGCGCCGCCGCCGGCCTCAAGCTCATCCAGCTCGACGGCAATGTCGGCGTGCTGGCAAACGGCGCCGGCCTCACCATGACCACCATGGACGTGATCAGCCATTACGGCGGCAGGCCGGCGAACTTCCTCGAGATCGGCGGCGAGGCCTACACCAAGTCGGAGATCGCGCTCGACATCGTGCTGTCCAATCCGGGCGTCAAAAGCCTGGTGATCAACTTCTGCGGCGCTTACGCGCGCACCGACGTGATGGCCGAAGGCGTGGTGCGCGCTTGGGCTAAGCTGCGGCCGACGCTGCCGGTGTTCTTCTCCATCCACGGCACCGGCGAGGAAGAAGCGGTGGCGCTGGTGCGCGCTGAGCTCGGCATCGAGCCTTACGACGTCATGGAAGACGCCATCGAGGCGGCGGTGAAAGCAGCGCAATGATCCTCCGCAAGCAAGATCGCGTCATCGTGCTCGGCATCACCGGTAAGCAGGGTATGTTCTGGACCGAGAAGATGCTCGGCTACGGGACCAATGTCGTCGCCGGCACCAATCCCAAGCGCGCCGGCCAGGAATTTTCCGGCGTGCCGATATTCGCCACCACCGCCGAAGCCGTCGCCAAGGTCGGCGGCGACGTCGCCGTGATGTTCATCCCGCCGGCTGCCGCGCGCGAGGCGGCGGTGTCGGCGATCGACGCCGGCGTCAAGCTGCTGGTGGTGCTGACCGAGCACATCCCGGCGCAGGACGTGATGGCGATCCACGCCGCCGCCGCGCGCCACGCCACCCGCGTCGTCGGTCCCAACACGGCCGGCCTGGTGACGCCGGGCGAATGCTTCGTCGGCATCATGCCGGCCTTCGTGCCCAGCGTGTTCAAGCCCGGCCGTGTCGGCGTGATCTCGCGCAGCGGCAGTCTCGGCACGCTGATTTGCCTCAACCTGACGCGCGCCGGCCTCGGCCAGTCGGCCTTCATCGGCATCGGCGGCGATCCCATGCTCGGCACCACCACGCGCGACGCGCTCGAAGCGCTCGACAAAGATGCCGGCACCGATGCGGTCGTGATCGTCGGCGAGATCGGCGGCGGCATGGAAGAGCAAGCGGCCGACTACGCCAGGGGCATGCGCAAGCCGGTCGTCGCCTTCATCGCCGGCGCCGCCTCGCCGCCCGGCAAGAAAATGGGCCACGCCGGCGCCATCGTCACCGGCAGCGCCGGCAGCTACGCCGGCAAACGTAGGGCGCTGGAAGCTGCCGGCGTCGTCGTGGTCGACACGCCAGCGCAAATTGCCGCGGCCGTGGCGGCTAAGCTCGGCACCGACGCGCGCAAGGACGCACACAAGATAGCGGGCTGATACGACTCGCCCCCGTCCTCTGGGACGCCGCCAACGGGTCCGCGCGAAGCGCGGCGCGATGTCAGGCTCCGCGGCGGACCCGGAAATCCAGAAGCACACTCCGAACATGCGTCTGGATTCGGGGCTCGCGGCCTGAGGGCCGCGCCCCGGAATAACGGGACAGATTTTCAATCCTCCAGCGTCACTGTTTCGAACTCCGCCGGCAGCACGATCTCCAGCAATTCGCAATCGTCGGAATAGCCGAGCACGGTGTGCTTGATGCCAGGCGGCTGGATCCAGCACGAGCCGGCGTGGAAAGTGTGCACGCCTTCACCCTCGAACTCGCTCTGGAACCAGCCCTTGAGCACATAGACCATCTGGAAGTCGACATCGTGATAATGCGGAATGGCGACTTCGTTCGTTTCGAACGGCTTGGTCATGCGGATGACATGCGCCTGCACCATGCCGTCGGTCGCTGCCGCCAGCCCGAGATCGCGATAGGCCGAGTAGGCGCGCAGCCCGGCGTCGAAATCCTCCTCGCGGTGATGGCTGACGGTGAATTTCTGCGGCCGTTTCGCGCGCGCCACGACCGAGATGCGCTTGGCGCGCTTGCCCGGCTTGGCGGCGATTTTCGGCTTCTTGCTTTTCTTGGTCTTGGCCGCGGCCTTGTTTGTCTTCGCCTTGCTTTTTGTTTTCGCCATGACAACCTCCCGTTACGCTAATCGACGACTTCGGCGATCCCGCCATGCGCCTTCGACCAGCCGGCGGGATCGTGCATGAATTGCTCGACCTCGGCCAGCATTTTGCTCTCGAATTTGCCGCTCGCCTTGGCGACGGCGAGAACATCCCACCAGGTGGTGAGAAAATGCAGGTTCACGCCGAGATCGGCCAGGACTCTGCGGCCTTCCGGATAGATGTCGTAGAAGAAGATCACGAAGCAGTGCTCGACGAGGCCGCCCGCCTCGCGCAGCGCCTTGACGAAATTCACCTTGCTGCGGCCGTCGGTGGCGAGGTCCTCGACCAGCAGCACGCGCTCGCCCGGCAGCAGGCGGCCTTCGATCTGCGCGCTGCGGCCGAAGCCCTTGGCTTTCTTGCGCACATATTGCATCGGCAGGTTCAGCCGGTCGGCGACCCAGGCGGCGAAGGGAATGCCGGCGGTCTCGCCGCCCGCCACCGCGTCGATATTGTCGCGCCCGATGTCGCGCGTGATCGCGTGAACCGCGAAATCCATCAGCGTCGAGCGCACGTCGGGAAACGAGATCAGCCAGCGCGAATCGTTATACACGGGGCTTGCCCAGCCGGAGGTGAAGGTGAACGGCTTCTCCTCCATGAAGCGCACCGCGCCGGTGTCGAGATACATGCGCGCGGTCAGCTCGGCGATGGTTTTGCTGTCGAGGAAGATGGAGCTCTCGCTCATGGGCGCGCTCAAGCCTGTCCCTTGTCATGCCCGGCCCTGTGCCGGGCATCCCGCTTAGGAGCGCACTTTGCCTACCTAAGCGGGATGGCCGGGACAAGCCCAGCCATGACAACGTGTGGACTATTCCGGCTTCGGTCCCACCTTCTTGTACCAGTCGGCGATCTGCGCGCCGGTCCAGAACAGCACGTCTTTCTTTTTGCGGATCTTCTCGAAGACCTTGCGGAAATATTTGGCGCGGTGTGGCGCGCCCATGATGTAGGGATGCACCGAGATGGCCATGACCCGCGCGCTGCCCTTGGCGTCCTGATAAATCTGCTCGAACTGGTCCATCGCCCGCTCGTAGAACTCGCTCGCCTTGTGATGCTGGATCAGCATCATGGCGAGGTCGTTGCATTCCTGCGTGTAGGGAATATTGAGAATCGGCTTTGTGCGCGTCTTCAGCCACACCGGCTGATCGTCGAGCACCCAGTCGGCGACATAGTCGTAGCCCTCCTCGACGAGAATGTCAGGCGTCTCCCATGTTTCGGTGAGACCCGGCCCGAGCCAGCCGCGCGGCCGCTTGCCCGTTGCTTTCTCCAGCACCGCGGCAGCCTTGCGGATGTCGGCGCGTTCGTTCTCGACCTTCTGCATGTTGCGCTGGGTGAAGCCATGGCCGACAAACTCCCATTTGCGATCGATGCAGGCCTTCACGATGTCGGGAAAAGCCTCGACCGCTACGCCGTTGATGTTCATCACGCCCGGAATTTCGAATTCGTCGTAGACTTGCAACAGGCGCCAAAAACCGACCCGGTTGCCGTATTCGTGCCAGCACCAGTTCGGGATGTCGGGCATCGGCGAGCCGCCGGCTGGCGGCGTCAGCACCGTGCGCGGCATGGTCTGGGTCGGATCCCATTCCTCGACATTGGTGATGGTCCACACCACCATGTGCGCGCCTTTCGGCAGCTTGAGCCGCTTGCGGTTGATGATCGACGAATAGTCGAGGCGGTCGTTCGGCAGCATGCCGACCGCGGGCTTGGGAAAATTCATGACGTCTAGCCCCGGAAATTGCTTGGCGGAACGCGGCAATCTTGCAATTGCGCCGGAAATTGTACAGGGCGCGGCCGCTGTTCGAGGCTTAGAGCAAGCCGTACGCAATTTATGACGGTAGCGCCCTATATTGACAGATTCCGCGAGTGACGTAGCCTCAAGCCGATGGATCGTTGGATAACCAACGGTCTGATCGACAACAGACCGCAATAGGGGGCGAAAAGTGCCGGATGCGTAACTGGCGGCCTAGGTTGCCAGGGAGCTGTTGCGGGCTGGTCGATAATGGGAGACGACCACGGGAGGAGACGGAGAATGGAACTTGTAGCAAGGTTGAAGACGCGCCCGGTAGCGTTCGCAGCCGCTGCGGCGATTGCCGTCGCGGGATTCGTCTTCGCGTCCGGCGCAAGCGCTGAAGACAAGCTCATACATTACGATTCCAACAACAAGAACTTCTGGCTGCATCCGCCGGCCGACTGGTTCATGGGTGACGAGACCGAGGCGCAGAAAGGCACCGCCGTCGCCAATACCCTGCCGCCGCCGACGGGCTTCACCGACCAAGAGGTCGAAGACACGCTCAAGCAGGTCAAACTGCCGGCCGGCTTCAAGATCGAGCTGTGGGCGCGGGTACCCGCCGCGCGGCAAATGGCCTGGGGCGACAAGGGCACGCTGTTCGTCGGCTCGTGGTTCGGCGTCGGCAAGGTGTTTGCTGTCGTTGACGAGGGCGGCAAGCGCACCGTCAAGACCGTCATCCAGGGCATGCGGGTGCCGACCGGCGTCGCGTTCCGCAATGGCGCGCTCTACGTCGTCGACATCGACAAAATCTTCAAATACGACAATGCCGAGGCCAACCTCGACAATATGCCGAAGCCGGAAGTCGTCTACGACGACATGCCGCCCTACGTTCCGCATGGCTGGAAGTATCTGGTGTTCGACAAGAACGGCTGGCTCTACGTGCCGTTCGGGCCGCCGTGCAATGTTTGCCTGCCGCCCACCTCGACCGCCCAGATCAGGCACGTCGATCCGGCGAATGGCTTGGCGGAAATCGTCGCACTCGGCGTGCGCAACAGCGTCGGCGGCGACGTCGATCCGCGCACAGGCGACTACTGGTTCACCGAGAACGCGCGCGACTGGCTCGGCGATGACGTTCCAAGCGACAAGCTCAACCACATCTCGCGCATCGGCGAGGATTTCGGTTATCCGTATTGCCACCAGGGCGACATTCCGGACCCGAAGTTCGCCATGGGGCATAAGTGCTCGGACTTTGCGCCGCCGGTGCTCAAGCTCGGCGCGCACGTGGCGCCGCTCGGTATGAAGTTCTATACCGGCAGTCAATTCCCGGCCGACTATAAGAACAACATCATCATCGCCGAGCATGGCTCCTGGAACAGGCACAAGTTCCAAGGCGGCCGGCTGATGCGCGTGACGGTCGATCCAAACGGCAGGCACGCAAAGCAGCAGGTGTTCGCCAGCGGCTGGATCGGCGCCGACGGCAAATATCGCGGCCGCCCCAATGACGTGCTGCAGGCCAAGGACGGCTCGCTCATGGTCGCCGACGATTTCACCGGCTCGATCTATCGCATCAGCTACCATAAGTGACGCCCGGTGCGGTCGGTCGTTGCCGGATCGATCGTTGTTTGACCCGCTGCGGATCCAAGCCGGGACTCCGGCTTGGATCCGTCGTTGCCCTAGAAGCGCTCTTCGCATTGGCGATGGTCGCCAATGGCTGGAAGTGCTTTTGTGACATGACTTTGACGCGGATTGTCGTTTTTACCGCTGCCCTGTTTCTTGCAGCTTGCGGGCGCGGCTTGGCGGCCGATGCGGCGGCAGGCAAAGCATTGGCCGAAGGCTGCGCCGGCTGCCACGGGGCGGACGGCGTCTCGCAAATGCCGCTCACGCCCTCGCTTGCCGGACAGCCCGACGAATACGTGCAATGGCAGCTCGTCTATTACCGCTCGGGCGCGCGCAAGAGCGAGGTCATGCAGCCGATCGCCGAGGCGCTCAGCAACGAAGATATCCGCAATCTCGGAGCTTATTACGCCTCGCTCCAGCCGCCCAAGCCGGTAACGACCAGCCCGAATGACGCGCTCGCGCAGAAAGGTGCAAAGCTCGCCGCCGAGCAGCGCTGCCGCTCGTGTCATTCCGACGATTTATCCGGCTACCGTTCCTCGGCGCGGCTCGCCAGCCAGCGCGAGGACGTGCTGCTCAAGGGGCTGCGCGATTTCAAATCGGGCGCGCGCGTCGGCTCCGGCATCGCCTCCATGGCCGACGTCGTCTATCCGTTGAGCGATGACGACATGAAGGCGCTGGCGCATTTCATGGCCACGCGGCCATAGCGATGCGAAATTCAGCTACCTTTCCGATCGTAAATTTCCGGGAAGAAATAATCCTTCCATGATGCCGGCTTCGTTTTGATGCGTCCGACCTGCGCCATGAAGTCGGCGAACTTCATGGTGTTCTCCGGCACCATGGTCCAATGCACCTGCGCTCCGGACACGATCTTGCCGACCATCTCGGGCGCAAGTTTCGACTTGGAATCCTCGATCCAATATTTGGCCGCCGCAGCCGGGTCCTTGGCGACGATGGCGGTCGCTTCCTTCAGCGCCGCCAGAAACGCCTGGTACATTTTTGGGTTACCGTCGCGGAATTTCTTCGAGGTCCAGATCGCGGTGAAGGTGTGCGAGCCGCCCATCACGTCGAAGGAATTGAGCACGGTGTGCACCTTCTTGTCTTCCAGCATCTGATACTGGAACGGCGGCACGCCGAACACCGCGGTGATCTGCCCGCCGCCGTGCAACAAGGCGACGGTGGCGTCCGGCGGCCGCATCGAAATGGTGAGCGGATCGAGCTTCTCGAAATTCTTCACGCCGAAAGTCTTGGCCGCCGCCATCTCCAGCGTCATCGCCTGCACCGAGGATTTCACCGCCGGCACCGCGATGCGGTCCTTGTCGGTGAAGTCAGCGATGCTCTTGATCCTGGCCTCGTTGACATTGAGTAGAAAGGGCTGCGAGCTGAGCGCGGAGACACCGCGGATTTCCTGCGGCGTGCCCTTGGTGCGCGCCCATAGCGTGAGCAGACCGGGCACGCCGCCCGAGCCAACGTCGATATTGCCGGAGATCAGCGCCTCGTTCACTGCGGTCGGCCCGTTGAACTTGAACCACGACACCTTGGCGTTCTCGATGCCGACCGCGGCGGCATGCTTCTCGATCAGCTTCTGATGCTGCATCACGTTGAGCTGCAGATAGCCGATGGAAAATTGCAGGGCGAGCCGGATTTCGTTGTTCTCCGCGGCCGCCGGCCGCATAAGGCACAGCAGCATCAGCGCGGCGGCGAGGCCGTGCAGAATTTTCCTGAATTGCATGATTTCCTCCAGCGTGACGCCCGTTTTTGTCTTTTGGGCACTCGCCCACTCTAGGCCAAGATCGTCTTGCGTCAAAGCCGTGCGCCGAGCGCGGCGCGCTCCGTCGCCGAAGGAGAGCGTCGTGGCGCTGGGAATCGTGAGTCCCGAATGGCCGCATAACGATCAGCTGCTCACGTCGCCGTCGGTCGTTTTAGAATGTCCGGTCAGCATGTCGCCGCTGACCGGATCGCATTGCGAACACGGCCAGGCCGAGTGGGCTTAGCAGAAGCGCGCAGGTCGCTTCGGTCTTCCGTGCGTGACACAAAAATTTCTACCCCGCTTCTATCTCTCCCCCAAAAAGGGGGAGAGATAGGCCGGATGCCCGTTATTGTGCGCCGACTTATTGCCCCTTCGCGACGACGGGGCCGTAGTTGTTGTGGTGATCCAAGATAAAGCATTCGAGCGGCGTTACGCCGGTGCCGCTGAAGTCGAGCGGGCCGTTTTGCTCGAATTTGTAGCGGGTCAGCACATCGTTGCAGACGACCCTCGACGTCTCGAGATTGCCTCCACAATGGAAGCTGCTGGCGTTATTGATGTCGCCGGATCCGTTGTAGATCGCGGTTTGCGGATACGGGCAGATCGGGCGCGTGCGGCCGGTTGGCGGCGCCGCCGAGCCGCCACTCGCGAGCAGGGACTTCGGAGGAACTCCATGCTCAACCCAGTTCACGAGAGCACCAAAAGGATCGACCGGCACCGGGCCGGAACTGAATAGCCCGCAATGGCCGACGCCGGGCGCACGGAACAACCGGTAGAAGCGCTGGAGATTGGCGAAATCGGGTCTTCCAAATCGGCCGTAACGGGATGCCATCTGCCGATAATAGTTGATGACGCCACGCGGATAGATGAACTGGTCGTTAGCGCCCACAAAAGTGAGCAGCTTGCCGCCATGGGCTTTGAATCTGTCCAGCGGCCCGAATGTATCGGTAACATCCGCGATATTGCGCGATCCATCTTGGGCAACTTTCGGATAACCGTTCAGTGAAACGGTTTGCCAGTCGAAGTTGCGGTCATGCTCATCCCAATGGAATTGCGTCACGCCGAGAGCAAACGGCGTAGGCCCATCGAGAATGAAGAAGTCGCTGCCGCGATCGAGCCCGAACCAGATCTTGTCGCCTCTTGAATTCCGAGGCCCATCCCAAATTTTGTCGACGGCTTCGGCCTCGGCTGTCGTCAGGCAGTTCGACGTCGGGGCGGTTGGCGCTCCGCAGATGTTGGCCTTGGCGTCGAATTTACAGGTGCGCGGGTCGTCGATGACCCCATCGGTTACGCCGTCCGCCGCGTCGCATGCCTGCACTGCGGACGCCTGAACCTGAGCGAGCTTGGCCGGAGAAATGGCCGCCCCGGTCAACTGCTTCATGGCAATCTCGCCCCACATTTGCGCAGTCTGGAACCGCGTCCAGTACATGGCCGGGGCGTTCGCCATGATTCCTTCCAACTCGTCGCCGAGTTCCTGCGCAAGCAGGTAGCCCTGACGACCTCCGGTCGAGCAGCCGTTCCAATAGTTGTAGCGCGGCCGGATGCCGTAGTACGCACGAGCAAGGTACTTGGACCAAAGCACCTGCTCCTTGATGGCGATGCGGATGAAGTCTTCGATGAACTGGTAGTTATAGGTGCCATCGAGATTGACTCCGGGCTCGCAGTCGCCGCCGCTATGGCCGAGATCGGTTCCCGAGCCGACATAGCCTGTATTGACAGCGGAATTGACGACCAGATTTCCGGCACAGCCGCCGCCGCCAAGACCTTCGGTACGACCGTTCCAATTCCCCTGGACCCCGCCGCTGCCGCCGTCGGCTGCGCTTAGCGGCAGTCCGACAACGATCGTGATATTTTCGTTCGCGTTGGTGCCGTAAACGAATTGGACTTGGCAGTAAGATACATTCGGACCGCTTGCCGGTACGATGGCGCTCGATTCTGACTTTATGAACGGATTGCCCACCAGCCCGTACGCAGGGCTGGTCGCTAGGGCCGTGCACAGTGGCGGCATTGCGTTGGCTGCAGACGGTGCAAGTATCGTCGCCGCGACGGCAAGCGCGAACGCGATTGTCGCCAAGCCGAGCCGACCGAATAATCGTCGAGATGGCATTACTTCCTCCCTTGCCGGTGCCGTTTGTCTAGAGGCGCTGCGACTCGGCACTTGAAATGATCGCAGCGATAAAACGTGGTCGGATCGCTCCGAAGGTTCATTTACTCCCGCTTGAAGAAGCCGATCGCATTCTTGGCGCCGCGGTCATCTCGCCGACGCGTTTTAAGGGCGCAACACCTCACGTTCCGCCGACGCGGCTTGCATTGCCTGACTTCGCTAAGGACGACCGCTGTAAGTAAACTTGGCTCGGCGAATGCCGTGCTACAGCCGCCGCGCCAATAATGCTAAGGGAACCGTTAAAGCTTGTTGCATCGCAGCCTCCCCTGTTACGCGCCGCTCGCCTTCAAGCGGGCGATTGATCTCTTCGGGGCCGGCTTAAAATCGAATGAATAAAAACCCGACGCTTGCGCTAGATAACGGCAAACTGAACTCTTCAGCGGCAACATTAATACATGCCGGTCCCCAGCCAAGGCGTAAATCAAAAACGGCGCTCGGCGGCTGTCAACGATGCGGGATGATGAATCCTTGAAACGTTCAACACTTTGCCAATTTTATTCTAGGTCTGCAAAGTTCGCATCCGCACAAAATGGGACTCATCAGAGTGGGCAAGATGGAACCGATCGCAAAACTTGGCTACGCGGCAGCCTCGAGCTTTGCGATTTTTGTGTACCAGTCGAGAATCTGCGCGCCGTTCCAGTGCAGTACGCCAGCGTGCTTGTTCACGTAGTCGTAGATTGCTTCCAGATATTTGATCCGGTGCGGCTGGCCGCTGATATAGGGGTGGATCGCCAGCACGCAGAACTTGGCGCGCTTCTCGCTCTCGGCATAGAGCCGGTCGAACTGATCGACGGTGCGCCTGAGCAGATAGTCGCTCTCGTGATGCTGGATCAGCATCATCGGGATGTCGTTGAGCTCGATAGTGTAGGGCAGCGTCACCAGGGGCCCGTTGGCGGTGCGGATCACCGTCGGCTCGTCGTCATAGACCCAGTCGCCGATATATTTGACGCCGGCGGCGGTGAGCAGATCGGGCGTCTCCAGCGTCTGCGTCAGCCCGGGGCCGAGCCAGCCGACCGGCCGCTTGCCGGTGAACTGCTGCATGATGTCCATCGTGCGCTTGATCATGCCGGCCTGGTCGGCCTCCTTATGGATCGGACCCTGCTCATAGGCGTGGCCCATGAATTCCCAGCCGTCGTCGCGCGCTTCACCAGCGACGCGCGGGTAGTCCTCGCAGATGCGGGCATTGGCGGCGAGCGTCGGCTTGACGCCGAGCCTGCGGAACAATTCGTGGAAGCGCCAGCAGCCGACCCGCATGCCGTATTCGTGAAACGCCCAATGCACCACGTCCGGCATCAGCGGCACGCCGGTCGGCGCCGGCAGCAATTGCCGCGCCATGGGCTTGCCGATGTCCCACACCTCGTAATTGACGATGGTCCAGAACACGATGCGCGCGCCGCCCGGCAGCTTGAGCGCGGGGCGGTCGACGATGGCCGAATAGTCGGCGCGCTCTTTGGGGATCATAGGATGAGGCATGAATTCTATCCTTGTGATTGCGGGGTGAAGTGTCGCTCCCGTGTGATGCTCCATCGCGTCGTCGGTTGGCCCCCGCAAGACGCGTTGTGCGTGTCACGCTAGTGAGACGCTCCGGAAAAATCTTGCATTACGCGTGATGCCGCAACGCGGGCCTTGGGGGTGGTCGCCGGCGTATTCCGGCTGCGACCGACAAAGCGTGGGACCCCGGCCGTGATCACGCCGCCGATCGCCGCGATGTCGCCGTGCTTGATGGCGGCAAGCGCGGTCGACTGTGTGCCGCCGTCCGGCGCGTCGAGCAGCACTATGTCGGCGGTCTTGCCCGGCGCCAGATAACCGCTGTCCAAGCCGTAGACTCTGGCATTGCTGCCGGTCGCCGCGCAGATGAACTGCTCCGCCGGCATGTCGGTCAAGCTGGAAAGATGCGCGATCGTATACAGCATGCCGAGAGGCATGATGCCGCTGCCGGTCGGCGTGTCGGTTGCGATAATGAAACGGTCGAATGCGTCGTGCGTTTGCGCAAGCCGGGCGCACAGCAGCGTGGTCCGCAGGTTTCCGGCTGTGCAGACCTGTAACGCGATCTCGGACTCGCGGATGACGCGCTCGAAGTCGGCGTCCGGCATGGCGGTGGGGCCGCCGTTGATGTGGAAGGACACGTGCGGTTGCATTTTTAGCAGGTGATCGCCGGTGATCGCGCCCGAGCCCGGGATCGACGAGCCGCCGGTGTGGCAAGTCGTAATCAGCCCGGCCGCCTTAGCGTCGGCGATCAGCGGTACGTAATCGTATGAGCTTTTTACCGCGCCGAAACCGGCCTTCGCCAGGCGCACGCCCTTCTGTTTGAGCTCATCGAAGTCGGCGCGCCTGAGGCCGGGTTCGAGAATGACCGAACCGGCGATGACGCGCATTCCGCCCGGCCGCCAGTCGGCAAAGCAGCGCTGCGCGGCGACCGCCAGCGCCTTGACGCCCTCGACGTCGCGCGGCCGGCCCGGCACATGCACCTCGGAGGCGGAAATCGCCGTCGTCGTGCCGCCGTGCACGTAGCTCTCGAGATATCCGACTGTGCGCTGACGCGGCGTGTAATCACCGAACGTCACGTGCACGTGCGAATCAATAAGGCCCGGAATTGCCGTCATGCCATCGGCATCGATGACCACGTCGACACCGTCGATGTTGGGGGCCGTGGCGGCGCCGACTAAGGCTATGCGCTCGCCGTCAATGACGATCGCATCGCCGTTGGCAAAGGGATTGCGCCAATCTCCGGAAACTATCTGGCCGATATTGACGACGACGGTTTTCATAACTCGTTTAGTGGTGATCGTCCTGGGCGTTGGCGATATCCGAATGCGTCTCGGCAAGCTCCGCCCGCTCGTAGGCGAGCCGGTAGCCTTCGGTCAGGCCGGATCGAAATAGTGAATCTCCAAGAGCATACAGCCATTGTTGGACTTGAAAGGTCCGTGATGGACGCCGGGCGGGCGGCAGGCATAGGTGTTGGGGCCGAACGCCTCGCCGCCCTCGCCCTTTGCATCGTTGCCGACGATGAGATCGCCGGAGAGCAGGAAGACCTCCTCCCAATAATCGTGGACGAAGGGTGCCGTGGTAAAGACGCCGGGGGCAAAGCGCAAAAGCCGCGTGCGGGTGCCGCGCCTGTTTTGCTCGTCCAGCGTGCCGGAGAGGATTTTCTGCGCGATCCCAGCCGGGTAGCCCGGCGGAGTTTCCCAGCCGGCGTTCATGTCGAGAGCATGGAATTCCTTGTGTTCCTTATTGATGCTCATGGCCCGGCTCTCTTTGGGTCGCAGACAGACTCTGGGTGCCGGGCGATGTTATGAAGCCTCGGCCGGCAACTCAACAAACAAGAGGCGGCCATGCTTGTATTCGAGCGTCGTTCGCGTCGCGGTAGCGATCGTGTCGAATTCGCGCCCCAGGGACTCATCGTCGCCGGGTGGACCGGACGCGACGAGGCGGCGCTGCGCCACCATATCGAGGAGTTAGCCGCGATCGGCGTGCCGCGGCCATCCGCGATCCCGGTTTTCTATCGCATCGCTGCGGCGAATTTGACGCAAGACCCACGGATTCAGGTGCTTGGTCCGCACACCTCCGGCGAGGCGGAGCCGGTCATTGTCGCATTCGACGACGGCTTGTGGCTCGGCCTCGGCTCCGATCACACCGACCGCAAGGCCGAAACCATGGGCATTGCCCTGTCCAAACAGCTGTGCGGCAAACCGCTTGCCAATGAGCTCTGGCCCTTTAACGAAGTTGCCGATCGCTGGGACGACCTTTTGTTGCGATCGTTCGCCACAATCGACGGCCGGCGGGTGAAGTACCAGGAAGGCCGCCTGGCGGCGATGCGTCATCCCATGGAGCTCATCGCTCAAATCGGCTCGAACGGCACCCTGCCACGCGGCACGATAATGTTTTGCGGCACGCTCGGCGCCATCGGCGGCATTCGGCCGGGCACGCGATTCGAGATAATGCTTGAGGATCCGACGCTCGGGCGGACTATCACCAAAGCTTATGATATCGATACTTTGCCGATTGTGAGTTGACCGGTCAGCCAATTGAACGCTCAGGTGGGTGACTGCGACGGCTTATCCCCCCGCGAAGGATCGGGGAGGGTCAGTTCACATTCACCATCTCACGCCGTCGCGTCGACGCGCAGGCCGACCAGCCGTTCGAGCGTCGCGGTGTCGTTCTTGAGCTGAGCCGACGGTGCGCGGTGCGCGACCGCCCCGCGCTCGAGCACGATGGCGTCGGCGGTCAGTTCCAGCGCAATATCGGTGTGCTGCTCGACCAGAATGATGGCGAGTTGGCGGCCGGCCAGCATGGTTTTCATGGCGGCGGCGAGCTCTTCGACGATCACCGGCGCCAGCCCCTCAAACGGCTCATCGAGCAGCATCAGCGCCGGATTGGTCATCAGCGCGCGCGCGATCGCCAGCATTTGCTGCTCGCCGCCGGAGAGCTGGTTGCCCATGTTGCGCCGGCGCTCGGAAAGGCGCGGGAACAGCTTGAATACGGCGTCGAGATTCCAGGCGCCCGGCCGCGCCGCCACCGTGAGATTTTCCTCCACTGTCAGCGATTGAAATATCTCGCGCTCCTGCGCTACCCAGCCGATGCCGTTGCCGGCGCGCCGATGCGGCGGCACGCGCGATACGTCGCTGCCGCGCCACGAAACATGGCCGGCGCGCAATTGTGTGTAGCCCATGATTGTGAGCAGCAGCGTCGATTTGCCGACGCCGTTGCGGCCGAGCACGGCGAGGCTGCCATGCTCGGCGAGTTCGAGCGAGATGCTGTGCAACACCACCGCGTCACCGTAACCAGCGGTGACCTGCTGCAGTCTGAGAAGCGGCTCAGACATGCTTGCGCGTCCCGAGATAGACTTCGCGCACGCCCGGATCGGAAGCAATCTCGGCCGGCGAGCCTTCGGTGAAGATGCTGCCGCCGACCAGCACGATGATATGGCTGGCGAAGCGGAACACGACATGCATGTCGTGCTCGATGAACAGCAGCGTGAGATCGTCTGACAGGCCTGCGACCGCCTCAAATATGTCGCCGCTTTCCTCCTGCGGCACTCCGGCGGCCGGCTCGTCGAGCAGCAGCACCTTCGGCCGGGTAGCGAGCGCGAGCGCAATCTCCAGCAGTCGCTGGCGGCCGTAGGGCAATTCGCGCGTCACCTGATAGCAGGCATCGCCCAGCCGCAGGCGGACCAGGATGTCGTAGGCCTCGTCGATCGCCTCGCGATTGACCGCGATGTTCTGCCAGAACCGGCTGGATAGGCCGCGCCGCTCGCAGACCGCGAGCGTCACCGCTTCGAGCGCGTTGAGACCGGCAAACAACGTGTTGATCTGGAATGTGCGCGCCAGGCCCCGCCGCACCCGCTGCTGCGGCTCGAGATCGGTGATGTCTTCGCTTCCGAGCAAAATCTGGCCGGCATTGGGAGCCAGCATGCCGGTCATCAAATTGATCAATGTGGTCTTGCCGGCGCCGTTAGGCCCGATCAGCGCGTAACGGGCGCCGACCGGCAGTTCGAGTCCGATGTCGCGCGCGACCACCAGTGAGCCGAAGCTCTTCGACAGACCGCGAGTCGCTAAAGCGATCGCGCGGCGGCCGGTTGCCTCATGCGCTGCCTGCGGCGGCGCGCTCACTTGCGTCTCCAGGGTGCGGCGAGCTTCGATATGCCGCCGAGAATGCCGTTGGGCAGGAAAACCACCACCACGACCAGGAGAATGCCGATCCAGAAATACCAGTATTTCGGATTGATGCCGGAGAACTGGTCGCGCGCGACCATGAAGATGATGGCCCCCACCAGACCGCCGTAGAGCCGGCCGGCCCCGCCCAGCACCAGCATCACCAGGAGTTCGGCGGAACGGTCGAAAGACAAAGAATCGAGCGAGACGGTTTCCGTGGTCTGCGCGAGCAGCGCGCCGGCAATACCGGCGAAGGCGGAGGAGATCGTATAGACGGTGCGGATATGCGCGCGGCTCGGCGCGCCGATCGCCGGCATGCGCACCCAGTTTTCGCGGATTCCGCGCAGGGATAAGCCGAAGGGCGAATTGATCAGCCGCCGCGCCAGCAGAAACAGCAGAAACAGCACGGCCAGCGCATAGGCGTAGGCGGTGTAGCCGTAGAGATCGAACTGGAAGACGCCGAGCAGGTTCCACGTATTGATGCCCTGCAGCCCGTCGACGCCGCCGGTCAGCCAGCTCGCACTGTTGGCAAGCTCGCCGAGCAGAAGTCCGAAGCCCATGGTGAGCATGATCAGCGCGAGGTGGCGGAAACGCGCAATGATAAAGCTCGTGGCATAGCCGACGATAGCCGCGACGATCGAGGCGGCGACGAGCCCGGTGAGCGGCTCGCCCCAGCCGTATTTCGAGAGGAGGCCGGCGGTATAGGCGCCGAGCCCAAAGAAAGCGGCATGGCCGAGCGAGACGATGCCAGCATAGCCGAGAATGAGATCGAGCGAGAGCGCAAACAGCGCGGTGATGGCGATCTGGCTGGCGAGCGAAAGATAGTCCGGCACCAGCCAGAAGGGCAGCAAGGTGGCGAGCCAGAACGCAATCTCGATTGGCCGCCAGCGGCTCTGGCGTTGCAGATAAAGCTGCGGCGTGATGCTGTCGGCGAGCGCCATGGCTTAGCGCGGAGTTGGTTTGAGTTGCGACCGGAGTGCGACATGCGGCGCGCTCCCTCTCCGCGTTGGTGAGAGGGTTGGGGTGAGGGGGGTCGTGACGGTCGATAGGACATAACCCCTCACCCGGCGCGCTGCGCGCGCCGACTTCTCCCCATGGGAGAGGTGAAGCGAGTGAACGGCTCGGCTGTTCCGACTAATAACCACGGTGGGCTACCTTTTCCCGAACAGGCCGGCCGGCCGCCACATCAAGAGGCTGATCATCACCAGATAGATGAGAAAGGCCCCGAGTTGCGGCACGTAATATTTGCCGGCGACGTCGCTGATGCCGAGCACGGCGGCGGCCACGAACGAGCCGGAGATCGAGCCGAGCCCGCCGACCGCGACCACGATCAGCACATAGACGAGATAGACCAGCGCGAAGGATGGATCGAGCCCGACGATCTCGATCGCCAGCGCGCCGCCGAGCCCGGCGAGCCCGGAGCCGAGCGCGAAGGTAATCGCGAAGGTGCGGTCGACATTGATGCCGAGCCCGCGCGCCATGCGCTCGTTGTCGACTGCGGCGCGCACCTGGGCGCCGAAGCGGGTCAGTTCGAGCCCGGCGACCAGCGCGATGGTGATAGCGAGCGCGATGCCGATCATGATGAGCCGATAAACGGCAAAGCGCAGCCCCACGAAGGTGAGCGAGCTGCGCAGATAAGCCGGCAGCTGCAATGGATGCTGCTCGGTGCCGAAGACATAGGCGGCGACCGCGACCGAGATGAACACGATACCGATGGTCAGCAGCACCTGGTCGAGATCGCTGGCGCGGTAGAGCCGCCGGTAAAGCGTGCGCTCGAAGGCGACGCTGGTCACCGCCGCGCCGATGAAGGCCATCGGCAGCGTGGCAAAGAACGGCCAGCCATAGCGGCTCATCAGCGTGACCGTCACGTAGCCGCCGAGCATAGCGAACGAGCAATGCGCGAGGTTGATGAAATTCATCATGCCAAGCGTCACCGACTGCCCGACCGACAACAGGAACAGCAGCATCCCGTAGGCAAAACCGTCGAACAGCACGCCGAAAACGGGAGGGAGCATGAGCGGCCGCTATGCTTATAATGAACCGTTGGCCCGCTCGTCCCCGCGCAAGCGGAGACCCAGAGTCATTGATCGCGGACATGCCAATCATACCTGGATTCCCGCTTGCGCGGGAATGAGCGGAGCGCTTGGCGAGGCGATGTAATGCTGGGCGGCCCGCGCGGGCCGCTCAGGCATATCAAGCAAGCTTACTTCTTCATCGCCGCCTTGAACGGATCCTTTACATCTTTGACCGTGTCGATCACGACATTGACCAGCTTGCCGCCGACTTTTTCCACTTTGCGGATGTAAACATCCTGCACCACGTCGCGGGTGTCCGGATCAATGCAAATACGCCCACGTGGGCTTTCCCAGCATAACTTCTTGGCGGCATCGACCAGAGATTCCGCATCGGCCTTGCCCTTGGTCTTTTCGAGGGCGGCGTAGATCAGATGCATGCCGTCATAGCCGCCGACCGAGAAGAAGTCGGGATTGCGCTTGAATTCGGCATTGTAGGCCTTGACGAAGGCGTCGTTCATCTTCGAATGCAGATTGTAGTCGTAGTGGCCCGAGGTGATGATGCCCTCGGCGATGTCGCCCATGCTCTGGAGCGCGTGTTCGTCGGAAATCTCCATCTGGCCCATGACCTTGGTCTTCTTCGGATCGATGCCGCGTTCGGCGATCGCCTTGCCGAAGGCGCCCGGCTGCGCGCCGCCCGGGATCATGATGAAGATGCCCTGCGGGTTGAGGTCCTTGGCGCGCTGCACATAGGCCGAGAAATCGGGGTTGGCGACCGCCATGCGTACCGAACCGACGATTTCCCCGCCCGCTGTTTTGAAGCCTTTCTGGAAGGCGCCCTCGGCGTCGATACCGGGGCCGTAATCGGTGACCATGGTGTAGGCATTTTTGATGCCGCCGTGTTTTTCCGCCCAGGTGCCGAGTGTCTGATTGAGCTGCGGCACGGTGAACGAGGTGCGCACGCTGTAGGGCGATTTGACGGTGATGATGGCGGTCGCCGCGTTCATGATCACCATGAACTTCTTGGCCTCCTTCGACACGTCGGAGGCGGCAAGCGCGTTGGGCGTGAGCGCAAAGCCAGCTAGGATGTCGACCTTGTCGCGCGTCACCAGTTCCTGCGCCAGGCGCTTGGCGACCGGCGGGGCGATGCCGCCCACGTCCTTGCGGATGATCTCGATCTTCTTGCCGGCGACGGTGTCGCCATGCTGTTGCATATAGAGCTTGATGCCATTGTCGATCTGCGTCGCCGTGTCGGCGAACTGGCCGGAATAGGGGTTGATGATGCCGATCTTGACGGTGTCCTGCGCGCCGGCGGCGCCTGGCACGAGGCTCAGCGCGAGCAAGGCGGCGCCTGCGTGTAACATGCGTTTCATGTTGTTATGCTCCCTGGATTATTGTTAAAGCATCTTTGGTCTAGATTGAATCGAGCTGTGCAGCGAGCGCCCTTCACCGCTCCCTTGGGGAGAGGTCGCCCCCCGAAGCAGAGCGAAGGCGGGCGGGTGAGGGGTTATGACCTCTCGAAAGTCCGTAACCCCCTCACCACAACCCTCTCCCCATGGTGAGAGGGAGCGCGCCGCACCTTCCTTAGCCGCTTCAACCTAAAGCAAACTCGATATATTTGTATCGCCGGCTGCAGAATGCCCGAGCTTGTCGTCAAAGAAAAGCGCCGCGAAGCGAGCGCTTCGCGGCGCGACAATTTAACCCTAAAGCGTGCAAGCGCCGGGTCAGAACCGGCTATTGCTTTCCGTGCGCGCTCCGCTCATTCCCGAGTCAGCGGAATCCAGAATTGAGGTTGCCGAGTCTGCAATTTGCCGCCCCAGGTCCCCGCTTTCGCGCCGACGAGCGGATGCGTTGTGCTCCGCTTGGGATGCAGCCCACGCTGCCGGTCAATTTCCGGATTCCGGGCCATTGGCGCGTGTCCCCGAATGACGTGATAATTCAATCGGCCGTCACACAGTCGCGACCGTCGCCTCCTCGTAGTGCTCGGCGCCGAGATTGCCGTCCGGGAAGATGCCGTGCGCGGCGATCCAGTCGCGCGCCTCCTCGTAGACCTCGCGCGTATAGGGCTCGAACACCAGCCGCTCGCCGGGCCCCCAGCGCCGCGTATCCATGCGCGCGTGATAGCGCTCGGGGAACTCGTTCTTGTAGTAGTGCGTGTAGAGCTCGGGCCTGAGATCGAGATCGCGCTGGGCGCGGCGCAGCGCGCGATAGAATTTGCGCAGATCCTCAATGTCCGGCGAGCCGTGGATCATCATGCCGATCATGAAGGTGGTGTCGATCACCTTGCGGTAGCCGAGTTGCTCGGCGAAGTAATAAGGGCCGCTGAACAGATTGACCGCCGGCGCCGAGCCGTCGAGCAAGCGGTCCATGCGCGCGAACAGCATGCCGTCGGCGTAAACGAGGTTCATATTCTCCGCCGGCATATATTGCTCGAGCGCCTGCATCGTCGCGTAATGGCTGCCGGACTGGTAGCCGACCGAGATCGGCACACCGGCCAAGTCCTCCGGCGTTTTGATCGGCGAATCGGGCTGCACGAAAATGCCGGCCGGCGCTACCGAATAGACCTCGTTCGCCATGCGGCCGTGGCCCTTGGAAGCCGCGACATTGATGGTCCAGTGGCAGGCGCAGGAGACATCGGCCTGGCGGCCGCGCTCGAACGACTGGAAGGCGCCCTGCTTGTCGCCGCGGTCGTGATGCTTGCCGTCGGTCGACTGGATCAGTTCGCGGAATTCATAATCCAGACCCTCCTGCGTGAAGTAGTCCTTCTCATGCGCGATCCATTCCTGCAGGCGGAAGTGCGGTTCGATGACGAATTTGGCCATGGTTTCCTCCGTTAGATTGCAGCATCGTCGATGTTTCGGTTAGCGTCCGACGTCGCCACACACTCCCACCTCTCCCATAGGGAGAGGTCGGCGCACGAAGTGCGCCGGGTGAGGGGTTATGGCCTGTCGAGAATCACGATCCCCCTCACCCCAACCCTCTCCCCACTGGGGAGAGGGAGCGCGCCGAGTTCGCAGCGCTGCATCGATTCAGACAGCAAATCATTCAGCAGCACGAGCTGTCCTCCACGCGTCCATCGGCGTGCTCGGCCACGCGGCGGGCGCGGATCATCTTGACGTGGTCGTCCATCAGCGCGCGTGTGCCGCTCGCGTCGCGCCACTCGATCAGATCGGCGAGCTTGCCGTGCACGTCGAGAATGTGCCGCGCCAGCGACAGCGTCACTGTCGGATTGCGCTTCGGCCACGACACGTGCTCAAGCGAGATCAATTGCACGACGAGCACCCGGTTGTGCGAAGCCTCCGCCACCGCGAGATGGAAGTCGCGCGAGGCGCGCGTGAACTGATCGAGATCGCCGAGCGCCTCCTCCGCCTGGCGCAGCAGCGCGCGCAGCCGGGCGATGTCGGCTTGCGTTGCGTGCTCGGCGGCAAGCTCGGCGCCGAGCGTCTCGATCGCGCGCTGCGCGTCCATGATCTCGGCGGCGGAGACGCCGGTCAGGTCGAGCTGTACGGCGAGCGCCTCGGCGAACAGGCGCGGATTGCCGGGCGCGATGCGCGCGCCGCCGCCCTTGCCCATGCGGATTTCCACGATGCCGAGCGCCTCCAACGTGCGCAACGCGTCGCGCGCGACGATGCGGCTCGCCCCGAAGCGGGCCGCGAGTTCCTTTTCCGTGCCGAGGAAATCGCCCGGCTTGAGCTTCTTGGCGAACAATTGCTCGCGCACCTCGGCGACGATCTGCGCCGACAGCGAGGATGAGCGCCCGGCGAACATGATGCGGGCGGTGAGGTCGCCGGTCATGGCAACGGGTGGGCGGGGGAGGGGTTGGGGCATGAGCGGGCCCTTATGCAGGAAAACTAGTGTGTCCCAGATTTTAAAAATAGTAAAGATATCATCTTATCGAAAAAAATCGCCAGGGCCGCCAAACCGGTGCCATTCGGCTGCGACTTGAGAGATCCCATCGATACGGCAGCCCAGATTGGCCCAAGGCTCGGCTAAAATTCGAATTCACCCCATTGCCGCGGTGACTTTCGACCGCGCGAAACGTCCTTCTTTGGCGGAACAGGGCCGAACTCGAAGCGTTTTTCCTAAAATAACGACAATTCCCAAGGAGGCCCCTATGATCAAACCATACCGAATTCTTATCGCCGCGGCTTTTCTATTGGCCGCGCCAGCAGTAGCCCTCGCGGCGAGAGGCTACGCGACCGCCGAGGCCAATATGTATGCCGGACCCGGCCGGGATTATCCCGTCGTCGACCATGTCCCCACAGGCGCTCACGTCGATATCCATGGCTGCCTGAGCGATGACAGTTGGTGCGACGTGAGTTGGCAGGGCGATCGCGGCTGGGTCTCGGCCGATGCGCTCAATTACTTCTACAATGGCCGATACGTCTACCTGCCGGATTACGAAGACGTCATCGACGTCCCGGTCGTCACATTCTCGCTCGGCTCTTACTGGAACGACTATTACGTCGGCCGGCCCTGGTACCACCGGCGCGCGCACTGGGAGAGATTCTGGCGTTCGCACCGCCACCATTTCGCGCGCAGACATCGCCGTCACGAGCATATCGTGCACGAACGCAATCGTCAGCATTTCGCGCATGAGCATCCCCATCGTTTGGCGCACGGGAACCGGTTCGAAGCTCGCCACCGCGCACAGCATTTCGTGCGCCACCGTGCTGCGCCGAACAGGCGACGGCTTGTCGTCAACCCGCGGCAACACCGCTTCGGCAATCGCCACGCTCTGCGACAGTTCGGCCGACAGCACTTTGCCGGGCACCGCGCTGCACCGCGGCTGCGCGGTTTCAATCGTGGCGCATTACATGCTCATGCCAGCGTCGGCCGAGGGGCGATAGGCATCCGGCATGGCGCCGCGCCCCACTTCAACGGCGCTGCTCGCGGACGCCGCCGCTAGACTTCGACATCAACAGGCCTCGATGCCATGAAGCGTCGAGGCCTCCTCGCAGCGCGCTCTCTTTCCTTGCCGCGCAAATGCGGACAGAGAAATAAAGGCGCGCCTGGCAGAGGCGCGCGCTTAATGCATCGGCACGTGCGCTTCCTTGATCACGCCGCCCCATAGCGCGGTCTGCGCCTTGATGAAAGCGGCGGCTTCCTCCGGCGAGCCGCTCCAAGCATGCAGGTTGACCTTGGCGAACTTCGACTGCACGTCCGGGCTCGCCAGCACCTCCTCGACCGCCTTGTTGAGCTTGGCAACGATTGCCGACGGCGTCTTCGGCGGCGCGCTGATGGCGTTCCAGGTGCCCGACTCGAATCCCTTGACGCCGACCTCGTCGAGCGTCGGGATGTTCGGCAGGTTCGCGATGCGCTTGAGCGTCGCCACCGCCAAGATGTGCGCCTTGCCGGCCTGGTGCAGCTTGATGGCCGAAGCAAGCTCCATGAAGATCATGTCGACATGACTGCCGATCAGCGCGTTGAGCGCCGGCGCGGTGCCCTTGAACGGCACGTGCACCATCTGGGTGCCGGTTTCCTTCTCGAACAGCGCGGCGGTCAGATGCGAGGTGGTGCCGATGCCCTGCGAGGCGTAGTTGATCTTGCCGGGATTGGCCTTGGCATAGGCGATGAAGTCCTGGGCGGTCTTGGCGGGGAAGTCCGGCCGCACCAGCAGCACATTGGCGATCGAGGTCATGATCGCCACCGGCTCGAAGCGGGTCGGATCGAAGGCCATGTGCTTGTAGAGCAGCGGATTGACGGTGATGGGCGAGGGCTGCGAGGCGAGCAGCGTATAGCCGTCCGGATCGGACTTGTAGACGACGTCGGCGCCGATATTGCCGGCGGCGCCCGCCCTATTCTCCACCACCACCGGCTGGCCGAGCTTCTTGCTCATGCCGTCGGCCACGATGCGCGTCACCGTATCGACGCCGCCGCCCGCCGGCACGCAGACGATGATGTGGATTGGTCGGCTGGGATAATTGGCGGCTGCATCTTCGGCCGAGGCCGCGGGTATCGAGAGCAGCAGTGCCGAAATCAGAATCAGAAATATGCGCATGATATCCTCCCGGTATCTCGTTTGCGCTTATGCGACGCGCGCCAGCTTTTGCGCCGGCAGCTTGAGATTGAACAGTCTGATCGCGTTGCCGCCGAGAATGTTGCGCTTACCTTGCTCGTTGAGGAAGGGCAGGTCGTAGATCGTCGACGGCAAATCGAAATCCCAATGCGGATAGTCGGATGAATAGAGCAGTTGCGTCTCCGCCTTGATCATGCGGAAGGTCTGCTCGAGCGCCGCCATGTCGGTCATTTCCATCGGCTGCGAGGAGAAGAACATCTCGCGCATATAATCGCTCGGGCGATGCTTGAGCGCCGGCGCCTCCGAGGAGCGCATCATGTATTCGTTGTCGAGTCGCTGCATCATGAACGGGATCCAGGCAAGTCCGCTTTCCACCCACAGCACTTTCAGCTTGGGGAAGCGCTCGGGCAGCCCGTTGATGATCCAGTTGGTGAGATGGATCATGTTGTAGAGCACGAAGCCGATGGCGTGCACCGAAATGAAGCGGTTCAGCATGCCCATCTCGTGGTCGTTCCAGTTGTAGCCGGCGTGGAAGGCAAGCGGCAGGCCCATTTCCTCCATCAGCGCATAGGTCTTCAGGTACGAATTGTGGTGCACCGGCCGTAGCCGCGCCGAGGTGACCATGAAGCCGCAGACGCCCTCGACCTCGCCGAATTCCTGCACCATGCGGAACGCCGCCTCCGGCTCGTTGAACGGCAGATAGAGCATCGAGCGGATGCGTGGCTCCTTCGCGAGCACACGCTCGGTGAACCAGCGGTTATAGGCGCGCGCCAGCGCCACCTCGACCTCGACCTGCGGATGCAGGCCGAGCTGCAGCATCGGCGTAGGGAACATCACGGCGATGTCGACGCCCATGGCGTCCATCCAGCGGCGCGCCAGCGAGACGTCGCGCTGCACGCCGGCCTCGCCCTTCTCCAGCGAGCGCAACGAATAGCGCATCACCCGTCCGCCGATGTCCTGATAGCCGACGCCGGCCGGCAGCATGCCGACGCTCTTGGCGTTGGCCTGCCGCGCACTCAGGCCAAGCTGCTGCAGCACCGGGTCGTCCATGTATTCGAGGATCTCGCCGATCGATTCGCTTTCATAGTGATGTGAGTCGACGTCGACGATCGGGAAGCGCTCATAGCCGCGTTCGCGCGCCTGGCTCGCGGCATGCGCGAGCAGCTTGGTGGTATCGAATTCTTCGACCGCCATACGGCGGAAATCGCTGAGGGGGAGGTCCATGGGGTTATTCCGTTATGCAGTTCGTTTGGCTTTCAGCAGTGCCGCACGGCCGGACTCCCTCTCCCCATCGGGGAGAGGGTTGGGTGAGGGGGTAGGTGACTCTCGATATTCTGTAACCCCTCACCCGGACCGCGGAGCCTGTCATCGGGCCGCGCTTCGCGTGGACCCGTTGGCGATCCAACCTCTCCCGCCCGAACTCGGGTTTACCCGAGTTCGGCAATGTATGTTGTCGAAGTCGGATATATCCGACTTCGACCGGGAGAGGTGAAGCGAGCGTTGTGCTTGCGCGACTCATTATCGTCCCGACCAGGCCTGCCACATGCCGAGTTCGAACACTTGCAGGTTCACCGCCTTGAGCATGGCGGTCACCGTCACCATTACTTCGGTTGCGGTCATTGGCACATCGGCCGGGAAGGCCGGCAGCGCGCCCTCGCATTCCGCCGCGCGCTCGGCGTAGCGGCGCACCGCCTGCGCCAGCATCTCCTGAATCTCGGTATCGCTCAGCGCGGCGGCTTCAATCGGCGACGACATAGACATCCTCCCCGCGCCGCACGACCTCGAAGCTCTTCAGCTTCAAACTCCGGTCGGCGGCGCACGCGCCGGTCTTCAAATCGTACTCATAGCCGTGCCAGGGACAGACGAAATGAATCTCCTGCTCGGAGAAGCGCTGGCCGTGCCAGCTGCGATCGGGCCCGAGCACATCCTCGACCTTGTGCATGAGAAGTCCCTCGCAGGCCGGGCCGCCCTGATGCACACACAGATTCTCATAGGCGTAAAACTGGCCCTGCCAATGGAACACGCCGATCTCGCGCGCACCGTCCTTGACGATACGGCGCTCGCCGTCGGGCAGCTGCGCGATATTGGCGACAAAAATTTCCGGCATGACGTGATCCAAATTGTCGTTTGTTGCGGCTGCCGCGTGCGCCGCTATGCTGCGAGGAACTATGGCACCAAACCGTGCCTGCTGCGACTTTACTCTGCTTTCATGTGCGTGCAAATAATAAGCCTTCGACGGGGAGACTGCGATGCCGCACATCAGCGCGCGCGACGGTGTCCGGCTCTATTATGAGGAGGCCGGCAGCGGAACGCCGGTCGTGTTCGTCCATGAATATGCGGGCGACTGGCGCAGCTTCGAGGCGCAGATGCGTTACTTCACGCGCGCGCATCGCTGCGTCACCTACAGTCAGCGCGGCTATCCGCCCTCCGACGTACCGGAAGACGGCACGAGTTACGGCCAGAATATCGCGCGCGACGACGTGCTTGCGCTGATGGATGCGCTCGCGATCGACAAAGCGCATATCGTCGGCCATTCGATGGGCGCCTATACGGCGCTGCATATCGGTATCAACTATCCGAACCGCTGCATCTCCGTGGCTGCGGCCGGCTGCGGCTGGGGCTCGACGCCCGACGCCAGGCAGCGCGAGGCGATGAAAGCGCTCGCCGCCGAAACCGGCAAGATGTTCGCCGAGGAGCCGATCGAGCGGGCGGCCGCGAAATATGCCGACGCGCCGATGCGCCAGGCGCAGAAGCACAAGGATCCGCGCGGCCATGCCGAATTCGCCCGCATGTTGGCCGAGCATTCCGCGCTCGGTCACGCCCAGACCATGCTCAACCTGCAGCTCAAGCGGCCGACGCTGTGGGAGATGGAGGACGCGCTCAAGCGCTTCTCGGTGCCGCTCCTGGTGATCGTCGGTGACGAGGATGGCCCTTGCATCGACGGCAGCGTTTTTCTTAAGCGCACTGTACCGACCGCCGGCTTACTGGTGATCCCGCGCTCCGGCCATAACATTCCCTCGGAAGAGCCGGCAATGTTCAATGCCGCGCTTGCCGATCTGTTCGCTTCGGCCGAAGCCGGCCGCTGGCTCGCGCACAAACCAATCTAATCGAGAGGAACGCATGGACCTCAAGCTCAACGGCAAGACCGCGCTGGTGACCGGCGGCAGCGAAGGCATCGGCAAGGGCATCGCTCGCGCGCTCGCCCGAGAAGGCGTCGATGTCGCAATCTGCGCCCGCCGTCCGGGTCCGCTCGAAGCCGCCGCCGCCGAAATTGCCAAGGAAACTGGGCGCAGAATCGTCGCCATCCCCGTCGATCTGCGCAATGACGCCGAGGCGAAGAACTTCATCGAGCAAGGTCACAAGGCGCTCGGCCGCATCGATATCATGGTCAACAATGCGGGCTCTGCGGCGGGCGGCGTGATCGAGCACCTAAGCGAGGACGATTGGGAGAAGGGGCTGCAGCTCAAGTTCATGGGCTATGTGCGCTGCTTGCGCTATGTGCTGCCGATCATGGTGGCGCAAGGCGGTGGGCGCGTGGTGAACCTGATCGGCAATGACGGGGTGAAGCCATCCTATTGGGAAATCTGCCCGGGCGCAGCCAATGCCGCGGGACAGAACCTGACGCTATCGCTCGCCGGCCAGTACGGCCGCCACAATATCAGCTTCGTCGCGGTCAATCCCGGGCCGGTGCGCACCGAACGCTGGGCCGGTCTGGTCAAGGCCATGTCGCGCGACATGAAGATTTCCTATGAAGACGCCGACAAGCTTGCGCCGGCCTCCATTCCTTTGGGCCGCATCGCCGAGGTCGAGGAGGTGGCCAATCTGGTCGTCATGCTGGCCTCGCCTTTGATGACGATGGTCAACGGCACCATGATCGAAATCGACGGCGGGCAGGACAAGCCGCTGATGGATCGCTTCCGCGACCGGCCGCAGCGCTGAGAATCTCACAACTTCCTACAATCTGTGCGTGTGGAAACGCGGCGGAACCGCCCAGCGAGATATTGGTTCATCCAATGAACCGGTCCATTCAGTGAAATGAGGAAAATTTCCCCTTTCGCGCGGGCGCAAGACCGGTCATGATTTGCGCGCCGATGGGAACTTGCACGCCGGGGGCGGCCGACACGGAGCGACGATGCGGCGTGAAAAATTGAAAATGGTGCCGGCGGAACCCGACGAGCCGCGGCGCTACGGGCTTGACGATCAAGTCGGCTTCCTGCTGCGTGTTGCCATGCAGCGGCACACCGCGATTTTCACCGAGCGCATGATCGAGGCGCTGACCCAGACCCAGTTCGCCGCGTTGGCCAAGCTGCACGAAGTCGGCCCTTGCTCGCAGAACCATCTCGGCCGGCTGATCTATCTCGACGCCGCCACGATCAAGGGCGTGGTCGACAGGCTAGCCGCGCGCGGCTTCGTCATCGCCCAGAACGACGCGGCCGACCGCCGCCGCCGCAACGTTATTCTCACTGAGCACGGGCGCGAGACGACCGAAGCGGCGATCAAGGTCGCCGCCGAGATCACCGCCGCCACGCTGGAGCCGCTCCCGGCGGAAGAACGGCGTACGGTAACGACGCTGCTGAAGAAGCTGGGGCAATCTTGCGTCATTCCTGGGCGCGAGCCAACGGGTCCGCGCGAAGCGCGGCCCGACGGTAAACTTCGCGAGCGGCCCGGAATGACAAGCCGAGTATCGCCTTCAGCCGTTGCGGCGAGACCGGTAATCGCGTGATCGCTCCGGGACGCTGCAGCGCGTCGTCGATGGCCGAGGCGATCGCCGCGCCGACCGGATTGGCGCCGCCTTCGCCGGCGCCTTTCAAACCGAGGCGATTGAGCGGGCTCGGCGCGTCCTCGGCGATGATAATTTCGGCCGTCGGCACTTGGCGCGCCGTCGGCATCAGATAGTCGGCGAAAGTTACCGACAACGGCTCGCCGTTTGCGTCATAGAGAAACTCCTCCAGCAGCGCGCCGCCCACGCCTTGCGCGAGGCCGCCGGCGATCTGTCCTTCCACCAGTTTCGGATTGACCGCCCTACCGATGTCATAGGCGATGATATAGCGTTCGATCATCACCGCGCCGGTCTCGGCATCGACGCGCACCACCGTGATATGCACGCCGTACGGATAGACCATGTGCGTCGAGCTAAATGTATCCTCGGCCGACAAGCCGCCAAGCGCCAGTGCCAGCTCCCTGAGCGGCATCGAGGGTCCGCCGCCGATCCTGACGATCTCGCCATCAACGATGTCGAGCATATCGGCGCTCGTCTGCATCAGCTCGGCGGCCGCGCTTAACGCCTTGTCGCGCAACTTGACGGCCGCAAGGCGCGTGGCTTCGCCGCACATCACGGTAACGCGCGAAGCGAACGCGCCCATGCCTTTGTCGATGCGGTCGGTCTGGCCGTGGATGACGCGAATGCGCGCGTAGTCGACGCCGAGCGTATCGGCGCAGATCTGCGCGATCGCCGTCTCCACGCCCTGACCGATGGAAGCCACCCCGGTGACGACCTCGACCGCGCCATCCGGATCGACTTCGATGCGAACAATGTCGAACGGGCCAAGCCCGCTTTTCTCGACGAACATTGCCACGCCGGCGCCGACGAGATCACCGGCCGCGCGCCGTTCGCGCAGTCGCCGCTGCAGATTTTCCCAATCGGCTGCGGCCAGCGCTTGATCAAGCAGGGCGGCATAATCGCCGGAGTCGTAGACGATATGCGTGCCGAGCGTATCGAGCCCGAGCGTATATGGCATGGCGCTCCTGTCGATCAGATTGCGGCGGCGAATCTCGATCTTGTCGACGCCGACCTCGGTTGCGATGACATCGAGCAGCCGCTCGCGCACAAATGTCGATTCATAGCGGCCCGGCGCACGATAGGTGCCGCACGGTGTCTTGTTGGTGAGCCGGATATGGCCGGTGGCGCGATAGGCCGGCATGCGATAGGGGCCGGGCAGCATGGCGGCGGCAAGATCGGGGACGGTCGCGGCATGCGTGCGCATATAGGCGCCGTTGTCGTGAAAAAATTCGTCTTCGATGCCGAGAATATGGCCCTCGGCGTCGATAGCCGCGCGCACGCGGTGGTGTTGCTCGCGCGAATGATTGGCGGCGATGAGGTGCTCGCGCCGGTCCTCGATCCATTTGATGGGCCGGCGAAACTTCAGCGCGGCGGCGCAGACCAGCACGTCCTCGGGATACAATTCGCCGCGGATGCCGAAGCCGCCGCCGACATGGCCTTCGAAGAGCTGGATGGATGCGCGCGGGCGCCCGAGCATTTGCGCGAGCGTATCGCGGTTCCAATGCGGCACCTTCGCCGCACCATGCATCTCCAAGGTGTCACGCGCTTCGTCGTACCGAGCGATTGCGCCGCGCGTCTCAAGCGGCACGCCGGAATGGCGGCCGATGGAAAGCTCGATAGCAACGACCGCATGGGCTTTGCGGAAGGCGGCATCGATGTCGCCATAAGCCTTGCGCAGCACGTCGGCCTCGGTTGTCAGCTCATCGTCGAAGAAGCCCGGCGGCCCGGTCGCGCGCAGCGTTACCGGCAGAGATTCGATCTCGATCTCGATCACATCGGCGGCGTCCTCGGCGAGATATTGATCGTCGGCGAAAACGCATGCGACCGGCTCGCCGACATAGCGCACGAAGTCGCGCGCCAGCACCGGCTGGCGATACGGTTCCAGCGTCGTCAGCCCGGTCAGGCGGAATGGGATCGCCGGGATGTGCGCGACATTCTCGTGCGTCCAGACTTCATGCACGCCGGGCAGCTTGAGTGCCGCCGTCGCATCGATCGCCTTCAGTTTTCCATGCGCAACGGGCGAGCGAACCATGCGCATATGCCATTGCCCGGGAAACGAAATATCGGCGGCGAAGCGGCCTTGCCCGGTGAGCAGCGGGCGATCCTCCAGCCGCGGCAGCGAGCGGCCGATGAATGTTTGCTTGCGTTCGCCCATCAGCGGGTACCGCAGCGCTTTGCCTCGCCTCGCATGCGGGGAGAGGTGAGAAACGGCGAGGCCAAGCGCATCACTTGCCCCGCATCTCTTTCGCCGCGGCGCGCACAGCCTTGATGATGTTCTGGTAGCCGGTGCAACGGCACAGATTCGACGCCAGCACGTCGAGCAGATCCTCGTCGCTGATATCGGGTTCGCGCTCGAGCACGCCCACCGCGAGCATCAGGAAGCCCGGCGTGCAGAAGCCGCACTGCAGCCCATGGTGATCCATGAAGGCCCGCTGCATCGGGTGCAACGTATCGCCGTCGGCCAGCCCTTCGACGGTGCGAATCTTTTTGCCGTCCGCCTGCACGGCGAACATCAGACACGCGCGCACCGGCTCGCCGTCGACCAGCACCGTGCAGGCGCCGCAGACGCCGTGCTCGCAGCCGATATGCGTGCCGGTCTGCGCGCAGTCCTCGCGGATGGCGTCGGCCAACGTGCGCCGTGTCTCGACGCTGATCGCGTGATCGCGGCCATTGATGGTCAGAGTGATGGCAGTCTTTTCGGCCATTGTTGCTAGTCCGCGAGGCACGTTAAACGCACAAATGTCATGCCCGCGAAGGCGGGCATCCAGTAATCGTAGGCACTTGCCATCATGTGAGACCGTGCCTCATTCTGAGCGCGGTGTTTACTGGGTCCCCGCCTTCGCGCAGGGCTGTCCGGGGAATGATTCACTATGTCGCGGTGCATGCTCGGCCGAACCGGTGCAAATCGGTTCTTTCTGGTTGTCGAGACTCAGAAAGGACCGAGCATGCGTTTTCTCGATAGCAT
>Ga0335081_10000194_pt1 | contig 116167 bp, 102 predicted proteins | sample Lox_Sample_35_FD_206713 | JGI IMG/M metagenome (GOLD analysis project Ga0335081, IMG submission 206713) | Soil microbial communities from Loxahatchee National Wildlife Refuge, Florida, United States - Lox_Sample_3.5 | ecosystem: Environmental > Terrestrial > Soil > Wetlands | place: USA...
GTTAGAACGCTGCCCTGTCACCGGACCCCGACGCAGACCCGATCACCCTTCCGCGCTAAGCACAGCTAGCCACCAGTAGTTTTGCTTCTGCATTGCACAAGGCTGTGACCTAAGTCATTGTCCGTTTCTTTTAGAACGCCCGCCTGTCACGCAGGAGGCCGCGGGTTCGAGTCCCGTCGCTCCCGCCAATTAAGCGTGTCAACGCGGAGCAAAGAGAACATAGCAAACCGTTGTCTTACATAGACAAACTAATCTGGCATAGCCCTTTATCGAGTCATAACGGATTGACCGAGATCACCGCGTTTTGATTTTCTTATCCCTTCAAATTCATTGCGCGCCTTGAGCAGGACTGGCGAGGTTTCGTCTGCATTCTTCCAGAGGGTGAACAGCTCTCGATACGCATTCTCGCTCTCGGCTGTTTTTCCCATCATCCGATAACAGCGAGCCAGCCCCAACACGGAAAGAGGATATAGAGTCGTTAGCTGGTCAATGTTTCGATTGCGGACAATCTTTTGGAATTCCATCTCAGCCTGGGCGGGAGCGTTAACTGCCAGGTACGCAGATCCGCGAACATAGATTGGGAGCATGTCGGCCAATGAACCGAATTCATATGGCAGAGCGGGCTCCATAAGATGCGTGACCTCGTCAGGCGACGACCCGCGGGAGACCGCCATCATGGTCCGGAGAATGGGGGAATAGATTCCAAGATTGAAAGTAGCCAGAGGGTGTTCATGATCCATCTGGTTCAACAGAAGCTGCACACGCTGAACATCGTTTCCACGCGACGCAACCAGGCCCGTGAGGCCATAAACCATTTCATTTCTGCCCAGTTTCAGAGCGCGTTCGGCTTCGTTCTTAGCAATTGAGGTACGCCCCATTTCAGAGTTGATCTCTGCCGAGACCGCCAGAGCGATTGCCGCGGCCTCGGAATCACCGTTGGCGATATCCAGTTCCGCCACCTGATCGAACTGCTTAGTGGCAGTCTCGAGCCTGCCTCCCGATGCGGCGGCCGATCCCACCGCGAAAATCATTCCCACGTCGTTGGGATGTTTCTTTGCCCAATCAAGCTGACGCTCGAAAGCCGGTTGATCGTTTTCGAAGTATGCGATGCCGAAAAGGTCAAGGTGGATAAAACTATTGTCGTGTCCGGTTGAAAGGAGTTTTTCGCAGAGAGCCTTCGCTTCATCCATGCGATTCAGCCCCATGAGCCCCATCAGAAGATTGGATGAACCGAAATCTTGACTAGGTCCGAGTTCCATGGCCTTGCGCGCGTTGTCCACTGCAGTCTGATATCTCCCCAGGAGGACGGCATTGTTGGAGAGTGCGTTGTAAGCCTTCCAGTCGTTCGGGTAAATCTCAGTCCACAACTTGGAATTTTCGGAGCCTTTTTCGCGCTCTCCAGTCACGATGTCAAAGTAACGACCTGTAATGTAAAGGCGTTCGGGTTCGGTCGCTCGCGCTCTCAGAGCAAAGGCTTTTTCAAAATATTGCTTTGCATAAGACGGCTCGCCGAGGTTGGAATACGTCGACCCTAGCTGTGCGTAGGCGATGGCGAAATCCGGATCGAGGGTAATTGCGGTTTTCAATACATCGCGTGCTTCCACGTTTTTGGAATGCGCACGCAGGTCCAATCCCAACTGATATGCCCTCAGCGCTTCCAGAGAACTGGTCGTCGCCTGCTCGATCGAGACATCAAATGTCTTCAGCGAGTGCTGTGACTCACCTATCCTTTTGCGGAGATCGTCAACTGCTACACTGAGCCGCGGCAGTACTTCCTGTTTTCCATTTACTGAGAAGGACTCGTGTACCAGTGATGTACCATCAGCACAGGTTTGCGCCTCAATCGAAACCTGGTAGTGCGGGGTCGCGCCTCGGATGAAGCCGGTAACCAGTGCGGCACTCTTCAACCGCTGACAAACCTGTAAGGCCAGTGCTGGGGTAAGGGCTTCCTCAGGCGATCGGCCAATGTTCTGCAGCGCCATTCCCAGTTTCTGTTCTGGAACGACGGTCACGTAGGGGGACTGCGCGAGATGGATCATCACGGCTCTGCGGAGGGTACCATCGAATACCTCGTCACCGGTCTCATTGGCGAAGTCGCCGATCACGATGCCAGCATGTGCGGGAATTCGACTCCTCAACCGAACAATCCAAGCTCCTGCCAATGCCGAAATTGCGAGCAGAGTCCCTATGAGGGCAGTCCATCCGAGCCGCTTTTTATCCCAAATTCTCGACTGCGTCGGATTCGCAGGAACCGGGCTTTTAATCTGTACTGGAGCTATAAACCGGTATCCCCGCCGAGGAATGGTTTCGATAAATCTGGGATTGCTCGCGTCATCTCCAAGAGCCTCGCGAACCTTCAGTACTGCCACTCCCAAGCTCCTGTCGAACTCAACAAAGGTATTTTCCGGCCAAAGTCGGTTCCGGATGTCCTCCCGGGAAACAATCTGTCCGGCGCGTTCCACGAGCAGTCGCAATAGCTGAAAGGGCTGTTCTTGCACGCGTACGCGTACCGAATCGCGCGTCAGTGTGCCATCGCCGGGGTCAAGCACGAAAAGTCCGAAACTGTAGCTTATTTCCCGGACGGGAGAATTTTCTGTAGCAGAGGCCTTCATACGCCAGGCGAGATTTTAAGCGTCGAGTTTAGCACGAGGGTGGGCTAACACGAGTTAATCAGACTCGCTAAACCACTACAACGAAAAGAATTAGCAGTTAATGCACAATTTGCGTTCAGTTGGTTTGCGAATTCCGACAGTCGGAAGCAAAGTTCCCGCGTTGCGCCGCCAAATCAGTCCTGAGGAGGGAGAGATGAGCGCTTGCCAATCTTGCGGTGCTGCGTTAGCTGCTGACACTCGCTTCTGTCAGTCCTGTGGGTCACCAACAGAACTCAGATCAGATATCTCTGTTTCTGCGATCGAGAGTCCGGCTGGGGTCTCGGTGATGCCTCCCCCCGGGGAGGCGGGATCGAAAACGATGGATACGAATCTCGTGGGAGCGCTCACCTACCTCGCCGGCTTCATCACGGGAATCATTTTTCTTGTGCTGGATCCGTACAAGTCCAACTCCTTCGTTCGATTTCACGCTTTCCAGTCCATCTTCTTCAATGTCGCATGGATAGGGTTTTGGATTGTCTGGATGATTCTCTCGGCTGTCCTGACACCTTTGACGGCCGGAATCTTTGGCTTAATTGCTCTGCCATTGATGTTGATTTTCACCCTTGCAGGCTTTGGAATCTGGATTCTTCTGATGTACCAGGCCTACCAGCAAAAACTTTTCAGGCTGCCGATCGTTGGCAGATTCGCCGCGGAGCAGGCCGGCGTAAGGCTGTGATGTGCGGTCCCATTTCACATGGTGAACAGGAGAGTAACTTGAGCCACTTCTTCAAACTGACGGCGGTGTTGCTTCTATTTTCGCCCATTGTCTTTGGACAGTTGCCGGGTAAGACGCGTACCTACTACATCGCCGCTGATGAAGTGGACTGGGATTATGCCCCCGGCGGTATCAACAAGATGATGGGAATGAAGTTTGAAGGTTATTCGAAAACCTTCGTTGAAAAGGGTCCTCATCGCATCGGGACGGTCTATCGCAAGGCGCTGTATCGCGAATACACCGACGAGACCTTCGGCCAGCTAAAGCCACGGACTGCCGAGTGGGCGACCGCTGGAATTCTGGGTCCGATTCTTCGCGCTGAAGTCGGCGACACGATCAAGATCATTTTCAAAAACAACGCTTCTCGCCCCTACAGCGTGCACCCGCACGGAGTGTTCTATGACAAGGCCTCCGAAGGCGCACCGTACGACGACGGCACATCTGGAGCCGACAAAGAAGACGACGCCGTACCTCCAGGCAAGACGCACACCTATATATGGAACGTTCCGGAGCGTGCCGGCCCCGGGCCAAACGATCCAAGTTCTGTCATCTGGCTCTACCACTCGCACACAAATGAACTGAAAGACGTAGAGAGCGGCTTGGTCGGAGCAATGATAGTTAGCCGCCGGGGTATGGCCGACGAGAATGGGAAACCAAAAGATGTCGACCGCGAATTCGTCTGTCTCTTCTTGTTGTTTGACGAAAACGTCAGCTGGTATCTCGACCACAACATCCAGACTTTTACCGGCGATCCCAAAGGGGTAAACAAACTGGAGTTTGCTCCTGTCGACGACATGGGGAACTTCTCGGGTCTGGGTTCAGGCTTCACCATTTCCAACGCCAAGTTTGCAATCAACGGCTACATCTATGGAACCGGTCCAATGATGACCATGAAAAAAGGCGAGCGTGTTCGCTGGTACCTGGCTGCCCTTGGCGAGCAGTTCAGCGTTCACACTCCGCACTGGCACGGCAACGTCGTCTTGCATGATGGCAAACGCACCGATGTTGTCCCTCTGATGCAGGCCCAGATGGAAACAGTGAACATGGTTCCTGACAACCCCGGCATCTGGATGTTCCATTGCCACATTGACGATCACATGGATGCCGGAATGGCGACGCTGTACAAGGTTGAACCGTAAACAAGCTAGCAGCGAGATAGCACGGAGGTTTGGTCTTATGAAGAGCATTCTGCTTGTTGTACCGCTTCTTTGCGCCGCCGTCTGCGCGGTTGGCCAGAGTCTGCCCGTCAAGGAAGGACTCTGGGAAACAGTCATTTACGACGATGACGGCACGCCCAGCATGCGCCTTATCAACTGTGTCACCCAGAAAAGCTTCACCGAGATGTTAACCAAAGCCAACATCCATCCCGGGTGCAAGGTTGCGACCCAGAACGTCACCAGCCACGGCATGACAGTGGATCTGGATGTTTCCTGCAGCCGCCAGGACGTTCAAACGAGTGCACACCAGGTAACGGAACTCGCGGATTCAGAACATACCCGGAGTACAACAACAATGAAGATGGTCTATAAGGGCAAATCGGGCGAATCAACCACGAAGTCCAGCAGTCACTTCGTCAAGTCCGACTGTGGAAATGTCAAGCCCGGCGATCCCCCAGTAGTCACTGAACAGAAACAGTGAGTCTTCCGAGTTGCGTGTCTTTGGAGATTTCACTCAACACCATTTGAGTACACCCTCCGGCGCCGATTGAAGTTTACATACACAAGGAGCATTAGCAATGCCGAACTTTTGCGTGAAATGCGGAGCACCCCTGGAGTGGCGGCCCCTTCTGCGTGAAATGCGGAGCGGATGCGCGCAGCGCAGTTTCCTCAGCGCAGTCGCAGTCGCTACCAACCGTAGCTCAGCCGCATTCACCACATCCTGTGTCAGCAGCCAGTACGTCCACAAGCGCCAAACAAGGCATGAGCGCCCTGGCTAAGCTCGGCATTGCGGCAGTCGTGATCATCTTTGTCGGAGGCGCGGCCGGCGCTGTCGGCGTGTACTACATCGCCCACCGCGTCAGCCAGAAGGTGCATCAGGTCGCGGATGGAATCCTCGGGTCAACTTCCGATTCGACCACGATCTCCCATGGGGAGGGCTCCGGTTCGGGGGGATCGGAGTCTGGGCACTCAGCGGGAAGCGGCACCATGGGGGATGTGTGCCGCTTGCTGAGCAAGCAGGATGTGAGCAAAGCCATTGGGGTCGAGATTGTTCGAACGGAGTCTAAAGACATCGGTTGTTCATACCTGGCGAAGGGCACGCAGCAGGAAATGACCGCGAAACACGTGAAGGCGATGATGGCGGACAAGGGAGTCGACAAAAAGACGCAGGAGATCGCGGAGAAATTTGCCGGCGGGATGTTCAACGTGCTTCAGTCCGACAAGCCCTCGTCCGGGCAGGACACCTCCGGCGAAGTGCCGGTATTTACTTTCTCAATCGATCAGCATGGGGCCGAAGAACAGATGCGGCTCAACGCGAAAGTCTTTAGCAATCTGGGCAATGAGGAAGGGCTTCCGGGCATTGGCGACCAGGCCTTTGCCTCAGCGGACGGCATGATCATAGTCCGAAAAGGAAAAACACTCGTTCGGATCATGTACCTCGCCTGCCCCTGTGGCATCGAGCAAGTGAAACCGTTGGCTAAAGAAATCGCCGATGCGTTGTGAGAGGCGCAAGGGTTATGGATGCCCTCGGGATCTGGATGCCTGGAGGAGAACTCTCAGCGCCTTAACCGTCTGTCTGGAGGAGGAGAAATAAATGGACACGTTGGGAAAACTCACGCTCGAAATGTTTCTGGTCTTTTGTTTCGTGTCGGCACACGTGATGGCACAGCAGAGTAAAGACGTACCGCCTATTATTGACGTACATCTGCACGCGCTGCATGCGAATTCTTTCGGCAGTCCCACACCACCGGTGTGTGCCGGGGACAAAGATGATCTGGCCTTCGTGCCCATCGACCCAAAGAATGGATACAGCCTGCTTAGCACCGAAGCGTGCTCTACGCCGATGCAGGCGCCTCAGAGCGATGAGCAAGTGCAGCGCGATACTTTCGCTCGACTGGAAAAATACAATATCGCGGCAGTGACCAGCGGTTCACCGGAGTTGGTGAGCAAGTGGCACGAGATCTCTCCAAAGCGGATCATCCCTGGCCTTGCCTTCAATCTTGAGGGCGCGCCCAGCGTGGAGACATTGCGGCAGCTCTACAAGGCTGGCACGTTTTCCGTCCTCGGCGAGGCCCTCACGCAATACGAGGGCATTTCTCCCGACGATCCCGCCTGGGAGCCATACTTCGCACTGTGCGAGGAATTGGACATTCCTGTCGGAATCCACACGGGCTTGGGACCACCCGGTGCTTCTTATTTCAGCTCACCCAAATACCGAGCTCGAGTCAGTAACCCTTTGTTGTTGGAGGACGTGCTGGTGCGCCATCCAAAACTGCGCCTCTATGTGATGCACGCTGGCTGGCCGATGAGCGATCAAAGCGATCAAATGGTTGCTCTCCTTTATGCGCATCCGCAGGTCTACGTCGATGTTGCCGTAATTGACTGGGCCATTCCGCGCAGAGAATTCCATCAATATCTCCGCCGCCTCGTAGATGCCGGATTTGGCAAGAGGATCATGTTCGGCTCCGACCAGATGGTCTGGCCGGGAGCAATAGACATCGCGATCGAAGGAATTCGTTCCGCCGACTTTCTCTCGGAAGAACAGAAACGAGACATCCTTTTTAACAACGCAGCCCGCTTCCTGCGATTGGAGCCAGGCAAACGGTAGTCATAACGAGTTGGATCGGTAGGTTAGCCATTTCACAGGACATATTGCCAGAAACTCGGCAGAAACCAATCATGATGAGAACCGAGACAATAAGTCTTTCCGACGGCCCCGTTTTACGCCGACAGTCCGACCGGCGCTTTTTTGCTTGGTTGGCGGTATCCGTCGGACTGCTCGTTTTTGTCGGTTTCTCGCGCACTTACTATCTCCATACATTCTTTAAGACGCCCAAGCTCACGACATTTCTGCACTTCCATGCGGCGGTGATGACCGGCTGGATCGTTTTATTCGTGGTTCAGACCTTCCTCATTACTTCGAACCGCAGGCGCACACATATGGTTCTCGGGGCATTCGGAGCGGGGTATGCCGTTTTGGTCGTAGTCATCGGTTGCACAGCGACCTTGCTCTCGGCCCGGCGTGAAGTGCTGGCGCATTCGCAATTCCTTTCAAGCTTTCTGACAGTGCTTGCCCTCGAACTCACGCAGATGGCTCTTTTTGCATCCTTTGTTGCATTGGGCGCATGGCTGAGAAGTAGGTCCGCCTACCACAAGCGCTTCATGCTCTTGGCCACCCTCTGCATGCTTCCGAATCCCATTGTCCGGCTGTTCATCTGGGCGGGATTCGGAAGCAACATTGTGATCCTAAGTGTCTGGGCTTTGTTGGTGGCGGTGGTCGTATTGCTTGATTGGATGAGGAACCGTAGGTTGCATCCAGCGCTCGGGTTCGGCGCCACCATAAGCATTGCGTTCTTATACCTGGCGTACTTCGGGAGCCTTACGTCATTTTGGCAACATTTTGCGGCACATGCAGTTGGCTAGGCACGCTGAGATTTGACGATCGAACTCGCGAATCGAGCAAGAAGCCAATCTCATAAGAACGTTCTGTTGACAACCAGGAGCCAAAACATGAAGAAAGCTTCCACAGCTGCCTTGATCTCACTCGCCCTTGTCATTGTTTGCGGAATATCCACCACTAGCGCAATCGCACAGTCACTGACATCTGCCCCGCACCCTTCGCCTGAAATTGAGAGCCTGACCAAAGCGCTTTCTGGAGAATGGTCGCTCAGTGCGAAGTTTGAGCCTACCTCGTCGCCGCCGAGTGGTCTTGTCAACACTGGCGAAGAGACGTGGCGTCCCGGACCAGGAGGTTTTACTTTGCTGGAGGAAGAACACCTGCGCATGCCGGAGGGTGATCTTTTTCTCCTCGGGATCGTATGGTGGAACACTTCTACCAAAGGGCTCCATGGAATGGAATGCCAGAACCTCCTGCCTTACACATGCGATGTGAAAGGTGCGCAGAATGACATAACGATGAATTGGGATGGCAAACAGTTCGTCATCGACGAAATGGAAACATCGAAAAGCGGCAAAAAATCCGTGTGGCACGAGGTGTGGTCAGAGATCACTCCCAATTCGTTCACGCAGACCGGGGAATATGGCGATCCAGGTGGGCCACGAAAGCGCTTATTCACGATTCACGCTACGAGAGTTACGAGTAACCAGATCAAGAACGATCAATCGCAGTCCAAGGACGGTGAACCGGCACAAGAAATGCAGAGCCTTGAAAAGGCCTTGAAGGGCAACTGGTCCACAACTTATGAGTTTGCGCCCGGCGGCCCTTTCCCGACCGGGGGCACTGGCACCGGCGAAGAGAACTGGCGAACAGGACCCGGTGGATACGTTCTGATGGAGGAAGAGCACGTGCGTGCGCCTTCCGGAGAAGTGTTTCTTGTCGCGTTTCATTGGTGGGACAAAACAACAAACAAGTTGCGCGGTATGCTCTGCAATAATTCCGGCCCGGCAGCTTGCGATTTCGACACCTACGCGAACAGTTCTTTGAACTGGGACGACAAACAACTAACCATCGACCTGCAATTCCCGCAAAACGGGAAGAAGATGGTGTGGCACGAAGTCTGGTCCGGAATCACCGCGACTTCCTTCACGCAAATCGGCGAAATGGGTGAGGTGGGTGGCCCGCTGAAGACGGCCGACACAATTCACGGCACTAAGCTCGCTCCGCAGGCTGCCTCAGAAGGGAGAGTTCAATGATCCATTCTGCATCCTGGAAACCAAGTTTGCTTCTGTTTGCTGCCGCTACCCTCGGGACGGCAGTATGGACAAGAGCGATGGCGATTGACCAATCGGTGATCGCTGAAACCATCAAGGCGACCGTCGCTCAAGTCGTCGCCGGGATCAACGCTCACGATCCAATCAAGACAACAGCGTATGACGCGCCGGATATTGTCTCTATGGAATGTGGTAGCCCTTCAACGGTTGGGATCGAAGCCGACAGAGAGGGCTTCAGGCTAGGCTTTCAGCATGACCCGCTTTGGAAAGTCAGTCTCATCGACGAAACGGTCGATGTTGCAGGTGGTGGAGACTTGGCTGTCTACCGTGGCACCTATAACGAAGACAATGGTCCCGACGGTGTGTTGATGACCCATAGAACAAACTTCATTGCGGAGTTCAGGCGTCAACGCAATGGATCGTGGAGGATCGTCTGGTACAGCGTCTCTAACATGGAACGATCGCATCCGAAGTAGTCGTGGACACCTCCTTCCGCCGCATGGGGAGGCAGAGTGGAAGAAATTGATTGGCTACACTGCGCCCGAAGACCCCTACTTGGTTGTGGCGGACGCTGGTGGACACGTGCACTGGCAGGGTTACGGCGCACCGACCGATCAGAAGTATTTCGAGGCAGGCAGTCATCACAATTTCAAGGAGCCCACGATGATCGTCGTAACAGGCGCAACGGGACGCACCGGGCGAGGAGTAACAGAAGTGTTGCTAGCAAAAGGGGAAAAGGTTCGTGCTGTTGGGCGAGATGCAAGAAAACTTGCACCGCTAGTGGGGCTAGGTGCGGAACCTTTCGTCGGTACAGTTGAAGACGTTTCTTTCCTGACCGCAGCTTTTTCTGGTGCGACCGGAGCCTATCTGGTTCTGCCCGAAGACTTGTCACAGCCGGACTTGCGTGCCCATCAAGAACGGGTTTCCGATTGCTACGCGGCCGCAATCGCAAACGCGCAAGTGCGATTCGCGGTTAACTTGAGCAGTATTGGTACTCAACACGCCAAAGGCACCGGTCTCATCGTGGGGTTACACAATCAGGAACAAAAGCTGAATAAAGTCGCCGGACTCAACGTCCTCCACCTGCGGGCGGCGTATTTTATGGAGAATCTGTTCATGAGCATGGTGCCCTTGCGTGCAACTGGGACAATGCCCGGCGGAATGCGGGGCGATGTGCCATGCCTTGGATAGCAACGAAAGACATCGGGGCTTATGCCGCAACTTGTCTCACAGCCAGCGATTTTTCCGGCAGTTCGATACAGGAACTGCACTGGCAGCGCGATATTTCGATGAACGAGGCGGCATCCGTTGTGGGCAAGGCGATCGGCAAGCCCGATGTTAGCTACGTGCAAGTGCCCAGTTCGATGCTTCTGGACACGCTTCTGAAGATGGGCTTGTTTCAGAAAACCGCTGAATCAATCATTGAAATGTGGGAGGGCGCGAATGCGGGGCTTATCGTGCCCGAAGAAGCGCGGTCAGCAAGGAACACGACACCCACCGCTCTGGAGTCGTTCATCACCGAGACATTTGCACCGGCATATCTGCACACGGTCTGAAGATGGAGCGCTCCTACCGCAATCTTGGCTACGTCCTACTTGTTCTTCTGCCAATCTTTGTCGCGGGTTTCTGGATTCCGTATTTTTCAGAGATTCCCCATTTTGACGAGACCATCACGATGGCAGTCCATGTCCACGCTGCTTCGCTGTTTTGCTTTCTCCTCCTGTTGATCGTACAGCCGCTGGCCATACGCTACAGAGCAATCTCGACACATCGCATTCTCGGGAAATTCTCGAACATCGTGATACCTATAGCGCTCATCTCCTCTGTCGCGATGTTGTGGAAGGAATATCAGGAGCACTTGACCGACGGCGCGACGGTAGGCATGGCTCGCAACGCCGAGTTTTTGTCCGCTGCCCAGCTTCTGCTTTTTGGCGCGTTGTATGGTGTATCAATCGCGGCAATTCGTCGGCGCGACGTCGCGACGCACATGCGATGCATGATTTGCATCGCGCTGGTGTTGCTGCCAGCAGGAATAGCGAGAGTGCTTGGGTACCTTTCCCACGTACGGCAGGCTCCGTCCCAGACCGTCTGTCTTGTTCTGATCGACGCCTTGCTGCTAGGCCTAATCGTCTTCGACCGGAGCCGTCGCTTGGCAGTCCGCCCTTACATTCTGGTGCTCCTAGCCTACATCGTGATCGAGGCTTCTTGGCTCACGCTCGGGCGACCCATTTAGCTAGAACGAAGTTCATTAAATTTCGATAGTAGGGAAAACAACTTATGGCAACTTCGCACACCGTGGCACCGCCAGCCGCGCAAACCGTTCGTAGCATTCAAGTCGAGAACAGATTTTTCGTTGGAATGTCGATTCTCTTGCTGGCGACGGTGCTGGTCGGATTTGCGAAGTCCTATTTTCTGGCTGGTTTGGTACGAGCACCGCTGCCGAACAAACTGATTCACTTTCACGCTTTTTTGTTCTCGTGTTGGATTCTGTTGCTGATTGCCCAGGCAACTCTTATTTCCGCAAACCGCTTTGATCTGCATAGGCAATTCGGATTGTTTGGATTCGGCTTGGCTTGCGCCATGACCATCGCTGGCGTGGCGGCGGCGACCGATTCGCTGAGACGAATCAAAATGGTCGGGTCAATTGACATGCGGACGTTTTACGCAGTGCCGCTGTTCGACATACTCGTGTTTGCAGTGCTGGTGTTCTTCGCCTATTACTGGAGGCACGACCCCGCGACCCACAAGCGCTTGATCCTGATTGCGTCGATTACTATCGTGGATGCGGCTACGGGTCGAGACCCCCTGACAAGGATCACGACTCTGCCACACCTCAACAACGTTTTCACCCAGCTATACACGGTGCTGCTCGCGGGATTCGACCTGTGGTACCTGAAGCGAATTCATCGCGCTACTTTGGTGGCAGGTTTGTTTTCAATTGTGATGCTGCTGGTCGCGATTCCTGTAGGCAGCACTGCACCGTGGATTGCCTTCGCGGATTGGATGCTGAAGATTGCAAGGATGCTCATGGGCTGAGAGCCACCGGGGTCTTAGAAGCTGGAAGTGGACGCGGTTTGGATGGCCGTCGGCGGGGCTGATCCCGCGGCCCTGATTGCAGCGAATGCTTCCCGGGTGAAGTTGATGCACTTCAAGGACTTCAGCGCGATTACGCCGCCTATCAACGAACTGGGGGGACAGGCAGAGGCGCACATTGTCGATCTGGGGACGGGCGTGGCTCCGCTGAAAGCTGCCTATAAGGCTGCACGGAAGGCCGGAGCGAAGTTTTTCATCGTGGATCACGATCCGCCGTTCCATGGCAAGACCGCGCTGGAAACGGCGAAGGTGGACTATGCGTACGTGGCAGGGTTGACGGGGCTCCTCGGTACCGTTGCTGAGCCTCGGCATCCTTTTCGTTCTGATCAAGAAGTCCCTGACAAAATCGTGGGATAGATATTTTCCCCGCTGGATTCGCCGGGATAGCCATCGCTTGCGTTATCCAGTTCTTTGTCGCAAACAGCGCCTTGTGGTACCACCTCGGAGGCTGGGTGACAGCCTAATCCAGTTTGAAGTGAGGGTTGATCCGAATGACTACTTATATACGCCTCGTTCTGCGTGCGAGTCTGTTGGTTTGTTTGCTCGAAGGTGGGCACCTAATCGCCGCACCCCATCCGCTGCCCGGAGAACGAGTCGGTCCCAGTTACGACATCGAGATGAGCCGCATGATTCCGATGCGGGACGGAGTCGAGCTTGAGGCCTGGATCTTCAAGCCGTCCGGGCTCCAATCCAAAGCACCGACTGTTCTCTGCCTGACGCAATATGAAATCGACGGCATGACGCCGGGGCGCTACTTCACGGAACGCGGCTACGTGTACGCACAGGTGTACGTGCGGGGCCGCGGGCGCTCAGGCGGTGAGAAGAGTGAGAACCTTGGCCTGCAGGTCGGGCGCGACGGATACGACGTAGTGGAGTGGATCGCAGCCCAGCCTTGGAGCGATGGTCACGTTGTGATGTATGGCGCGTCGTTCTTTGGCATGACGCAATGGCGAACTGCCGCCCAAGTTCCACCTCATCTTGCTAGCATCGCCCCATTTGTTCCGATCTATCCGGGGTGGGATGTTCCGAACACGAACGGAATCCCGCAGGCATTCTCGGCGGTGATCCCGGGCGACGTTTCGGGACGGTCCCACAACACGAACTTTGTTGACACCGATTACTGGCAGCAGAAAATGCTGGAACACTACGCGCATTACGGCTCCTTTCGTGAGTTGGACGATGCCATCGGGCTTGCGCAGGACGACTGGTGGATGAGCGACGGCCGCGGCGGCAGGATTTCATTTATGAAAATGTGGCTCGACCACGTGGGCGACGAAGCCTTCAATCTGGCCGCGGAGCCGAAGCCAGACGATTTCGCCCGCATGAACTTTCCTGTCCTGACCGCTACGGGTTATTTCGATGACGACCAGCCGGGATCTCTTCGCTACTACCGTCGTCACATCGCTTACGCGCCGCGGGCCGCAGCACAAAAGCACTTTCTCATCATCGGGCCATGGGATCACCTTGGCACACACCATCCAGTGAAGGAGATCGAGGGTCTAGCCATTCCCGAAGCGGCCGTTCTGGATATGGATAAGGTGCGCGCGGACTGGTACGACTGGGTTCTCGGTCGAGGACCCCAATCGGCACTTCTAAAGGATCGCGTTACGTATTTCATGATGGGTGCCGATGAGTGGCGATATGCCCCGACCCTCGAAGCGGCCACCTCCGGCGAAATGAGGGTTTTCCTCGAAGGGACACCAGAGGATGTGTTTCACTCCGGATATTTGAAAACCGCTCCAGCGGGGGCAGAGGCGCCTACCGTTCTCGTGAGTGACCCGCACGAGCTACCCGAACTGGACGTCGCGAAGTACGCAGCGAATGAGAATCTGCTCAGTCAGTTCCGCGCATACCAGAAGCGGGCCATCACATTTCATTCGGAGCCTTTTGCCCGCGCCACTGAAATAGCAGGACAGATGCGGCTAAACCTGATCGTACAGTCCGACGCACCGGACTTCGATCTCTGGGCTCAGGTGCTAATGGTTCTGCCCGACGGCTCTGCAGTAAAGCTGGGAGAAGACATCCGCCGCGCTCGTTTTCGCAATAGCTATTTCAAGAGCGAACTGTTGAAACCAGATCAGGTTACCGAGATCCCGTTCGAGTTTTATTGGATGGCTCGGAGAATACCGGCGGGAGCGCGCTTGCGCCTAACTATTGCGCCTCTGAATTCGCCCGCGTACCAGAAAAATTACAACACAGGCGGCCGGATCGGCTACGAGAAGTTGGAGGATGCCCGCATTGCCAACATCAGAATCTTCCACGATGCTCAGCGAAGGAGCTATTTGACTCTGCCCCTTGCTGCGCCAGCCGCAGCAATGGCTAATCACTGATTTGGCCAACTCGAAGCTGTCCCATGACTGTCACCGCAGGACGCGGAGCTGTCTAAGAATTCTATGGTCCATTTATGGTCCAACAATTGTTTCTCACCGCTCTAAACGCGCTTTAAGGAGCCATCCGTGTCGCGCGGTTTCAGTTAGTTACGTGCAAATGGGGTGCTGTCACGGCAGAGGCCGCGGGTTCGAGTCCCGTCGTCCCCGCCATTCATTCTGAAGCAGTTAGTGAATGGTGATTGCACTCAAGCCTACCCACAATTTCACCCACACCCCTCACTGGACGCTCCCAGATTCAAATCCTACGGCGTTCAGAAATTTTTCCTGAGCCGCGATCATCTCATCGAGGTCTTCGTCCGCGTAAAGGTCAAGGGTGGTTTGAATCCGCGAGTGACCCAAGATTCCTTGTACTGTCTTCGGGTTTTCCTTTGCCTTGTTGACCAGCCAGTTCGACAGGCTGTGCCGCAGGTTGTGGAAACCCCAGCGATGCCAATCTGGGATCACAACACCCGCCTTCTTCGCCGCTGGTCGCAAGCGCACACGGCAGAACACCGAGGCGCAGATTGGAATCCTGCCTCTCTTTTGAAAGGATGGAAAAACGAAGTCCGTGGGCTTGCCGTATGGCGTTTCCTTGTGCCACTCGCGCAAGTAGTGAGCTAGGATCCTGCCCATCGGAACATCGCGCTCCGAAGATGGTGTCTTGGTGTCTCCGTCCACTCCCGTTTTCTTCCACGATTTGACGATCCTGATCTTCCGCTCTTCCCATAGGATGTCCGCCCAACGAAGCGACAACACTTCCGAACTCCGAAGCGCAGTTGCCGCCACGACGAACACCAAAGTGAAGTGCAGGATGTTGTGCATCATCGAACGCAGAATCGAGAGTGTCTGAGACGGGGTGATCTTGATGGCCTTGACATCCCCATCCTCAAGCAAGCCAAAGCCGAGTACGCGAAGCTGCAATAACCTCGCGTTAGTTGGTGATGGCGATTGACGTTTGTTCCCGTGCGACCTAATATTCCGTCGCATTGGTCTCACATCTCGATTAGGAGGACAGCATGAGCCGAGAGTCTGTGCTGAAGGTGGTTTTGGTGGTGGTAGGTTTGATCTTCTTGTTTGCCGTCTACCCACTGATGATGTATCTATGGCCCAGCGGTTGGCGCTGGCAGCCGAATCAGCCGGAATATGAGCAGATGATCCTTGGGGTGTATGCCACGCTGGGGATTTTCCTGCTGCTCGCATCGCGCAAGCCGTCCGAACATCGTAGCTTGATCGCCTTCACGGCATGGTCGAGTCTTGTTCATGCAGGCATCATGACGGTGCAGGCATTCCAGAATGCGAGCGAACGCGGACATCTGCTGGGCGACATACCAGCGCTGGTCATCGTGGGCGTTGTGCTGATCGCACTGGCTCCACCAAAGGAGGCAGCCCGTGCGTAGGATCGGGACAATTGAAAAATGCCGCCCCCTTATCCTCCATACTGAAGTAAGCCAAAACCGAATACGCGATGCTGCATAGCCTCCCTTGAAAAGGTCGCTGCTCTTGCGGATAATCGCACTCGCCCATGCCAAGAAGCACCATTAACTTCGACACCGTTCGGAAGATCGGCTTGGCGTTGCCCGGCGTGGAGGAGAGCACGGCATACGGCGCACCCGCGCTCAAGGTTCGGGGAAAACTCTTGGCATGCGTGCCTGCACACCGTTCGGCTGAGCCGGGTTCGCTCATGGTTCGCGTGAGCTTCGACGACCGCGCCGAACTGCTCGCAGCCGCTCCCGATGTTTACTACGTGACCGACCACTATCTCGGCTACAGCGCCGTGCTGGTTCGCCTGTCCCGGGTCACGCCGCCCGATGTCCTGCGGGACTTGCTCGGCATGGCTCACAAGTTTGTGACTGCGCGTGAGGCACGCCGTTCGCCATCTCGGAACAGCCGCAACCCCGTCTGATCCCGGCTGGCTTCCGAGTCATCCGAGTTGGTTCACGGTTCCCTCGCCGCCTTTGACCCCTTTCGTTGACTTCGCGTTCTGCCCGCCCCTACCATTGCTGCCTGAGCGCCATGATCGGGCAGACCATCTCGCACTACCGCATCATCGAGAAGCTGGGCGAAGGCGGGATGGGTGTGGTCTACAAGGCTGAGGACACCGAGCTTGGTCGCTTCGTCGCGCTGAAGTTCCTTCCCGAAGACCTAGCCAGTGACCCGCAGGCGCTTGAGCGCTTCAGGCGCGAAGCTCGCGCTGCGTCTGCTTTGAACCATCCGAACATCTGCACGATCCATGAGATTGACGAAGCCGATGGGCGGAAATTCATGGCCATGAAACCGTTGGAGGGCTGTTCTCTACCTGTCACAGGCAAGTGAGGTGACCGGCGAGGTGCTGCATATCGATGGTGGTGCTCACGCTGGCCGTGGGTGAACAATCAGGAAATATGAAGCGCCGATGGCGATGAACTTCGCCACATGCCTTCGGCCAGGAACCGTGATCGGTCTTCGCCCGTCGCTCTGCGCTCCCAGCAAGAGACAACATCCTCTGCGAAGAAGTCCTCCAGAGCGGTCATGTTTCCCCGCTGCGCGGCAGCGGTAAAGGCCTCCAGCAGGCGCCGCTGCTCACACGAACTGGCCGGCGCACGCCGATCATCTGCGATATGCTTGCGGGCACGAGAGACGAGTTGCCGGGTGTTTGCTTCCTGCATTTGCAGGATTTTTGCAATCTGGCGGTAGGAGTAATCGAAGGCTTCGCGCAGAATGTAAGCAGCGCGCTCTGTGGGCGAGAGTTTTTCAAACAGACGAAGTACCGCAAGCCTCAATGCTTCGCCGTGCTCCACATGTAATGCAGGGTCGCTACGAGTGTCCACGGGTTCGGTATGCCAATTCTTGCTGTGTGCTTCGCGCCGCGAGTGCGCGGACTGGACGCGGTTGATACACAATCGTGTGATTGTAGTTGCCAGGAACGCGGACGGATTCTCGACCAAGCTCCGGTTTGTACCCTGCCACGACAACCAAACGTCTTGCACGGCATCCTCGGAATCCGCCACACTTCCGAGCATGCGGTAAGCGATGCCGAACAGGCGTGGACGCACGGGGTCAAAAGCTGAAAGGCCGTCGTCATGTTCGCGGGGCTCTGTTCCGAAGCCAATTGACGAAGCCGTTTGCTGTGGGCGTCCTCCTCCCGAAATTGCCACGATACATCTCCTTCTGGGTAAAGCCGTTTGTGATTACCATTTCTGATTTGAAGCCTTGGATCTTGCAAAGGCTGCTTGCAATTTCGGACGCTACTTCACCGAGCCGAAGACGTCGCGCAGCGCCACATTGAGGTCGTCGCGAAACATTCCCGCCCGGCTTCGGGCATCGAGCGCGGTAGCTAGTGAACGCCATTCATCGTGAGTAGGATTTTTCCTCTATTGTGGGGCGCGCCGGCCAGCATTTCGTGCGCTTTCCGAGCTTCCTCGAGCGCGAGCACGGTGCCCACCTCCGCAGTCAGCTTTCGGCTATCGAACAATCTCGAGAGCGCGGCGAGTCTGGTCGCGGTAACGTCTACCAAGAAGAATGCTGAACGAAAGCCCGCAGTCTGTGGCGGCGGCGAAACCGCGGACACAACGATGCCGCCCGGTTTTAGAACACGGAAAGAACGATGCTGCATCTCTCCTCCAACCGTATCGAGTACCGCATCGACGGGAGGCACGACATCCTCGAACTTTGTAGTTTTGTAGTTCACGACCGTCCCGGCGCCGAGGCTGCGAACATAGTCGAGATCGGCAGGCCCAGCGGTTGCGAAAACCTGCAGTTCCGCTTGCTTCGCGAGTCGCACTGCATATGCGCCAACATTTCCAGCCGCTCCGTGGATTAATACCGATTGGCCTGCCTTCATATGTGCATAGTCGAACAGCATCTGATATGCCGTCACCGCCACTACCGGCACAGATGCCGCCTCGACAAAGCTCAATGACCTCGGCCTCGCTATTACCATCTGTGCTGACGCCACCGCGTATTCGGCATACGCACCACAGAATTGTTTGTTCGTGACGCCGAAAACTTCGTCACCCGGCTTGAACTCAATGACTCCGGTTCCCACGGAGTCAACAATCCCCGCCAAATCTGACCCGAGAATAATCGGAAGGGACGCTTGCACAACGCTCTTTCCCTCCCGAATGAGCGCGTCCCATGGACCAACTCCGGCAGCCGCGACCCGTACCAGCAACTGGCCTTCCTGCGGCGTCGGACATGGTATTTCGTCGATCACAATCGCGTTCGGCGGGCCAAAGTGGTGGATTCTTCCAGCTTTCATTCTTTCCTCCCGAAGACGATTGCGCTAGGGACCAGTTAAAGTAAGCAAATGGAAACTCACTTCGCTTTCGTGGGATCATTTGCTGGCCTAGCCGACAACGGACATTTAGTTTCGCGCAGGCTCCGATGCGGGCTGATTTTCGGGATGCGCGTGCGGCGGAAGCAACTCCACACCCTTGATCATCCCCGGCTTCTCGTAATCGAAGAACCAGTCCTCGCCCGGCTCGAAGCTGGCAATGATGGGATGCCCTGTTGCACGCGCATGCTCTGATGCATGGTGATTCGGAGAGCTGTCACAGCATCCGATATGCCCTCACTCCGCACAGCGACGAGATGAAACAACCGTCCGGTGATGCCAGACCCCTCGCCGCTTGGTTTTGAAGCGCGCTTGATTCCACGACGGTCATTTTTCACCCTCAGTTTCATCTTTGGTCTCGGGTTTCGCATAGGGAATCTCAGGCCACCAGTAAGATCTTCCCGACAGCACCCCTCTCTGCTTCTGCTTGAGCCACGGCGGCTTCACTGAGTGGCAGTCTCTGGCTAATTGGAATCACTAGCTTGCCATCTCGTACTGCTTCGGCCATGAACTCGAGGGTTTTCCTGTCGAATTTGGAGAATACTTTCACAGCCTTTACTGATGGGTATTCCCCGGGGTTCTTCGGTATCTCGATAACCGACGCAAAGACTCCACCTGGCTTGATCTTGGCGATCAGCTTTTCGGCGGTTCTTCCGCCGACCGCATCCGCCACCGCATCGAGCGGCGGAAGACTCGCCATCGCGTTATGCTCGTCGGTTGCGACAACCTGATCCGCGCCGACTGTCTTTACCTCATCCATCTGCTTCTTCAGGACCCCTGCAATCACAGTTGCCCCGCGTTGCTTCGCAGTGAATACCGCGGAACGCCCGACATTTCCAGCAGCGCCGACGACGAGGACCGTCTGACCTGCTTTGATCCCCGTGGCGGACATGAGTTGGTTGCCGGTTACCGTCACCAAGGGCAGTGCTGCCGCCTGGATTAAATCGAGTCCCTTTGGAACCTTCGCCAGAACGGCGGCTTTTACAACACAAAGCTCAGCGTAAGTGTTGTCCGCCATAGCGAAGACTTGGTCGCCGGCGGAAAAGTCTTCCACTCCCAGGCCAATCTTGACCACGGTGCCGGCCATGTCCACTCCGATAAGGCCCGGGAACTGCATCGGATAGAAATCCTGCGTCAATCCAGCACGGCGCTTGTAGTCGATCGGATTAACGCTACTGGCGGCGACCCGCACCAGCACTTCGCCCGTACCTGGAACAGGGTCGGGGTAGTCTTCGAACTTGAGTACTTCAGGGCCGCCATATTGATGAACAACAACAGCTTTCATATTTATTCTCCTTTGATTTGGCTGAAGGCTTAGCGGAGTTCACAGTGATTCGTTCCTTAAATCCGTGAGCGAGTCCCTCATCTTGCGGTTGATAAATGCATTTCGTTGGACTTCAGCTGACCATTGAAGAGTCTCAGGCGGGAGCTCACGACCTGCTTCACGGAGTCCACGACCGGCGCCAGAAGTTTATACGGCACCACTTCGTTCGGCTGACTCGCTAGACTGCTTCCCAGAGACCGGCGCCAGGCGACCCGCAGTTCCGTATTGATGTGGACGATGTTGATCCCTGCGGCGATGGCACGTACGAAATCTTCGTCATCTGTTCCCGACCCGCCGTGAAGGGTTAGAAAGACCCCAGCCGCCTTCTTAATCTGGGCAATTCTCTCGATGTTAAGGTGCTTTTTGGTTTTCCCTTGAACCATGCTTTCCCACATGGCGTGCATGTTGCCGACAGCAGGGCGCAAGGATGTCGATCGCAGTGGAGTCGACGAATTGCCGAGCTTCCTCAGGTGTGGTGAGGTTCAGATATTCGCTGCTGACGCTTTCGTGGATTTCAGAGCCGGTTCCGATGTGGCCTATTTCTCCCTCGGCGAGGATTGCGGGGTTGATCGCTTTGATCGCTTCAACAGTTTCCTTCGTGCAAGAAACGTTCTCGTCTAAGGGGAGCGCGGAAAAATCAATTACGACTGAATCGAACCCTGCCCTCGCTGCCTCCACAGCTTTCGCCAGAGAATGCGTGTGATCGGCGTTAAGGAAAATTGGGATGTCATGTTCCCCGCGCATGACTTTCACAAGCGCTGCGAGTTCGTGGGTCCACAAAAGTCTCGTTCTCCTTCCGACGCGCCGACGATTACCGGAACCCTGAACTCAACAGTGGCTGCGACAACTGCCTTTAACAGCACGATGTCGGCAACATTGAAATGTCCCAGCGCCGCCCCTTGCTCTTGCAAACAAGTCAAAGCATTTCGCAATGAATCCATAACAATCCCGCCTGTTTTTAAGCTCTCGCTCTTCTAACGTAATCGGCTTTGCGATGAAGAAATTACACCCGAGGCGCTCTGGCCAATCAATTGGACGATAGTATTGGCGACACCTTGGTATTGGGCCTGTGGAAAGGAGCACGCAGCCCTTTTTGCCCATGCGTTCAATCCATACTTTGGAATTGGTCGATACCTTCGTCCAATAGACTCGTCGTCGCGCTTCGGGCCTAATGTACGTGCCGTTGGTGGGAGAAACTGTGAGCACTGCGGCCGACCGCGCATTCACATCCAACTGACGCGTATCGAAATTGGAGTTATCAATGAACCCCGTACAAATCGAACAGAAGAGCGCCGTACAAGTCGAACAGAAAAGCTATGAGATGCCCCCGCGCGAGGGGGTCAGCATCGCGCATTTTCTCACCGTCGTCGACATCGAGCGATCGGCTCGCTACTACGAACGGGTATTCGGCGCTCGCATTCTGAGCCTGGGTGACGGCAACGCGCCTGGATACCTTCAGCTTGCGAATATCTGGATGATTCTGAACGTTGGAGGCGGACCGACTCCGGATAAGCCGACGGTAACGCTTAGCGTACCCGACCCGAATCACATCAACAGCTTTCTGAATTTCCGCGTTGCCGATATTCAAGCGTGCTATGAATTATGGAAAAGTCGGGGAGCCGAGTTCATCACGGAGCCCATACCCAAATACGGCGAGATTCGCTGCTATATGCGCGATCCAGACGGTTACATCATCGAAGTGGGACAGAGCACTACGCTAACCTATGGTTAACGCTCGGCCCGGATGGGGTGCGGACTTGAACGGCTGACGGCGATGGCTAATTAGTCCGAGGTTGAGCCTGCGCTGGCGTCCGAACTAATGCCCAACAAAGAGTTGTTTACCGAACTCGTTTGTATCTCTCAACACAGTTCCAATTCACCGCCAAGAAGGCGCATCGTGCCACAGAATGAAAGGCGCTTCCAACGGCACCAAGGCTCCCTGGTGCTGCGGAACTAGGCGCGGGGTGTAGTCCGCAGCCGGGCGATTAACCGGTATAGCGGCAGTAAATGTGAAGCCAGTTGCTGCACCCGCAAGCGGTTCGCCACGACTCATAGTCTGTGTGATTGGGCCCGACTCGTTCTCTCCATTCGCGTAAAGCTCGACTCTGACGGCCTCCGAGCTCATGCCATTGAGCAAGACCTGCACCTCAAATAGATATTGGTTACCCTGCTGATGAACAGTCGCTGAACCGAATCGCAGTGAGGACCAATGCTTTGCCAGGTCGGCCTGCCAAGTGAGCAGATCCGCGCCCGATGAACCAAGATTCTCGTCGCGCCGCCGAAAAGCCGCAGCCGCCGAGATGTAGCGTTCATCGGTATATTGTCGTACCACGCGATTTGCTGAAAAGCTCGGAGTCAAACGAGCCATGCTTCGGCGCATGCGAGCAACCCATTGCCTGGGAGTTCCAGACTCGTCCCGCGCATAAAACTCTGGGACAACGTCTCTCTCGAGGAGGGCATAAAGAGCCTCCGCTTCGATTGCGTCCCAGGAAGGGTCATCCCCATGTTCCTGCCCATCCCCGATGGCCCAGCCTACCTCCGGCGAGTAAGCCTCCGCCCACCAACCATCGAGTTCCGAAAGATTCAACCCACCGTTCACCAAGACCTTCATGCCGCTGGTGCCGCTCGCTTCCCAGGGGCGGCGCGGAGTGTTCACCCAAACGTCCACGCCCTGGACAAGATGTTCCGCCATCAGCAAGTCGTAGTCGGAAAGAAAAACAACCCGAGATCGGGCTTCAGTGCGGCGGGAAAACGCAACCCACTGGCGGAGCATCTCTTGCCCCTCGGTGTCTTGGGGATGTGCCTTCCCGGCAAGCACGAGCTGCACGGGGCGCTCTCGATTGTTAAGGATGCTCAGGAGTCGCGCTGGATCGCGCAGAAGCAGGTTCGGGCGTTTGTACGGAGCGAAGCGACGCGCAAATCCCAAAGTCAAATTATTGTTGTCGAGGACGAGTGCTGCCTGCGAAAGATCTTCTGGGGATGCCCCACGAGTTGCTAATTGACGCACGTAAAGTTTGCGGACGTAGTCAACCAGATTTTTGCGGCTAAGACCGCGGCATCGCCATATATCGGAGTCGCTCAGTGCGGCAATGGCTTGCTCCATGTTTGCCAAGGTTCCATGCCAACGGTGTTTGCCGCACGCCACTTCCCAGATGCGGTCCGCTTCGGCAGAATCCCATGTGGGCGTGTGTACTCCATTCGTCACGTGTGTCACAGGCACTTCCGCTTCCGGCCATCTTGGAAACAGGACCTGGAAGAGTCGTCGGCTCACTTGACCGTGCAATTTACTGACGCCGTTGATGGCTCCGCTGCCGCGGATTGCCAAGTAGGCCATGTTGAACGCTTCCGACGAATCTTGACGATCCCGCCGACCAAGTGCGAGAAGCTCCTCGAACGAAATCGAGAGGCGTTCCTCGGCGTACTTTCTGAGATAGCGCTCGAGCAGGCCGGGCGTGAAGCGGTCAAAGCCCGCTTCCACGGGAGTATGCGTCGTAAACAGGTTGCCGGCACGAGTGATGGTGAGCGCTACCTCAAATGGCTGATGGTTATCTTCCATGTAGGAGCGGGCTCGTTCGAGCACCGCGAACGCGGCGTGACCTTCATTAAGATGGCAAACTTCGGGGTGGATTCCCAAGGCGCGCAGCAGCCGCCAGCCTCCAATACCAAGGACCAACTCCTGTTTCACACGCAGCTCCGGCCCTCCGCCGTAAAGCTCCGTCGCGATGCCGCGGTAGGCCGGAGGGTTCTCTTGATCGTTGGTATCGAGCAAATACAATTTCGCCCTGCCGACTTGCACCTGCCACGCCCGAATCCACAACTTAAAGCCAGGCAAAGGGAGGACTATGCGTAGCCATTCACCATTCGGTTTCCGTACTGGTCTGATCGGCAGCTGCCCGGGATCGTTGAATGGGTACAAAGCCTGTTGGTGGCCTTGCGCATCAATTTCCTGCCGAAAATAGCCTTGCTGGTAGAGCAGACCGATTCCGGTCACAGGGACGCCCAGGTTACTTGCTGCTTTGAGTTGATCGCCGGCAACATTCCCGAGTCCCCCCGAATAAATCGGAAGGGCTTCACTCAGCATGAACTCCATCGAGAAATACGCAATCGTCGATACACCCGAACGCGGATGCGTCTTTTGAAACCACGCTTCCGACCCTTCGTCGAGTGTTTTCTCTTGGTGCAGCTCAGACAACAGCTTTTGAAAACTCGGGTCGGCTGTAACGCTTTGCATTTTGTCTCGAGATACGGTTTGCAGGAGAACCCACGGATTGTGCGTCAGCTCCCAGAGTTCCGGGTCGAGTCGTTGCCAAAGCCGATCCGCCGAGTGATTGAACGACCATCTCAGATCCAAGGCCAAATCAGTCAGCGCATCCGAAATGGTCGTATCCACGGGAGAATCAACGGGTGTTGCAGTACTCATAACAGCTCCTTCTCATGGTTACGGACTTAAGCGACCCGCTAACTTTCACTGCGTACCTCGCCGTCGTCGGTCAAAAGAATCGCGCTTGATCTAGGTTCAAGCCGAAAGCTGATCTGGCCTTGCATGGAGGGCTCTTTGCCAGATTCGTAGAGATCGTCAGGAGCGGATCGGGAAGTATCCACCGCCAAACGCCAGATCTTGCTTGCCGGCAACGCGGGAATGACGAAATCAACGGATCGAGTATCGGCGTTAAACATCAGGAACAAGTCCGGTTCTGTCTGCCCCAGAATGAGACAGGCAAAGGATTTCTGGCGCTCGTCCGTCCAGCCAGGAATGCCGCCGTTTGGCGCGAACCATTGCATGTCCGCCTCGGTGTAGAAAACTTCTCTTCGCAAGATAGGATGGGCCCGGCGGAAAGCGATCATTCCTCGCGTGAAGCGCTGAATCTCTTTGTGTTTCTGCAGGAGGCTCCAGTCAAACCAGCTCACCTCGTTATCTTGGCAGTACGCATTGTTGTTTCCGTGCTGAGTTCGGCGAAACTCATCGCCGCCCAACAACATCGGAACACCTCGAGAGACAAACAAGGTCAAGAGAAAAGATTTAATAAGTCGGTTCCGCATTCCCTCAACAGCGGGATCATCGCTCTGTCCTTCCACCCCGCAATTGTCGCTGTAATTGGCATCGCTTCCATCGCGGTTGTTTTCGCCATTCTCATGATTGTGCTTCTGCTTGTAGCTGACCAAATCATTGAGTGTGAACCCGTCATGCGAAGTTACGAAGTTCAAGCTGCTCGCAGGTCCCTTCCCGGATCCTTGATACAAGTCCGAGCTTCCGCATATCCGGTTTGCGAGTGCTCCCATCATTCCCGCGTCGCCGATCCAGAAGCGGCGCACGTCGTCACGAAAACGTCCATTCCATTCCGTCCAGCGGTGCGTGGAAAAACTTCCCACTTGATAGGCGCCGCCTGCGTCCCATGCCTCGGCGATGATTTTTATGTCCCGCAAAATCGGATCTTCGGCAATGTCCTCCAGAAGCGGGGCGTTGCGGAGGATATTCCCATGCTCATCCCGGCCGAGGACCGACGCAAGGTCGAAGCGAAAACCATCCACATGCATGTGCATAACCCAATAACGAAGCACATTCTTGACTAGTTCCCGCACAACGGGATGGTTTGCGTTGAGCGTATTTCCAGTGCCGGTAAAGTCCTTGTAGTATCGGCGGCCATTCTCCTGCAGCATGTAGAAGATCGAGTTCTCAATGCCGCGCAGCGAAATCGTGGGTCCCGTTTCATCTCCTTCGGCCGTGTGGTTCAACACAATGTCCAGGATGATTTCGATGCCGGCGCGGTGAAAGGCCTTGACCATTTCTCGGAGTTCCAAGGTCTGCCGCCGGTGCGGTACTGCGACGCTGTAAGTTTGCTTCGGAGCAAAGAAGGCGACAGGGTTGTAGCCCCAGTAGTTCCTCAGCTTTTCCTTCGTTACTGGATTGATCCGGTTCAATTCATTTTCGTTAAATTCGGTCACAGGCATCAGTTCGACCGCGGTCACCCCCAGGTCTCGGAGGTACGGGAGTTTCTCAGTCAACCCAATAAAGGTTCCCGGATATGCAACCTCTGAACTGGGATGAATTGTGAATCCGCGTACATGCGTCTCGTAGATCACCATGTCGGAGGCGGAATGCTTCGGAGGCGCATCCTTCTCCCAGTCGAAATGGTCGTCGGTGAAAATGCATTTCGGAGTGGTGGCCGCGTCATTGACGGTGGAAATGCTCAAATCAGTGAGGGGGCTAGAAGAGTCATAGCCACGCGCGGCCAAGAAATCCCAGTCTTTGACGCTGGCGATTGCTCTTGCATAAGGATCCAGAAGCAGCTTGTGTGGGTTGAAACGATGGCCTTGTTGCGGTTGGTAGGGTCCCTCGATTTGATAGCCATAGAGCTGACCCGCGGGAACACCTCGCAGCCACACATGCCAGACGTCACCAGTGCGATGGCGTGCCGGATCCAAATCAATGATCGCGCTCGGAGAAGAATCGTCAGCATTTCGATAGAGCTCCAGGCGAACGCGCGTCGCATGACGGCTGAACAAAACGAAATTAACTCCGTCTCCCTGTTGATGTGCACCGCCAATGGGCAGTGGGTTTCCCGCCTGAATGTCACCCTCCTCAAAAGGTATCTCCAGCGTGTCAGATTCGTTCTGTTTGAGAACCAGTTCAGCCATCGAACCCCCCTACGCTATTTGCTGAACGAGCGTCCTCTTTCCGCGCCCTGCAGCGTCACAAGCATGTAACGAACGAGCGAAGAGCACCATTGGACTTTGGTATCACCAATACCTTCGTCCAATGGACTCAGTCGCTGGCTTCTGGCCTAATCATGAAACGGATAATGCCGTAGACCTATTCCTAAGAAAAAAAAGAAACGAACACAATTGTTGCTCGCAAGGATGGAAGTGACGAGGCAATTCTGCAATCGGTGGCGCCGACTTTGCACGGTTGTGCGTGTGACAGATTGTCGGCAGAACTCAGGGTGGAGGCCCTTTTCTCGAACGGGGCCAAAACCTTAACTAATTCGCGAATCGACTCGCGATGCACAGAGAAAGTTCCGAAGAATTAAGAGGAGAAGAATCATGAGTACTACGCCAAGACAGGATCAAAACTCGGTTGTCGCAACTTTCAGCTAGCACTCCGCGGCAGAAAATGCCATCAAGGAATTGAAGGGCAGCGGGTTTGACATTAAGAAGCTGGCCGTCGTCGGCCGAGATTATCAAACGGAATCGGATGTCGTCGGCTTCTATAACACGGGCGACAGGATGAAGTACTGGGGCAAATGGGGTGCATTCTGGGGTGGGCTCTGGGGGCTGCTCTTCGGGTCGGCGTTCTTAATCATCCCCGGTATCGGTCCGGTCGTTGCCGCCGGTTCCATTGTCGCTTGGATTGTCGCTGCCCTGGAAGGAGCAGTCGTAGTGGGAGGGCTCAGTGTCCTAGGCGCAGGGCTCTTCAGCATCGGCATTCCTAAAAACAGCGTCCTGAAATACGAGACCTCGATCAAGGCCGGAAAGTTCGTCCTGGTCGCACATGGAACCGCCGACGAAGTATCGAAAGCCCGCGAGATATTGAAGACCTCAGGCGCGGAGCAAATCGAGACGTACGAGCCCTCGACAGAGGCGGCGCTCGCGGCGTGAGATCCTCGAATCATTCTGGAGTAGGTTCAGCTCGCTTCCATACGTATCACAGTGGCCTCGTAACGGAGGCCACTGTTCTTAAAGCCCGAGACTGGGGGAGCCCGTCCAGCTTTGCTCGATCATTCGAAGACGACAGCCCTGTGCGCCGAAGAGAGTTTCAGCGACTTAACCGTTTTTCTATTCCAAGGAGAAATCAAATGCTTGAGGTCAAATCCGCAGTAGTGGAAAACGAAATCTCGCGCGATCAGCTTGCAGAGTTGTTGAATGAAGATCTTGCTCGTGAGTATCAGGCGATTATCGATTACGTGGTTTATTCCCAAGTGCTCAAAGGTGCCGAGTACATGGACATCGCGAGCCAGCTCGAAGTTCATGCCAAACAGGAGCTCGAGCACGCCCTCACGATCTCGCGGCAGATCGACTATCTCGGGAAAATGCCGGCCGTGACTCCGAGGCCAGTGCGTACGTCCAGGGAGGCGAAGGAAATGCTTCGCTTCGATCTGGAGAATGAAAACGAAACCATTCGCAATTATCGCGACCGTATCCGGCAATGCGAAGCTCTTGGAGAATTCGCGATGGCGGAACAGATTCGCCAGATCCTCGTGCAGGAACAAGACCATCAAATCGATCTGGCGACTGCGCTCGGCGAAGAAGTGCCAGATCTAAGCGGTGGTCCACAAGGTCGCGCCTTGAGCAGGCGCGGCTAGCGACACTGCGTGGCGCCCTAAGCTTGCGGATACTGCGACCCCAAAGGGCCGCTGACGAACTTTCCGCAATTTCTCTTTGTTTCAGAGTTTTTCATCGCAGTCCAAGGCGAGGAGATGGGACTCGTACGCACGCTCATGGATCGTGATCAGATTAACTTTGAACCGGCACTCCCCCCAGGATTGAGAGAGCTGTACGACGGAAATCTGCACTTCGGCAGATCACCAGCCGAGCGGCTTTTGGTCGTTGCGAATTTCGTTTCCACTCTTGATGGCGTCGTCAGCTTTGAAATTAAGGGTCAAGCCGGAGGCTCGACAATCAGTGATTGTGATACTGCGGACCGCTTCATCATGGGGCTGTTGCGAGCTTCTGCTGATGCAATCATCGTCGGCGCTCGTACTATCGAGGCCGTGAGCCCTGAGAGTCTCTGGATTCCTGAGGACACCTACCCTGACGCGGCGCATTTGTACAGGGAATACCGGCTCAACGTTCTTCAGAAACCGGAATGCCCCTTCCTCGTCATCGTTAGCGGTACTGGGAGTCTCGGACTCGACAGAGCAATTTTCCGAACGTCAGGGGTCCGCACGGTACTGATCACGACGCCAGGGGGCGCGGATGTGCTCGCAAAAGCGGGTGCGGCGAGATTGCCCTCCGTTCAGATACATGCTTTTGAGCCGAAATGTGGAACCATCTCCCCGAGCGCGATTCTTCAATTCCTGTAGGTGGAGCTTGGGATAAAAAAACTTCTTCACGAAGGAGGGCCTACACTTTTCGGGCAATTTCTGGCCGCGGAAGCTGTAGACGAACTCTTTCTCACACTGTCGCCGAAAATTGCTGGGCGGGGGACAGCAATTCGACCCGGTCTTGTACAGGGAATGGAATTCAAGCCGGGCGATAGTCCTCGATTTCAGCTCCTCAGCGTCAAGCAAAGGGCTGAGCATTTGTACCTGCGGTATCAGCGCAACTAGGACATTCGCAGGGCGGTTCATCCACTATGGGTACCGTGTTAACGAAACACCGTTCCGCCATATCAAGGAATACAGTTTTCCTCGCGTTTGCAAGTCTCTCCGCTGATATCTCCTCGGAGATGCTTTATCCGATCTTGCCGATCTTCCTCACACAGGTACTCCATGGAAGCGGAAGTGTCGTCGGCCTGGTGGAAGGAATTGCTGAGGTAACACAGAATGGTGTTCAGGGTTTCTCGGGTTGGCTCTCGGATAAGTTCCGGAAAAGGAAAGGCCTGGCCTTAGTCGGCTATTTTGTGTCCGCTTTGGGCAAGCCCTTGATGGGACTTGCTGGCGCATGGACAGGAGTACTAGGCGGTCGTTTTTTGGATCGCTTCGGCGCTGGTTTTCGCTCCGCCCCGCGCGATGCCCTCATCTCGTCTTCCGTCTCCAATGAAGACAGAGGACGAGCTTTCGGCCTTGAGGGGCATTGGCGACAATCTAGGAGCTTGCTTAGGGCCATTATTGGCTGTTCTGCTTTTCTTTTCCTTTCATTTTGAGATCCGATCGATTTTCATTCTTGCTGTTGTCCCCGGCCTGCTCGCGTTCTTAATGATCCTGCTGGTTCATGAACGGCCAGTCCCCGTGTTCTCAAAGTCCAAACTCGACGTCGGATTGCGAGAATTCCCCGCCGGATATTGGAAATACCTGTCGATCATAGCGGTTTTTGAAATTGGAAACTCAAGCAACTCATTCTTGATCCTCCAGACGAAGAACATTGGAGCATACCGCGTACTCGGGGTTGCAGCCGGCCCCGCCGATGATTTGCGGTTTGTCGGTTTGGTGGCGCTGGAAGATCCGCCGAGAAGCGATTCGAAGGCACTCATTCGGAATCTCCACGACCTCGGAGTACGCGTCATTATGATTACCGGCGATGCTTTGCGCACAGCCCGCGCCGTTGCGAGCCGGGTTGGCATCGGAAGCCGTGCCGTCCAACCAAAAGACCTTGAAAAAGAGACGGCGGCCGAGGTACTCCAAAACGACGTTTTCGCAGGGGTATATCCAGGAGACAAGTTTCACATCGTCCAGGCTCTGCAACGAGCCGGCATGGTCACGGGAATGACGGGAGACGGCGTAAACGATGCCCCCGCCTTGAAGCAAGCGGAAGTGGGCATCGCAGTGGCAAATGCCACTGACGTAGCGAAAGCCGCGGCCAGTCGCGTGCTTACGAATCCCGGACTCACGGACATCCTCGATGCAGTGAAAACAAGCCGCCGCATCTATCAGCGCATGCTCACCTACACACTGAACAAAATCATCAAAACCGTTGAGATCGCCATGTTGTTGAGTGTCGTTGTAATGCTTACCAGAAGCTTCGTCATTACACCGCTGCTGATAGTCCTGCTGTTGTTCACCAATGACTTTGTGACGATGTCGATTGCGACCGACACCGTGTCTTACTCACAGCAGCCCCGATCGGTGGCACATCCGTTGGCTGATTCTGGTCAGCCTGGCGCTTGGCACTCTGATTCTACTGTTCTCGTTCGGGACCTTTCTGGGCGCTCGCTATTGGCTGCAACTGCCCTTGCAGCAGTTGCAAACGCTAGTATTCGTCACGCTTGTGTTTACTGGGCAGGGCAATATATATCTCGTCCGAGAGCGCGAGCATTTCTGGAATTCAAGGCCTGGAAAATGGCTGGTTCTGAGCTCGGCCGCCGATATTCTGGTCGTGAGCTTTCTTGCTTGGCGCGGCATCATGATGGAGGCAATTCCTCTACAAATAGTCTTCGGTGTGCTGATTGCCTGCGGCTGCTATCTCGCGGCTGTCGATTTTTTGAAAACTGCGCTACTTAGAAAACTGCCGCAGGCGCTATGACAACGAATTTGTCCTCTTGCAAATTCAAGCCAACTCCCATAAGCAGGCCTCGCGAGTATCATGTCAGGGCAGCTAATGGTGGCTTTTGGGTTAACGAGTGACACGAGCGAATCCGGCAACCATGCCCTCCGCAAATGACCAGAAGGTCTCCGCAGGCGATCCCATTTCCCCGAACTATTCGGTGATTGAGGTACACGTCGGCGAACTGAAACAGCTGTTCAATTCCATCGATCCCTCCCCCTTTCGCAATAAGGACCTGGACCCTGACGCTGAGGAGTTCATTGTCGGCTGGGCCAAGGAGTTGCCGCGTGATGTGCCGCTTGCTCTGCTGGTGGATCTTGATCGCGAGGCTGGTTTACCGGATGAGGCCGCCGTTCTGCGCGATGCTGTTCACGAATTCTTTCGACAGCGTGCAGCCACTTACCGGCGTCGTCTGCGCGAATTGCTTCGCCGCGGCAGAACGAGCCTGCTGATTGGCCTGACTGTGTTGGCTGGCGCTATTGCGATAGGCGACTTTCTAGCCAGTCTCATGAAGACGAGCCGCATCGGCGAGATCCTCCGCGAGAGCCTCACCATTGGAGGCTGGGTATCGATGTGGAGGCCGCTTGAGATTTTCTTGTATGACTGGTGGCCAATTCGCAGTGAGGCTAAGTTGTCGGACCGCTTGGCAGCGATGCCGGTCCGCATCCGGTATTTGAACGCGAAATCTCCTGACGCGTGGAAGGCAGATTGGCCCGTAGCGACACCGGTTCACGAATCCCCAAGACCGAAAGCGGACGCGCCTTGATTAAGCTGTCAGTCCCGGGCCGAAAAATTTGACGATAGTATTGATCGACAGACGTACATCTACACTCTTCTCACGCCGCGTGAGTTGTCTGGTGTATCGTCCGGAGCTTGGCTGCCGTCCTTACGAGGTCAGCGAGGGAGTTGGCTTTCATCTTCTGCATGACCTGCCCCCGATGGGCTTTAACCGTAATCTCGCTGATGCCAAGTTCGCCGCCGACTTGTTTGTTCAGCAGCCCAGCGACAACCAAGGCCATGACCTGCTGTTCTCGGGGAGTAAGTGCGGCGTAACGCTCCCGAAGTTCCCGCATCTCGGCCTCTTGAACGATCATTAGGCGGCTTCGTTCCAGGGCATTTCGGATCGCGCTTATGAGGGCACCGTTATCAACAGGCTTGGTCAGGAACTCGATAGCGCCGGCTTTCATCGCTTGTACCGACTTGGGCACATCGCCATAACCGGTGATGAAGATGATCGGCATGTCGATGTGCTCCACGGCGAGCCGATTCTGCAGCTCAAGACCGTTCAGGCCTGGGAGTGAAATATCGAGGACAAGACAGCTCGGGACAAGTGTTCTCGGGTGATTGAGGAATTCCTGCGCACAGGCGAATGTTTGCGGCCTCCAGTTCTCATTCCGAACCAACAATTCCAGAGATTCGCGGACCGAAACATCGTCGTCGACAATGAACACGGTGGCAACGCTGGCTGACATCACTAACTTCCCCGGTGCATAAGCAGAAGTGCTCGCTAAGCTCATTGTATTCCCCCAAGAGATTGACCGTGGGACACTCATATTGCCTGCAGTGCAGTGTTGATGGCTGCGAGCAGATCGGTGTCATTAAATGGTTTGAGGAGAAAACCTGCGACGCGCTGCGTTAGCACTCGAGTACGAATTGTTTCATCTCTTTGACCGGTGATGAATATGACCGGAATTTCTCGTCCGCGACGCTTCAGTTCCTCGCGGAGTTCCGGGCCGCTCATGCCCGGCATAGCGATGTCGAGTATTAAGCAGCTAGTCTCGTCGAGGGAATCGGATGAGAGAAACTCTTCGGCGGAGGAAAAAGCTCGAGCCGCGAAGCCGAACTCCTTAATCAGGTCAGGCAGGGATTCGCGCACAGACTCATCATCATCAACGACGCAAAGAAGACGATGTTCGTTCCTGCCCCTGCCCTCAGGCGACTGCATAACAGGAGAATGCGGCATTTTCAACATCAATGTCTATTACACCTTAGTATTGTTTGCCCCCAGCAAGGCCGCTGACGATCGGTGATTATGCGGCGTCAGCTGATGACTCAGCACCACGGACGAGTCTCGCGGGGTCACCGACACCCTCAGGCGTACAAGGGATCGCAAACGAAAATGTACATCCCGGCCCATCGTTCGGGTTTGCCCAGAGACGTCCTTGATGAGCTTCAATAATGGAGCGGCTGACAGAAAGCCCGATTCCCATACCGTCGGTTTTGGTCGTGTAAAACGCTTGGAAAATCTTGTCCGCAACTTCAGGTATGTAACCGACTCCGGAATCCTTCACGCTCAGCCGGACCCGATTCCCTTCGTCCCGTTCCGTTCTGATCAACAATTCTCTCGGGCGATCGTCAATTGTGCTCATTGCGTCTGCAGCGTTTCGAAGCAAGTTCAAGATGACCTGCTGAAGCTGGATGCGATCGCCGAGTGCAGGCGGAAGGTCATCCGCAAATTCTTGCCGGAGAGTCACACCGTTTCTCTGGATCTCACTTGCCGACAATGCCGTCACCTCTCGGGCTGCTTCATTCAGGTCCATGCGTTCAACAGCCGGCGCTTTCTTGTCATACAGCGTTCTCAATCGCGTGATAACGTCTGAGGCCCGATGGCCATCTCGAATCGTGCGCCGTGCGGTTTCGCGCGCACCTTCCAAATTCGGAGGATTAGCATCCAGCATCCGCAGGCATGTACTGGCATTGGTGATGATCCCTGAGAGCGGCTGATTCACCTCGTGTGCGATCGAAGCGGTCAGTTGCCCCATCGTCATCACTCGCATCACTCTTGCCAGTTCCGACTGAGCGTTGCGCAACCCTTCTTCTGCTCGTTTTCGATCGTCAATATCCGTGAGCAGCACATACCAGCGGAGAACGCGGCCTTCTCGGTCACGCAGTGGCAGGCCTCGTGCGTGAAACCAGCGATAGACGCCGTCAGCTCGGCGCAGACGGTGATCAACATCGTACGTAGAAGCCGTCTCAACCGAATAGATCCAAGCAGAAGTCACGCCAGGAAGATCATCCGGGTGAACGGCGTTGCTGTTTGACCATCCTTCCATTTCTTCGATGGATCTGCCGAAATAGTCCAAGACCTGGCGGTTGACGGCTTCGACTTCACCCGTCGCACTCATGATCGCTACCAATCCTGCGATACCATCGACGATCAAACGCAAACTCTGCTCTCTGTCGCGGAGGGCTTCCTCGGCCCGCTTGCGATCCTCGATATCCGTGCAGATTCCGTACCACTTGAGGATATTGCCAGCATCATCCCTCAGCGGATTGGCACGAATCAGGAACCATCGATAGGTGTTATCGAATCGGCGAATTCGAGCTTCCGCATCGATCGGGATGCCTGCAGCCAGACACGATTGCCACTCCTCGACAAGTTTCTCTCGGTCGTCCGGATGGATCGCCTCCGCCCACCCCCAGCCCTGCGCCTGCTCTGCTGCCATACCGGCATAATCGAGCCAGCCCTGATTAAGGAAGTCGCAGTAGCCGTCGCCACGAGTAGTCCATGCTGTCGTTGGGACGGTATTGATAATGCTGGCGAGGTCACGATCGCTGGCTCTCTGCGCCTCCTCCGCCCGCTTGCGATCCTCGATATCCGTGCTTGTGCCGTACCACCGGATGATGTTTCCCGCCTCGTCGCGCAAGGCCTGAGCGCGAATGAGAAACCAGCGATATGCCCCATCATGGCGGCGAAGCCGCGCTTCGACTTCGTCTGATTCTCCTGAAGCCAGCATCTTTCCCCATTTCTCCATTAATGGCGGCAAGTCGTCCGGATGGAAGGCCGTCTGCCAGCCCCAACCGTGCGACTCTTCGGGGGAAAGACCTGTGTACTCGTGCCAGCCTTTATTGAGAAATTCATTGGGTCCGTCGGGGAGATTGCACCAAGCAAGTGTGGGGATCGCATCGATTACCTGACGAAGTTTGGCTTCCGATCCCTGTACTTCGTCGAGCGCTCTCTGCAGAGACGCTCGGGCCTCGCGTAGTTCTTCATTTGCAGCGGCAAGTTCGGCGGTTCGTTGCCCGACCCGCTGATCGAGTTCTTCGGCAATGCGCTTTTGTTGACTCCTGAATCGTGCCTCCTGTAGCCCGATGGTAGCTTGATTTGCCGCTACGCTTAGAAGAAGGTTTTCAGTTTTCTGAGGAAAAACCACCCGGTCCGAACCTATTACGAGCACGCCGATTTCCCCTTGAATTCCCAACGGCACGGGAAAGATCGACGTTTGCTCGTTTCCTAATCGGCTCCGTATTCGCGGGAGGGTATGAGCATCAGCCGAAAAAAAACTGCTGAGAATATTACGGAGTTCGTCGGGCGACAGGTTGTGTTTGCAGCCCTCGGCGATTCGGAGGATCTCCAATGGCATTGCGCCGAATGCTTCGTTCAACCGCCCATATGCGAAGTCCAGGCTCAGCATACGGAGGAGTACATCGAGCAAGGTTTCAACAATTTGTGTCGGCTCACTGCTCCGCCATATCGCAGAGAGCGAAAGCACGCTGACTAGATCATTAATGCAGCGCTGAAGGTGCCTCGCCTCCTGCGCCGGATCTTCGAGTTGCCCTTGCATGTGTCAGGCCGCCGCTGGAGAGCTGTTTTGACGTGACCGACGTTGGCGAAATTCACTCAGGAATTCGTCTGGCGGAATAAAGAAGGGATTTTCTTGCAGGATGCCGCCGATAATAACCATCGGATGGGTTCGCATGATGTCGATCACCTCGTCACCACGGAATTGTCCGAGATGATAGGTGCAGATGACCGCATCCTCGTGACGACGCCAGACATCATTCACGCGCGCCTCGAACTTAATTACGTCGTCGACGTGCGATTGATCTTGGACTGTCCAGTCCATGCGACAACAAATGCGACTCAGCGGATAAGCTTCACCGGAGTTGCCGCTGGCCAACTGCTCGAATACCGAAATCATTCGATCCGGATCGAAGCGGCCATTCGGAAGGTAGACGTCGGTGTTGATGCGAAGTTCCAGTTGTCCGTTCTGCTGCGCTGCGGCCGCGTCAATTCCAGTGGACCCTAAGCGTTGGATATGGTCCTGACGCTGATCCGGATTAACCACATGGATTGCCTTGTGGCCACACTGGAACCCGTCTTTTATGAACGGGAGCAGGACTCGGTACTCTTCCTCATCATTGTTGAAGAAAGCGCAGACGTGACGCGTTTGGTCGAGCTGGGAACCAGCGAAAGGAATGGGAGCCGTGGTCTTTCTCATTGGATATCCCCCACAGGAATATGGAACGGCGCCCCAATCAAACCGGTTTAAATAATGATGCACCACGCCCTGCCCAAATGTCCAACCCGCTACTTTGGTATTGATCGATACGTTCGTCCAATAGATTCGTCCGTTATACCCTGGTCTAGCCCCCGGCGTTGTAAATACACCAATGCGCCCCGATGATCCGAACGATTCGGCGTCGCAGCCAACCACGAAGAAAGGCGACCGTGAAAGACATTGTCGATGCCGTTCTTTTACCCGGTAAAGGCCGGTCATGTGAGCGGTTCACGTGGATGGTGCCGCTCCTGCTCGCCGTTGATAAAGAAACTGAAAGACTCTACAACGATCGGCTGGTGTGAAGTGGACATCGAATTTCGGCGTAGCCGCTCCTGTCGCCCTTACCGAAGAGTCCGCCGAGGAAACCAACCACGATTCCAGTCATGAAGGCCCCCGCATAACGCCACATTTTTCGGCCAACTCCCCAGCTCAATTCACAACCGCAAATTATCTGCGGGCCCGGTTCCTTTACTAAAGAGAGATCAGTCCAAAACGAATCAGGATCAGAGAGATCGATGCGACAATTGCCCAAAGCACTACTCCTTGCAGCAGTGGACGTACACCAACTTGCTTGAGCGTCGACCTTGAGATACCAGATCCAATCAGATACAGAGTGACCGTTAAACCTATCTTGCCCAGCGAAGCCAACTTAGGGTACAGGCTTGCCAACGCCGGCACGTATGTTCCAGCTAGAGCGGCCAGACAAAAAAGAAGTATGAACCATGGCCACTTGATCTTAGCCTTGCCGCGTTTGAAAAGGGCAAGTACAAATGCCAGAGGCACGATCCAAAGGGCTCTTGCGAGTTTGATGGTGGTCCCGACCATGAGTGCCTGAGCGCCGTACTTGGCAGTGGCGCCAACTACCGAACTCGTGTCATGAATGGCCAGCGCCGACCAAAGCCCAAACTGGGTCTGCGAGAGGTGCTGGGCGTAACCAACCACAGGAAACAGAAAAAGCGCCACGGAATTGAGTACGAAGACAGTTCCCAGCGATACTGCCATTTCCTCCTCGCCCGCGTTCACCACCGGTCCAACCGCAGCAATGGCGCTGCCACCGCAAATTGCGGTGCCGGCGCTGATCAAGAGCGCGGAAGTATTCGGGACCCTAAGAAGGCGTCCGAGTGCAAGACCGAGCAAAAGTGCAAAGCTGATGCCGATAGCTGAGTAAAGAAAGCCTGAACGTCCTGCCCTCACGACCTCGCGTAGATTCATTCCAAAGCCCAGCGCGACGATCGAAGCCTGCAGCAGAAAGGCGGCAAGTTTTTTCGCATCCAGCTGGTAAGGATGAACAAATGAAAGGCCGTAGATCAAGCCTGCCAAAAGGGCGAGGGGAGGCGAGATCAGCCCGGTGGCCGAGATGATAAGTCCTATGAAGAAGAGATTCTTGTTGTGCATGAGGAATTGTTGTGGTTCGGGCAGACTGTGCTGGCGCCTCAGCCCTTCGTTTCATTCAGGGATTTGTTTCTCCGTCGAGACTCGACAGAACAGGACGTTGTGCGTCAAGTCGGCACGCCTAGCTTCGGCAGCAACCATTGCGTCAAGACGAGGTAGACGACAATAACAACGATAATCCAAGCCCAATCTGGCATCAGGCCGCTCCTTGTAGCGAGGCAACTCTGGTTCGTCTGCGAGGTCTGAGGATGGACTCCTTCAGAGCATACCTGTGGAGAGATGCCGCATGGCGTGCCGTGCTCTGGCACACCAGTTCGCATAGCTTGAAAACTACGGGATCCGCGATGCTGTAGAAGATGCTGTTCCCCGAACGCCTCCGTCCAACCAGACCCGCATCGAACAGGATCTGCAGATGCTTTGAAATGTTCGGCTGATTCCCGTCCAGATGATCTACAACCTGGTTGACCGTCATCGGGCCAGCTTGCAAGGCGCGCAGGATACGGAGACGGCATGGCTCGCCCAGGACCTGAAACCTGCGAGCCACCAAGTCTATGATTTTGTCATGCATGTCGTGTCCGTACCGCCATATATTCAACTATATGATTATACAGTAATATAGAAGGCGTACTCAAGGAGTGTTGGAATGCGGTCTGATGTCGAACAAGCCATCGCTCTGCTGAAGGATCGCGGCGACGAGAATTTGGAGAAAGCGCTCTCGCTCCTGCAGCAGGCGGTATTCGCCTTCGGCATGCGCCTTTGCGGCCAGCGGGAGGATGCGGAAGACACGACGCAGGAAGTATTGGTCAAGGCGATTCCTTACCTGCCGAAGTTCGAAAACTCACGAGCTTTAGCAAAATGGTTATACACGGTGACCAAGAACCGTTGTCTGATGAGCCGCCGCAAGAGCAAATTCGCGCCGAGACAAGAACTTTCTCTCGACGAACTGATGCCGGATCGCGAAGAACTGGAACAACTGGAAAGTTCATCGATTCCAAATCCCGAGAATTCGACGATTCGAGGCGAACAGGCCCAGCGGTTGAGAGAGGCGATCCGCGCTCTGCCGCCACATTATCGCATCGTTCTCGTTCTTCGTGATATGGAGGGTTTCACTGACGACGAGGCGGGGGAAATTACCGGTTTGCGTCCGGGAACGATCCGTATCCGGCTTCATCGAGCCCGCTTGTTTGTGCGAAGAGAACTGCAGAAAAAAGAGCATTCAGGCAGTTCCCAACACTCTTCCGATACTCCCGCTCGCAAGGGGAATTGCCGGAAGATGTTTGCTGGGCTTTCCGATTACCTCGACGGGGAACTGGACGAATTTTCCTGTCAGGAGATCGAGGCCCATCTGGAAGGATGCGAACCGTGCAAGAAGTTTCTCGACAGCCTAAGAGCTTCAATCCAAACCTGCCAAGAATCTCCAGCCGAGTGCCCGGACCCGCAGAAAAATGCGATTCTGCGAAAGCAGCTCTTGGCGACGTATAGCCGAGCGCTAGCGAGTTCGTCGAAGTAACTGAATACAAGAGGCTTTTACCCCTTCCATCAGGCGGTTCCTCCTTCCATCTCTGCTGTTCTTGCCCCCTGTAACAGATTTCCACGAAATTGCATTTAGGTAGGTGAAGGTCATTGAAGAGGCAAAGGGAGCACGCCATGATTTCCGCAAAAGTAGAACTAACGCAGGCGCTTAGCCAACAGCGGCAGTTCGTAGCTCAGACAGGGAGTCAGCATTTCTTTCTGCTCGATGACAGTGCCGGGGGTACAGGCCCAAAGCCAATCGAGTTGGTCGCGGCCGGACTCGCAGGATGCACGGCGTTCGATGTGATCACCATCCTCCGACAGAAGTACCGCCAGAAAGTGACCGGCTACGAGGTGCGCGCGGAAGCAGACCAGGCCGAGCGCCCGCCCCAGGTTTTTACCAACGTGCGCATTCACCACGTCATTCGTGGATTCGACATCGATGCATCAGCAATCGAACAGGCAATTCACTTGTCGGAAGAGAAGTATTGTTCCGTCGGAGCGATGGTGCAGAAGACGGCGGCTTTCCACACCACATTCGAAATCGTTGCAGAGAAGACGGAGTGGGCCAACCCGACCGAACCCGTGGACACGCGTGGATGAGAGATTCCTAATCTGGTCCCCATGGTAACACCTGAGTGATTTAGGTCACGGCTGGAAGACTTAGTCAAAGAAGACGATGGAAACGGTAAATCAAGATTCACCGCCAACAGGTTGTGCCCACATGAGCATTCATATTCAAAGGAACGCTCGATTCGTCCTGATTGCGCTGTTGTTCTGCGTAGCCACGAGGTCAGTCTCCCAGGCGCCGACCCAACCCTCCCTTCTTTCGCTCCAACAGGCCGCGAACATTGCATTGGAGAGGAATCCGCTGCGCAAGGCGGCCATTGCGGATACGAAAGCCGCTTCAGCGGGTGTGCGGGAAGCGCAATCGTTTCTTATGCCGCACGTTAATTTCTCCGAATTGGCGACCCGGGGCGATGATCCCGTCTACATCTTCGGGAGTAAGCTCCGCCAGCAGCGATTCACCGCTGACAACTTTGCTCCGCCGCTGAACAAGTTGAACAGTCCTTTGCCATACGGGAACTTCGTGACGCGTTTCGGAGGGACTTGGAACCTGTTCGACTCCTTTGCCTCCTGGCACGGAATCAATCGCGCCAAGGAGATGAATGTAGCTGCCACTCATCAGTTAGAGCGCACGGACCAGGAGATCTTGTTCCGAGTCGTGCAGTCCTACTACGGCGTGCTGCTCGCCTCTAAACAGCTGGAGGTCGCCGAACAAGCCGAGAAGACAGCGAAAGCGATCATGGATCGCAGCCAAGTGCGCTTTGACGCCGGGCTGGTCGTGGAGTCCGACTTGCTGAGCGCGAAGGTACGACTGGCCAGCCGCGAGCAGGAATTGATCCGCGCACGGGACAATCTGGAACTGGCCCATGCTCAGCTCAACACCGCCATGGGAGTGCCGGCTGATACTCAGTATCAGATTGGGGACGCGTTTGCTGAGAAGACTCTTGCGGCGGCTCCGCTACCCGACCTGGAGCAGAAGGCGCTGACGACACGCCCTGATCTAAAGCGGATCGAAGCCCAGCAATCGGCTCAGGAATTGAGTGTGGCGATTGCCAAGTCGTCCTTTGGTCCACGGTTGAATGCCTTTGCGGGCTGGGAACTGGACAATCCCACATTCCTTGCTGGCGGTGGTGGAAACAACTGGCTGGGAGGAATCGAGCTCCAGATCGACCTCTTTCAAGGGGGGGCGAAACGGGCTGCTCTGTCACGTGAGCGCGCGAATGCTGAGAAAATCGCCGCATTAAAGCAAGCCGCGATGGACGCCGTTCGTCTCGAAGTCCGCCAGGCTTACTACGATCAGGACGCGTGTCGGCAACAAGTAGAAGTCGCGCATACCGCGATCGCGCAGGCGCAAGAGAGCCTCCGCATCAATCAGGATCGCTACGAAGGCGGCTTGATTACTGTCACCGACCTGCTTGGCGCAGAAGAAGCCTCACGTCGGAGCCAGGCCGACTACTGGCAGGCGGTCTATCAGTTTCACATCAGCTACGCCAACCTGGAATTGGCGAGCGGCACTTTGAATCCACAGTCGACGGTGTTTATCCCATGAATCTGAATATTTTCGAAGCTAACAAAATGTCAATGAGACTCATTGCGGGAGCCATAGCCTTGTTGTCTGCCAGCGTGACTCTGGTCGGATGTTCGAGCGAGCGGCAAGCGGTCAGCGCAGCTCGAGAAACGGTGAGCAACGTCGCAATCGTTTCGGCGAACCCGGCCAATATTCCTGATGTGGTCGAGGCCGTTGGAACCTTGCGCGCAGCCGAGACCAGCCAACTGGCGGCGCAAATGATGGGCAACATCGTCGAGATCCGCGCACGTGAAGGAGATCGCGTGCAACGTGGCCAGGTGCTCGCCGTCATTGACGATGCCCAGCCACGGGCCTCACTCGACCGCGCCACGGCGGCTGATCTCGCAGCTCAGCACGAGATCACCGCATCGGAATCCGACCTCGCGCTCGCCGAAGCGACCTTCAAACGCTACCAAACTCTTTTTGAGAAGAAATCCGTCAGTCCGCAGGAATTCGACGAAATCAAGGCACGCTATCAAGCCGCGCAGGCACGCCGCGAAATAGCCCGTGCCGGCCAAGCCCAGGCAAAAGCAGCGCTCCAGCAAGCTCACACGGCTCTCAGTTATACGCACGTTGTGGCTCCATTCGACGGTCTCGTGACCGAGAAGAAAGCTGATGTCGGAACTCTCGCCAGTCCTGGAATGCCAATCTTCACCGTCGAGGACCTTCGTCGCTACCGGCTGGAAGTCACAGTGAACGAGACCGATCTTCGCTATGTGCGCCAGGGGCAACAAACGCCGGTTCGGATAGATGCCCTGGGCGATCGCGAAACCAAAGGGAAAGTCATCGAGATCGTTCCCGCTGCAGATCCGGCGAGCCGCAGCTTCCTCGTGAAAGTCGAACTGCCGTCCGATCCGGTACTAAGATCTGGTCTCTTCGGTCGTGCCCAGTTCGCTCGCGGTGAGCGTTCGGCACTTTTGATTCCACGTTCGGCCGTGGTTGAGCGCGGGCAACTCCAAGGTATTTACGTCCTCGACCAGAACAGGATCGCCGGTTTGCGTTACATCACGCTCGGCAAACCCTCGGCAAACCAGGTTGAAGTGTTAGCCGGACTGCAGGCTGGCGAAACCTTGATTGCCGATCCGGACAACCGGGAACTCAGCGGCAAGAAGATCGAGTCGCGCTAACTGATCCAATGAGAAATACAAGAGAAGAAAGATGAGTATTCCGAAGAATAATCCTCAACCGGAAGACAATGGACACGCTGTCCTGCGCTTGGCGGGGAAAGTTGCGCACGCCTTCATTGATTCCAAGCTCACGCCGCTAGTCATCGTTGCGGCACTGCTGCTGGGGGCCTTCGCCATCCTGCAGACGCCACGCGAAGAGGAGCCGCAGATTGTGGTTCCCATGCTTGACGTCTTCGTACAGATGCCAGGAGCGTCCTCGCCGGAAGTCGCGCAGCGCGTCAGTCTGCCCATGGAGAAGCTGCTGCGCGAGGTTCCGGGCGTCGAATACATTTATTCGATCAGCCATCCCGGCATGAGCATGCTCATCGTGCGCTTCTACGTCGGAACGAAAGAAGAAGACGCAATCATCCAGACGTACAACAAACTCTATTCCAACTTCGACCGGATTCCATCCGGGGTCTCACAGCCGCTGATCAAGGTTCGGTCTATCGACAATGTTCCGATTATGGCCCTGACTCTATGGGGCCAGCACTACGATTCGTACCGACTCCGTCGTGTAGCTGGCGAATTGGAAGACTCACTGAAGAAGCTCGACGACATCTCCGAGACGGCGATTATCGGCGGGCAACCGAGACAAGTGCGGGTTGTACTTGATACGCAGCGTCTGGCAGCGTATGGCCTCACCCCGGGAGCGGTCGTCGGACAGTTGCAGGGTGCAAACACGCGCGGGCGAGCCGGCAGCTTTGCACGGGACAATAAGGAATTTCAGGTGGAGGCAGGCCTGTTCTTCACCCATGCCGACGATCTGAGACAGGTGGTGGTCGGAGTGCATGGCGGCCGTCCTGTGTATCTGCGGGATGTCGTCGAAAAATTCGAGGATGGTCCCGCCGAGCCTGACAATTACGTCCTGTTTGCCAACGCAAAGGGAACCACCGGACAGCCAGCCAATCCGGAGTATCCCGCAGTTACGATTACCTTGGCAAAGCGCAAGGGCACGAACGCGAGTGTGATCGCAGAGAGCGTTTTGCAGAAGGTCACTGACTTGCGCGGCTACCTGTTGCCGCAGGATCTGCAGGTCACAGTCACCCGCAACTACGGAGAGACGGCGAAAGACAAATCAGATGAACTGCTGAAACACCTGTTCATCGCCACCCTGTCCGTGACGCTCTTGATCGCGCTCGCTCTCGGTTGGCGCGAATCGGGCGTGGTTTTGCTTGCCGTGCCGGTGACTCTGGCACTTACGCTTGCCATCTTCTATCTGTTCGGATACACACTCAACCGCGTCACGCTGTTTGCCCTGATTTTCTCAATTGGCATTCTCGTTGATGACGCGATTGTTGTCGTCGAAAACATCGTCCGACATTTCCGATTGCCCAGCAGCCGCGGGCGCTCGCTCGTCGATGTCGCCGTGGAAGCGGTCGATGAGGTCGGCAATCCTACGATTCTCGCGACCTTCGCGGTAATTGCGGCGATCCTGCCCATGGCGTTCGTGCGCGGACTGATGGGACCCTACATGCGGCCGATTCCCGTCGGTGCCTCCGCCGCAATGGTGTTCTCTCTGATCGTCGCCTTCGTCGTGTCACCGTGGGCTGCGCTCAGACTGTTGCGCCATTACGCCAGCGATGATAGCCACGCACACCACGAAGCCGAAGGATGGGCGACACGCCTCTATCGAAAGATCATGAACCCCTTGATCCTCGACACGAAGAGGCGCTGGTTCTTTCTGGGAGCCGTAGTTATTCTTCTACTGGCAGCCATCACGTTCGTTCCGCTGAAATGGGTTCGCGTGAAGATGTTGCCATTCGACAACAAGAGCGAATTCCAAGTGATCATCGACATGCCGGATGGAACGCCGCTCGAACAGACGACTCGAGTTGCGCAGACGCTGGGACAGTACCTCACCCAGCAACCCGAGGTCACCAACTACCAGATCTACTCGGGCACATCCGGTCCTTATAACTTCAATGGTCTGGTGCGGCATTACTTCCTGCGTCGTCAGCCGAATCAAGCCGATATTCAGGTCAATTTGCTCTCGCGACATGATCGTAAAGCGCAGAGCCACGAAATCGCACGTCGTCTTCGCCCAGAACTCGTCAAGCTTGGTGCCCCCTTCGGCGCCCGCATCAAAGTAGCTGAAGTTCCGCCGGGTCCCCCGGTGCTCGAAACGCTCGTCGCCGAAGTCTACGGGCCCGACTACAAGGGGCAGATCCAACTCGCCAGTCAGATCAAGCAAGTCTTCCAGCAAACACCGGGCGTTGTGGACGTTGATTGGTACGGCGAGGATCCGCAGACGAAATACGACCTCAAGGTCGATCTCGATAAGGCTTCCTTGCACGGCATCTCCGCCGCCGACGTGACCCGCACCTTACAGATCGGGCTGGGCGGTGCCGACGCCGGCCTTCTGCACGATCCGCAATCGCGGGAAGACATTCCGATCCAGGTTCGGTTGTCCCGCCCGGATCGTTCCAGCATTCAGGATCTTGCCAACCTGAAGCTGCCGACTCCAACTGGCGGCCAGATTGCTTTGCAGGAACTGACGAGCTTAAACCAAGCCACGATCGATACAAGCGTCTACCGCAAGAACCTGCAGCCCGTGGTCTATGTGACGGGCGACGTTGCCGGGGAAGAAGAGAGCCCCGTCTACGCCATCGGCAAAATGAGCGACGCCATCGACAAAATCAAGTTGCCCGATGGCTACTCAGTCAAACAATACAAGGGCACGAGCATGCCCGAGCGGACCGACCGGTACTCGATGAAGTGGGACGGGGAATGGCATATCACCGTTGAGGTATTCCGGGATCTTGGTTTGGCCTTTGCGGCGGTGCTGGTCCTGATCTATGTGCTGGTGGTCGGCTGGTTTAAGAGCTTCAAGACTCCACTGGTCATCATGGCCCCGATTCCATTGACGCTGGTCGGCATCATTCCGGCTCACGCCATGATGGGAGCCTTCTTTACGGCCACTTCGATGATTGGGTTCATCGCCGGAGCCGGCATCATCGTGCGCAACTCGATCATTCTCGTCGACTTCATCGAACTGCGCCGTTCCCAGGGGATGTCGCTGGAAGAAGCCGTCGTCGACGCAGGCGCGGTTCGTTTCCGGCCCATGTTGCTGACTGCAGCCGCGGTCGTGGTGGGCGCCAGCGTCATTTTGTTCGATCCCATTTTTCAGGGACTCGCGCTTTCACTGATGGCCGGTGAAGTTGCGTCTACGGTTCTCTCGCGAATGGCGGTGCCGGTCCTTTATTACATGTCGGAACGGAGGAACAGACCAATTCCTCCGGGTCATGTGCATTCACCAGAAAATATCGCTGAATGTGAAGCAACCCAATGCGCAACTTAAACCTGTGTTGTCCAAAAAGAGATTATAGAGATGACCGTAGAACGCGGACTTCGGTTGATGGCGGGAATATTCATCATGCTCTCCCTGGCCCTAGGGCACTGGGTGAGCCCATATTGGTATCTCTTTACAGGTTTCGTAGGCCTAAACCTGTTTCAGTCCGGGATTACGAACTGGTGTCCCGCTATGTACATTCTGAAAAAACTGGGGCTACCGCCAGCCTGAAGAATTGAGTGCCTGCCGTACTTTCTTCAAGTGCCTTTTGCGTGGCCCATTACGGTGATATGGGGGAGTGTCGGAAGGATCGGAAATAAAACGACCTGCGCACGCTTTCCCGCACTTCTGTAGATAGAGGTCCCTGATCATGCTGCGAGTCATAGTTTTCGATGAAGCAACTTCTGTAAAGCTGCGGTTGGAAGGGAAACTTACGCAGGAGACAATACCGTCGCTGACCGAACGCTGGGCAGACGTTCGGACCAGTCTCAATGCCCGAAAAGCAATTCTCGACCTCGGTGACGTGCCGGAGATCGACGAGGCCGGCCGTCGCGTGCTGGCGTGGCTGGCAAGATCAGGAGTTCGGTTGGGATACGCACATCCAAAGGTCCGTTCTATTGTGGAAGAGTTGGCGTGCGAGGTTCCAGGCGTCCCGCATTTGACCGCCCAGCTGTGGAAGCGCTTTCATTTGGCAGACTGCAACAAGCGTTGGGACTCACCGTATCGATTGTGCCGTCTGATCTGCGCGATTCTGCCCTCATCTTGGCGCCCTTGCGGTTGCCGAACTGACTAGACCCCTCTCAAAAGTTTGGTTACGTCCTCTCTGTTCTCGTGACCGACCGGTCACAGCTATCTTGCTCAAGTAAATCCGGGGGAGCCCGATCCCCCGCACCGACCGGCAGCAAATGTCGAGAACTGGCGCTCAACACCCGTGGACTCACACCTTGGACATTGCAAATCACTGTCAGCGTCTTTGATGCGACGCACTAGCTCAAAGACGAGGCCGTGGTCGTAGGACGTCAGATTACATGCCTTGCAATCCACTGCCCAACGACTCGGCTGACCGCAATCACTAACACCGCAACCCCAAGATGCTTTGCCACTTCCGAAAGCGCACTGACCTCTCGATGCCTGGAAAGAATGCACGTGAGAATTATCAGCAGAGAAAGTCCCCAGGCCATTCCTAAAACCATTGCCAACGGGCTTGGGATCAAAACGACAATGATCACGAAGGTGAGGCAGACCACTAATCGCGTTGCGAAGTTCGTGAGTGTTCCAACAAATGCATCTTTCCTCTCAAAACGCTCTGACTCCTGGTACATGTGAACGCTCAGGGAGTCGGTTAGATTGTCGGCCACGGCTGCGATCAATAATGCACTGATTACGCTTGCTCGTCCTGCATTTGCCGCTTCCAGGCCAGCAATCAGAGCCATACTGGTTACGATAGCGGCGGTCCCTCCGAAACTGATCCTGCTTGGTCGAATCATCTTTCTCACTATAGTCGGATATGCGGTACTATCGAGCGCTGGTTTCGCTGGCAGCCAAATACAATTGCGGACTGTGCACGGCGCGGAAGCGGTTGGGTGGTCCGGCGATCAGTCCCGAGGAATTTCCTCTGTGCTGCTGTTACGGCAGAGGCCGCGGGTTCCCGCCATTCCTTTAGTGAATGGCGACTCCACTCATCTTCTTCCGAATTAGACCTGCAGGACATCGCCATCTCGGGCAACCATCTCGTAGAGTACGGGATTCACAAAAAAGCCGAGGAATAGCCGCGAAACCAGGCCGGCCACGATGACAATCGCAAACGGCTTCTGAGTCGACGAGCCGATGCCGGTCGACAAGGCTGCGGGCAGCAGTCCGAGACAGGCGACCAGAGCCGTCATCATGATGGGGCGCAGCCGCAGCAGGGAAGCTTCGTAGGTTGCGCTGCGAATGTCTTTACCTTCCAAACGCAGCTTGTTGATATAGGAGACGAGAATGACCGCGGTTTCGACCGATACACCCAGGAGCGCCAACAGGCCCAGAACCGACGACACGCTGAAAGGAGTGTGCGTCAGCTCCAGTGCAATGAGGGCGCCGACCGGTTCAGTCATGATCACGCCGATCGCGATCGTGACCGGGAATTTGAAATTCCCGTACAGCGCAAACAGGATCATGAAAATCAGCAGCATGGCGATGGGGCCGATGATCATGAGTTGCTGTTTGGCTTCCAGGAACAAGCTGTACTCGCCGCCCCAGTCCATCCAATAGCCTTCGGGCAGGCGCACAACTTTGTTGACGGCTGCTTGCCCATCGCGAACGGCCGTCTCCAGGTCGCGGTGTTCGATGCTGTATTGCACTCCGATATAACGGGAATTGTTTTCGCGATAGATAAATGAAGCGCCATTGTTCTCCTGGATGGTGGCCAACTCCTTCAGCGGAATCTGCTCGCCATCGGGCGCTCCGACCAGCAGGTTGCCGATCTGATCCGGAGTGCTGCGGAACTGCGGCTGCATACGCACGACCAGGTCAAATAGCTTTTCGCCCTGGATCACTTGCGTGGCGGCCTGGCCGCCAACTGCAGCCTGGATCACGGCTTCCACGTCTGAGACATTAATCCCGTAGCGAGCGATCTTTTCGCGGTCAGCGTCGATGACTAGAGTCGGCTGGCCCAGTTCGCGCACTACGGTTAGCTCGGTAAAGCCCGGCACCTGTTCCAATATTTTCTTGATCTGCAGGGCCTTGTCTTGCAGTACGTTCAAATCGGGGCCATAGACCTTCACGGCCAAAGAGCTTTTGAGACCGGTGAGCGCTTCGTCGACGGCATCCTCGGCGGGCTGCGTGTAATTGAAAATGATCCCGGGAAAGGTGATCAAGCGCTTGTTGATCGAGTCGATCAGTTCTTCCTTGGTGCGAGTGTCGCCTTTCCAGCTTTTTTCCCGATAGGGTTTCAGTCCGACATAAAACTCGCAATTGAAAAAACCGGTAGGATCGGTGCCGTCGTCCGGGCGGCCCAATTCGGAGCCGACAATCGTCACCTGGGGATAGGACATCAGGATGTCGCGAATTTGCGGGGCAATTTTTGCCGCCTCTTCCCACGAGATGGTGTAAGGCATCGTGGCGCGAACCCAGAGCGCGCCTTCGTCCAATTTGGGCATGAATTCGCCGCCAATGAAGGGGATCAGGATGAGGGTTGCGCCAAAGATAACGCCGGCGCCTGCCATCGTGGCCCAAGGCCGCTCCAGGCACCATGCCAGTTTCCCGCCATACCATTCCTTCACCGCTTCGAATGGCCGATTGACTTTTTCCTTGACGCCACCTCTGAACCAATAGGAGGCCAGCACCGGCACCAGGGTCAAGGTGAGGATCAAGGCTCCAAGCAGAGCAAATGACATCGTGTCAGCCATCGGGTGAAACAACTTGCCCGACGGGCCGCTTAAGGCATAAATCGGCAGATATCCGGCGATGATGACGGCCACCGAATAGAAGATGGGGCGGTCGACGTCGCGAGCAGCATGCAGGATGACTTCGTGCAGCTTGTATTCCTGACCGCTCCTTTCTGCCAATTCGCGATAAATGTTTTCCATCATCACGACCGTGCCGTCGATGATGATTCCGAAATCGATGGCGCCGATCGAGAGCAGATTGGCCGACAGATTCTGCGCGTGCAGCAGGATGAAACTGAACAGCAGCGCCAGGGGGATGGTCAGGGCAACGATAACGGCCGCACGAAAGCTGACCAGAAAAAAGATCAGCACAATAAACACGAGAATCATCCCGCGCAACAGATTGTCTTCTACGGTGCGCGTAGTGAGGTCCACCAGATCGCTGCGGTCATAAAAAGGACGAACTTTCACGTCCTTGGGCAGGATCAATTTGTTCAGTTGTTCCGTCTTGTTCTCGACGCCTTTCAGGACTTCCTGAGCCTGCTCGCCGCGGCGCATAAGAATGACGCCTTCGACTGCGTCATCTGTTTTCTGGAAACCGAATTCGCCCAGCCGGGGAGCATTGCCCATCTCGACCCGGCCAATATCGCCAACCCGAACTGGGGTTCCATGATTGCTGCCCACCACTATGTTTTCGATATCTTTGGTGTCACGCACCAGGCCGACGCCGCGCACGTAGTAGAACTGTCCGCCTTGCGAATAGAATCCGCCGCCCGTATTAGCGTTGTTGTTGGCGAGCGCCTGAATCACCTGTGGCACCGTCATGTGATAGCCATAGATGCGGGCGGGGTCGAGCAGCACCTGGTATTGCATGACCGTGCCCCCGAAGCCGGAATCGTCGGCAACGCCGGGTACGGATTTGTAGGCGCGCTCCAGAACCCAATCTTCAATGTTCTTCAATTCCTGCGGAGTGCGGTCGGGGCTCTCGATCACGTAGCGGTAAACCAGCCCACTGGGACTGAAGAGCGGAGCTAGACTCGGCGTCACACCGCTTGGAAGACTCACATCGGCCAGACGCTCGAACACGACCTGGCGCGCAAAGTAGTCGTCCGTGCTCTCCTCGAAAGTCAACCGAATATCGGAGAGACCGTAAAGTGAAATGGAACGCATCACTACGAGGTGAGGCACACCGTTCATTTCCACTTCCAGCGGCAGCGTGACCAGACGCTCCATCTCTTCGGCGGCGTGACCCGGCCATTGCGTGATCAACTCCACCATGGGGGGTGAGAGATCGGGGTACGCATCGACGGGCATGCGTTGGAAGGAGATCGCTCCCCAAGTCGCGATCGCTGCCACAAAGATCAACACCAGAAAGCGCTGCCTCAGCGCTGCTTGAACGACGCGATGGATCATGCGCGGTCCTCAGGCAGTGGCGATTGAGGCGTGCAGGTTGATGCTAGATGGGGCGTGGGTTTCATTTTTGTAGGGAATTCGCAAATTGCAGGAACAAGCTTCCGTTGGCGACAATGCGGTCGCCTTGCGTGAGCCCGCTTGTGATCTCGGTGCTCTGCTCGGACGTCTGTCCAATGGTTACACTCCGCATGGCAAACTGGTTCTGCCCCGCGAGAGCGTAAACAAACGGTTCGTTTTCGGCATTGCGCAGTACAGCCGCATTCGGCACGCTGATTGCGTTGGCGATTTTTCCCGCCTGCACCTGTGCCACGACGTACATGTTGTTCTTCAGCTTTTCCTGCGGATTTTTCACATCGATGCGGGCTTGCAGCGTGCGGGTCGTGGGATCGATCGCCGCCGCGACATACGAAATTTTTCCGTGGAACTCGGTTCCAGGATAGGAGTCGGTCACAATCGTGACCGGATCGCCGACGTGTACGTAGGGCAAGTCCTGCTGGTAGACATTGGCCAGGACCCATACCGTGCTCATGTCGGAGATGGTGAAAGCCTGAGTCGCGCCGGCTTGAAGGACCTGTCCCGACGCCACGAGACGCTCCACCACTTCTCCGGTAATGGGTGCCAGGACGGGCAATTCGGGCGAGGTGCGCGCCTGCACCGCCTGATCGGGACTCTTGAATCCGAGTACATGGAGAGCCTGCTCGCTGGCTTGCAAGTCAGCCTCCGCTTGATTGCGGGCCGATTCTGCGGCGATCAAGTCTTTCTCGGCGATGGCGTGGTGATCATAAAGGTCTTTGGATCGGGCGTATTCGCGTTCCGCCAGCTTGTAGGCATCGCTCGCCTTGATGTAAGTCGCACGCAGTTGGGAAAAATCCGGACTGGCGACGTACAACAAGGGCTCGCCTGCGCGTACGTTTTCTCCCGGCGACACGACAATACGGCTGACCGGCCCGCTGACCTGAGTGATCACGGGAGTGGTGGCGAATCCGTTGTACGCAACCGCACCCGTCAGTCGCAGAGTGCGCGTCAAGGTCGAAGGGGCAACCGTGACAATCTGAATGTGCGACATCTGATCGTCAGGTATGGAGAAAAGCGCTGCCTTGTCGCCGCTGTTTCTTCCGGAAACGCCGGGGTCCCCAGCGCCGTTCCGATCGTCGCTGCAGGTGACGGCCATGACGACGATAGCAAGCACCGCAATTAAGTAAACGAGGGTGTGCTTATCTTGACCTGCTTTGAGAGCTCCAATGAGTTCTCGTTCGCGAAGAACGTTTCTAGAATCCTTAATCATGGGAGTGTTCTGCTTCCTACCGCTTCTTTGAGCTGTTCGACCGCGATCAGGTAGTTTGCCAGCGCCTGACGGTAGGCGAGTTGAGTGGCGCGATAGCTGCGTTCGGCATCGAGAAAATCCAGCAGACTGGCCGCGCCCCGATGATAGGCATATTCACTGATGTCGCGCGAATCCTGCGATTGTTTCAGGTAGCCGCCGGTGTAAAGTTTGACGACCTCCTGATTGCCGAGGAATGCCTCGAAGGCGCTGTTCACATCGGTGAGCACGGTGTCGCTCGCGGCGGACGCGGTCTCCTGCGCCCCAGTCATCGCCCACCGCGTGCGCGCAATTTCCCCTTGATTCCTGTCGAAAATCGGTAGAGGCAAACTGACTGTGACTCCCAGGGAATTCTGGTCGGCGACGTGACTGTAGGTGAGCGCGCCGGTAACATCCACTTTGCCGTTTGCTTTCGCCAGGGCATATTGGCCTTCGGAGGCGCGTACCCCGGCGCGAGCTGCCAGCAGGTCGGGGCGGTTCTTGAGAGCCCTGGCTTCGAGATCGTCTCGATTGAGCTCGAGAGGTTGGTAAGTCAGGTCGCCCTCCACGTCATAGTTGGCGGGAACCGCATCATACCCAAGGAACTCGCGCAGAATTGCCAGCGCCTGCACCTTCGCCACTTTCGCAGCGGAGACGTCAGTCTGGAATTGCAGCAACTGCACGGTGATCTTCAATAAATCACCTTCGCTGATGGCGCCCGCCTTGTATTGAGCTTGGGCAATGTCGACCGTCTGTTGAAAGCTCGCGAGGTCCTGATTGGCCAAATCCAGGTTCGATTCTGCCAGTTGCGCCGTGACGAATTGCTGGGCGGTGTTGAAGATCAGTGTTCGCTGTGCATCGGAGACCTGATACCGCGTTTGGGCGGTCCCCTCCTGAGCTGCATCGATCCGCCGATGCCGCTTGCCGCCCCTTTCGAAAAGATAGCTGACCCCGACATCAAATTCAGTCACGTTCGAGATGATGTTGGAATTGAAGTTCGCCGGTTCGACCGGAAGAAATAGAGAGTCCGCAGTCAGGTTCGGGTTCGGCCTGAGCGCTGCCGTGACCTCTTGTGCCTGGCTCTGCTGGATCTGTGTTTGGGTCGCCTTGAGCGTGTGATTATGCGCGACAGCCAAATCGATAGCCTGATCCAGCGTAATGCGTACGGGAGCCTGGGCGCGCGCCACGCCAAGCATTGCAAACGAAATCAAAACGGTTCTGATAGCGTGCTTCTGCTGTTGCATAATCCCTTCAAAATGGACGCTGCCGCTTGCCGCCGCGTGCGGCAACTGCGGGGCCCAACGGCCACTTCCGTTAAAGGAACTACCGGCTGCGATGAGCTGCTCTATCGAACGCGTCTCGCACCATCAAGGGCCGACGAGACGTAGCTTGCGAGCAGCCTGAAGACAGAAGGGAGTGTTACAGACTTGGAGGCGGTCGAACGTGAAGGGCGAACATCTGCAGGGCAGAATGAAAGGACTGTCCGATCACACCGCAGACACTTACGAACTGGCTAGCTGCCACGACCGAGGTCATAGGGGCTGCCAAAGATGGCGCGTGGCTAGAGGCGCAGCTCAGACAGACCGTCGAGGATGCCGGGGCGGACCGGGCCGTACAGACATGATTCTCACTGCGCTGGGACAATAATTCACAGCAGTCCAGAGCCTGCGCCATCGTCGTCATCAACAGCAGACCGATGCATAGGGAGGCGTACGAAGCCAGCAATCTCCGCAATACGACCGATCGCCATTGGCTGCTAGTCATGAGGGTGGAAATTCGTTCACTGCCAATCAAAAGCGATTGTTAAAGAATGTATCACTATCTGACTCAAAATGGGGTTCCAGACTTCATTCCGGCCCCGATCTCAGAATCCATATGAGGCAAGTTTGCGGGGCTGGATTATGCCGTCGCGAGTGAGTAGATGGCTCTGAGACGTAATCTGGCAAGGCCGCGCACGTGCTCACCGTCACTGCAGTCCGGACCCCGGTGCGCTAGAAATGAGGCAGGCCGGGAGTCGTTGACAAGACTCGACCCCAGCACAAACCGTGCAGGCCGGAGCGGGCGACTCTCGGCGTTGAGCGCCTGCGGAATATGGAGGTCATTATGAGCGCTGCCGTCATTACTACGTTCACTCCGGAATCGAGCGATGCCACCGCCACAATTACGCGCTACCAAGATGGATATGAATCGGCAGAAGCAATCGGCATGTTTAGCCGGACCGTCAAGCTGGGCGGTATCTTCTTGGCAGGTGTGGTTCTCATGGTGGGCCTCGTCGAATTCATCTTGAATCCCACAGAGCATCATGGGTTCCCACTGATTTTTGCCTTGCTGGCGGGGTGCGCGGTCTGCCTGGTGTTGATATCGCAGTCTGTTGCGATGGGTCTGCGCGGGGAAGGGCAGTTGCTCAAAGCAGCACTGGATCAAGACGTGAATTCATCGCCATTTATCACAAACGCTCAGCGAGCGCTGGCGATGTCGCTCAGGAAACGTCCGCCGGTCCCAACGTGCTTACCGATTTGGACCGAGTAGTGTTTCCCAATCACATCGTGATGTGATTGCAGGCGTCGTGTAGCTATCCCTCCCGGCATTACGCTGAACAGTTTGCCGGGTAAGCGGAAATGCGCGATGTGATCAAACGGCTCTGGCCAGAGATCGACTGGATCTCGGATCTCCAACTACGAGAGCAAGTTACCCAAACCTGGATGAAAGCGCTGGAGCGCAGTCCGCTGCATGCGGATGATCTGGGCCGGATCCCTTTCACCTTGCTGGTCCCCAACTGCCCCGTCAGCTTCATGGAGCACAAGCGGTGTGTCGTTCACATTGCCCGCGAGAGTGCGAAGGCAATGCAGCAGTTCATGGGGCAGGCCTTACCCATCGATTTGGACGTGGTGATTGCCGGGGCAATTCTCGCCGATGTGGGCAAGCTTCTGGAGTACGAGATTGGTCCGGATGGCAATAGCCGTCAGAGCGAACGCGGAGAGGCGCTGCGCCATCCCTTCACGGGAGTTGCCCTGGCCATGGAATGCGGCGTTCCCGATGCGGTTTGCCATGTAATCGCCGCCCACGCCGCGGAAGGCGATTTAGTCCAGAGAACGACGGAAGCATTCATCGTGCATCACGCCGATTTCATGGCGTTCTTGCCGTTCAAAAATCCGAAAAACATTACGCGACCGCCGTTGGAGAAAAAACTTGCCTGCAAATAACGTGGTTCCGCCTGCGAAAGAGACGATCACAGCAAAGATGTCGCGCTGGGCGGCAACGCTGAAATTCACTGATATTGCGCCAGAGGCCGTCTACCAGGCCAAGCGATTCCTTCTCGATTCCCTCGGTTGCGCGCTCGGCGGATACCGGCAACACGATCCATCCATTGCGCTTTCGGTTCTGAACCAGATTGCGGGACCCGGCCCCGCCACCGTAATTGGGACGGGCGAGCGCATGGACCCGGTGTCGGCGTCGCTGGCGAATGCGCTGATGATCCGGTGCATGGATTACAACGACATCTACTGGAAACAGGACCCCTCCCATCCGTCGGATATTTTTCCGGCCGCGATGGCTTGCTGCGAGCGTGCAGGTACTGGCGGAAAGGAGTTGATTGTCGGACTGGCACTCGGCCACGAGTTCGAAATGCGGTTCTGCGAAGCGGCATTCCCCGGGATCCGCGAGCGCGGATGGCATCACGCCACTCTGACCGCATTCGTTTCTCCTATCGTTGCGGGCCGGGCCCTCCGCTTGTCATGGGAGCAAATTCAGCACGCGATCGGCATTTCCGCGAGCCATCACTGCACACTCGGCGCAGTCACGGCGGGCAAGTTGACGATGATGAAGAATACCGTCGACCCCATGGCGACACAGGCTGGAGTTCTTGCCGCGCTGTTCGCTGAAAAGGGATATACGGGTCCCGAACACGTGATTGACGGCAAGGAAGGGCTGGCTCACGTCCTCCATCCTGAGTGGAAGCTGGACGTGCTTACTGCTGGCTTGGGTGAGTCCTGGCGAATTACACAATGCAGCATGAAGGCTTTTCCTACCGAGGCTTTGACGCATACGTCCATCTCTGCCGTTCTCGATCTAGTGAAGTCCAATGATTTGCGGCCTGAACAAATCGAGAAGGTCCAGATCCGTTCGCTTGCCAGAGCCGCCGATATTCTTTCGGACCCCAGCAAATACGATCCGCGCACGAAAGAAACCGCGGATCATTCGTTGCCTTACGTTGTTGCTGCCGCGCTGGTTGACCGGCAGGTGACCCCCGCCCAATTCACAATGGAAAAAATCATGGACCCGGCAATTCGCGCTCAGCTTAAGAGGATTGAGGTGCTAGCGGATCCCGAAATCGAGAAGGTATTTCCAGCCTTGCAGAGGGTGATCGTGCATATCGATACAACTGATGGACGTTCTTTTGACAAGCAACTTGATTATCCGAAAGGCGATCCACGAAATCGCCTGACGGATGCCGAACTGGAGGAGAAGTTTGCCGCGCTGGCCGACGGCGTGCTGACCCGAGCAGCTCAGCAGCGCGTCAAAGACGCAGTGTGGAAATTGGAGCACGTCGGCTCCGTCAGCGAGCTTATGGCCTTGATGGCAGCCGATGTTCGCAAGGGGAAAGCTGCTCCAGCCAAAGGACACGGCAAATCGAGATCAAAACCGCGAAAGCGGGTGCTGGCTTAGTCAGTCAAGCTACCCGTGGAGTCATCATGGCCCAGACCATTGTCGAGAAGATCGCTCAAGCTCATCTGGCGGAGGGCCCGAGTCGCCCTCTGCGCTCTGGGGACTTTGTTTCCATTCGGCCTTCGCATGTGTTGACGCACGACAATACATCGGCAGTCATCAGTAAATTCAAAGCAATCGGCGCCGAGAAGATTTTCAACCCTCGGCAACTGGTTTTCGCCCTGGACCACGACATACAGAATCACGAGGAAGTTAATCTCAAGAAGTACCGGTCCATTGAAGTATTCGCCAAACAGCATGGTGTCGATTTTTATCCTGCGGGCTCAGGCATTGGCCACCAACTCATGGTCGAGCGCGGTTACGTAGTGCCCGGTTCGTTTGTAGTCGCGTCTGATTCGCATTCGAACATGTACGGCGCCCTCGGTGCAGTCGGAACGCCCATTGTTCGCACAGATGCGGCTGCGGTGTGGGCGACGGGCGAGTTCTGGTGGCAGATTCCACGAACGATCGAAGTCGTACTCGAAGGGCAACTTCCTGCAGGCGTAAGCGGGAAAGACGTGATCATCGCGCTATGTGGCCTCTACGCGCACGACGAGGTTCTGAACGCGGCACTGGAGTTCTCCGGATCAGCCATCGCGAGTTTGTCGATGGACGCGCGCCTTTCGATTGCCAATATGAGCACGGAATGGGGAGCTCTAGTGGCATGGTTTCCGGTGGACGAAACAACCATCCATTATTTGGAGGACGTGAAAGGACGGCTTAAAGACTTAAGCATCGAGCGCTTCAGTGAAAAAGAGCTGCTTGGCTGGCGCATTAATCCACCCCAGCCGGATTCAGACGCAAGCTACGCAGCACGCATCGTGCTCGATCTGAACCAGGTCACGCCACACGTTTCCGGTCCCGACACGGTTCAGACGATGCAGTCCGTTGCGGAGATTGAAACCAAGCACATCGCGATTCAAAAAGCCTACCTCGTCTCATGCGTGAATTCACGGACCAGCGATCTGCAGGCCGCGGCATCGGTGTTAGGAGATCGCAAAATAGCTCCTGAAGTAAAGATGTATGTGGGAGCGGCGAGTGCATGGGTGCAGCAGGATGCTGAGAAAAGCGGCGTCTGGAAAACGCTGCTCGATGCCGGAGCAATTCCGCTCCCGCCAGGATGCGGGCCCTGTATTGGCCTTGGAACCGGCGTTCTGGAAAAAGGCGAGGTGGGCATCTCCGCTACAAACCGAAATTTCAAAGGCCGCATGGGGTCCCGTGATGCCCGATGCTATCTGGCCAGCCCCGAGGTGGTCGCGGCATCGGCGATCGCGGGATACATCACAGGTCCAAACCACTCCGCCGATTCAAAGATCGCAACCCGATTTGAGGAGTTCGAGACTGCGGCGCAGCCAAGCGAGCAAGTAGAGATTCTCTCGGGATTTCCAAAGCAAGTGACGGGCCGGCTGGTTTTCCTGCCGCAAGACAACCTCAACACCGACGCGATATACGGCAAGGACTACACCTATCGCGACGACATGACGGCGGAAATGATGGCGCGAGTCGCCATGGAGAATTACGACCCACAGTTCGCGTCGCGTGTGCGGGCCGGTGATGTGCTGGTCGGGGGGTTCAATTTCGGCACCGGATCGAGCCGCGAACAGGCCGTCACGTGCCTCAAGGCGAAGGGCATTGTGGTGCTGATCGCGGCCAGCTTTTCGCAAACCTATTTGCGCAATGCTTATAACAACGGATTTCTGTGCATCGAAATTCCGCAACTGGTCGCGGAACTGCGCCGCGAGTTCGCAGCCGAGATCGACAGCAAGAGAACCATCATTCCGAGCGAGAACATCGACATTGATTTCATGGGCAGTACTGTCAGCTGGCAGGGGAAGACTTTCTTCTTCTCTCCGCTAGGGAGCGTGCCGCAGTCGTTAGTGATTGCCGGAAGCCTGGAGAAGCTGGTCGCACGCAAACTGGGCGTACAGAAACCGACGCTCGTCGCAGGAGATTGATCATGGCGAAGCACACTGTTGTCATCATGCCCGGAGATGGAATCGGAAACCAGGTCATGCCGGAAGTACTGCGGCTTCTTCGAGCGGTCAATTTCGATGCACAGTACATTCCTGCGGAGATTGGCTGGGATTGCTGGTGCCGGGAGGGAAACGCTCTACCCGCGCGCACCGTGGAGCTCCTTGCGAAGCACAAGCTGGGACTGTTTGGCGCAATTACTTCCAAGCCAAAGAAAGAGGCCGAAGCCGACTTGAATCCGCAACTGCGCGGGAAAGGCTACTCGTATTTCAGTCCGATCGTGACCCTGCGGCAGAAATTCAATCTCGATATATGCATCCGGCCTTGTATCACGCTCCCCGGCAATCCCCTCAACTTTATTCGGAAGAAAACGAGTGGCGGATTCGAAGAGCCATTCGTCAACGCAGTCATCTTTCGCCAGAATACGGAAGGTCTTTATGCCGGAGTGGAGTGGACCAATCCTCCAGCTGAAGTGCGCTCGGCCTTGGCGATGCATCCGAAGTTCAAGTCTTTCGTCGACGTCCCCGGTTCCGATCTGGCGATTTCCGTGCGCATCATCACCCGCAAAGCGGCGCACAAGATCTGCTTGGCTGCTTTCGAGTGGGCGGCGAAATATGGCTACAAGTCTGTGACGGTTTGCGAGAAGCCAAATGTGCTCCGCGAAACTTCCGGAATGATGGAAGAAGAAGCCAAGGCGGTTGCCAAAGCGTTCCCGCAGATCGTTCTGCGATCCACGAATATTGATGCGCAGACGATGTGGCTGACAAAGGACCCGGAGAACTATGGCGTGGTGGTCGCTTCCAACCTCTTTGGCGACGTGATTTCGGACGCATTCGCCGGCCTTGTCGGAGGCCTGGGATTCGCCGCGTCAGCGAACGTCGGAGACGAGGTCGCGATCTTTGAGCCGACCCACGGTTCCGCGCCCAAGTATGCGGAACTGAATCCGCCGATCGTGAATCCGATCGCAATGTTTCTTTCGGCGGTCATGCTACTTGAGCATGTCGGAGAGAGAATCAAGGCGCACAACATTCGCGAGGCGGTTGCAGCTGTCGTCGCGGAAGGCAAAGTCCGCACGTACGACATGATGCGGATTCGCGGCGGTTCGGAATCGATTCGTCAGGGCGCAGCCAGCACGATTCAAATGACCGACGCGGTGCTCGAGAAACTTGCAAAGCGGCAGCCAGCGCTGCAGGAAGAACCCGTCGGCGCAGGCCGAGCGAGGTGATCTTATGACCGTTGCAACTGAAGTCCACGCTGGAGAGGCAGGCCATTGCGGCCCGGACGTGCGCTCCGATGTTTTCGTGAGCGTCGAGCGCACCAAACACGGCGGCATCGAGATTCAACTCGAATCGCGAGTGAAACCGTATTATGCGAATTCGATGCGGCGGCAGGCGGAAGAAGTTGTCGAAGCGCTCAACGTGCGCCACGCTTGCGTTCAGATCCGGGATGAAGGAGCGCTGCCGTTTGTGATCTCTGCCCGCATTGAGGCAGCGGTGCGCCGGACAGGTCTCGGCGAGGGCACGCGCGTGCTCCCCGATCAGGCGCCTTTGCCTCCGCCATCCGCGCGCGATCGCTTGCGCCGTTCGCGGCTATACCTGCCCGGCAGCGAACCAAAGTATTTCATTAATGCTGCTTTGCATGGCCCGGACGCGGTGATTCTCGATTTGGAAGACTCCGTTCACGCCAGCGAGAAAGATGCCGCCCGCTTGCTTGTGCGCAATGCCCTGCGTGCCGTTGATTTCCAGCAATGCGAGCGGATGGTGCGCATCAATCAACTACCGCTGGGCCTTGATGATCTGAATGAAATCGTACCCGAGTGCCCGGATGTAATCCTGATTCCGAAGGTCGAGAATGCGGACCAGGTCAACGCGGTCCAGCGGCTGGTTGAAGTAGTCAGAGAAGAATACGGCGTCAGACGACCGATCTGGCTCATGCCGATTCTCGAGTCGGCACTGGGGATCGAGAACGCATTCGCCATCGCAAGCGCCAATAACCATATCGCCGCCCTGACCATTGGCCTGGAGGACTACACCGCCGATCTGGGAGTCGTGAAAACGGCATCGGGTGCGGAATCGCTCTATGCGCGGCAGCGTGTTGTCAACGCGGCTCACGCTGCGGGCGTGCAGGCCATCGATTCCGTCTTCGGCGACGTCGGGGATCTGGAAGGTCTGCGCTCCTGGGCGCTGAACTCTCGCGCGCTCGGCTTCGAAGGCATGGGATGCGTTCATCCCACCCAGATTGCAGTCATTCATCATGCGTTCGCTCCCACTGCGGTGGAAATCGAGAAGGCGCGCCGGATGGTTGACGCCTTTCGGGACGCTCAGGTTAAGGGTTTGAGTGTGGTCAGCCTGGGATCGAAGATGATCGATCCTCCTGTGGTGGAGCGCGCACGGAAACTGATGGAGCGAGCGCAAGCCATGGGTCTGGTGGAAAACGCGGAAGCCTGTGGAGGCCAGCGCTGATGGGTGTGCTCGAAAAATCGGCGTTGTTGACGAATGCCGCAGGACGGAGCGTTCCCGAGCTTGTTAACGGGAAGCTTCAGACCCCATACCTGGGCGTTGGCAAATACCGGCCCCTAGGGAACAAAGCCTCCCCACCAATTTCCACGGCAGCCGATTATCCGGAGGACGGGAACAAGTGCGTGGCCGATCTGGAAACCGCGCTGCGCCGGTGCGGACTGCGAGACGGCATGGTCCTCTCCTCGCATCACCATCTTCGCGATGGGGATCAAGTGGCGCTGATGGCATTGGAAGCCGCAGCCCGGATGGGCGTCAAGGACCTGATGTGGTTTCCCAGCGCCTCATTCCCGTCACAGAAAGGCGCAATCGAGTTGATGGAATCGGGCGTCATCCATCACATCGAAGGCAGCATGAACGGTCCTCTCGGCGACTACTGCACGCAGGGAAAAATGCGCGGGATGGGGGTATTGCGCTCGCACGGAGGCCGCTGGCAGGCGATTCAGGATGGCGAAGTACATATTGATGTCGCCGTGATTGCCGCACCGTCCGCGGACCCGTTTGGCAATTGCGATGGTTCGCATGGGAAGTCGGCTTGCGGATCGCTGGGTTTCGCGCTCGCGGATTCACTGTATGCGGATCACGTCATCGTGGTCACTGACAATCTCGGTCCGTTTCCCTGCATACCCTGGCAGATTCAAGGCAACAACGTCGACTACGTGGTGCAGGTTGACTCGATTGGCGATCCCACCAAAATCGTTTCCGGGACGACGCAACTCACACGCTCGCCGGACCGCCTGCGTATCGCAGAATTCGTGGCGCGCTTCTTGCGGGACGCGGGAATCATGCGCAACGGTTTTTCGTTTCAAGCTGGTTCGGGTGGCATCTCATTGGCGTTTGTGAACTATCTGAAGCGGATGATGAAAGAAGAAGGAGTCAGAGCGCGATTCGTGCGCGGAGGGTCAACCCAGTATCTGGTCGAGTTGCTTGAGGAAGGACTAACCGACTACATCCTCGATGGGCAGACTTTTGATCTGGATGGTGTGAAGTCGATCGCCGAGAACCCCAACCACGTTGCCAGTTCGCCATTCACTTCGTACAACTACCACGGCAAGGGCAACTTTGCGTCCATGGTAGATGGCGTTGTGCTGGGGGCCACCGAGGTGGACGTGAACTTTAACGCCAATGTCGTCACTCACTCGGACGGACGGCTGCTTCACGGCATCGGCGGCTGGCAGAACTGTCTGAGCGCAGGCTGCACAATCCTGGCTGTGCCCTCATTCCGCGACCGCATCCCCGTGATCGTCGACGAAGTAACGACTCTGTGCGGTCCGGGCGAGTTGATTGATGTCGTCGTGACCGAGCGAGGCATTGCCATCAACCCTCGCCGGCAGGATCTCGTCAATGCAGTGAAGGGATCGAAACTGCCGATTCGCCCATTGGAAGAAATTAAGGCAGAGGTCGAACGTATCTGCGGAGGCAAGCCGCAACGGCCCGTCCATGGCGACCGCCCCGTCGCCATCGTGAAATGGGTGGACGGAACCGTGCTCGATACGGTGTGGCAAACCCAATCTTGATTTCGCCCGCCTGAAGTGCCCCGCGGCTAAACGAGCTCGAAGACTTCCTTGGGATTCTTCTCTCGAGCCTGCGCGGTCAAGCTTTCAAACTGCGTCCGGTCCAGGCAGATCGCGTGTTGTCCGTATTTCGCCTCTTTTCCCGCGACATGCCAATACGGCATCCAGACAAATTGCTTGCCATCAGCTCGTTCCAGCACCGTGACGAAAGGATAGAAAGTCACTTCCTCCTCTTCTTCGCCGAGCCAGGACTCCAGCTTTTCGGGAAGCAAAGCGGAAACGACCTTGAAGTCCCCATCGCCGCAGCCAAGTTGAAAATCGAGGTTGAGATGCAAGTCCCGCGTTCCGCCGCATGCGGCGCAGTCTTCCGCGTTTTGCTTTCGTTGAAAGTCGTACAACGTGTCGAACAGTCTCTGATGCGTAGGATATTTGTTGTGACAATGATTACAGAAGAAATACGCTGAAGGCATGTGCAACCTCCTGAGAAAAGAAACAGAGGAACCAATCGCTTCGGCGCAACGCGCGGGGTGAAAGCGACTATTCATCTTCTTCCACTGCTCGTGGGGTGTGCCGTGACGACAATCACAGACTACGCAGGAACGTTGCCGCAATCACTTCGATTCGGTTGGCAAGGCTAAGCGGCAGCCGGGTGCTCCGTGTCCTCGGGCGTTTCGATGTCCTCCAGCTTTTGCTTGCGATGCAAGAAAACGTAGACGGCAAGCAGCGTCAACATCAATAATGCGAGAATCATAACCGTCACCGCGAACGCGATCGTGTTTTGTACCGATCCAGTAAGTTCTTTTGTTTCCTGGGTGGCAAGCACGGTCCACGGCAGATTTGGGTAAGCATATTTCAATCCCGTATCTGCGAAGCCGATCAGATACGATTTGGAATTTGACAGTGTGGCGTACATGAATCCGGCTTCCCGGCCTTGCAGGCTGCCGAGTGCGTCGCGAATGGCTGTGTATTCCTCGGATTTGATTTTCATCGAAGGCGTAACGCCAGGTCCTTCGACTACAGTTCCATCGTCTCGTACCAGGAACAACCGACCGGTACGCCCGATCTGGCGACGATTCAGTTGTGCGAACAAGGGTGAAACGTCGACTGTAGCCGTGACCGCGCCCATGAATCTGCCGGTTCCGGCATGCAAGATGGGATAGCCAATCGCGAGGTAAAACAGATGGCTCTGATCGTCATAGCGGAGATCGGAGACACGGATCGCTCCGTGACCCTCCGAAACTACTGCGTCCCAGGACTCGCGGTCTGTCTGGAAATAGTGGCTGGGACGATCTGTCGCGGCAACGGCAGCTCCATGGACGTCGGCAAGGGTGATTTTCAGGAGTGTGGGATTGAGCTCTCGCAGCCTGCGTAACTGCACTGCTAAGTCCGAAGTAAGGATAGTCGCCGACAGCTTATCTGTTTGTGCGCTCTCCCATGCTTGGTCCGTGGTGTCGATTTTCGTACGGACAGCTTCCGGAGACAGACCCTCGTACTGTCGGTTAGCCACAGTCACTGCCAAGATCGGCTCCGGAGCATTGGCGATGACACTGACGTCTCTAACGCGCGCTCCAATGAAATCCGAGGTCGCCTCTGCGGCGGTCAAAGTGAGTGAGCGAAAATTCTCTCCACTGGTCTGTCGAATTTGGTTGTCTCCCTGCAACGTCACATAGAAGCCAAACACCGTGAGGGGAACCAAAACCAAAATCAGGGCGATGAGTAATCGTTGAAGAGATGTGTGAAATTCCAGAGTATCGAGGGGCATGCTACCTCCTCTTCGTTCGCGAACCTGGCGACGAGAGGTCGCGCTGGATGGAAGCCTTTTGCGTCCGCGATACGAAATAGAGCTTGAGTTGACCCTACTGTTCGAAGCCTTGCCTGTCAGTGATTAGCCTCACATCTGATCTGACGACCTGGCGGCTGTGAAGGCAGATCATTGAAGGTTCCCGTGAGCTTGGCCGGGAGAATTCATGCTGACACGAGCTTTGCAGCGAAGGGCAGAGGACTGCCCTCAAAGCACTGGTCCGAAGCCGTACTCAGAACATCACACAGGCCTCGTTGACCCTCTCCTCCAACTGCTGCAGCAGCACGAGTTGCTGCTGCAGTTCAGGCTTGGGATCGATTGGCTGGAGGGCGATCTCATCCTTCAGGCGACGCTTCTTGTCGGCAATGAGAGTGGCTGTTAGTTCGAGTTCGTCGACATCGAATCGCAAGTCACGGTCAAGGACTTTGTTCAGCAGTTCCTTGTATTTCCCGACTTCCTGTTCCAACAAAATGTCTGCCAACAGCTTCCGCTCCTGTGGTTCCAGGTGGAATTGCATAGCTCTCTCCTTTGAGTCTCGGAGAGTTCCTTGGAACTCCGAAAACATTGGATCACGCTGATGCCGGACTGTCGGTGACAAGGATCACCGGTGCCGAGTCCGGCTTTGCCGGAGGTGTGAAAAAGATTGGCTCCATGGATTCGTCCGTGATGGGGCGCGCGGGCCCGAGCCAGGAGTTGCTAGCGCGCCGTAATTACCTTGTTGTCTGAACTTTCGGCGTCAGCCGGGTGGCGAATCCTATTCAACTGAATCGCCATCTGGGCGATGTGCTCGGCAGTAACTCCGAATTCCTTTACCAACTCCCAGGGAGCGCCAGATTCTCCGAAGCGATCGTGCACGCCAACTGCTCCAGTAATGACAGGTACGCCGTAAAGCGCTGCTGAGCCGGTGATGATCGCGCTTACGCGCCACGCTAGTGCGCCGATCTGATGCTCCTCTGCAGTGATGATCAAGCCCGTTTCTTTGGCCGCCCGAATCACTGCCTCTTCATCGATCGGCTTCAGGGTGTGCATGTTGACCACCCGCGTTTGCCAGCCAAACTCCTCGTACAAAATGTAGGCCGCGCGCATCGCCTCGGGAACCATTGGGCCGCAAGCAATAATGGTCAGGTCTTCCGACTCATTTCGATAGGTAGAGGCGAGTTGGGTCTCAAATGCCTCTGCAAAGTCGTTCGCGGCCTTACGAAACCGGATGACATTGGCTTGTCCGAACACGAAGGGTGTTTCTTGCTTCGAGACGACTGGAGTGGCTTCACGGGCGAATCGAATGTACTTCGGCCCCTGGTGCTCCAATAACAAGTAACTGGTCGCCTTTTGCGTTTCGATGGAATCACAGGGAACGACGACCGACATGTTCGGCAGTCCAGCAACCGCAAACAGATCTTCGAGGGCCTGATGAGTTGCACCATCGGGTCCGACCGAAACGCCACCATGGGCGCCTGCTATCAGCACATTGAAGTTTCCATAGCAGATCGAAGTCCTGATCTGATCCAGGTTTCGAGCCGCTGCGAAGGTGGCATAAGTGCCAAAGACGGGCAGCTTGCCTTCTTTGGCAAGGCCTGCGGCCGCGGCGGTCGCGGATTGCTCGGCGATTCCCATACTGATCCAACGTTTCTTTCTCTCGGGTTTGCCGGCGTAAAAATCACTGATCGTGATCGAGCCTGAGATGTCGAGTCCGAGGCACACGATTCTCTCGTCGTCGCCGTGCTGTGCCAGCGCCCGCCCAAATCCTGCGCGGGTTGGCTCCATCCGGGCATTCATGACAATCAAATGGTTCCACCAGTAGTCTCGGCGGAAACGAGGCACTTTCTCGTTCAGCTGCCGCGTAGCCTGCTGCTGGTACTGTTCCGCATACTCCAACAGGCCGGCATAGGGAATGCGTTCCAGCAGTCCCAGTTCACGCAGTCCCTGGATCATTTCCTCGTGGTTCGGAGCTTTTCCATGCCATCCAGCAACGTTTTCCATGAAGCTGACGCCTTTGCCTTTCACAGTTTCGGCAATAACAAGGAGCGGCTTGCGCGATCTCGTACGGTTGGTGGAGAGTGCGTCAAGAATCTGCGTCATGTCGTGTCCGTTGATGCGCACGACATCCCAACCAAAGCTTCTATACTTTTCCTCCAGCGGATCGATGTTCATGACATCGGCGACCGGGCCATCGATCTGGAGACGATTCAAGTCCACAATTCCGACCAGGTTCTCCAGTTTGTAGTGCGCAGCTTCCATGGCCGCTTCCCAAATCTCGCCTTCCTGTTGCTCGCCATCGCCCATGATGCAAAACGTGCGATAACCCTTATCATTCAGCCTGCCTGCGAGCGCGACCCCAACCGCGATGCTCAGCCCCTGTCCCAGTGAACCGGTCGACACTTCCACACCGGGCAGCTTTAACCAGTGCGGGTGACCTTGAAACGGAGAGCCGAGTTTGCGCAACAGCATCACATCTTGAAGTTTGCAGAAGCCCGCGAATGCGAGGCCAAGGTAGAGGCTGGGGGCCTTGTGTCCTCCGGACCAAATGATCCGATCCCGGTCCGCCCATTGCGGATTGGCGGGATCGTGGTTTGCGATCTTGAGATAGAGGGCGGCGGTTATGTCCATGATGGACAGCGTGCCACCAGCATGGCCCGATCCCGCGGCGCAAAGAGCGGCAAGGTTGTAACCTCGCATCAGTTTGGCGGCATCGACGAGTTCTTCAACCGAGTAGTCACGAATGAGCTTTCCAGTTGTAGAGTCAAGAAGGGACATGGGCTCCTCCGCAAACGAGAGATAGATCAGCCCCGTGAGTCCGGGAAGCAAGCAGTGAATTCACCGGGGCTGTATTAGCATGGCCTCGAAGCGGCTGTGATTCGGTGACCAACGGCAAGCGCGAATGTGACCATGCTCACAGGAAAAGATCCCGGGGAGAACATCTGTTTAGGGTTCTCTGTTTGCAAACGCCTGTTTCCGGCCTGCGGTTTGAGCAACGCATCTGATGCCTGAAGCTTAATGTGCGTTTAAAGTCGTCGCGGCTCTCGGCGAACGAATCAGACTTGCGATACGATTTGCAAGCTCATCTGCAGCTTGCACGACTTCAACAGAGGTCTCGTGGCCGACCTCGAAAGTCCTTGCCTCGATTGAGTAAATGTGAAGGCGCTCGGGACGTTTCCCCAACGCCCGGGCGAGGGCGATCCCTTCTGCTACTCCGAGTGCGTGGGTAGTGGGCGAGTTAAGTTGAAATTCGGAGGCGCCATCATGCCATTCGCAAATCGTTCCCGCAGGCGCACCGGTGATCACCGCATCTACGATCAGTACTTCTTCGGCTCTTTCCATTGCCAGAAGTAGATCCGTGGCTTCTCCGGTGCACGTGGAGACTTCAATGTCAAGCTGATGCAACCGCTCGGCGACCAATAGTCCGGCGCAATCGTCGCCACGGTACGGAGTCCCGCAGCAAATAATGCGCATGGCTCAGCTTTCCTTCTTTACGGTCAGCTTGAGAAAGTGCGTGGCGCAGGAAATGCACGGATCGTAATTACGAATAGCTTGCTCGCACTTCCAGGTCGCCTCCTGCTGCGACCAACCCGCCAGATGTGAGGCATATTCGCGCAAGTCGTCTTCGATTCTCTTCTGATTCTGCGAAGTGGGGGGCACAATTTTGGCCGTCAGGATGAGTCCGCGTTCATCGAAGGCGTAGCGATGATAAAGAATTCCGCGAGGCGCTTCGGTAATAGCCTGGCCAATGCCCGCCCGATTCGGTCTCTCGCACTTCGGCGTAGACGGAGGCTCGTATTTACGGATGATTCGCAGGGCTTCCCCGCAGGCGAACACGACTTCGACTGCGCGCACTACGATTCCGCGAAATGGATTGAGGACTGGTGGGATCAGATGTGCCTTTCTCGCGGACGCCTGAACCTCCGCGGGGAGGCGATCGAAGTTCAGATTGAAACGAGCCAGAGGTCCGACCAGATACGATCCGCGTCCACGGACGATCGAATGCAGCGCGTTAGAATGCTTCACGTGCAACTCAGTGAAGTGGTCCTCGTATTCTGCGGCGTCGATGTCCAGGCCACGATTGGAAACCAATCGTCCCTCATTCAAGGGATACTCGTCGGGATGGCGCAACGCCACAAATTCATAATCCTGCTCGAAATTGGGGAACTCTAATTTGGATGTCCACTCCACCGTTTCCAAGGATGTTTGCAGCGCCCACTCGAGATCATCCGTGAGTTCCTGCAACTGAGGTTTCGATGGAACTTTGTAAAATCCTCCCACCGTTGCTGAGATCGGATGGATTTCGCGCCCGCCCAGCAAGCTCACAATCTGATTGCCGATTTTCTTCAGCCGCAGAGCCTTCTCCACTAAAGCGCGGTGATCTGCTGCCATCGCGACCACGTTGGGATATCCCAGAAAATCCGGTGCATGCAGCATGAAGATGTGCAGGGCGTGACTCTCGATCCACTCCCCACAATAAAAGAGGCGTCGCAGCAGACGGATGGAAGGCTCGACGTGAATGTCCAACGCCCGCTCGATCGCGTGGATTGCGCTCATCTGGTAGGCAATGGGGCAAATTCCGCAAATACGCGATGTAATGTCGGGAACTTCCGAGTAATGGCGCCCGCGCAGGAAGGCTTCGAAAAACCGCGGAGGCTCATAGATTCTGAACTTCACGTCGGAAACACGATCTCCTATCATCTTGATGTAGAGCGACCCTTCGCCTTCCACCCGCGCCAGCGTGTCGACCCGAATTGTGCGTCCACTCATTGCCGTTCACTCTCCTCGCTGGCCTTGCGGAACTGCCATGCCCAGGCATTGAATCCGCGGAACGCGCGCACGGCCCGATCCGAGGGCAGTCCGAGATAATGGAAGTGATTGGCCAGCGACGCGGAATTCGCACTCTCCATCGGGCCAAAGCACCCGTAGCATCCACGGTCATAACTGGGACAGATTGCGCCACACCCGGCTTGCGTCACGGGCCCCATGCAGGCGGCATCTTGCGTGACCGCGATACAGACGTTCCCCTTGCGCTTGCATTCGATACACACACTGTAAGTGGGAATGTTCGGCTTGCGGCCGACCAGCGTCGCGGCGATCAACTCAACCAACTGCAGCTTGTTGATGGGACAGCCGCGCAACTCAAAATCCACCGGCACGTGTTCCGCGATTGGGGTCGAGAGCTTCAGCGTGCTGATGAACTGCGGAGTCGCATACACGACGCGGATGAACTCATCCACATCCTTCCAGTTGCGCAACGCCTGGATGCCTCCAGCGGTCGCGCATGCTCCGATTGTGACCAGCGTCTTGCATTGCCGGCGCACCTCTTGAATTCGTTGTGCGTCACTATGGGTTGTGATCGATCCTTCGACTAGACCCACGTCGTAAGGTCCCTTGAGCATGGTGCGCGAGGCTTCAGGAAAATACGCGATCTCCACGGCGCCAACCACCGCCAGCAGTTCGTCCTCCGCATCGAGCAGAGAAAGCTGGCATCCGTCGCACGAGGCGAATTTGAAGACCGCGATCTTTGGCTTGCGCCGGGAATTCGATTTTGCTTTAGAGCTCATATTTGTCCAACAGTGGCCGGATGCGTTCGTAGCGGAACACCGGTCCGTCCTTGCAGATGAAATGGGGACCGTATTGGCAGTGCCCGCAGAATCCGATCCCGCATTTCATGTTGCGTTCCATGGAAACGTAAATGTCCTCGCGCCTCATGCCTTGGCCTGCAAGGTCCCGCGCCACAAATCTCATCATGATTTCGGGGCCACAGATCATGGCGACAGAGCGCGATGGCTGCAGGCGAGCATACTTCAACAAGGTTGTGACCACGCCTACGTGGCCGTGCCAGTTCAGGCCTCCATAGTCGACGGTCGTCAGGAATTGTGTGTCTGGTTGGCGAGCCCACGCTTTCAGTTCGCTACGGTACAGAACTTCGCGGGGACTGCGCGCGCCGTATAGCACCACCAAACGTCCGTAGAGATCTCGATGCTGCAGGATTTCGTAGATTACGGGCCGGAGCGGGGCTAATCCGATTCCTCCCGCAACGACAATGACGTCCTTACCGCGCGCCGCATCGAGCGGCCATCCCTGGCCAAAAGGACCACGTACGCCGACCTCTTCTCCTACTTTTCGGCTCACCAGCGCATGCGTGGCCTTTCCCACCGAACGAACGGTATAGACCAGGAATTTCTGCTGCGCGGGATCGCCGCTGATCGAGATCGGCAACGCGCCTACTCCATACACGGAAACCATGCTGAATTGGCCCGGTAGAAACCCGATTCCGTCGGTGGTGCGCTCCTGGGGATGCACAACCAGCGAAAACGTGTCGGGAGTTTCCTTTTCCACCTGCTTCACGACGTAGGCCTGGGGCAGCATCAGATCGTGCGAAAGCGGAATTTCTTGTAGCGTAGCCATGTTTCACCGGCCTGCGTAGACATCCAGCAGTTGAAAGCGTGTTGCCTGTAGACGCCGCACCATAAGCTGAGAGAAGCGCTTCAGGACTTCGTAACCGAGATCATGATTCTGCTCGCATTTGGCGCGAAGGCATTTCCCATCCAGCGCAATCGCCCGCGTCTCTTGAATGGCGCGGCCGTGAAAGTTCCAGATATAAGGTGGCACCAGCCAGGACCAACCCAAAACGTCACCCTCCTCCAAGGTCTCAACCGTGAGTGGACGGTTTTGCGGAGGGAGGATCTCTATCGCCACTTTACCGGCGCGGATGAGGTAGAAGAGATTGGCTTCCTCGCCTTCTTTAAATATGTAGGTTCCAGCGCTGAACCGCACGTTGGAGGCGCACCCCGTCAGCAGTCCCGTGTAGTACGACTCGAGGCCCTCAAAGAACGGATGTTCGGCGATGATTCGTTCAAGCGTTTCCATTGTCATTGCCCTCCTGAATCGTACGGACCGCTTCCGTCAGGTCGATACCGACCGGACACCACGTAATACACCGTCCACAGCCAACACATCCCGGCATTCCGAACTGATCGCCCCACGACACCAGTTTGTGGGTCAGCCACTGTCGGTACCGTGACTTGGTAGAGGTCCGCACGCTGCCTCCATGAATATAGGAAAAGCTCAAGGTGAAACATGAGTCCCAGCGGCGCCAGCGTTCCACCCGATTGCCGGTGATGTCGCTCGTGTCCTCGATAGTGCTGCAAAAGCAAGTCGGACACGACATGGTGCAGTTACCGCACGTGAGACACCGCGCCGTGATTTTGTCCCAGCAATCATCATCAAATTTCTTGTTGGCGAGTTCCTTCAGTCCCTCGAGGTCGAGCTTTCGCACCTGGCCTTGCTTCGCCCTTTCGATTACTTCCAATTCCCGCTGGAGATCCTCGGAACTAGCCGGCTGAGTTTCCAGTTCCGAAAGCAGTTCAGCGCCTTTCGCACTGCCAGCATGGACTACGAATGAATGAACGTTGCTGGCGTTAAATAGTTCAGTGATGGACAGGTCAAATCCGGACTTGCTCGCTGAGCCCGAATTAAGTGAAGCGCAGAAGCACGTGGGTGCAGCGTGCGTACATTGCGCGACCACGATGAATGCTCCCCGTCGCCGGTTCGCGTATTCCGAATCGACATAGCGATCCTGCATCAGGACGCGATCCTGAATCGCAATTGCCGCCAGATCGCAGGGGCGCACCCCAACCAGAGCCAGAGGCCGAGAAGGGTGAGCATTGTTATTCAAAATATGGAAGGATCCGTTGCTGCGTTCGGCCGACCACAGCCTTGAGTCGGAAGGCAGAAAGTATTTCTTCCAACTCTGAGCTCCTGCGGCGAAAGCGAAATACGCCTGGTCTTCGCCGCGCTTCAGCCGATAGTGCCCCGGACTCTGCTCGTCCGTCCAGCCGATTGGCAATTGCTCGGCCGAATGAATGTGATCGAGCACTATCGCGCCGTCACGCACCTTGGGGCCGATCACGTCATAGCCACGGTGCATGAGGGCTTCAAACAGACTACCGAACTTGCTGGATGGGAGCAGACGTGGTTTCGGTCCGTCTTTCTTAACCCGCGTCATGGATGGCCTCAATGCTGACGCTTGGCGAGATGCTGCCGACTACCTCTTGTAACCTATTTTGCGTAACAGCTCATGCCGCCAGGCTATGTCCGGTTGACTTTCAACTCCTTTAGGGGGACTGCCGTCGATTACACCAAGTACGCCGCGGCCCTGCTCGGACTGGGCCACGATCACTTCTACCGGATTTGCGGTGGCACAGAATATCGAGCACACCTCCGGCACGTTTCGTATTGCATTCAGAACATTGATGGGATAGGCATTTTGCAGGAGAAGCACAAACGTGTGACCGCAGCCCAGAGCCTGCGCGTTACGCACTGCCGACTCCCGCAGCTTCTCATCATTTCCGTCCGCCCGCGTGAGACACGCTCCCGAGCTCTCGTTGAACGCCAGTCCAAACTTGGCTTGCGGCACCGTGGTTGCTACGGCCTCATAAAGATCTTCAATTGTCTTGATGAAGTGAGCCTGTCCCAGAATAATGTTGGTATCAGGAGGAAAGTCCATGCGCACCGAGTGCATCTGCAACATTAGTCTTCCCTCTCGCCGGAAGTGCACATACCCGGCCGTCCGAACGTAGCCATTGTCTGATCAATTTCCCAGGTTGGCTGTGACGCTAGTCACTCTTCCGGCGGTGATGAACCTCAGCAAGAAAGCATGGCTCTGGTGCACTTGTGCCGTGATTGAGCTGGAATTTGAATGTTATCGCTGGTGGCAGCAGCGAAAGCCTCTTTCACGCGTGCAGGATTACTGCGCCCATGTGAAAAACTGAGGTCTGAATCTGCCCGAGGAAGGGAATGATGACTGCATTCTGCAGGCGCCGGTCTGGGCTCCCCGGCGGGAATCACGAAGATCACTCTCCTGACCGACCGCGAACATCCGGCTTGCGCGGCCTTATCGCGTAGGACCCAGATTCAAGTGTGAGACTAAGGCAAACGCAGCGGCAAACAGGGCAGCGAGTATGATCAGCAGGAAAACACCCTGAAGCGTTGTCAGCGGCAATTGTTTTCTTCGTTTCCGGAGACTCATATCATCGCTGCTCGGAGGACGCAAAAGGCGAGCCGAGTGGCCAGGTCACGGTTGCACTCCGATCTCGAAGTTGAGTGTCGAGAGCGTCAGCCGATATTGATATTGAGCATTCACGTAACTGATCGCAGCGTCGGTTTGCTGCAGCTGTGCCTGGCTGAGTTCCACGATTGAACCGAGTCCGAGTTGGTATCGGCTTTGTGCGAGTGTGAGGCTCAAATCTGCTTCCTTGGCGAGTTCAGCGGTCACCCCCACTCGTTGGAACGCAGTGCCGGTGGCAAGCCAGGCGGTGCGAACGTCACGTGCAATGTGGTCCCGCAAATCGCGAGTATTTTCGGCGGCTGCCTGGGCACGATATTTCGCTTCCGACGCTTCCGCACTGAACAGAAAACCGTTGAAAATTGGAATGCTCATGTTGACGCCAATCGCTCCATACCAGCTCGATATGAAGTAATTGGGGAAGCAACCGCCAAAACAGTCCGGGCGCACGGGGGTACCTCCTGCAATGCCAAGGGTGCTGAGCGTGGGAAAGAGCTGATCGCGCTGCGCCTTCCGGAACTTATCGGCAGCTTGCTGTTCATAAGAGAACGCCTGCAGATCGGGGCGCTGCTGAAATGCCGTGCGGATAAGTCCATCAACGTCGGTCGGCGGTGCCGGCGGCTGCGTGTCCTCTTCGCTGAGTTCAAAGGTGAGCTGATGATCGAAGCCCAGGACTGCCGCCAGCGCTGCCATGCTCGAGTCCAAATTGTTCTGGGCATCGAGTTGAAGCAGTTTCGCCTGGGAGAGATTGACTTGCGCGAACGTCAGGTCGAGCGTGGACTTCAAATTATTCTTGGCCAGTTCGTCGATCTGATGCTCCACTGACTGACGAGTATCCACGGTTTGCTGCGCCACTTTGAGTAGTGCCTGGTTCTCCAGTGCCGTGTAGAACGCTTGGTCGGTTGCTAGAACGATGTCCTCGACGGTGGCTTGAGCATTGGCGTTTTGAGCCTTGTCGCGGAGTTTCGATGCCGACACAAGATTGCTGGTATGTCCGAAGTCGGTAAGGAGTTGGCTCAGCGTTACGCCCGCTCCGGCGTGCTCCAACACCCGGGAAGCGGTGAGTCCGCCCGCGCCGATACGGCTACCTTCGTTCGCGTCGACAGCCGTGATGTTTCCACCAAACAAAGGAAGCTCTGCCGATCGGCTCTCGCGATAGACCTGATGCTGGGCAAGAGCGAGCAAGCGGCCAACAGAAATCCGCGGGTTGTTCTTGATGGCCAGCTGTTCCGCATCTTTGCGTGCTAAGCGCATCGGGGTGCCGGGCGCTTGCGGGGTTATGCCTTGCTGCGCGGTGGCGCCATAACCGGTTTGTGGAGCTGAGATGTCCGATCTAGGTGCCGTAACCTTTGCGGTTAAGGAAAGTGCGGCGCCAGAACCTGTATTTAGTTTTAATTCCGGGGCCGAGGGCAATTGCTGGTTTTCCAGCGGTTGTTTTCCGCTTTGCGCATCACACGGCAGGGTTAACAGCGCAGCAAAGCCAAACAGGAGCATCCACGATGCAACCCTGGTCAGGGAGTCTTTCATTAGGCATTCTCCGTGGGAGTGGCCGTCGCAGCCTGCCGATTTCGCTTCCCGTACACGAGCAAATAGGCGGCCGGCACGATGAAGATGGTCAAGACGACGGAAGAGGTCAAGCCACCAATAATGGCTCGGGCCATTGGCGCATATTGTTCGGCTCCGGTCCCTAATTTCAGCGCCATCGGGATCATGCCGATGATGGTGGCAAGCGACGTCATCAGAATTGGACGCAGGCGTACGCGGCACGCAGTGATCACTGCGTCAACCGGAGAGAGTCCCTGTCCTTCGAGGTTGTGAGCAAAGTCAACGATCAGAATACTGTTGGAATCGGCGATTCCTACGAGCATCAGCACGCCCATCAATGACATTACGTTCAAGGTGCTATGCGTAAGAGGAAGAATCAGGAGAACGCCTACGAATCCCATGGGGATGGCGAGCATGATCAGAAGCGGGTCGATGAAGGATTTGAACTGAGCCGTAAGAATCAGGAACAGCAGCACGAACGAGAGCAAGAATCCCAGACCGAAACTCTTGAAGGATGCATTCATCCCCTCCACCATGCCGCGCAGATTAACCCGGACATTGGCAGGTATGTTCGCGTTGTTTACGATCTTTTCGATGTTGCTGGTGACCCTCTGTAAATCTTCTCCTGCTGGTGTTACGTACAAATCCATGACGCGCTGGATCTGGTAATGATCCACCTCCGTGGGCGTCTGGATGAAGTTCACACTCACCACATTCTTCAGAGGAGTGATCTGACGCTCAGGGCGGCTGCTCGGCAGAGGATCCGAAACTTCAGGATTCGCATTCGTTTGGCCACACGTCCATGCCGGTTTCGTGGGAACGGCACCGTCATGCATCGGTTGCAGCGAAGCCGGGGAGAGATCTAGCGGGCCGCAACTAAGCTTGGGTGCTGAGTCAACCCGCCCACGCAGCGGTATCTGGCCCAGGTCAGTCATGTTGTGGATCGCCGGCCGGCCTTTTTCGAAGTACTGAACCGTGAGGTAGTAGTCGTTGCCGCTCTTGCGGTCGACCCAGTAGTTAGGAGCGATCATCGAATTCGAATTGAGCGCCGTAATGACGTTGTCGACTACATCCTTCTGAGTGAGACCTAACTCTCCCGCATGTACGCGATCGACATCCAGGCGCACAGCGGGATAATTCAGGTCCTGTGGAATATAGACTTCGCCTACACCCGGCAGACTGCGGATTTCGTGGGCGAGATTTTCGGCAATGGCGTAATTCTGGTGAAGGCTTGGACTGCTGATCTGAACGTCGATCGGCGCCGGCATGCCCATGTTGAGAACGGCGTCGACCATCGATCCGCTGGAGAAGAAGGTGCGGATATCGGGATATTGTTTTGCGATCGCTTTCTGCACCTGATCGATGTACCAGAAACTGCTCTTGCTGTGGTCGTCCTGCAGTGCGACCTGAATGGTTGCAGTGTATGGGCCGGCATTGGTCGTATAAAGAGAAGAGAAGTCCGGCACCACTCCAAGATTGGAGACGACCATCTTCAGATCTTTTGGTTCGATCTCGTGACGAATCAGATCTTCCACCTTAGCCACATACTGCTCCGTAATTTCGATGCGAGTCCCGGTCGGGACTTTCAGGTTGATCGTGAACTGACCAGCGTCCGTTTTAGGAAAAAATGCGAGGCCAAGCAGAGGATAGATCGCAATGCTGGCAACGAACACGCCGCTCAGGATTGCGACCGTCAGTGCGGGGCGTTTTACGGCGCGCCTCACCCAGACCTCATAGAAGTCGAGGACACGATTGAACATCCGATTGAATTTGGTGGTGAAGCGATCCCACCAGGAATGGTCCGCTGCCACAGTGGGCTCGATTTCATACTCGCCAGCTTGTCCGTGGCTCGCAGCGGCATGCGGGACGGCTTTCAGGAAACGCGAGCAGAACAGCGGTATCACCGTCATGGCCACGACGAACGATGCCAGCAGTGAGAGGCAGAAGGCCAGGGCTAGCGCGGAGAAGAGGAACTTGCTTACGCCGTACAGAAAAGTGACAGGGAAAAAATCAACTACGTCAACCAGGGTTGCGGCGAGAACCGCGAGATTGACTTCGGCTCCTCCAACTTCCGCCGCGGTCATCGGAGCAGCACCCATCTCCAGGTGACGATAGATGTTCTCCAGCGAGATTACGGAGTTGTCGATGACGCGCGAAAAGGCCAGCGCGAGTCCCGCAAGGATCATCGTATTGACCGTGCTGCCCCACATGTAGAGGACTACAAAGGTGGCGAGCGCGGAGAGAGGAATCGAAAGCAGCACGGCCGTTGTGGCGCGAACGCTTCCAAGAAAGATCAGGATCATCAGGCTGGTGAGGGCCAGTCCGATGACGCCTTCATGAAGAACGGTCTTGAGCGCTTCCTTGACGTAGACGGATTGGTCAAAAACCACCGTCGCCTTCATCTGCTTCGGGATGTCGTATAGATGCCCAACCAGTTTTCGAACGCCATTCACGACATCGATGGTGTTCGTGTCGCCGCCCTGCTTCATGATGGGGATGTAGCAGGAGCGCTGGCCGTCGACGCGAACGACGTTGTATTGGATCTGATTCGCGTCCTCAGCCTTGCCCAGATCGTCAACCGAAACCCATGAAGTTCCTTTCGTCTTCACGGGAACCTGGTTTAACTGGTTCATGTTGTCGACGAGACTGTTCGAGTAGACGTAGTAGTCGTTGGAGCCGATCTTGACGTCACCGGCGGGCAGGATCAGGTTCGAATTATTCACTGCGGTGACTACGTCCATGGGACTCAGTTGGCGAGACGCCAGCTTGTAGGGATCGACGTAGACCATGATCTGGCGGTACTTGCCGCCGAACGGCGGCGGAATCTCCGCGCCCTGCACGACCGCGATCTGGTTGCGAATCTGGAATTGCGCGTAATCGTGAAGCTGGGTCTCGTTCAGGCCTTCACCTTTGACCGTAACCAAAGCAACCGGCAGGCTCGAGGCATCGAACTTCAACACGACAGGTGGCAAGGTTCCGGGGGGAAGGCGTTTCAGGTCGGCCAGCGCAAGGTTGGATAGTTCCGTTACATCGGCATCAGGGTTGGTGCCCGGCTGGAAATACACCCGAATGATGCTGACGCCCAACAACGAGCGGGATTCCATGTGGTCGATCCCGCTGGCCAGCGTGAAGAAACGTTCCAGCGGGTCGGTAATATCGGTCTCGATGTCCTGGGGCGGCATTCCCGAATAGAAGGTCGCCACGACCACTTCCGGCAGGTTGATCGAAGGGAACAGATCCACCGGCATTCGGACGAGGCTCGTGACGCCGATGACCAGAAGCACCAGGCAGACCACAATGATGAAAAACGGATTGCGGATCGAAAATCCCGGCATTCAGCCCTCTGCGCCCCCGCGAATTCCTGGTGTAGTTTTCATGCCTGCTCCACCGGTTGCGGAGTGGTGGGCCGATTGCGATAAACCAGCAGGTACGCGGCCGGTACGATGAAGACTGTGAGCACCACCGATACGGTGAGTCCTCCGATGATGGCCCGTGCCAGCGGAGCGTATTGCTCGCTTCCGGTGCCCAATTTCAGAGCCATGGGGATCATTCCGATAATTGTCGCCAGCGAGGTCATCAGAATCGGACGCAGACGAACGCGGCACGAAGTGATTACGGCTTCTTCGATCGACTTGCCTTGCTCTTCAAGACGATGCGTGAACTCCACAATCAGAATGCTGTTCGAGGCCGAGATGCCCACCAACATCAGCACACCCATCAGCGACATCACGTTCAGAGTGGTTCCTGTGAGTGGCAGAATGATGAGCACTCCGATGAAGCCCATCGGGATGGCGAGCATGATCAGAAATGGATCTTTGAACGACTTGAATTGCGCCACGAGAATGAGATAGAGCAGGACGACGGAAAGCGAGAGTCCGATCGCGAAACTCTTGAAGGATGCGTTCATCCCCTGCACCATGCCACGCATGTTGATGCGAACGTTCTCCGGGACTTTCAGGCGAGGGATCAATCCCGCTACCTCGTCTGAAACTTTGCCCATGTCTTCTCCCGCGGGAGTCACATAGACATCAGTGACGCGCTGGATCTGGTAGTGATCCACTTCGGTAGGCGTCTCAACGTCGAGCAGCTTTACGACTGTATCGAGGGTGGTGGGCTGTCGAAGACTCGGCGCATGGATGGGGATGTTGATCAGATCCGTGAAGTTGTGGATCGCCGCTCGCCCCTTTTCGAAATACTGAACTGTGAGGTAGTAGTCATTGCCCGTCTTGTGATCGACCCAGTAATTGGGTGCGATCATCGAGTTCGAATTGAGGGCGGTAATGACGTTGTCGACGATGTCTTTTTGTGTGAGACCCAGTTCGCCGGCGTGGACGCGGTCGACATCGAGACGCAGCGCTGGATAATTCAGATCCTGCGGAATATAGACTTCGCCGACGCCCGAGATACTGCGGATCTGGCTAGCCAGATTTTGTGCGATCGTGTAATTCTGGGTCAGACTGGGGCTGCTTACCTGCACATCGATCGGAGCCGGCATGCCCATGTTGAGCACCGCGTCGACCATCGATCCGCTGGAGAAAAACGTGCGTATCTCGGGATATTGCTTTGCCATCTGTTCTTCCACGCGGCGCATGTACCAGAAACTGCTCTCACTGCGGTCGTCCTGGAGTGCAACCTGAATCGTGCCGGTGTAAGGGCCGGCATTGGTGGTGTAGAGAGAAGAGAAATCAGGAACAACTCCGAGGTTCGAAACGATCATCTTCAAATCTTTGGCTGCGACCTCGTGGTGGATAAGGTCCTCGACTTTGGCTACGTATTGCTCGGTCACTTCCAAACGGGTCCCCGTGGGCACTTTGAGATTGATCGTGAATTGGCCGGCATCGGTCCGGGGAAAGAACGCCAGACCGAGTAATGGATAAATCGCCAGGCTGACCAGAAAGGCGCCGCTAAGAACCGCCACAGTAAATGCCGGCCGCTGCACGGCCCGCCGAACCCAGACTTCGTAGAAATCGAGGATCCGGTTGAACATCCGGTTGAAGCCCGCATTGAAGCGGTCCCACCAGGACTCACCCGCTGCACTCGCTTCGGCCTCGGAATGTCCGTGTCCTGGCTCGTGTGGCACTGCCTTTAAGAAGCGCGAGCAGAACAGCGGAATTACGGTCATCGCGACCAGGTAGGAGGCGAAAAGAGAGATCACCACCGCGAGCGCGAGGGCCGTGAACAGGAATTTGCTCACTCCGTACAGGAACGTGACGGGGAAGAACACCACAACTGTAGTGAGAGTTGCGGCGAGCACCGCCAGACTGACTTCATTTCCGCCAATTTCTGCCGCTCTCATCGGTTCGGCGCCCATTTCCAGGTGCCGGTATATGTTTTCCAGCGATATCACGGAGTTGTCGATGATGCGCGAGAAGGCCAGCGCCAGGCCGCCCAGGATCATCGTGTTGACGGTGCTATCCATCATGTAAAGCACGACAAAGGTGGCGAGAGCAGAAAGGGGGATCGAGAGAAAGACAGCGGTAGTGGCCCGGAAGCTTCCCAGGAAGACCAGGATCATCAAGCTGGTCAAAATCAATCCGATCAAGCCTTCGTGCAGCAGAGTCTTGATCGCCTCTTTCACAAATGCCGACTGATCGAAGACGACGGTTGCTTTCAGTTGCTTGGGGATGTCGAACAGGTGTCCGATCATATCCCGGATGCCATTTACAACCTGGATGGTATTGGTATCGCCGCCTTGCTTCATGATCGGCAAGTACACGGATCTTTGTCCGTCGACGCGCACCAGGTTGTACTGGATCTGATTGGCGTCTTCGGCTTTGCCTAGATCGTCCACCGAAACCCAGGAAGATCCGACGGTTTTCACGGGGATTTTGCCGAGTTGATCCATGTTGTCAACCAGGCTGTTGGAATAGACGTAGTAATCGAAGGGACCCATCTTGACGTCGCCGGCCGGCAAGATCAGGTTTGAATCGTTTACTGCACTGACGACGTCCATCGGGCTCAGTTGGCGGGAAGCCAGCTTATACGGATCGACATAAACCATGATCTGGCGATATTTCCCGCCGAACGGTGGTGGGATTTCGGCGCCCTTCACGACTGCGATCTGGTTGCGAATGGTGAACTGCCCGATATCGTGGAGCTGGGTCTCGTTCAAACCCTCGCCTTTCAAAGTCACCAGGCAGACCGGAAGACTGGAGGCGTCGAATTTCAAAACGACCGGTGGCAGCGTGCCAGGGGGCAAGCGCTTCAGGTCGGCCAAGGCGAGATTCGAGAGCTGCGTGACATCGGCATCGGCATTCGTGCCGGGCTGAAAATATACCTTGATGATGCTCACGCCCAACAGGGAGCGCGATTCCATATGATCGATCCCGCTGGCGAGAGTGAAGAAGCGCTCCAACGGATCGGTGATGTCAGTTTCAATATCCTGGGGAGGCATGCCCGAATAGAACGTGGCAACCACCACCTCCGGAAGATTGATCGTCGGGAATAGATCGATTGGCATGCGAAGAAGGCTGGTCACACCAATGACCATCAGCGCCAGACAAATGACGACGATGAAGTACGGATTACGAATTGAAAAGCCTGACATTTATTCAGCCATCCGATCGCTATGAATTCCTGGCCTATTCCTGATTGCCCTCGTGGTACTGCATGACTTGCACAATCTGGGGTGAGACGCTTTCGCCGGGCTTCAAACCTGCGCGATCGCTCACCACGACCATCTCCCCTTCGCGCAGGCCGGTAACGATTTCGGCATCGTTCGCCGTCTGAATGCCCAATCGCACCGGACGATCCTCCAACTGATTGGCAGCTGTCACCACCAAGACCGTGGTCTTGTCCCCCGCATGGTTCACGGCCTGAAGAGGAATCGTTGGAATGTCTTCCTTGTGCTCGAGGACCAGATCGGCCTCTGCGTACAGGCCCGGTACAAGCAGGTGATCAGGATTGCGAACGTCCACTTCCGTGTGCATGGTTCGGGTGTCTTCTCGAACGTCTACCGAGAAACGCGCCACTTTGCCGGGGAATGTGCGATTCAGTGATGGCACGCGAACGTCGACGTGATCGCCCACCCGAATGTAGGGAACGTAAGACTCCGGTACCGGGATCACCAGCCGAAACAGATCGTCTTGAGACAACCTGACGATAGGGATTGCCTGCGTGCTGGAATTCGTACCTGCTTGCACGAGAGTCCCAAGATTGGCGTAGCGTTGTGTGACAATGCCGGAAAACGGCGCTGTTATCCTCGAGTAGTCGTACAGCGTCTGATCGTGAGTCAGTTTCGCCTTGGCGACTGCGAGCTGACTCTGAGCTGCTTCCAGCGCGGCTTGTCCGGCGTCAACCTGAGACGACGCTGCCAGATCTTTTCCTTGGGCATCATCAACTTCTTGCTGGGCCACAATGCCCGGCTGACTTTGGAATACGCCATTCAGCCGCGTGTACTGCAGATGCAGGGCTTTGTACTGTGCCTGATACCGCGCGAGTTCGTGCTGCGCCCGCGTAACCTGATTGCTTGCATTCTTGATCTCTGCCTGATCCTGCTCTAGCTGATCCTGCAATTCTGGAATTTCCAAAACCGCCATGACCTGTCCCGCTTTTACATGCGTTCCATAGTCGACGAGCAGGTTCTTTACGTAGCCGGATTCCTTGGCGTAGACATCAATCTCCTGAAACGGAACCAGTTCCGACGAAAGCGTGATGTCACGGCCGAGCGACTTCTTGATCACCTTCGTGACGCCGACCGTGACTCCGGGTCCGCTCGCCTGCACACTCTTCTCGGCGCTGTTGGAGCACGACGATGACAAACTAAGCAGCGCTAAGCCAGCAATCGAAAGAGCTGCGGCGGCAAACCGACTCCATCGTTTTGCTTGGCTGATATTGGATCTACTCGGGATTTGCGTCATCGCTTCTATTCACCAGTCTCTCTGCAACAGAGGATTTCGAACTCAAGCACTTCCGGCCTTTATCTACTACGTTCTTTTCATCACAGCGTTCAGCTTCTCGACGGAAAAATCCTTGGATTGGCAAAACTCGATCACATCCTGTTCGGACCGCTTTAACTTCGCCGCAACATTCGGAACTTCAGCGGCAATCTCCGCGGGAATGGTGACAATTCCATGCTGATCCCCATGCAGCAATGTGCCGGTATGCACTTCCATTCCGTCGACAGTCACCGGAATCCCGATGTCAAAGATGTGAGCGTATGCGTGCGATACTGCAACGCTTCCCGCGAACAATTGCAAGCCAATTCTGCGAACCCCCGGCAACTCCCGGACGGCCCCATTTGTGACGTAACCCACGCAACCCAACGCTCTCAGAATCGCGGCATGCATATCTCCCACGAATGCTCCGCGCCCGGGCTTGTCGTCGACATCTTGGAGGACCAGGATTCGCGGCGCCCGGGTTGCGAGAATTCGGGTCCAGAGGTCTCCGCGATCACGAAAGACTCCGGCAATCGGAGGGTCACCACTGCGCAGGCGACCGGTCAGCGCATACCCGACCATGGGAGGAGCGTCAGGAAACATGCATCGAATCTTGCCGTCAGTAAAACCCGTATTGCGCAATCTGACGTTGAATCTCTCGATCGCGTTTGCGATCATGCAGGTATCGAACTGGCGAAGAGCACTGAGCTCCTCTTCAGTCAGCAGCTGTGTACTTGCCATCCGGCTTCCTCTCGGGCGAGTTGTTTCACTGAACTGCGCCTTTCACCGAACTACACGCGATCCTGAAACGGCATGTGTTACTTGGGGTGGTGGCAATCGTGCCTGGGACCAAGAGGTCCACGACTCACAAATTGCCAGCCGCTTAGATGCCGAAAGCACCCCGACACGCGACAGATTCGAATCAGCAAAAACTCAAGATTGCAAATGGGTGAACTTAGAGCGCCAAAGAAGGAGGAGTGGGAGGAGGGCGGTTATAGAGGTTCTTTTCGAGCAAAACACTCGAAACTGTGGGCCCGGACTGTACAACATGCGGATAGGTGCCTGGATCATGGAATATCGCCGAATCCACAACTGGGGGCATCCATGTCGCAGCATTATTGAGGAGCCGTTGAAGACCCGGAGTCCACGATTGACACCTCTGTACGGTCGTAACCGACGCACTGGCATCGGGTCCGCAAAAACTATAGCGCGTTGCGACGCTAAGGGTTAGAGCGCACACTGCGACCAAGACGACCGCAGTACACCAGCGTCTGCGATCAGCGTGTCGCAAGTATGTGAACCGTAACATCGCCACTGAAGCAATTCTTAGCACAGGAATGCAATACCGCGCAACAAGATGGAGCAATGGATGGTAACAAAAGTTTGGATACCCTAATTCCTGTTCGGGTTGTATTTCCGCCAGAGTATCCTCCTGCTGATTCGTCCTTGCTGCTCAGCGGCTTAGAGCGGCGGCCCACGTCACGAGCTGATTGAGTGCCCGCGAACCATACTCGTGATGTCGTCGATCTTCTCATCGAGCAAATTCAGCTTCCGGGCCAAACCCTGAATTTCAGACTCCGCGCGGCGATTCACGTCATAGTCAAGTTCACCGCGCAGCCGGTCCTTCGTGTCCTGACGATTCTGGCTCATCATGATTACCGGCGCCTGAATGGCGGCAAGCATCGACAGAAACAGATTCAGCAGAATGAAAGGATAAGGATCCCACGCGCGCTCACGCAAAATTATATTGATGGCCGAATAGATCACCATCCAGACAAGGAAGATGATGATAAACGTCCACGAGCCGCCGAAGCGAGCTACGGAATCCGCGATTCTTTCGCTCCAGCTGGCTTCCTGCTCGATGATTTCGTTTGGATTGCGCATCGCGCGAACTCGCACAAGCTGCTGCGAGGCATGAAATTGCCGCCCCAAAGTGGCGAGCAGGTCCATGCCTGCATGCGGCTTTCGTTGCAACAGGACAGCAATGTCGTCGCGCGATACTTCCAGGCAAACTGAATCCTGTAAGGCAACGGCGGTGGTCTGGTGCGGGGTCTGCTCCAGCATGGAGGCAAAGCCAAAAAATTCGCCCTTCGAGGGCTCGTCGACCACCACCTCTTGTTGATCCTCGTCCACGGTGGAGACACGCGCCTGGCCCGAGATCATCACGTAGGCGTGCTGGCTTGGTTCCCCCGCTTTGTAGATCCGTTCTCGCGCCGCAAAGTTCCGGACCTCGACTTGGCCGGCGAGCACTGCAGTTTCGTCATTGTCTAGCAAAGAAAACAGCGGCACGCTGCGGAGAAGTTCGGGCTTGCAGGTCATGGAAAGCTCCTTTTCAGGGAGGTTGATTCTAAGATATTTTTCCTGGAAGTTGCGATAGCCCCTTCCTTCGAGTCCGAATGGCGAAAGATCGCCGGAAAGTCTATGGCAAACCCGAACTGACCGCCGATTCTGGGACTCGCCTCGTATTTTCCGCCGAGCAGCCCGAAGGTGAAGCTGAAGCCATTGCGAATCTCGTAGTCGCCACCGATCAATCCCTGAAGCTGTGTCCTTCCCAGGCCGGAAGTATCAGCGACTCCACCATAGCCTTCGATCCCGAGCGTCAGCCGCGGATTGAAATCATGCAACAGCGACAGGCCACCCGTGTACACATGGCCGCGCCGGGTCTGAATTCCGATCGCCCCGGTGCTGGTGTTACCCGCAAACAGGAAACCGAAGTTCGCGTTCATACGCGTTTTTTCGGTGAATGGCTTTTGCGCAATAGTGTTCAACCAGTAGTCGGTCAGCCCGGAACCCAGCCCATTTTGTTCGTCACCAGTCGGAAACTCGATATACAAACTCGCGCCTAATGCTGGAACCCACGATCCTGGGGATGCCTTGTGAAAGTGCCACTTGATCCCCATATCGGTGTCTCCAAAACCGGTCGACGAAGTGGTTCCGGAGGCGCGATAGATGCCCAGATACGGAAAGTCCAGATCGAGTTCGAGGCCATGCTTCAGCCCGTAGTTGATCTTGAAATTGGCCGTGTTCTGGCGCAGGTCTGGAAACTGCGAAGATTGCAGGCCATCGAATTCATTGAAGAATTCGAAGTGTAAAACTCCTGGGTCAGTCACAGCCGGGTCGTCGGTGTAGAAGGGAAGTTGTGCGGTAACAGGTCTTGCCATGAACAGCACGGCAAATCCAGTCAGCCCACACTGTACGAGCGTCTTAGCTAAAACTGATTTTCTTATCACCGCACCCCGGAGATCACAGAGGACTGGCCAGGTCAACAACGTCCCTACGGAACCTTCAACATCTTCAACCTCGCATGTTACGGGGATGTTAGAAACGGATCGCGAAAACGAAGTAAATGCTAATTCAGTCGGCAGAGTCAAATGCGAGTTAACAACCCGCAACGGCTAGTGGCGACCACCACAACTTCAGCTTTAAGCGATCCTCGGCCTCAGTTTGGAGTCGGGCGACTCCAGGGCTTCGTTACACAAGCTTCCAATCGATCGATTTGGAACAGAGCCAGTTCAAGGCTTGGCGGCACCTGTGCTCGATTTCTTGCCGGACAGGCCATTGGTCACGAGCGACTGAACGTTCGGATCGACCCCATTTTCATAGAGGATTCTCAGCACCGCCTCGCCAAGACCATCGAAGGCAGGTAACTTACTCAGTGCGAGGCAGTCTTTTCGCAGCAGGCTCTTCCAAGCTTCAAAAGTTATCGGGCGGCCCATGAGTTAGGCAACCCTACGCTGCGGTGGCATGGCGGACCAAGCGCCAAAGTGCGCCGCTTGCGAAGTCGGCTGCTTTCATTGAGGCCGGAATGTTTCTAGTTACCGATCCGCTTTCAACCTACACCAAACGTTGGCAAAACGTATCGCAAACGTTGCCAGGGCGTATCGGACAGTTTCCTTCCGCCGACACAACTTGCCTGCGCTAAAATGTTGCGTTTTCAGAAATCATAAAAACCCTGGAGTGCTGCGATGCCTAAGGCCCCAAAGAGAAAAGGGCGCAGCCAGAAAGCAAAAGTTGAAGTGTCGGCGCACGTCAAAAATGCGGGCGCCACTTTTCCGATCGTTGCCATTGGTGCTTCTGCCGGAGGTCTTGAAGCCTTCAGTAACCTTCTTCGCGCCCTTCCCGCTGAGCCGGGAATTGCGCTGGTCTTCATTCCTCATCTCGATCCGACGCACGAGAGTGCGATGGTCGAGTTACTGGCGCGCACCACGCGCATGCCCGTGCTCCAAGCCGCGGAAGGGATGCGCGTCGCAGTGAATAGCGTTTATGTGCTTCCTCCGAATTCCGATATGACCATCGATGGGGGAGTCTTGCGCCTGGTGCGCCGCGGAGCCGAGCGCGGCCATCACATGCCGATCGACACGTTTTTACGATCTCTTGCCGAAGATCAATCTGCGAACGCGGTTGGAGTGATTCTCTCCGGCACCGCCAATGACGGCACCCTGGGACTCGCTGCCATTAAAGACCATGCCGGCATCACCTTGGCCCAGGATGCCATCTCAGCAAAATACGATGGCATGCCGAACAGCGCCATCGCCTCCGGTGTGGTGGACTACGTTTTGCCGCCCGACCGCATTGCGGAAGAACTCATTCGCATCCAAAAGCGGCCTGCGGAGCGGGAAATCACCTCGGATGCCTTCGATGGAAAAGACCGCCTCATGAAGGACATCTTCCGGCTGCTCAAGAGCTACAGCAAGGTTGATTTTGTCGACTACAAGGCGGCGACCATCCGCCGGCGCATCCTGCGCCGCATGAATATCAATCACATCGATGAGTTGCGCGAATACGTCAAGCTGCTGCAGCGCAATACGCAGGAGATCGAGGGACTGTATCGCGATGTCCTGATCAACGTCACCAGCTTCTTCCGCAATCCGGAGGTTTTCGAGAGCCTGCGCGAGGTTGTCTACCCGAAGGTTCTTCGTGATCGCTCGTCTTCCGAACCGGTTCGCGTCTGGGTGCCCGGTTGCTCCACTGGCGAGGAGACGTATTCCCACGCCATCTCGCTGGTGGAAACACTCTCCGACCTGCGGCTTGAAGTCCCAATTCAGATTTTTGGCACCGATTTGAGTGAGAACGCGATCCAGAAGGCGCGCACCGGAATTTACAAAGAGGCCATTGCCCATGAGGTCTCGGAAGTGCGCCTGCGCCGTTTCTTCCACAAAGTTCCCGCGGGATATCAGATTTCGAAGTCGATCCGCGATATGTGTGTCTTCGCGCGGCAGAACGTCTTCAGCGATCCGCCATTTTCGCGCATGGATCTGATCAGCTGCCGCAACGTGCTGATCTACCTCAGTCCGGTTCTGCAGAAGAAAGTAATCCCAATCTTTCACTACGCTTTGAAGCCGAGCGCCTTTCTGCTGGTCGGCAACACCGAAGGTTTGCTGGGATCGGGCGCGGAGATATTTGATCTCGTGGATCGCAAAAGCAAAATCTATCAGAAGAAGGCGGTGCCTTCTCCAGTCACGTTCGGACTGAGTATCGCTGGACATGAAACCGCAGATGGCGGACGTCCGGAAAACCCACATACGGCTGCCAAAGAGGATGAACTCGCCAAGCCTCCCGCCGACGTGCAGCGTGAAGCTGACCGCCTGCTGTTGAGCAAGTACGTTCCTTCCGCGGTGGTGGTGAATGACGATCTAGAGATTCTGCAGAGTCGAGGCAGAACCAACCGTTTTCTCGAACTCCCAACCGGCCGGGCCAGTCTCAACCTCCTCAAAATGGCGCGCGCGGGTATGTTGTATGAACTGCGTGGGCTGATCGAGCAGGCCCGCAAGAACGCCATTCCGGTGTCCAAGGAGGGCATCTCTCTCGAAGACGGCGATGAGACCGTCACCGTCAAGGTGGAGATCATCCCTTTCCGGACCCCAGCTCGGGACCGGCGGCACTTCCTGGTACTCTTCGAGGAGAAGGAGGGTCCCAAACCCGAGCCCAAAGCAGTGACCCAGCAGTCCGCGAAGGAAATCGCGGATGCGAAAGATGTGCAGATCGCGCAACTGAAGCAGGAACTCGCCAGCACCAAAGAATATCTGCAGTCGATCATTGAGGCTCAGGAAGCTACCAACGAGGAATTGCAATCCGCCAATGAAGAGATTCAGTCGGGTAATGAGGAATTGCAGAGTACGAATGAAGAACTGCAGACTTCCAAGGAAGAACTCGAGTCGGCCAACGAGGAACTGAACACGGTCAACGAAGAGATCCAGCATCGCAACCAACAACTGGCGCAGCTCAGCAACGACCTGATCAACATTCTCAACAGCGCCACGATTCCGATTGTGATGCTCGGCGAGGATCTTCATATCCGCCGATTTACTCCCGAGGCTGAGCGAGTCCTCGGCTTCGGCAGCCACGACATGGGCAAGGCGCTCACCCATCTGACTCTGAATTTCGAGCTGCCTCAACTGGAGCGTTGGATGCTCGACGTGATGCGCGACGTCACCATGAAAACCGAGAATGTTCGTGCGCGCGATGGCAAGTCCTACAAACTTCGCATCACGCCTTACCGCACTCTGGAGAACAAGATCGATGGAGTCGTGATTACGCTCCTGGATATCAGCGACCTGATAGCTCCCGCGAAGACAGACGGCCGCTGACCGAACCTGCTGATCGAGGGGAAAAAAGCGGAAGAAGGAAAAAAGACTACCTAAAGCGTTTCTCCCAGTCCCCGCAGCTGGGATCGCAGTTTCGTCAGAGATTTCGTGATCTCGCCGGCGTCCACATCATTTAAATCGATCCTGCTGGCAAGTTTGACGACCGTGTCATAGGCACGGCGCGCGGCTTTGCAATTGTGCCTTCTATGCACGTCATTGGACGTTTGCCGCGCGATCTGCACAAAGATGTTTGCGGTCTGCAGATCCAGCTTCAGGAATTGAGCGCCGGCTCGGTTCGTCTGTTCGATGGCATGCAAAAATTCATCGACGGTAGGCTTCACCGCGGCATATCCTGCCGGACGCTGCATCCTCGCGACCATGACTCTGAGATGTGACCGTCGGGGCGAAGGGTTTACGTCTATCCGACTATGAGAATACACAGCGCACCTGCCGCAGTATTAGCTGGCCTTCGGATACCGGGTCGGGGCAGAGACAACATCCATCTGGCTTCGTTCCAGCGAGGCGAGTTCTTCTTCCTCTGCAAACAGCGGAGCCGAACGCCGCAGCGCAAGGTGGTTCTCCCACAAGCGCTCGCTGACTTGTTCCTGCAAGCTCCTGACGCTCTGCCGCAGCAATTCCAGCGATCTCTTCATTTCCGCGCCCAGCAAGAACATCTGATCGCGCAGGCGATTCATCTCCGACAGACCGTTCTTGATCGCCCGAGTCGAATGCTCGTATTCAGGGAGGGGATTGGTCAGGCAATACACTTCACGAATCGGGCTTGCCTTGACCCACGCATCGAGTTCCGCTCGCGTAGCGACTACCGAACCGGAGGACCTTCCTGCGGGACGACGGACCGGCAGCCCCATGTGCCGCTCATAGCGCTGCACTGTGCGGACACCTTTCCCAAGATAATTTGCGATTTCTTTCCAGCCGCTCAGGAATTGCGACGGCTCCTGGATCAGAGATTGTTTTGTCGGGCGGTCTCTCACGACAAGATTCTCTTGGACGAAGTTAACTTGCCCGAATCGCCCTAATTGCTGGAATTTTACCATGATAACTTGAGACGGCTATACAGAATTCACCTTAAAAGGCCTCTGAGGTGGTCAAAGCACTCGAACGATATACCGGCAGTTGGCGCACCTTGGCGTGTCTTCTGGCAGCCGGTTTCTGCTAGGTTTTGAACAGCAGTTACTCCCCCCTGAAAACCCCTAGTACCCCCAATCAGGTAGCGCCCTCTGTGTCTTCGGACTGCACTCGCAACGACCAGGGTCAGCTCAAGCAGGCCATCAAGAACTTTCTCTCAGCAGCCGCGGCTGCTCCACCAGCCGGTCTCAGCTGCCCGCGATGCGGACAGCCGATGCAGTTCGTCGATACAATCTTCTGGCTCTATGGTGAAGAGCGTAGATTTCCAATTCGCCTGCAAAGGTGTTCCTGCACGGCGGAGATCTCCGGACAACTGCGCCAGTTGTCTGACCCCGCCCGCAAGATGGACTAGCGTCCGCCTGACGGCGATTTAGCCAGCAGCGCGACAACACTGGTTCGCTTCTAAGCAGTGTGAAGCGGGCGGAAGCTGCATTCGCGCTGATTCTTCACCGGAGCAGATGGTGGAGTTGGGTCCTGCATCTCGGCGGCCCCGGCCTGATCGTTGTCGGCCTTATTGACAATTCAGTCATTCCCATTCCCGGCAGCATGGATGTTTTTGTCATTTTGCTGAGCGCCCATCACCGCGAAGGTTGGATTTACTACGCCCTGATGGCGACGGCCGGTGCGGTGCTAGGCGGCTTTGCCACGTACGGGCTGGCCAAAGAAGGCGGCAAGGAAGGTCTGGAAAGAAGGGTTGGGAAACAAAGAGCCGAGAAGGTGTACAACAAATTCGAAAAGGAGGGTTTTTCGACCGTTCTTGTCAGCTCGATACTTCCTCCGCCGTTTCCGATGGTGTCGGTACTGATGGCGGCAGGTATCCTGCAGTATTCGCGCAAGAAATTCCTTTCTGCGTTAGCAATCGGAAGAGCGACTCGGTTCTTCGCACTGGCGTTTCTCGGCCATGTCTACGGAACCGTCATCATCGGCTGGCTCACGCGGTATTCCAAGCCATCCCTGTACGTCCTGATCGCCCTGGCTGTTCTGGGAACGCTTGGCGCCGTTCTTTATTTCAAGTGGCACAAGCCCAAACACCAGGCGGCGAGTCAAGACACGCCCAAACGGCGAAAGGCGGCCTGATCCTAAGCTCAGCTCACTTTGGTAATTTGAGCCTGACAGTTCGTCCGGAGGATCATAGATCCATGCCGAACGAGCGCAAGCGCCGCTGGGACCGCGTGCCTGTCGATATGCCTGTGCGCGTGGTCACGTCCAAAGGCTTTTCGACCACGGTGGTCGAAGGTCGTGGCACCGAACTCAGCGAAGGTGGCATGGTTCTGTATGCGGGGATCCTGCTCAACCCGGGCGATCTGCTCGAGGTTGAGTTCGATACGCCCACGCCCTCGCGCCTGCCCGCGATCGTCCGTTCGCGCAATGGATTCTGCTTCGGCCTCGAATTCATCACCCCGCTGCCCGCCAACTAGTTCCACCCGCCTTGTTTCCGCGCTTTGATCGGGCCGAGGATTTATCCCGATAGCGTCCGCTTGCTCCCGAGGCAGAAACACAATTGAGGCGTGTCAGCCTGAACCCGGCGAAGCCGGGTGAAGGACCTTACGACCGTCGCTCGCGTACCTGCTGTTGGCAAGCCTCCAATATGCAGGCTTGCTCTTGCAAATCCATTCAGCACCAGTGACATTCCACATCGACGTACGATCCCTCGCACCGGCTGCGCCGCTGCTCAGGATGACATCTTTTTCCTGATAGCCCAATCCGCCAGATTTCGACTAACATCTCCGTCCATGTATTTTGAACAGTTCTATCTGGGCTGTCTCGCGCATGCGTCCTATTTGCTGGCTTCGGAAGGCGACGCCGTGGTCGTTGATCCGCAGCGCGACGTGGAGCTGTATTTGAAAGCGGCTGCTGACCACGGCCTTACGATCCGCCATGTTTTTGAAACCCATCTGCATGCCGACTTCGTTTCGGGGCATCGCGAACTTGCCGCCCGAACCGGTGCGAAGATCTACATGGGAGCGCAGGCGGGGGCTACATTTGAGCACGTGCCCGTGAGCGACGGTTTTCAGTTGAAATTCGGCCGCGCTTCGATTCGCGTACTCGAGACGCCCGGTCATACTCCGGAGAGCATTTGCGTGGTCGTGACCGATAAAGAAAAATCCTCGCAGCCCTGGGCGGTGCTGACTGGCGATACGCTTTTCATTGGAGACGTTGGACGCCCCGACCTCTCGCCGCGCCACACTCCGACGCAACTGGCCGGATTACTCTATGACAGCCTTCATGAGAAGCTTCTAACACTTCCCGACAGTGTGCTAGTGTATCCCGCGCACGGTGCGGGTTCGCTCTGTGGCAAGAACATGCGTGCAGAGCGCTGTTCGACCATCGGCACCGAGCGTCTCACCAACTACGCGTTGCAGATCAAGAGCAGGGAAGAGTTCATCGCGCAGTTGACCAGCCATCTGCCGGCGCGTCCGGAATATTTCGCCAAAGACGCGGAGATCAACCGCACTGGCGCAGCCGCGCTCTCTGAGTTGCCGCCGCTGCGCGCGATTGCGCCAGCTGAACTGGAAGAAATGCTCCAGCAAGGCGAGATCGCGTTGGATGTGCGTTCCGGCGATGATTTTGCTGCAGGGCATGTGCCCGGTTCGGTGAACATCGCGCTCTCCGGCCAGTTTGCCTCGTGGGCTGGGACGGTGCTTGGTCTGGCATCACATCTGGTGCTGATTGCAGAGACAGGTCAGCAGGTGGAGGAAGCTCGTCTGAGGCTGGCCCGCGTCGGGATTGAAGCGCTGGATGGCTATCTCGCCGGTGGTGTCGCGGGATGGAAGCAGGCCGACTTGGCAGTCGCGACGGTTGAGCAAATCGATGTGAATTCTATGAGTAAAGGACTGCGCTCGGGAAAGCTGCAGGTGCTCGATGTGCGCCGCGAGCCGGAGTGGGACGCCGGACACATCGAGAATGCGATCTGGTGGCCGCTGGACAACTTCAAAGTCTCTCCGCCGGAGATCGATCACGATGTGCCGCTGGCCGTTCACTGCAAAAGCGGATACCGCAGCATGATTGCCAGCAGTCTTCTGCAACGCGCGGGCTTCCGGCACGTGATCAACGTCCAGGGCGGTTTCGACGCGTGGCAACAGGCGCAATTGCCGATGGTCGGCGGAAAGCCCGTGGGAGTGGCGTAATCCGTCGCTCGGAGATTTGAAAGGGCGCCGCTTCAGCGGTGCCGCTGGGTTGCCTGGATTTTGGGCAACACATCGCAATTCCGCACTCCAACCTCTCGTCACCGCCATGCATCCCGAAATACGCCCTTGTACCGATCTGGCGTTACTGACTCTTGCAGGACATGTTCCTGGAATCGTTGTTATCGTTAGAGCAGGAGAAATTCGAATGAAGACCGGCAAGCTGGCTGAGGCGTTTCGTGTCGACAGCGGGAAACATTTTAAGCTCAAGGATTTCGATTCAGCTGATACAGGGCACTGGCACTCGAGAGAGCACGCGGATGAAGCCCTGCAGGAAGGCATTGCCCGCACCGCTGAACTGCAGGACAAGCTCTATGCCCAGGATCGCTGGGCGCTGCTGCTGATCTTTCAAGCGATGGATGCCGCGGGAAAGGACAGCGCGATCAAACACGTGATGTCGGGCGTAAATCCGCAGGGCTGTCAGGTGCATTCGTTCAAGCAACCTTCCGAGCAGGAACTGCAGCACGATTTTCTCTGGCGCACGACGCGCGATCTGCCCGAACGCGGCCATATTGGTATCTTCAACCGGTCATATTATGAAGAGGTGCTGGTGGTACGCGTGCATCCGGAAGCGCTTGAGAATGAGAAGTTGCCAGAGCGTCTGGTCGACAAGAGAATCTGGGAGCAGCGGCTGGAAGACATCGCCTGCTTTGAGCACCACATGTGGCGCGGCGGGACGGTGATCCGCAAGTTCTTTCTGCACCTGTCCAAGAAAGAACAGAAGAAGCGTTTTCTCAAGCGGCTCGAGGAACCGGGGAAGAATTGGAAGTTTTCTGCCAGCGACATTCACGAGCGCAAGTATTGGGACGATTACCAGGATGCGTACGAGGATGCCATCCGCAGCACGGCAACCAAGCATGCGCCCTGGTATGTCGTGCCCGCCGACAACAAGTGGTTCTCGCACCTGGTCATCTCGAGCGTGATCGTGGAGGCTCTGGAATCGCTGAATCTGTCGTACCCCAAAGTGGATCCGAAACAGAGAAAAGAACTCGAGGCCGCGAAGAGAATACTAGTGGCAAAGAGCTGATGACCTAACATCAAGTTGGTCTGCGTCATTCTGAGCGGAGCGGTCGTTCAGGCGGAGCGAAGAATCTCGCGTGGATCGGATTCCGCTTCGCGCGAGATTCCTTGCCCCGCTGGTAAAAGCGCGGGGCTTCGGAATGACGCCTTGATACGTGAGATTTCAAACTGAGCCACTACTGAGCGCCACAAGCCCTTTCCAGCAGGCCTTTCCAGTATTAGTATTAGTCCACTGTCCACATCATCTTCCGGGAGCTCATCCGAACATGCCATCGAAAGCCGCCTTGTGCCTACGCCTGACGATTTCCGTCGCGGTCCTGACTTTTTTCTTCTCGCTTTCTGCGCAAACCAAGCCGGAGCGTCAGTCTAAAGCCTCCAAGGCAACGCAGCCAGCGCAAGCATCGCAGCCCGCATCGTCGCCTTCCGATCAAGCCGAAAATGAGAAGTCCGAGGCGACCAAGCCGGAGGAAAAAGCATTCAAAGGTATGAAGTACCGATTGATCGGCCCATTTCGCGGCGGCCGATCGCTGACGGCGGCCGGCATTCCCGGCGATCCCACGACTTACTATTTCGGCGCGACGGGCGGTGGTGTTTGGAAGTCCACCGACGCGGCGATGACGTGGACGTCGGTTTTCGATAAAGAGGGCACGTCGGCCATCGGCAGCATCGCAGTCGCCAATTCGAATCACAACGTGGTTTTTGTTGGGACGGGCGAAGCCTGCATCCGGGGGAATATTTCACACGGCGACGGCGTCTATAAAACGCTCGATGGCGGCAAGACGTGGAAGGATGTCGGCCTGAAGGACTCACGGGCGATTGGCAAAGTCATCATTAATCCCACCAATCCCGATATCGTTTTTGTCGCCGCGCTCGGTCATCCTTATGGCCCGAACGCAGAGCGCGGAATCTTCCGCACAACCGACGGCGGTAAGACGTGGGACAAAGTTCTCTATAAAGATGAGAACACAGGCGGCATCGACGTCGCTTTCGATCCCCACAATCCGAACATTTTATTTGCGGCGTTATGGCAGGCGCGGCGCACCTCGTGGAGCATGTCCAGCGGCGGCCCGGGGAGCGGGCTCTATCGTTCGAACGACGGCGGCACAACATGGAAGCATCTCGAAGAACACGGCCTGCCAAAAGGTCCATACGGAAAGATCGGCGTTGCCGTCGCGGCTAACTCCGATCGTGTCTACGCGCTAATCGAAGCGCACAATCCCGATGGCGGCCTCTACCGTTCCGACGATGGCGGCGAGAACTGGCAACTGGTGAACGCCAGTCACAGTCTGTGGCAGCGGCCCTGGTACTACATGCACGTGATCGCCGATCCGCGCGACGAGAACACGCTCTACATCATGGACGTCGACGCGTATAAGTCGACCGATGGCGGACATCTGTTCAACAAGGTTCGTGTTCCGCACGGCGACAATCACGGATTGTGGATTGATCCCCAGAATACCAAGCGGATGATCGCCTCGAATGATGGCGGCGTGACGGTCACGCTCGACGGTGGCAAGAACTGGACGCCCGAGGACAACCAGCCGACGGCGCAGTTCTATCACGTGACCACCGATACGGGGTCGCCATACCGTGTCTATGGGGCGCAGCAGGATAGTGGAACGGTCGCAATTGTCAGCCGCAGTGATGACGGATCCATCAGTCATAGCGACTGGTATGACGTGGGCGGTGGCGAGGCCGGCTACATAGCGCCGGATCCGAGGGATCCGAACATCGTTTACGCCGCCGATTACCAGGGAAACATCACGCGCTACGACCGGCACATTGGACAGGTGAAAGCGATTACGGAACAGCCGGAACTTTCCGACGCCCACGGCGCGGCTAACCTGGAGCATCGTTTCCAGTGGACCGCGCCGGTGCTGATTTCCCCGCACGATCCCAACACGCTATATCACGGCGGTGAGATGCTGTTTAAGACGACCGACGGCGGAGTGCACTGGCAGGCCATCAGTCCTGATTTGACGCGCAACGACAAGAGCAAGCAGAAAGTTTCAGGCGGCGATATCACGCTCGACGATTCCGGCACCGAATACTACGACACGATTTTTGCGCTGGCCGAATCGCCCATCACCAAGGGATTGCTATGGGTTGGAACCGACGATGGCCTGATTCAGTTCACGAAAGATGAAGGCAAGGAGTGGACGAACGTCACGCCAAAAGATATGCCGGAGTGGAGCCGCATCAGCCAGATCGATCCCTCACCGTTCGATGCGGGTACGGCCTACGTCGCGGTGGATCGCCATCAGTTCGATGATCTCCATCCTTACATCTACAAGACGAGCGATTACGGCAAGACCTGGACCAAGCTGGGGCAGGGAATTCCCGACAATGCGTTCGTGCGGGTGGTTCGCGAAGATCCCAAGCGGAAGGGATTGCTGTACGCGGGAACGGAAACGGGAATGTACGTTTCGTTCGACGATGGCGCGCACTTCCGTTCGCTGCAGCTGAATCTTCCGACTACGCCCATTCACGACCTGGCGGTCAAGAATGACGATCTCGTCGTCGCCACGCACGGTCGTGCGTTCTGGATTCTGGATGACCTCTCGCCGCTCCGTCAGTACAAAGATGAAATCGCGCAGAAAGACGCGTTCCTATATACGCCGGCGACGGCTTATCGCATTCAGGCGGGAGAGAGCGGGCCTCGGCATCCTCCGAAGCGTAACGGACAGAATCCCCCCGTCGGTGCCGTGATCTACTATTACCTGAAAGACGCGCCGAAAGCGGAATCTGAGACGACGATCGAGATTCTGGATGCGTCGGGCAAAGTAGTCCGTAAGTACTCGAGCTCGGAGTACAACTCGCTGGAAGAGCCTCCCGATCCAGACGACAAAAAGCCGGAAAAGCAGATTAAGTCGGAGGCAGGCCTGAACCGCTTTGTCTGGGATCTGCGCTATGAAGAGGCGCGGCACGTTCCCGGCTATTACCTGTACGAGTACAACAGCGGAGCTCGTGGGCCGGTCGCGGTTCCGGGCCATTATCAAGTGCGGCTGACGGTGGGCGGACAGAGTCAGACCGCCGGTTTCGACCTGAAACTTGATCCGCGGGTGAAGGTGAGCCAGGAGGATCTCGAGGCGCAATTGAAGCTGCTGCTCGAGACCCGCGACGAACTGAGCCGCGTCTACGACACGGTGAACCAGATCCAGGATGTGCGGGCTCAGTTAACCGGGCTGAAGCGGCGGCTGCCGGAAAGTGCGAGCTTCAAAACCATCCTCACGGCTGCAGACGATCTGGATAAGAAGCTGGTCGCCATCCGGGAGGACTTGGTCAATCTCGATATCACGGCGAATGAAGATTCGCTGGCTTATCCTCCTCAACTCGACGCCAAGCTGGCGTATCTGGCTATGGATGCGGGCGGCGCTGACTCCGCGCCGACTGAATCCGAATATCGCCAACTGGAGAAGCTGAAGCGGCAGACGGGCGAGTTCATCGCGCGCTGGGAAGACGTGCAGCATCGTGATCTGGCGGCGTTCCAGAAGATGACGGCCGAAGGGAGCCTTTCGACGGTGCTCGTTCCGCCAGCGGAACGCGCCACCGCAGAGCCGGTCGCGGCACATTAATACTGCAAAGCTTCTGGTATACAAGGCATAGGTAGAGGATTTCCCGGGTCTCGCAAAATCAGCGAGACCCGGGGCACCCCAATCCGCTGATCGCTCAACCTTCACTTCGTCAGGCTCAGATTTCCTCAAGCTGGCTCTTTTTCGATTACGCAGAGGTTACCTTCTATTACTTCTGTGCCACTTTGATGGCACGGCTGTGCCTTGTTCTTCAGTGATGCCGATTGCTATTGTGCCGATAGAGACTGGTGGTACTTCTCCCCGCAAGCAAGAAACGAACCTGAGGTTTGGGGGACTTATGCGAATGATGTATCTCTGCTATGCGGCAATTGGCTTCGCGGTGGCCCGCTTGATTTTCCGGCGGCAAGCCACGCCGGTGGTGGATCCAGTCACGCGGTTCCGGTCCCAGGGCCTTTTGTAGAAGATTCTCTGGCTTGGGCGCGCGCACCCGTTGCGCTTCCATTTCGTCTACGCGCGCCCCTTTTTCCCCACAAGTACCATTACCAAGGTTTCCAACTCCTGCGCGTTTTTCTGCCAATCTCCATACAATCGGAATAGATCGCGAGTCTCGAGTCCTGCATTGCGAGCACCGCAACCCAAGACAAATCGGAACTTCTGATGCGCGACTCAAGACTAATTCAGTCATGAGCACCACTTCTGCAACGCGATTTTTCTTGAGAGCAATGGCTTGTTGCATTGTGCTCACTAGTTTGCGTGCCATGGCGCAGGAGTATGAAGACCCCAATGATGTGCCGCTCGGCGACGTTGCCCGTCAACTGCGCAAGCAAACACCCTTGGCCAAGCCCGTCATCGACGATGACAATCTGCTGCAGGTGATGGAGCAGTCCGAAAGCCAGCATGGCTTCGGCGGCTCTGCCATGCGCTATCTGATGGTGGGCGATACTCCCGGATTTCACATAGCCCTACCCGATGCGACCTGCAGCCTTTCGTTTACGCCCAATGTGAAATCGCTGCTCTCAACGCAGTATACGCAGATGGATCTGCCGCCCGACGAAGTGGCGAAGCTGCAAGCCCAGGCGACAATCGAAGGCGATGCCCTGACCGTTCCTCTTTTGAATGACACCAACTGGCATCTCAGTGAAGTGGACGTGGCGCTCACGATCATCCGCAAAGCTCCGCCGCAAGCGGAATCGGGCGCGGCCGATCCGAGCCCCATGGATGTGCTGCGTCCGGAGAAGAAGCCGGATATGACGCTGATCTATCGGATACGGGCGCCGTCCGCGCCGTGGTCAAGGACAGTGTTCAGTGCGCCGTTAAAGATCGATCTCGCTTCCGGAGACGAATGGCACTGGGCGATTGTGCAAGTGAAGGGATATCCACCACAGGGATTCTCCGCCGATACTCCTCAGACAGCAGCAAGAGCAAATGGTAGCCCGAGTGTGGCGGTAGAACAGCCCGGACATTGACGATGCGCGTATTTATCTCACTGAAGCGCGATCCTTCAGGTCCTCAGGAGTACGTCAGCGATCGCTTGCTAACCGTTGAGATCTGGAAGGCAGCATCATGACTGAAACGGTAGGAGACGGTCTTTATGGTCCAATTTCCGCGCTGGTCGTACTCGTAGGAATATTGAGCCTCGGAGTAGGAATCCGCAGGCGCTGGATCAGCCGAGTTGCTTCCCGGCACTTGCATGCGTCGAGTAATCTCTGAGATAGCGTCTCCGTGTTCATTGTAGTTGGTGTCGATTTCCTCTTCGTGATTGAAAATCCTGCGATCGGTATGAACCAGGTGACCACCCGAATCGTAGCGGTAGCTTACCGAGTAGGTCTCGCCCTGTCCTCCCAGAAAGTTCTTCAGCTGTGAGCCTAATTCTTGCCGCAACTGATCAGGCGTTAAGCCAGAGTCAGCTTGAATCTTCACCATAGTCTCAGGAGGAAACATGCTCACCATATTGTCGAGGATCTGTTTTTCTTGGATGACGTGCCCCTCGGCATCGTAGGAGCGGATCGCCCGGCTGACCAGTTGGCCACCAGCATCACGAACTTGCACTTCGCTTGGTCGATCGTGTTCATCATAGAACGTCGTAGCGCTGCCTCCTCCCGGCAACGTTGGCGCTCGATCGGCAGCCTCGAACGGTGACCCTCCGTGCGCCATGTTTGGACGGTAATCTTCCGCTCGTGAAACCTGTATTTTCGATTTTCGGCCATGCTCGTCATAGCGGAACGATACCGGCGTCTCATACCTGCCGTCGGTCGTTATTTCTTGCAGCCTCCCATTTTCATCGTAGGAGAAGTGGGTTTCGGTCAGAACTTGTCCTTCTGTTCCTGACGCGATCTTGAGCATCTGTCCGGACGGCAAGTATTCGTAATGTGTCACCCAGTAGGAACCGTCGGAGTTCCGGATGCGGCTCAGAGTCAGGCGGCCGTCCGGATTGTATTCGGTGGTGTATTCCGAATGTCTGTCCAAGAGTTTTCCATCGGGATCACTCACCGGCGGAAAAGTGCTCTCCTCGGTGCAGGACCGAACAGATCCACGCAAGCCCGAAGCTGTGCGGTTAGGAATCATGACGAATTAGCCCGCCCATTGACGGTCACTGCGTTCCCGCCTTCAGAACCACCGTATTTCGCTCGTCTCCGGCGATGATGCGATAGAATTTTTTCAACTCGTCGGCCTTCGAAACGGGAACGCTGAGTTCTTTCACTTCGAAGGTACGGCTGTAGCGGATCAGGTTTCCTTTCACTTCCGTCTTCGAGTGATAGCTGGCGAAGCCGTAATCGGCATCGACCGCCGGAGGGACGTCGTCGACCACGTAGCCGGGTGGGATGGTGATATCGAAAGTGTCGCTGTCGCGCGTGGGCTCTTCCAGTTCGATGGGGAACTTGCGCGGCTCTTTCGTCTCCAGAATTCCGCTCGTCTTCACACCCAGCACTCGTGGACGGACCAGCAGCAGACCGCCGGCATTTTTGGCATAGGCCTGTGCCTCAAACGTGTAGTGAAAACCGAAAGGCTGGTCCGGCGTATTGAGATTGGCCACGCTCGCTTGTGTGATGCGGAACAGCGAAAGAGAACTGGCGAGCAGATCTTCAATCGGCTTAATGCGATCCGCCTCTTTGCTCACTGAGCGCAACCGCCAGCGTTCCGCCGACGCCCGGTCTCCCATGCGGGTTTCATCGACCTCGCCCTTGAGCGTGCCGTTGGGATCGAGCGTCAGCTTGCCCGCGCGAAGAATGCTATTCATCCCCGGCGCCTGCTTAGGCAGTTCCACCAGTTCGCCACCCTCCGGGGTGACCAGCAATCCGTAATTGGCTTGAAGATAACCGGGGATTTGACCGAAGGGGATCAGTTCGTTCGTGGGATCAAAATACAGCAACGTTCCTAGCCGCGGATGCTGGATCGTCGCGACCAAAGACGGATCGGAAGCAGCTGGAGGCAGCTTGATTGCCAGCACCGCATGATTGAAGCTGCCGGTTGTAGCGGGCATCTCGGGAGTGACTGCTCCGCGCTCGTCATTGATCACTACGTAGAACGATTCCACTCCGATCTGGCTGAGCATCGAACTCAGCAGAGTCGCCTTGTCTTTGCAATCGCCGTAATGGTGCGTGAAAATTTCCGATGCGGAATGAGGCTGCCAGCCGCCAATTCCCAGTTCGATGGCGACATAGCGGACGTCATGCTGCACAAAGTAGGAGAGCTTCCTCATCTTGTCCAATGGAGTGCTCGCGGTTGCCGTCAAAGAGCTGACCTGCTGCTTGATTTCCGGGGATGCGTCGCGGCGACCGTTGGTCAGATTGAGATACCACTTGCCCATCTCCTGCCAGCTGCGAAAGCCGTTGAGCGATGGTCCGCCGGGTGGGAAGAAGGAGATGACCAACTGGCCAGCGACACCCTCGATTGGCGGCATGTCTGACTCTTTGCGAATCGCCTTGACGTCATTAACGACCCAGTCCCATTGATTGTTGCCGCTTTGCGTGGGTTTGATCTCAGGGTAGTTAATCCACGACGCCTTGTATTCCCATCCTGGAGGGAGTTGCAATGAGTAATGAAGCTCCCGTGCAGGAACTTCGCGCTGGAACATCCAGATGCTCTGCAAGACCATCGGCTGCTCTTCTTCTTCGTACTCATAACCCACTACGTTGCCGGGATCGGGCGCGGGAATCTGCAGAAACTTGTCCTTCACATCGGAGATGAGTTCGCTGCCGGCGACTTTGGGGAGTGAAACTTCAATCGCCTCTTTGTCTTTGACTTCGTAATCTTTGCCCTGAGCGGGGATGCACCACCCCCGAAGGCCGGCGATCTTGCTGTGAGCATTGAAGGAGGCGAAAACGACGCCGTAGTCGCGTCCGCTGGGACGGAGGATCTTGTACGCAACGCGGACATGGGTCTTGATTTTGTCGGTTGATTGAACGACGACCGTTCGTTCCGAGTACAGCAACACCGCGTCGGTTTTTTCGTCGTGCGCGGGAAGCGGCGCCGAGGCCGCTGCGTGCATCCATTGCGGGGCGTCGCCAGCATAGGCCGGCAGCGCCGGGATTGCAGTCATGCCGAGCAGACAAAGCAGAAACGTATGAGGCACGCGCATGTTAGTTCCCTCCAACAGTGGCGCCGGGCATGAGTGTGGCCTGCTGTTCATCGAACGTCCTCACGACCTGAAAGATCTTCCGCAGAGTTGGATAGTTCTCCACGGGAAGCATCAGGATGTTCACTTTCAAATCGCGAGTCAGATGCAATGTGCCCTTGTCATTCTTCGTTTCCAGATCAAACAGGATTGCCTTTGCGTCCAACTTTTGCGGTTCCGGCACAGCAGAAATCTGCCAGCCCAGGGGCACGTCCACAGTGATGTCATCGGACCGCTGGAAAGGGAATTTGAAGTAAATCGGATGAACGCGCTCGGTGTGGTCAAACAGACGTTTTTCCGTGGCGCTGAATAGGCCGACCGGGAAAAGGGCACGGCGACCAGCCCCTGAGATCCAACCGGTGACCTTCAAGTCGAACTCGGCCACCAGGGGAACACTCGAACTCTTCCAATCGGGCTGGTTTGTAAGTTCAACGTCGCAGGCGACGGGAACGGCTTCCTTCACCTCGTCCTCAAGATACTTCTTGTGTTCGGCGTTATCGGCGAACCGCTCCTCCACGCGCCGCAGGGAAGCTTCCAGGCCCGTATAAGTCACGGTCAGCTTGCCTTCGAGTTCTCCCGTCTCATCAAGCTTTAATTGGGCTTTGCGGTGGATGGCAGAGTCGGCACTGTCGAGAAGTGGGGTCTCGATCCAAGTGCCGCCATCGCGATCAAGTTTCAGTCCTTGCACCCCGGTTTCGAACCAGGGCAGCATGCCAAAAGGTGTGAATGCGGTGCCGGGATCGAAATATACGTCCTTCCCACTCAACTTTACGGAGACAATGTTGTTATTCAGGCGCTCGCTATCCATCGTATTTTTGTAGAAGAAGTAGTCCTGCCGGTCGCCGACCCATACTCCTGAAGCCTCAAACCCAGCGGCGCGAGCCAGAGCGAGAAAGAGCCAGGTCAGCTGCATACCGTTGGCATATTGCTTTTTCCACACCGCTTCGACGTTTTCGGGTTCCTTTTCCTTCTCGCGCTTCTGCTCTTGCTCGGTCTTTTCGTGCTCGTAGGTGGTGTTGCGTATCTGCTGCACGCGCGTGTAGACCTTTTGCAACCTTACTTCCGGGGAATCGCTCGGTGATACGATTTCCGCCACCGCTGACTCCATGGCCTTGCGTTTGCCGATGAAGCTTTCAAGCCAGTCGTAGCGCCTCTTGCCGACTTTCTTCCAAAATTTGTCAGCGTCATTTTCGAAACTGTCTGAGCTGTAGATGAAATCCACCCGCGACTTCATCTCGTTCTCAGGCGGCATGTAATCCTCGGCCTGAAAGGCTTGAATGTCGGACGCAGTGAGGCTGATTTCCTGGTTCGGGGCCTGGACCGGTTGAGCCGTGCCCGGAGGAAGCCGGTGCCAAATCCAGCGCAAGTGGTAGTAACCCTCGGAGTACGGCTTCAGCGTGAACCGCGCACTTTTGGTGAAGAGCTCCTCGTTGAGGATCCAGCGCGACCCGTACAGAGCATATTCGGGCAGGTCATTTGTGTAGTAGTACTCGAGGATGCTGCCCGGTTGAACGTCCGGCATGGTGAACGTCTTGGCCATGTACTTCACACCACGCGCCTTGACGATTTGTTTGTCGAACGCTTTGCCGCTAAAGCTCACGACGCGGCCGTCCGGTTCGATCGTGCGGGCGTGGAGGTTCACAATATTCCCCTCGCCCTTCCAAAACGGAATTTCGATGTCGGCGTACTTGCGGCCTTCCTCGGTAAAGATCTTGATGCGCATGTAGACGTCCTCGTGCGCCGTCAAGCCGCGATCGTCGCGGTCCACCTCGCGGAACAGAATGATGGCCGGTGCCCCCGGAGCCTTGGGTTCGCCCGTCATTTTCAGCTCGTCTGGAGAAGGCGGCTGAAAGCTAACGCCGAGAGCCGTATGAGACCAGCAGATCAGCAGAATGACGACTGTGGAGAGAGCGGAAATATGACGATGCAGGGTCGACATGGCGGGACACCCGAGGAATTTCGTAACCGTAATGTACGTCAGCCTAATGTGCGTCAGCCTGAGGGAAGGCAGAAGCCGAAACAGAGATTACGTACTAAGCAGTCGGCTTGCAGAGCACGCCGCTTATGGGCGAGACAATACATTCAGGAACCATGTGTGTCAAGGAAATCGGCATATTCCTTGAAGTAGCGCTGGAGATGCGCTTTCCCCCGGTGCGGACGAAACCTCGTGCTATCCTGAACCTGATCCCTGCCACATTGAGGCGCGCATGAAATTCGGAGTCATCATTTTTCCAGGATCCAACTGCGATCACGACGCCTTCTGGACTATCCAGCAGGTTGCCAGGCAGCCGGTTACGTTTCTGTGGCACGAATCGCACGATCTGGAAAACTGCGACGCCGTCATAGTTCCGGGTGGTTTCGCGTATGGCGATTATCTGCGCACCGGGGCCATCGCGAAGTTCTCGCCGGTGATGGACTCGGTCCGCAAATTCGCCGCAGGCGGGGGACTGGTGATTGGCATCTGCAACGGGTTTCAGATTCTTTGTGAATCCGGCCTTTTGCCCGGCGCCCTGATGCGCAATGTCGGCCTGAAATATGTTTGCAAACCGGTGCAGGTGCGCGTCGAAAACCCCGATACTCCATTTACCAATGCTTGCGGAAAAGGCGACGTATTGACGATCCCGATCGGCCACATGGAAGGGAATTACTTCTGTGACGCCGCGACGCATGAGGAGTTGGTGCGGGAGAACCGTGTCGTCTTTCGTTACTGCTCGTCGGTTGGAGAAGTCACTGTCGCCTCGAATCCGAACGGCTCACTCGATAACATCGCCGGAATTTGCAGCCCGGGAGGAAACGTTCTTGGCATGATGCCGCATCCCGAGCGCTCCGCCGAGCCCGAACTCGGCTGCACCGATGGAATAAAAGTCTTCAATTCCATGGTAGCTGCATTAGTCACGCGTTAGTCCGTCCAGCGCCAGTCTCAAAATTCCTCTTGGCGATTCACAGGCTCTCGTACTATTGTCTTGCTGCTTCCCCTGAACACTGGGTGCCCAAACCCTAACCCACATCTGTGCACACGCAGGGAGGCGTGTCCGCGATGACCCCCAAGCAGATTCTCGATTCCTTTTCTGAAACCTTAATGCAGGACGATCGGATCCTGAGCGCGCAGGAACACGCGCTAGTTTCGACTTTGCTGCAACATGCAAAAACAGCCGGCGGATCGAGCCCGGAAACTCAGGAGGCTGTCCGAGTTGTAATCGCATCGGCCGTGGGCGAGATCGTCGCGCAGCGAGCCTTCGCGGTACTGGGCAGCAGCATCGTTGAACGCATCCTCGAAAACAGCTCGTTGACGACGACGGACGCAACCGCGGAGCGGACTGCAGAATACATGGGCCCGGGCCCGAAAGATCCGCAAACGCCCTCGAGCGTGAAGAAGCCGTTGACGCCCAGCCGCCCGCAGGCTCCGCCCAAGGATCCACAGACACCAAGCTCCGCGAAGCCGTCCACGGGTCCGCAAACACCCAGCCGTGCTCCGCTCAAAGATCCGCAGACCCCAAGCAAGCCGCAGCCTCTGAAGGATCCGCAGACGCCAAGCAAAGGCGTAACCACGACGAAGGTAGTCGCCGAGACCAGTATTGCGGTTCGGGAGCTCCCGGAAAACTTGCCCGCCCATTGCGTGGTGCTGGATGAATTCCTTTCCCCGCAGGAATTGAACAATCTGACCAGATTCACTCTGGAGCATGAGACCGATTTCCAAGTGAGCGAAGTGATGTCGGCCCATGCCGAGGCGGGAGCAGTCAACTACGATCATCGCCGGTCTCGGGTTCTGATGGAATTGGGGCAGCACCAGGACGTCATGCTGGAACGCATCAAGTCTGTTCTGCCGCAAGTCCTCGAAAAGCTGGGAATGGAGGAGTTCGACATCACCGAAGTCGAAGCGCAAATCACCGCCAGCAACGATGGAGACTACTTTCACTTCCACAGCGATAACGCCAGCGACCGTGCGGCGACGCGTCACCTGACGTTCGTCTATTTCTTCCATCACGAGCCGCGGCAATTTGAGGGCGGGGAGCTGCGGATTCACGATGCTCATCTTGAAGATGGCGACTACGTCAGCGACGGCACCTACCAGACGATCGTTCCGCAGCAGAATCAGATCGTCTTCTTCCCCTGCGAACTCTTGCACGAAATCACCCCGGTAACGTGCCCGTCGCAGCACTTTGCCGATAGCCGCTTCACCATGAACGGATGGCTTCGACACTAAACAACACGGCCTGGGTCGAGTGGATGACGAATCTGATGGGAGGAGTGTCGCGGCACACACTGACCGCGACATTTCCTCCCGATCGTTTCTATTGCCTGCTCGATGAATTGCCCCTGCATTTACTTCCGCGCCACGCCCAGGGATCTACGCAGGCGAACGATGATCAGCCGCTTTACCTGAACCCTGAATGCATCTTTTGTTCGGAAGGGCAAATTCCTGACGAGCTCGCGGGGCGCATGGACCTGTTGGAAGGATTCGCCATGCAGGGAACAACCGCGTGGGTGCGCGATTCGGCGGGACGCCTGCAACCATTCTGGATCGGTCGTGAGTTTGAGACTCTGCTAAGAGAGCTGCGTCCAAATGAACCCGGAGGTTTTTCCTTGAAACCTTCTGCGCGCAGAATTCTCTCGGCCGCGGGTATTCTGATTTCCCAGGAGGAGCAATTTCAACGCGATCTGCGTCACCACGAGATGATCGTCAGGGCCTCGAAAATGTTCCGCGAGCGAGATTACGCGCCCCTGCCCGGCTTGATCCATCCATTCCACGTCGCGGCCCTGCGGCGCTATTACCGGCACCGGATCCGCAGCGGGACGATTCAACTCGGAGATCGGCAAAGCCCGCTTCGTTATAACGCGCATAACGAACCAATTGCCCGCTTCTTTCATCACCAGATCGTGGGTGTACTGAGCGCCGTCGCGGGCGAGCCGCTCAAGCCCTCATATGTTTATATGGCGTCGTATTTGGCAGGTGCAGAGTTGAAGAAGCACACAGACCGCGAGCAGTGCGAATTCAGCATCACCCTGTGCCTGGATTTTTCTCCCGAGCCGAAGCTGGCGACTTCGTGGCCGATTTCGATGGACACGCTGGCCGGAAAGGTCACCGTCTACCAGGCACTGGGGGACGGCCTGGCTTATCGTGGCACGCGGTTACCGCACTATCGTGCGCCTCTCGGAGCAGGTCAAAGTTCCACCTCAATCTTCTTCCACTATGTGTCTGAGGATTTCACGGGGCTCCTGGAGTAAATCGGTGGGACTAGCGCAGCCCCGAAATCAGATACAGCACGGAAAGAGTCTGGTTGTAGCTGTATGCGAATCTCTTTCCATCGCGACTGACCACCACAGGAGCGATCATGACGACGCCGGCGGGAACGCCCGGCCTCAGCTCCTGGATCGCGGTTTCCTTTCCACTGGTGATCTCTGCGGAATAGACTCGGCTCGGAAATTCACCAGTGTGATATCCGTAGATGCGAGAACTGTCCTGGGACCAGCGCAATGGAATGAAGTGAGCATCCAGACCGGGGATGCTCCGCGGAGCGCCGCCTGGTAGCGGAAACAGCGTGATCGTGCCGTCCAGTCCCTTGCTCGCCATGATGCGGTCGTCGGGCGATACGGGCCCGCAGGAGACGCCTTCCGGAGTTACAGGGCTCGCCCGTCCACTGGAAACCTCGACGAGAAAGCAACGAGCGGCATGACCCGCTTGATCGCCGTTCACGCTGATTCTCTCGCCACCGGGCAAAAACCGCGCCCAGCCATTATGAATGTCATCCAAACCGCTGACTTGGATCGTGCGCGGCTGCCCCGGCCCAGTCGGCAGCAAGGTAAGCTGCGCCTTCTGACTCGTAGACACAGCGGCCGCCCATTTTCCATCCGGAGACAGGCCGCCGGAGCTGCCTTCGCCCAGCCGGACCGGCAAGGTTCCGTCCGTTTTGCGAAGGATGACCGAGTAGGCCGATCCCGCCGCCTCGCTGGCGTCCTCGAAAAGCACAAACTGCCCATCGGAAGAAATGTCGCGCGCGGATTCCCAGTCGTGCCACGAAAGGTCGACATCCTCTTTGCTGCCCAGAGTCGTGAAGGCAACGGCGAGCCGGCTGGAGTTCAGCGACACGAGCGCACGGCCATCGGCGGCGACATCTTCAAGCGTGATTTCTGCCGGAAGATCCAGCAACGTCCGGACCTTACCCGACAGATTCACGGCCATCAAGTTCAGGTCATGTCCCTTCTCGACGGCGCTGAACCAGATTTCTTTTCCATCCAGACGCCACGCCAGTCCGCTCTCGGATTCCCATTCTCCAGTCAATCTCCGAACGTGACCTGCCAAGTCCACAATCGATACCACGCCGCGTTTGTCCCAGAGCGCGGGATGATCCATAAAAGCGATCTGGTCGCCTTGTGGAGAAAATCGAATATTGCTGATCCATCCGCTGCTTTGATAGAGCACAGTGCCGATGGGGAACTCCAGACGGCAGTGACCATCCTGGTAGTGAACGGCCGCCAACTGGTTGTGGCGATCAAAATCGGCCCAGCGGACATCGGGCAGAACTTCCCGCGGAGAGCCGCCCGCCAGAGGCGCACGAGCCAGCACGCCATCAACGGTTTCGAGCTGGCCGTCATGCGTGCCGTTCATCACGATTGCCAGTTCGTTCGCAGGCGAAAGCGCCAGCAGATTGGCGGCGCCCAGATTCAGAGGCTGCGCCAGCAGCGAATTGCCAACGGTAGAGAATAGCTGCACGGGCTTGCCATTCCAGGCGGCGCTATAGATGACCGATTGCCCGTCTGGCGAGAAGCGCGCGGCGTAGACCGTCCCGGATTCGAAGGTCAGGCGCCGATAGCCCGCCGCCGGAGCCGGACCCTGCAGCCATTGATTGGCGGCGAGAAGAAGAGCTCCTGCTGCCATGACCACCGCAATCGCCCAGGGAAGCAAACGCGACTGCGAACTTTTCTGAGCAAACGCTGCGTGCGTTGGTGAAGACCCTGACATCGTCTGCAACGCGAACACCAGATCCTTGGCGGACTGGAAGCGATCTTCCGGTTCCTTTTCCAGGCAGTGCCGGATAATCTCCTGAAATCCAGCGGGAATGGCCGCGGCATCGAGTGAGGCCGACGGAGGCTGCTCGCGCAGGACGGCGGTCATGGTGTCGACTTCGGTCTCGCCGCGAAACGCTCGCGAGCCGGAGAGCATTTCGTAGAGAATCGCCCCAAAGGCGAAAATGTCGCTGCGGTGGTCGACTGGCTTGCCGCGTAACTGTTCGGGCGACATGTAGGCGACCGTCCCCACCACGGCTCCGCTCTTGGTGATGGTCGTGAGCGCCTCAATCGAGCGCTCCTCATCGGTCGGCTGTAGCAGCTTGGCCACTCCGAAATCGAGAATCTTGATGCGTTCGTCTTTGGTAAGAAAAATATTCTCAGGTTTCAGGTCGCGATGGACGATGTGGCGCTCGTGCGCGGCGACCAATCCCTGGGCAACCTGCAGTGCATAGTTGGTGGCGTCGCGGACGGGAATGGGACCGTCGGCAAACCGTATTCTCAGCGTTCTGCCTTCGAGCAATTCTGAAACGATGTAAGGATTTGTGCCTTCGAAGCCGACGTCGTAAATCGCAACAATATTGGGATGGTTGAGCGCCGCCGCAGCCCGAGCCTCCTGCTCGAAGCGGCGCACATGGTCGGGCTTATCGCTAGCCGCAGGACGGATCAGCTTCAGCGCGACATCGCGCCCGAGCCGCTCATCGCGGGCGCGAAACACGTCGCCCATCCCCCCGGAACCGATCTTTTCCAGGATGCGGTAATGCCCGATTAAGTGGCCGGCCATAACTCGATCACGCGCCTTTGCCATGGGATGTTAGGGGCGGAGGGGCAGGGAGTCAAGAGTATGCGAGTGCCCCTACTGTTCGGCCCTGCCTTTTGCCGACCTTATTCCCAATGTGGGTGCCCCATCCTTTCGCGATTTGTGCGAAAGGGTGGGAACCACTGACCTCGGTTCCTGAGTACGAAAATCTTGCTGTCTAGGTTGGAGTTTCCCACCCTTGCAAAGAACGCAAGGATGGGGCACCCTCAATGGTGGTGAATTCAGCAAGAGAACAGAGGGTGAGGCGGCCCCGGAATCCCCACCCTTTGCACAAAAGGCAAAGGGTGGGCCACCCGCCAGCCGGCGAACGTGGTTACGGTCGCCATTACGATCCAGTCCTCGGGTACTGCAGCAACGGATAATTCGGCTCGCGGTACCTATAACGCAACGGTTGGAACTTATAATTTGGGTGCAATCATCGCGACCGGACAGGAATGTAGCGTGGGGTACCAAGCCACAGGGATCGTCACACCCTCTAGCTATACAGGGGCCATCAACTTCGTGCGAACGATGAGCGGCAAGTCGTACACGGGATCCACCGGACAAACGCTGGATACAACCTATCCTTCCGGGACGGATGATACATCGCAGGCAAGGTTTCAGGACAACGACCCGCAATCGGGCGGCTCAAGCGGCAAGATATACGATTTGGATGCCCCTGGGGTGATCCCGATCGTCAGCCAAGTCGGAAGAATACGTTACAACTTCAACGAGAATGCGCAGCTTCCCGACGGCACGTACGTGGCCAATGAGGTTGCTTTCTATGTCAGGCTTTCCTGCAACTGGGGTTCGACCGGGAACTCTTTTCGGAATGAGTTTACTGGAGACAACACGCTCGGGATGGGGACAACGAATACATCCTGGAATCTCCAATAGAGGGCACACCATGATGCAAGCACTTCGTTGTTTCACCCTTCTTCTATGCGCCGCTGGCTGTACACCCGTATGGGGGCAGGACCACCTCTGCTCCTCGGCCATGGGTTCAGTTGCGGACGAGATTGCGTTCCTGAAAGAGCAAAACGACTCACGGCAGTCGCCCTGCATAACGAAAGTTATAAAACAGCTGGGTCGTGCCCACGCGGGCGATGCTGTGGCGATCCTGGTTGAATACCTAGATTTCATCGATCCCGCAACCGCGCCCCGGCCCGACGGGTTCGTTGACCGGAGGCCACAGTATCCAGCTATGGACGCCTTGTTCCAGATCGGCAAGCCTGCCACTGCCGCAATAATTTCCGTAGCCCAAGCGAGTGAGTCGAGCACGACCCGGAGCAATGCTTCCAAGACGTACTTGTCGATCTATCGCGATGACTTAGCGCTGGGCATCCATATCCTCCGGCTCCAGGAATCCGTCGCCAGTTCCGCGGAAGGTCGTAGCCGCTTACAAGAGCTGCTGGACATGCTCATCGATGACTGCAGCCAGCGTAGGGAACAAGAGGCACAAGCCTGCAGAGATGCGGCGAAAGATCACTGATGGAGCTTCGTAGGGGGATTCGTTCAGCCGTATGACCCGGAGTTCAGACATAGCTGCCAGCGTCAACTGTCGCCAGATCTTCTCGTGCTTCATATGGGTGTGCCTTATACCGTCACTCCCTTTCGGTCTGTCCTCTGGTGAGCGCCTTCAGGCAGCTTACGGCGCCGAGTTGATAGCGCCACTTTTCGTTAACAATGGCGAGGTCAGGTCCGTCTTGGTTATTTCCAACACCGGCGATGTCGCAGTAGAAATTCTTGCTCGATTCGAGTCGCTAGAGGGAGAAGAATCGGGCTATCAGAAGCTCCACTTGGAGCCAAGGTCCAGCCGACGAATCGCGGTGGATGGCGTCGAGATGGCTGTGCACCGGTTCATGGACGTGGGATCTATCACGCTGGTAGCAGATCGCGTCGGAACCCAAGGTATCAGCGCGCACATCGCTTTCATCTCACGGTACGACGACCAGCAGATTCTAGCCGAGGAAGCGGTCGGGCACCTCACAGGGCAGTTGTCCTCAGTTAGAATTGCGAGAGTCGCGGAGTCAGTGTCGGTGCCTGTTCTGGCCATTCGCAGCTTGAGCGCCCAGCCTCAGCTGGTATCGGTCGACTGTTCGGATTCTGAAGGCAAGGCTTATCAGTCTCAGATGACGCTGCCGCCCAAAATGACTTTCTTGGTCAGTGTGTGTATCCGTGGAAGAGGCGAAGGCCGAACATACCGCGAGATTCTTGCCGGAGACTACGGAGAAGTCAAGGGCCCCATGGACATTCGAGTTAACAGCGGCAGCCTCGATCATGCGATCGCCGTGTGGGGACTCGCTGGCCTTCGCGTCCGCGAACGCAAGCCCCAGATTGTCGCAATTGAGTTCAAAGATAAATAGCCTGCGGGTGCATGGTTTGGCGGGTGGCCCATCCTTTCGCGTTTTGCGCGAAAGGGTGGGGTTAGGACGCGGTCAAAGGCCCACAGATTTTGACTTTTCGTTAGTCGGAAGCACGGACTCCCCACCCAAACCGCGCAAAGGGTGGGGTTAGCTGGCATCAACGCACAGATTTTGACTTTCGCATGGACGGAATCAGCAGCACGGGATCCCCATCCTTTGCAAACCGCGCAAAGGGTGGGCCACCCGCCCAGTCGCCTCTTTCGCCAACAAAGATTGATCATGCATCGCAGTTTTGGTTCGTGGGTAGTTTGACCGAGGGAGCTGGGCTTGAAGTCCAGAGCGACGTCCTTCAACGGTATCAGGACCATGGACGGCACCTTTCGATCGTGTCGCCAACTCGGTAGGTCCCCGAATGAGGTCAATACTTATCTTTTTCGGCGCGTTACTGTTGCTCAGGACGGAAAATCGGGGACAGACGGGACGTTTACCGATTCCTTCCTCGACTGAGCAACGCCATATCCGAGGTCGACATGCCGCACAGCCTCGGTTCATCTCACCCATGTTATAATCATTCTTCGCCTGCATGCGTATCGCAGCGTGCTGACCGAGGCATGCTTTACTGAGGCAAATCAGTGATCTCCTCCAGAGGCGAATCCAGCGCTATCGTAGCTCTTTAAAACAGTTCTCTACATACGAGGTCGAACTATGTCCGGCCATTCCAAATGGGCCACCATCAAGCACAAGAAGGGCGCGCTCGACGCCAAGCGCGGCAAGATTTTTACCCGCCTCATTAAAGAAATCAGCATTGCCGCCAAGAACGGCGGCGATCCCGACTCCAACCCGCGCCTGCGCACGGCTATCCTCGCGGCCAAAGCCGAAAACATGCCGGCCGACAACATCAAGCGCGCCATCCAGCGCGGCACCGGCGAACTACCCGGCGCCACCTACGAAGAATTCACGCTTGAGGGCTACGGTCCCGGCGGAGTCGCCGTCCTGCTCGACATCAACACCGACAATCGCAATCGCACGGTGAGCGAAATCCGCCACGTCTTCACTAAAAACGGCGGCAACATGGCCTCGGCGGGTGCGGTCGCGTATTTGTTCCACAAGAAAGGTGACATCATCGTTCCCAAGAGTGCCGCGAAAGAGGACGACCTGATGAACATCGTGCTCGAGTCGGGAGGCGAAGATCTGAACGACGATGGCGATAACTGGGAAATTGTGACCGATCCTCACGCCTATGAAGCGGTGCTCGAGGCGGTGAAGCAGGCCGGCATTACGCCGGCATCGTCGAGCGTTGCCTACATTCCGCAGAACTACATCAAGCTGGAAGGGCAGGCTGCGAACACGATGATCCGCCTGATGGAAGCGCTCGAAGAGCACGATGACGTGCAAAACGTGCACGCCAACTTCGACATCGATCAGAAGCTGCTCGAGGAAGTTGCGGGATAGTCTGTTACGGATTCAGAATTGAAGTCGCCCGGCGTTCTTAGCGGGCGGCTTTCTTTTTGTGTTGCATTTGTGTTCACGGCATTCTGGGGACCGAAGTTTTCAACATGTTCGTGGAAAATTCTGTGGAAAAGAACTGCTCGGTCGGCGTAACTGATTCACCGAGCGATGCTTCAACATTTTGCACTGAAGCAAGTGCTGGCACTTTCGTGGTTGGTACTCGCGAATAATTCATTGGCGAAATCCAGACTCGACAAATTACTGGTTGATCGCGGACTCGCCGCATCGCGCGAGCGTGCGCAGGCGCTGATTCTCGCCGGCAAGGTTCTGGTCGACGAGCAGAAAATTGAAAAGTCCGGCGCGCAGGTCTCGGAAGACAGCGCGGTTCGTCTCCTCGGCGAAGACTTGAAGTTTGTCAGCCGCGGCGGACTGAAGCTGGAGCGCGCTCTCGAGCACTGGAACATTTCCGTTGCGGGAAAGGTCTGTGTTGACGTAGGCGCCTCCACGGGAGGATTCACCGACTGCCTGCTGCAGCATGGAGCGGTGCACGTCGTCGCCATCGATACCGGCTATGGGCAAATGGACTTCAAGCTGCGCCAGGATCCGCGTGTTCGCCTGCTCGAGAAAACGAATGCGCGGTATCTGAGTCGAGATGCTCTGGTCGAGACTGCGGATTTCATCGCCATGGACGTGTCGTTCATCTCGGCAACTCTGGTTCTGCCCGCGGTGATCACCGTGGCACTTCCCGAATCTCCGGCCGAGCGAGCCGGACGGCAGTTGGTCGTGCTGGTAAAGCCGCAGTTCGAGGCAGGGAAGGAGTTCGTCGGAAAAGGCGGCATCGTGCGGGATGAGCAAGCGCAGAAGGCGGCTGTCGAGAAAGTGAGGCGCACGGTGGTCGAGCTGGGCGCGAAGCAGACGGACAGCATCGAATCGCCGATCCTTGGCGCGGAAGGGAATCGCGAATTCCTGCTGTACGGCGAGTTCTGACGAAAGTTAAGCTACACGGGGCGTCATCCCGAAGGCCCGTGTCTTTACCAGCGGGCCGAGGGATCTCCTTTGCAAGAAGTCATATTAGGGAGATCCCTTGTATCTTTCCGGTTACTGGCCATCCGGCTTGCGATGAGCTAAGAGGCAAGCGGGGGCTTTGGCGGGAGGCCGTGAGATCCCTGAGGCGCAAATGAGCCTGAAGCGAGAGCGGCCC
>Ga0335081_10000195_pt1 | contig 115123 bp, 109 predicted proteins | sample Lox_Sample_35_FD_206713 | JGI IMG/M metagenome (GOLD analysis project Ga0335081, IMG submission 206713) | Soil microbial communities from Loxahatchee National Wildlife Refuge, Florida, United States - Lox_Sample_3.5 | ecosystem: Environmental > Terrestrial > Soil > Wetlands | place: USA...
TCGTGACTCTTCCGAGCGACGGATTTCATCCTGTAATCCAAGAACAATGGTTGATGCATCGGTAATGGTCAATGGTTTCATGAATACAGGATATCATATTTTTCATTAATGCGCAATTACTTATTGCGCTATGTATATTTTCAAGACTAAAACGGGACTTCTTCTTGCTGGTCAGCACATTTGGCTTCTGGTCCGCGTCTTCCAAATGCCTCAAAACCATGTTGTAATCATCCTGCTGATCGCGAAGCTTCAAACGCAGACTCGCCGCCTTCTTGCGCCAATACTTCTCTCCTCTGCCGTACTTGTCCAGGCGGTCATCGGAAGTCGCCCTCTCCAGCCGTGAAGAGGAGATTTTATTCTCTACGATAACTCGTGATGTATCCGGTGTAAGTTTCGTAACGCTGCCCCGGTATTCAAACGGGACTTTTTCAGGGTTATTCGTATAATTTTCTTTCCCGTCCTTATCCACCCACCGGTAAACCTCTGCAAAGGCTGGCGTTGCTGCAATGAGAAACACGCACACGGCAAAAGTGGCGTATCTTCGCATGAAGACCTCCTGGGGCGAACCTCATGAAAAATAACATAAACAGAGGGCATTCGCAAGGATTTTTCTTGGAGTACCATGCGAAAGATGATATAGTACAGTACAATAATTCAAGGAAACTCAAGCGGAAACTCAATATGCGGCAGACCGAGACTTTGACCTTTGCCGGTCTGTCGTATCAGCAATCAAGGTTGACTAATTATTATGCCGAAGCCAGTTGTAGCCATCGTAGGCAGACCGAATGTGGGTAAATCAACGCTTTTTAACCGGATCATCGGGAGGAACTTCGCTATCGTCGAAGATATGCCCGGTGTAACGCGGGATCGCAATTACGCCGAAGCCGAGTGGGATGGGAAACGTTTTCTACTTGTCGACACAGGCGGCTTCGAGCCGGAAACCGAGGACGCCATGTATTCCAAGATGCGGGATCAGACCACCCTCGCCATGGAAGAAGCTGATATCATCATCTTCCTCATGGACGGCAAGCAGGGTCTCCTTCCGGCGGACATCGAGGTTTCTCACCGACTCAGGGTCTCGGGCAAGCCTGTGCTCTATGCCATCAACAAAGTAGACGGGGCCCGTCACGAAGGACTTATTCCGGACTTTTATCGTCTCGGCATTGACTCCTTTTTTCCCTTGTCGGCCCAGCACGGCGCTGGATTTTCCGATCTGATGGATGAACTCCGGCGCATCCTGCCGGACATGGATGAGGGACCCGATGATGAAAAACAGGTAGGCATCCCGCGCATTGCCATCCTCGGACGGCCGAATGTTGGCAAGTCATCATTTGTAAATTCGCTTATCGGCGAAGATCGCATGATTGTGAGCCCTGTTGCGGGCACGACCAGGGATGCTGTTGACAGCATGTATCAGTACTACGGCAGAAAGTATGTTCTCGTGGACACCGCGGGCATCAGAAGCCGCGGTAAAATCAGCCAAGGAGTGGAAAAATATAGTGTCATGCGCGCCATGAAAGGTCTGACCCGCGCTGATGTCGCTCTGGTGTTGTTCGACGCATCTGAGGGGATAACCGAGCAGGATGAGCGTATCGTCGGACTCGTGCACGAGGAAGGGAAAGGGCTCGTCATCATTCTCAACAAATGGGACCTTGTTTCGGATAAGGAAGAGGTTTACAAACGCTTCATGAACGACATCAAGCAGCGGCTCAAATTCGCGGCCTATGCCCCCGTTCTCACAATATCAGCCCAGACCCGACAGCGCATCACCAAAGTCTTTGATGAAATCGATCGGGTGATCGCAGAGAGCGAAAAGCGGGTTCCGACTGCCGAGCTCAACCGGGTCTTTGAGCAGCTCGTAAGGCATCATGAACCTCCTCTATTCCGCGGCAAAAGGGTCAAATATTACTATGCCACCCAGGTCGGAATCAAACCGCCTACATTCATCGTTTTCGTCAACTATCCTGAGGGGGTGCACTTTTCATATCTGCGCTATATTGAAAATAATCTTCGTGAAGCTTTCGGGTTTGCGGGGACACCGGTGAATATCTATGCAAAAAGAAGAAGAGAGGAGCGGGCTGCGGGAAAAAGCCCGGTCCGGAAAAAAAATAGGTTGACTTCCCCGAAGGATAAGGAGTATTATTGACACGTTAACCAAGAAAAAGAGCGAGTTTTTGTTAATTGCCAGACTGCAAAAACTTAGGGATAAGATTGCAGTCTTTTTTTATTTTGCGCCGGGGGAATAGTGCATGCGAGATTCTGCAAAACTGGAACGAATATCCGTTCAGCAAGCAAAACTTGGATTTTGTGATGGTTCCCCTGGAAATGCGGCGATACTTATTTCATAAGTACGGAGGAGAACATGGCCAAGAAGCTGTATGTGGGTAATTTATCGTACCAGATGACGGAAGACAGTCTGAGAGACGTCTTTGCGGCTCTCGGGGAGGTTCTTTCGGCAAAAATCGTTACTGATGCGGCAACAGGACGGTCCAGGGGGTTCGGCTTCGTCGAAATGGCGAATGACGAAGATGCGGACAAGGCCATCGCCACGCTAAATGGTACAAATGTATCGGATCGGCAAATCAATGTCAGTGAGGCCAGACCTCAAAAAGATCGCGGCTTTTCTGGTGGCAATAGAGGCGGAGGCGGGCCGCGGAGCGGATTCGACCGGAACAGAGGAAGGAAGCAGAATAATTGGAGATAAGAGTTGATGATCGCAACATCGAAAAAGCCCTCCGCTTGCTTAAACGAAAGATGCAGCATGATGGATTGTTTCGGGAGCTGAAAAACAGACGTTTTTACGAAAAACCTTCTCTGAAAAAGAAACGAAAGCGGAGGGAAGCGCAAAAAAGACGACAGAAAAACCTTCGCATGAGCAGGCAGAGTTAGTCATAAAAACGGCAAGGGTCGCGGCTTGGCTCCCGGTGCTCTCGTGCTTGCCATCCAACGCCGGAGATGAAACACCTTCCCCCACCATTATTTGCCGCTTCCCCCGGGGTTCTGAGTTGCCCCTGCATTCCCGCTTTTCTCGGCTTCCGCTTTTTTCATCTTTTTTCTCTTTCTTTCCATCTTCACATCAACCATCGTCATATCGCGGATGCTTTTTTCCAGCTTTGCTTTTGCCTTGATAAGCTCTTCTTTTTCACCCATCAATTCATGGTTCTTCTGCTCGAGATCGTCCTTGCTCGTCATTAATCTTTCCCGGTCCGCCAATAGCGATGCTTTTTCATCAAGTAGTGTATTCTTTTCGTTCAGCAACTCCTCGATTTGACCGGTTAGATTGTTTTTCTCTAGCATGAGTCCGTCGCGTTCCTTCAGGATCATTGATTCCCCCTGCTGCGCTTCCAACAGTGCTTTTGACGTCTCGTCGATCTTCCGGGTCAGCGATTCGACTTCAGACAGCAGTTCTCTGACGCGCGACTGGTCGAATGCCTTGATAAGGCTGATCCATGATTGGGCTTCTCCTGCAAACGTACTCAGAGGATAGCGCAGCAAGAATTTTTCGAATTCATGCTGCGCGCCGGCATAATCACGGTCCGGGTTTTTGTAGTAAACAAGAACGTATGCTGCATTAAATTGCGCCTCTTCGGCCCGCTCAGATTGCGGATAGGCCTCAAAGAGAGCGCGATATGCGTCCCGCGATTCCCGGTACTTTCCGTGTTCGAAAAAAGCCTTCGCATCCCGGTATTTCTGCAGATCGCCGGCAGCGGAAGGGTGTTGAGTAAAGGGCGCACACCCAACGGCAATAGACACGACGCACAGCGCTGCCCAGTATTTCAAAAGAGGGGGCATGCTCAGGACGGAGGGAAATTTTCTGTCGACTTGTTTAGGTTGACCGCCTCTTGTCCACGACATAGAGGCTTGTTGGGATGCTTTTCGCATAATCCTTCAGCTCCGCCGCAATTTCTGATGCTTCAATGGGATTTGTAAAACGCCGTTGTGCATTCGTGACGACGGCTATGGAAATCGTGATCAGGGGAAACTGCATATCTTTGCCTTGACGACTCTTCCCGAAGATATATCCTTTTTCTCGGTCTTCCTGCGTGTAAAACGAAGGGGCTCGTGCATCGAAAAGGGCTATGATCTGATTGCATATTTCCGGCATGTCCTTTGGCGTCGTTATTACCACAAAATCATCACCACCGATATGCCCTACAAAATCATCGATTGTCCCCTTTTCCTTCGTTGCCGTCTCGATGATTTTCGCGGTTTCCTTGATGACTTTATTCCCGTGGGCATAACCGTAGTGGTCATTAAAGGCTTTGAAATTATCCAAATCAATCACGCAAAAGGCGAATGCATCACCCGAGTCTATTCGGTGCTTTAGCGCCTTTTCAATCGCAATCCCTCCAGGGAGACGCGTGAGCGGGCTTGCGTCGAGATACATCTCTTCCAGTTTGCCAAGCCGCTTTCCCATAGAAAGAAATGCCTGGGCGAGAGTTCCGATTTCATCCTCGGTGTGAATGTGCGGGTCGTAATGAAAGTCCCCTTCTGCGATGTATTTTGTAGCCGCGGTCAATTTGTTAATGGACGAGAAAATGTGATGCGTTACGACCATGCTCGAAACCACCCCAAGGACTATGGCAAGCGTGCAAAGAACCGCTGTGGCAAAAAAGGCAAAAGCCCCTATCTTGCTGATTCGTTTCATTCCTGCTTCCTTTGATTGTCTGGCTCCTGCAGACAAGTCCTGGACCAAAACCAGGATCTTCTCAAATTTTTTTTGAAGTTCGCCATTTGAAACAGCCACGGCGCCCGCCGTGTTTCCCGCCCGCGTTAAAATGACTTCGTGGAGAAAAAGCGCATTGTATGCATCATGCAATTTTTTTATTGCATCGATGTCGGGCCTCCCGTCACCGGGATTTTTCTGCAATGTCGCAAGTGCGTCTTCAAATTCTGCTCCACACTTATGGAAGAGGTTTCGCATGTCTGCGCCCTGGAGAATAAGATACTTCTTTTCATACTTATCCTGCTCAAGGAGAGTCTCACGCATCTTATCTCCCGCTTCCTGCATCGGGACAGCAACCTTTACAATTTCACTATTGAGGGCATTGATGCGCTGAAGGCTCAGGAGCGAAAAAGCAACAACTCCAATGGACAAAGCAGCAATCAATATATATCCTATGAGCATCTTTCTTGCGATGGCCAGTTTCGAAAAAATCCGGTGAGGCGTTAAAAATTCTAATATCTGTTGAGGTAACAAAAATTTCATATCATTCGAGTGTTCAGTCGTATTCGCCGTTCAACAAACCCCTGGAGAAGTCAGCGTGATATTCGTCAAGAAACCTAATCGTCCTGCATAAGGTCAGTAAAGTAACCTGAAGGTCCACTACAAGCAATACGCTATAGTTAAGATAACAGACGATATTGACCATGTCAATTTATTATCCATAATTGTCTAATTCCATATCTACGAACAATGAGGCCTTCCGTTCTTTATTGCATGGACCAGCATAAGTCTCTTCGGTCTGACCGAATTGAGATCGTTAGCCTCGCATCTACGTGAATTGGCTTCAGCCAAATTGGCAGAAATTGAATTGCTGGACAGCCGGTCAAGTGTGAGGGAGATAAAATAGACAGAAAAACGGCTGAGCCTCTATTCAGCCCAGCCGTTTATTTCTTACCTATCCCTCTGTCCGAAAATCCTAATTTCCAGTACTACCATTTACCATGTACTTCACTAGAAGACAAGTTGCAGCAGTTGTTATCTACGGTGCCTGAATACCTTGAATGGTCCAGGTAAACTGGAATGGAGTTGGTGCTAACACCCCAGAATATGCCTGAACCCAGTTAACAACGGTAATATCGGTCCCTGACACTGTCCCACCTGAGGTTGTTGGGTTCGCGGGCGGCAAAAGCGACGATCCCCAATACAAGATAATTTTCCCCTGATCGTCTGTTACCCCGATCACATTTGGGCCGGTAAAAGGCACGGAGTAGGTATTGTCCGTGTAAAAAGTGCCATATGTATAGAAGATCATGCAAACCTTGTTTCTCGGATTGCCGGCTGAATCCGTTACTGAGTATGAAAGGGGGGCGGTATTAGCAAAGCCGCCGGGAAAATTGACAAGGGTAAATGAAGCACTTCCAGGTTGTACAATAATATCCGTTGAATTCGCTTCATAGGAGTCCGATGGACAACCATCGTCTTTGACGGTAGTAGTCCCGCACCCAAACAGCGGTATCACGATCATGATCATTAATAGTATCATGGCTGAAGTAGATATTTTATTTAAAGGATTCTTCATGGGACCTCCGTAACATTGCTTTTTCTGAATCAATCCATTCCCTGTTTCTCTTGTCAAGATCGTGAGTATCCGGCTTTCTCCTGCCGGGTCGCTGTTGACAGATTCGCCCCGTTAAAATCCGCGAGACAATCAGATCGCTTCCTGCCGCACTATCCGCGGTGTTATGAAAATCAGCAACTCATCCTTATTATCGGTCGATGTCTTGGTCCTGAAAAGAACGCCGATGAACGGGAGATCTCCGAAGAATGGGACTTTCGTATAACTTATCGTGTGTTGATTTGTTAGAATGCCGCCGATCACCGCTGTCTCTCCATCAGTAACAAGAACTTCCGTTGAGGCTTCATTTTTTTGGATGGAAGGCTGTCCCGAGGCCCCCAGAATTGACGTGTTGGGAGCATTCTTGGTGGCGTCTATTTTCATAATGATTTTACCATCCGGCGTTACATGGGGAGTAACGGTGAGCGCTAGTATTGCATCGATAAACTGTATCTGCGTACCGGAAGCAGACGTTGTTGAGAAGGGGATCGAGAGCCCCTGCTCGATCTTGGCTTCTTTGTTGTCAAGCGCGCTGACTTTCGGTGAAGATATGACTTTACCTTCACCGGTAGACTCCAGAGCAGAGAGCACGAGGTCAAGATTCAGCGCTTTGCTGAGGGACCCGAATTGAAAACCAATTGCTCCGCCGCCCGTTGCGGCGCCTGCGGCTGCAGGCATATTTACGATGAAATTGCCGTTTCCTGACGGCGTCGTTCCCATGGTCGGACCGCCGGTTACCCCGATGGTGTTTGGAAATTGAAGGCCTGTGGGATTGCCAGTCGCTGCACTGGCCTGAAAATTCCCGCCCCATTGAACTCCGATCTGACTGCTAAAGGTTAATGTGGCCTCCACAATTCTAGCTTCAATCATGATCTGGGGAATAGGCTTGTCAAGAATTTTAACGAGCGACACTATTTGATCGACATTGCGTTCGATATCCTTGATGATGAGTGTGTTGGTTCTTGCATCTGTTACGGTTTCTCCACGAGGAGAAAGCGACTTTTTAATAGTACCCTCTATGGTCGCGGCTGTCGAATAGTTAATAGGTACAATGCGGGTCACAAGGTCTTCCGCCTTTGTCTTGCTTTCCTTGGCCCTCATCTCATCCTCATCTTCCTTTGCCAATACTCCGACCGGGGCGATGCGAAGAACATGATCCTCCAATGCATACCCCAGGCCGTTCATCTTGAGAATGATAGACATGGCCTGATCCCAAGGAACATTCACCATGCGGACCGTTACCTTGCCCTTCACCTCCGGAGCGAGAATGATATTCAAATTTGCGACTTCCGCAAACAGCCTCATGACATTGACGATGTCCGCATCCTGAAGATCAAGCGATATTTTTCTCCCGGTGAATCGGCTGCCGCCGGCACCCAACAACGTTTCCGCCGGAGCGGCTACGTGCTTTGCGACTTCCTTGTGTTCCTCTTTCACCGGCGGTGTTGCTGCAGCCGGCGGAACCGGTTGCTGAGCGGGGGTGGAGGTCTGCGCGGAAATTTCCGTCTCGGTAATTGCCGGCTTTTCCGGTTCCTGGACAGCGGCTGTCTCCTGAGGCTGTGACTGCTCCGCCTGTATGGCAGGAGCTACACTCATGGCTATCAGCACAGTATTCCCTTGAGGAGTAACGGTATACCGTAACGTTTTCGTGAGATCCAGCACCACACGAACCTTCAGGTCTGGTGCGGGATGCTGGCCAATCCGGACTCTGTCAAGTCCACCCTTGCGAACCGGGATAACACGCGGTCTGACTTTGCTCTGGACGCCAGGAATGTCTACCACAAGTTTTTTGGTCCCCACCAAAAAAGCATTAGGCTTCATAGCTCCGTCACCGGTGATGACCACTTGGACACCCTCTTTCCCGGCGATGGCACTAACAGCGGTCACTACTTTGGCCGCTTCCTGTTCCGGCTGCGCTGCTTCCTTCTTTTCGAATACAGGTGCCGCTTCCGGCGTCGTTGTCGGTGCAGTCACGGCTTCCGAAGTTGCCACCTCCGGCTGTGGTGCAGGAGTAACTGCTTGCGAGGCAGCCTGCGCCTCTTCAGCGGGTTTGCTCAATTCTACGACGAGTTTTCCTTCAGACTGATATACTTTCGTTTCTACAGCCTGCGAGAGACCGAATTCAAGCCTTGATACACTATCCTTTTGAACAGGAGTTATATCGGTTACTCCACCGCTGTTCACGGCTATCCGATCAGGCAATTGCCCGATGCTTGAGTCTGCAATATCAACGACCAGTCGTAGAGGATCTGACAATTGAAAAGAGGTGTACTGCAGTATGGGCTCGGTTGCTTCAATTGTGACTTCTGTCTTTCCATCCATGTCATGGGTTTCAATCTTCGTAAGGACAACCTGCGCCCCCTGCTGCGTTGCATTCGCAGACCCCTTCGCCGCACACCCATGGATTGCAGGGGCGAATGAGATGAGGATTATCAACCAACAGGCTTTCAGCGGTTGAGTATATTTCATTGACTCTCCTCCTGTTTTTTCCGGAGATCTATCACAATTTCTTTGCGTTCCGAACCCCCCGAAAAGTTTTTATATTTTTCTTCTACAATAAGCTTATTCTCTGTTATTTTTTTAACAACACCCTTATTCGGTCCTATAATTGTACCGACATGAATGATATACCCTTTGCCGTCGGGAGCCTCAACCACGGCATTATCACCGAACCCGCCCCTCAATACCGCCGTCAACTTGAAATCATCCAAATTGTAGCGCTCCAACGGCGGGCGCTCTCCGGCTTTGGTCTGTTTCTCTTCCTTGGTCACCAGTGGAGCAAAGGGATCCCGCCTTCCCAGGGAGATGTAAGAATAAGCAGTCACCGGTTTTTCCACTGCTGTCGTCGCAGCCCCCTGGGTAATGGTTTTTTGTACTTCTTTCGCCGCAATGGGCGTTGTTGTAGCCGGGCCCTGACCGGATTTGGAGCAACCCAATATCCCCAATCCCATAAGGGAGACCAGCACGACGATGGTTAAAGCGCTATAGTACTTTTTTCCCTGTTTTCGGTGTCGGTTCAACTTTTTTCTCCACTGCAGCGAACGTCATTGCTGTGCAATTAATATCCACTTCTATATTTCCGCTTTTGCCTACTTTTGCACCGCCCATTTTGATGTTGAGAATATTCACAATGCGGGTAAGTTTGCTGATGTGGTCAAATAACGATGCTGTATTGTCGTATCCTCCCGTCAAAACGAGAGATATGGGGATTTCCTCGTAGAGTCCACTCGGGTGAGGTCGCTGCTTGTCCGGTTTCCAGAGTTTGAGGACAAGACCCGATTGATTTACCAGCTTCTGAATCTGCAACAAGAGACCGGAGACTTCTGATCCAGGGGGCAACTGTTCGGTAAGGACCACCAATCGATCCTGCAAAGTGCTAACTTCCGTCTTCAGCTCGTCAAGTTTTTTAATCTTGGCGTCATTTGTCTGCATGGTATTTCTCAGGTTGGCTAACGATTGATCCAGCTGTTTTATTTCCGTATTCATGGGGATCTGAAACTGGATAATATAGGCTATAAGAAGAACAACAACAAGACCGCAGAAGACGAACAGCCTCGTCTTGGGAGGGATCTTTTGAATTTTTTCTAATAAAGGAAAGGAGGCCATCACAACCCCTTATATACAAATTGAAGTTTATATTTGTATAAGTCAAGCGTATCATGTTTGATCTGACTGGTTTCGAGCAGCATCACATTGGTCAAATAAGGTGATGCTTTAAGATTATCGACAAAACGCACGACGTCATCATTCGTAAAAGCTTCACCCTCGATACTGATGTTATTGTCGCTTTCGATCAGGGATGTCAAATTTACGCGCATCGGCAGCGCTTTACTTATTTCGTCAAGGAGCCTGACCGGCCCCGCCTGATTTTTCTTAAGTTTCTCGATGACGTCGATTTTTTCAGCTACTTTTCTTCGTTCCTCCTCAACATCCTTTACTTCTTTAAGGATATTATCCTGGGATCGAATACGCGCTTCAGTGGAAACTTTTTCCTTCTGGAGGGCAGCTATCTGGTCTTTTTGACGCTTCCAGAAAAATGCCATGGCCATCAGCACGAGCACAAGGATCAGGAACCCGAGGAGCAACTGCTGCTGAAGATCAATGACTTTCTTCGGGGGCTTTTTCTTGGTAGGCAGAAGATTTATCTTGATCATCGATCCCCTGGCCTCCTGATCGCAAGCCCCACGGCAACTGCACAGAGAGGGGCAGATTCCTCAATAAAAGCGGCATCAAAGCGTTTGGAGTCAATTTTAATATTTTTGAACGGGTTGCTCACCTCAACGGGAATTTCAAGTCGTTCGGAGAGAGTCGTTATAAAATTTCCGATCCTTGCGCAGCCTCCGGAGACAAGAACACGGGAAACCTTTTCGCTCCCTGTTGTGGACTTGAAAAATTCGAATGACCTCTGCGTTTCGGACACGATGTCGTCCGTGACCGTCAGCATGACGCCTGCAATCTGCTCCTTGTCTGCACCCTCTACCTCCTCGCCACGCTTCACTTTTTCCGCATCTTCATAGGTTAAACCAAAATCCCTCTGAAGAGCTTCGGTGTATCGATTACCGCCGACCGTAATATCGCGGGTAAAAATGGACATGCCGTCTTTCAGAATATTTATATTCATCACCGATGCGCCGATATTCAGCAGAGCAGTCGTCCCAGCCTCGACATCATAGTTGAGTTCATACATGTTCGCAAGAGCAAAGGCGTCTACGTCCATCACGACCGGCTCCAAGCCAGCCTCTTTTACCAGGTTCAGGTAATCGTTAATCTTATCCTTTTTTACCGCCACGAGGAGAACATCGGCCTGCCCTTCAGTGGCCCCGGGACCGAGTTTCTGGAAATCCACGTTCACATCATCAATGGAAAAGGGAATATATTGCTCCGCTTCCCACTTAATGGATTCAGAAAGCTCCTCATCAGTCATGTCCGCGACGGAAACGCGTTTGATGATGACCGAGCTGCCGGAGACTGAGATAACGACATCCTTCGTCGATACCTTCTGCGCTGTCAAAAGTTCCTTGATGGACTCCACGACCCTTCCGGCGTCCATGACAGCGCCTTCAACAATCACTTCAGGTGGCAGTGGAATCATGCCAAACTTGGCCAGCTGATAGTTCTTGTTTGTCCCTTTCAACTGGACGAGTTTTATATAAGTAGATCCTATGTCCAGCGCAATTGGTTCAATTTTTTTTGAAAAAAGCATTATTGCTCCCCAAGCATAAGCAGCGGAGACGATGCGTCAATTGGTGCTCTTGCTTTTCATGATTTTCTCAATTTCCCGCAGATTCCCCTGGCTGTAGACTCTCCAACCCCTCCAGTCACGCTCAACGCCACTCAGCAACCCTTCGCTCTCCCAGCGAAAAAGTGTTGCCCGTGAGATATCGAAACGAGAACAGATTTCATTTGTTTTGTATTTCTTCGAGCCTTTGCGTGTAACCATGACGCCCCCGCCGGATAGTTTACTCATATTATATATAATAAGTATAGTTATGATGATACTGAAAAAACCACTATTGTCAAGGTCTTTTTATTTTTTTTTAATAATTATGAGAGCGGCTCGATATATAGTATTTGTAAATGAGAAAACATACTAAATATGGGGGTCTCGCTCATATGACCTTGAGTTCAGATTCTCATAACCCTCCTAAGGAGAACATCTATTCAAAAAAAGTTGAGAAAAAATGCGAACACCACTTGGCATAGCGACCAGACCCGGGTTCCCAAGCTTTAACAACAGTCCGCTACGCATCTTATCGGCACTTTTATCAATTCCTTTAATGTTTACTTCTGGGGTAGTCAACGAATTCAGAATGAATTTTTATCAGCACGGACTGTGCTGAGATTGGAATAAACTCCAAACTCTATAAATAAAATTAAAGTAATTTTAACTTGAGGTTAGAGTTTCATGATCCTCACACGGAGGAAACTTACTAAAAAAAATTGATAAACATGTAAAAAGCAGTTGACATTGTGACCGGACCTGGTCAAAGCGCGGCAGGCCTCGAATCTACACGGAGCAATACACTTCGTCTCTGATCTCAACCCTCCCCCTGACGTGTATACGTTTGGTCATAGACGGCGAGCTGCAGGGGCTTCGATGCCGGGCGCTCTTGCCAAGGCGCGGTTCAGGGATGGCCGCTTCGTTCAGTTTGGATATCGATTGAAAATGACGAAGACAACGTGAGACAGGAACGGCTGATTCTTGAGACCGGTGTCCCGCTCTCTCCTGCTGAAGTCACTGAAGTCTATGCTAAGCGCTGGGCCATTCAAACCATATTAATCCAGGTCATGAATAATCGAGGGCTGGAAGGAGACGTGGCAGCGGTCCTGTCAGGCTTTTCATCGCTGGCTGCACTGGGGAAACGCGAAGTCTTAAAAAAATCAGACGCCGGATCACGGTAAAATGACACCCTCTAAACGAAAACTGCGAAAACCGCTAGAAGGGATGTGAAGAAGGCTCAAGTGGTTACCTACGTACCGTTGTTGCAAACTTGAAAGGAGAAAGTCCGCTCTAAAATGCAGGCTTATATGACAAAGAGAAGAATGGTGAAGTAATGGCAAACGCTGCCGGCCAGAACAAGGAAATGAAATATTTCATGGCCCCAGGACAACTTTTTGTTCAGGGCATAGAACACGACACCGACAGTATAGAAGAACCCGCCAGAAACCAGTAAGAGCATTCCGGCAGACGGGACGATTCGCGCAAGCGGGCGAAGAGCGGTAACCGCAAGCCAGCCCATGATCAAATAAATCGAAACGGAAAGAACATGGCGGCGTTTCTTGAACAGGAAATCCTGAAGGATTCCGATACAGGCGAGGCACCAGACGATGCCGAAAAGCCACCATCCCCGGAGACCGCGTAGAGTTACGACGGTAAAGGGTGTATAAGTTCCTGCTATGAGAAGATATATCGAGGCATGATCAAATGCCTGGAAAAGAGCTTTGGCTTTTCCACGAGTACCGTGGTAAAGCGCAGAAGATAAATAGAGCGTCACCAGTGTGACGCCGTATATGAGTGAGCTGAGTGTTTTCGATATGTCATGCTGAGGCAGGGCATTCACAATCAGCACAATAAGACCAGCAACGGCAAGACCCGATCCGATTAAATGCGATATGCTGTTTACCCGTTCTGCCTCATGCACGGCCGGCGAGCCCCCCCCGTTCATTGACTGGCATGTTACACGAGGAACGCTGCGGGCCCAAATGAAAAAGGGAGAGGCCACTTAGCCTCTCCCTCTGCAAAGCTGGGGATTGTCCTCTACACATCGGTTCCGTGGGGCGTTGCAAAAGTGCTTGACCGCCGTGCGGCCATATCCATCAGTACGCGTTCGGTTCCGAATCTGCCCGGCTCGTACTTGCGGATCTTGAGCTTTTCCCGCGCCGTATCGAGGAGGTTCAGCGTGAGATCGAGGATTTTTCCCGGGTCTTCCTCAAAATAGAACCCGGCGTTCAAGATATCCCACCACTTGTTCTCCATAAGATCCTTAAGCGACTTGCTTGCGCTGACGGGAGATCCCGCTCCGAAGATGATCGGCACACCGGAGGCCACCAAATAGGTGCCGATTGCAATGGCCTTTTCGCTCATCCATTCCGGAGCGATACCAACTGCAGGGAGACCGCCGATGTCGTCGCCAAGACCACCTTCTTCCGCAATGGCGGATGCCACGGTCAGAATGCGTGAATTGTCCACGCAGGATCCCATATGAAGAATCGGCGGGATGCCGATTGCCTCGCACACTTCGCGAAGTCCCTTGCCGGCGTTTTCGAGCGCCATTTCAGGCGTCATATATCCCGCCTTGGCCGACGCCATGGCTGAGCAACCGGTCTGGACAACCAAAACATCATTTTTAATCAGCTCGCGGGACAGGAAGTTATGCATGCTGTCCTGACTGATCCTAGGGTTGTTGCAGCCGGCAAGACCGACGACGCCGCGGATGCGTCCCGCGATAATGGCATCATTCAGCGGCCGGAAGGACCCGCGGTACCTGCCTCCCTGCATGTATTCAATATACTCATGAGAGAAGCCGGCAATCAGGTCGGCAGGTTTTACATTTGCCGGAGAAACCAGCTCCTTTTTTCGGTTCGGGAAATTATCGATCGCAAGACGAACAACCTTCTTTGCGAGGTCGAGCGCATGATGCTCATCATATTCAATATGGATGGCATCCTTCATCTTCCCCTTGGACGTCGTGGTGATGATCTTCGTATGGAATTTCTTCGACAACTCTCCGATGGCGGGCATGATGCACTGCACATCGACGACCATGGCCTCGACCAAACCCGTGAGGAGTCCGAGTTCCTGCTGCAGGAATCCGCCGGCGGTGGCGATGCCGTGCCGAATGAGGACTTCATTGGCCGTGCAGCACATGCCGACGAGTTTCACGCCTTTGGCCCCCTTGGATTTTGCATAAGCAACGAGTTCGGGGTCCTCGGAAGCAATCACGAGCATCTCGGCAAAGGACGGTTCATGTCCGTGGACGACAAGGTTCACATGATCTTCCAAGAACACATTGAGGCTGGCGTTTGACCTCACTGGTTTGGGGGTGCCGAACAGAATATCGGAAATGTCGGTACCCATCATCGAGCCGCCCCATCCGTCGGCAAGCGCTGCGCGCAGGGCCCCCAGCATAATGTTGTTCATTTCCTGGTCCACACCCATGGTCGTCCGGTGCATCATTTCGACCACTTCACGGTCAATAGCACGCGGCGCTATACCCAGCTTATTCCATATTTCCTGGCGTTTTTTGGGAGCCCGTCCCAAGTACGCTAGCGTTCCACGCTGCTGGCCGAATTGTTCGAGAAACTTGAGGGCGACTTTCTCCGCCACCTCGTTCACGGCCTTTCCCTCGACATTAATGCCAAGATATCCGGCCACACGGTTGAGCTTGCGCACGTCTTTGATCTGGAAATCCTTGGCCTCTCCTTGGGCCACCGCCAGAAGCGTGTTCGCAAGATCACGCGCATGATCTGAATGGGCAGCCGTGCCCGCAGCAACCATGCGGGCAAAGTTACGCGCCGTCACAACCGGAAGTGTGGCACCGCACACACCCACTGCCTCTTCTTCCTTGCCCACAAGCCGGCAGGGACCCATGTGACACATTTTGCAGCAGGCACCCTGATGCCCGATAGGACAGGGCTTGAGCTTGTCGGCGCGGTCGAACGACGTCTCTATTTTTTTTTGGGCTGATACCCTCAACATCGCCTGCGCGGCCGGATCAACGGATTTCAAATCTTCTCTCATAATTTTTCAAAACTCCTTTCCCGAAGGAGATAATCTATCCCCTGTTTGACAAAACGAGTGCATTATACAAAATGACGGAGAAAAAAACCACAAGAAGTTAATCAAGCATTCACGCCGTCGGAAACTCGCTTTTTCTGTTTTTTCCCCTGTACTCTATTTTTGAAACATCGGCTGTTTTAGCGCAACAACCGCAGAAACAGCCGAGCCTGAAAGCATCCCCTCGCGAATTGACGCCAGAATTGCCGAGCTGGAAGCTGCAGCGGACTTCACTGCTTTTGCTTCGATGGGCTTGAAGGAAGGGACGCTCATTTTCCCGGATTTCAATTTTTTCACGGCTGCAGCGACGTCCTTGAGCTTGAAACCCTTGGCCTTACTGATAACCTGAGAAAGCTCGGCAGCTATTTCCGCCCCGTCTTTTGCTCCGTCGACGGCTAGCTGAGACGGAGTAAGTGTTTTTACTTTGCCGTAGGTATTGACAATGCTTCCCCGTTGTTCATACAGAGCAGCAATCGGAAGGACGACATCGGCTTTTTCCGCGAGGGCGGACTGGTGACTCGCCATAACGACGAGGAAATCCGATTTGAAATCAGCGTCAGGAAGCGCGCCGGCGACCATCAACGCCTTCATGCCTGACTTCATATCCTGATATCCGATACCGCGTTTCTTGACATTGGTAAAGCCCGGTTCCATATCGGACCGGCATCCCGCCTGGAGTGCGCCTAGAGCATTCGCTTCGGGCAACAACGGCAGCACACCGGCGTTCTTGATCAATGCGAAATTGAGGGCCTGCAGAGAAGCCTCTTCACTGGAGGAGATCCCGGTCCCAATCACAACAACGGGCTGTTTCGCCGCAGCAAAAGCCTTCGCGGCGGCAACAATCTGGTCTGATGATACACCTGATCCCGCTACCGCATCGTCGATGCTCACCAGGGACTTCTTGAGTGCATCAAGCCCTTTTGCCGATGGTACCACGCCTTCGGCAAGGGTCGACGACATCAGCCCCGCAAGCAGGATCGGGTCCGTCCCCGCTTTAAGTTGAAGATGAATGGCGTTCTGGTGGCCGGCCAGGTCTGTCTTGATCGTGCTAACGACAACTATTTTTGCACCGGCCTGGGCCCGTCTCCGGATCATAACGTCCACTTCCTGGAGTGACTGTTTTTTCTGTGAAGGATCAGCGCCAATCACAACCACACAATCGGCGCCATGAAGGTCGGCCCGAGAGGCAATGCTCACCCCGCCATCGCCATGCATCTTAAGGAGCGCGGAAATGAGGCCCGATGCATAAACAGATGCGGGGGTATCGATGTTTCCGCTGCCCACCACGTCGCGTGCGAGCGACTGGACGGCATAGGCCTCTTCAGTGGTAATCGAGCCGGAGGCAATGAACCCAGCGTTGGCCCCTGCTTTCTTGAGCGCCGTGGCCACGATTTCCAGAGCATCTTCCCACGTGGCGGGTACAAGTTTATTCCCCTGCCTTTTCATTGGTGCTGTGATGCGGTTTGAGGAGTGGAGGGAGTCGAAGCCGAACCGGCCTATGGCGCAAATGTATCCGTTGTCTTCCTTGGCATTTACTTTTACGATTTTGCCGTTCTTACTGCTCGTAATAACACTGCAGCCGGAAGCACAGGCCGTGCAGACCGTGTCGTGCTTTTCGAGATCCCATTCCCTGCCGTGCTGCCAGCGGTCGCGTTCCATGATAGTGTTCACTGGGCAGGCATCCACGCAGGACCCGCAGAACGTGCATCCTGACTCATGAAGTGGCTTGTCCATTGCCGTGGAGACCTTGGTCATGATGCCGCGGCCCATAAAATCGAGCACATTCGTCCCCTGCTCCTTGCAGACCCTCACACAACGGCCGCAAAGAATACAGTAGTTATTGTCGATGGTGATGAAGGGGCTGCGATCATTCAGTTCGTAATTGAAGCTCTTTCTCCCGAAAGATGATTCGCGGATACCGAGATCCGCTGCATACCGCTGGAGGTCGCAGCTTCCCGCCTTGGGGCAGGTCATGCAATCGAGTGGATGGAAGGACAGAACCAAGTCGGTCACGAATTTCCTGATTTCCTCGACTTTGGCGGTCTTGGTCTGGACCTTCATGCCCTCCTTCGCGCGAGTGGTGCATCCGGTGACCGGCGTTTTCATGCCCTCGATTTCGACCATGCACATGCGGCAGGCACCTACGCCGCGCAATTCCTTGATGTGGCAGAGGTTCGGGATGTGTATCCCTACGGTCGCTGCGGCATCAACGAGGGTCATCCCTTCGGGGACCATTACCGCCTTGCCGTCAAACTCCATGTTCACCATCTTACTCATAGTATCCTCCAGGTTATCCGTAACTTTTAATATCGATAAAGTAAAGATACAAAGGCTGCTGGAACCCGCCTCTGCGTCCGTATGTGGGTTTACGATTTACAGATTAAATCGGGCATGTCCCGACCGCATGGCGTTCGGGGCTCACGTGTCCTTCCTCCTCGACCGCGAGAGCGGCCTCGGATACGAAAATAGCCCCTTCAGGGCAGACCTTAATGCATTCCCCGCAATGGGTGCAGCGCTTCTGCCGGATGCGATAGGGTGTAAACCCGCCCTTATACTGCACTGCCTTCATGCCTTCGATGGCGAAATCTTTGCAGGCCTCACGGCACTTGTCACACATCGTGCACTTGTCAGGATTGATCTCGTAGCGGATGAGATATTTGCACTCCAGGCTTGTGCACACGCCCTTGATGTGGCGATTAAGGTCTTCGGAATGTTCCTTCAGAAATGCGCCGAGAATATCGGCGTGGTCCTTGCCTTTCTTGCACATGCCGCCGTCCTTAACATCCGCGGCGATACGCTGAAGCTGGGCAACATGTTTTGCGGCACCTTTGCCCGCCTGAATCAATTCAAATATCTTGATGGCGTCATAAATCCCGAGTTTGCAGGGATGGCACTTGGAACACATGCCGTCCTTCGAATCGTCATAGTAGAATTTTTCGAGGTTATTCTTCGTGGCCGCCACCGAGCATTTATTTTCCTGTTGAGACATAGGCCCCTCCTTTTTCGATCACGATTGCCTGCGTGGGGCATACACTATAGCAGGCCTTGCACTTGGTGCAGTAATCCTGGTCAATATAGAATTTGTCCTTGAGCTCGACCACGGAATCGAAGGCGCATGCCTGTTTGCACAAACCGCAGAGAATGCAGTGTTCAGGCCGGATGCGGAACGTCCCAAGACCCTGACAGCGCTTTGCACGGCAGTACTTGTCGTTCACGTGCTCTTCGTATTCTTCACGGAAGTACTTGATCGTCGAGAGAACGGGGTTCGGCGCGCTGTTCCCGAGACCGCAAAGCGAACCGGCGACCACCATTTTGCCCATCTTCTCAAGCCGCTCGATGTCACCGCGCTCCCCCTGCCCCTTGGTGATTTTGTCCAAGAGCTCGTACATCTGCCAGGTGCCGACGCGGCAGGGCGGGCACTTGCCGCAGGACTCGCTCTTGGTAAAGGACAGGAAGTATTTTGCCACATCGACCATACAGTCGTCTTCATCAAGGACCACCATGCCACCCGAGCCCATGATCGAGCCCACGCTGGCAAGGGTGTCGAAATCGGCCGGCATATCGAGAAACTGAGCGGGAATGCAGCCGCCCGAGGGGCCTCCGGTTTGGACGGCCTTGAACTGCCTGTCGGGGTTCAGCATGCCGCCCCCGATGTCGAAGATAATCTCACGGAGGGTGATCCCCATCGGTACTTCGATGAGGCCGGTGTTCTTGATCTTGCCCGTCAGGGCGAATACTTTCGTGCCCTTGGATTTCTCGGTTCCGATCGACGTGTAGTAAGCCAGCCCCTTGGTGATGATGGTCGGTACATTGGCAAAGGTCTCGACGTTGTTCAGGTTTGTGGGCATGCCCCAGAGGCCGCCCGCCGCTTCTGAAAGCCGCGGCGGACGCGGACGCGGCATGCCGCGTTCCCCTTCGATCGAAGCAACCAGCGCCGTCGACTCGCCGCACACAAAAGCACCGGCGCCTTCTTTGATTTCCATGGTGAAGTCGAGACCGCACCCGAGGATGTTCTTGCCGAGCAATCCGAGCGCCTCGGCCTGCTTAATGGCAACGCCAAGGTTCTTCACGGCAAGGGGATACTCATGTCGCACATAAATGTATCCATGCTGTGCGCCAATGGCATAGGCGTTGATGATCATGCCTTCGATAACAGAATGAGGGTCGCCTTCCATGAGCGAACGGTCCATGAATGCTCCCGGGTCGCCCTCGTCGCCGTTGCACACGACCGCTTTGACTTTTGCGCCCGATTTTTTTGTATGCTCCCATTTGAGCCCGGCGGGGAAACCCGCGCCGCCACGGCCGCGAAGACCGGATTTCTTGACGATGTCGATGACTTCGTCGGGTTTCATCTCGGTGATGACCTTAGCCAAACCCATATAGGCGTCCTCACGGATGGCATCATAGATATTGCAGGGATCAACGATGCCGTTCCGGTGAAGCGCTAATCGCTTCTGTTTTTTATAGAACGGGATGTCCTGCATTGCAACATTCGGTTCGGCAAGCGGGAACTCCCGGTACAGCTGCTTCCGATAGGGAACGTTGTGGAGCACTGAATCAGAGAACAGGCCAGGAATGTCGCCGACCTTGACCTTCTGATAGAAGGTTTCCTGCGGTTCCTGAATCATGACCGGTCCGCGCTGGCAGAACCCCTGACAGCCGGTCTTGACAATCTCCATCTTTACCTGCTTCTGGGCTGCCTCCTCTTCGAACTTTTTGATCAGTTTATTCGATCCCGAAGCCTGGCATGCCGTCCCACAGCAGACACGCACGCGGTGGACATCGGCGTCTTTGCGTTCCTGTTGAAGCCTCTCGCGAAGGGCGGCCAACTCGCTTGCATTTTCTAATCTCTTAAACGTGAGTTCCATGTTCACTCCTCGCCATCGCTACGATATCTTCCACCATCTTCGGGGTGAGTTCACCGTATAAGTCCTGATCATTTACCGTGGCCACTGGCGCCAGGGCGCAGCACCCCACGCATCCCACGGTCTCGAGCGTGACCGAGAGGTCTTTCGTGGTCTCGCCTTCCTTGATGCCGAGTTTGCTCTCCATCTCGGTAAGCACTGCCTTGGCTCCTCTCACGTGGCATGCCGTGCCCATGCAGACCTTCACCACATTCTTGCCCCGCGGTTTAAAATGGAAATGTTTATAAAACGATGCGACACCATACACGTTGTTCAGGGACAGGTTCAGCCTTTCAGCAATCATTTTCATGGCCTCTTCTGGCAGATAACCAATTTTCCCCTGAACCCTCTGGAGCACAGCTATGAGAATGCCACGCTGACCAGAAGCATCATCGAGAACTGCATCAACTTTTTCTAGATCTTCCTGTTGGAGCACGGTAGTGACCTCCCTCTTAAATTGCGAAAGGAACAAGAAACTCAATGGGTTATAAATGGGTTATATAAGGCATGGAACTTTTGCATTACGAATAAATAGTAGATGGTAACTTTTTGTAACCAACAAAAAGATAATAAAATATAGAAAATAAAAAGGAAATGCATAATAGCAACCGCCAAAAAAAAAATCAAGGGAAAATACTATAAATAAATTTCATGCGGAAATTATTAATCTCTATCATCACTGATCATTCGCCCGCCAGAGACAGGACCGGAAAAAGAGAGTCACGATAACCTGACCCTTTGATTGACACAGGCGCGGCCTCCTGCTATTATTTCATCGGCAATCACTGTTCGCTGGAGGACGATCAATCATGAGCATTCTTGCAATGATCCTTGCCGGAGGCAAGGGAGAACGGCTGCATCCCCTCACCATCCATCGGGCAAAGCCCGCAGTCCCGTTTGGCGGGATCTACCGGATTATCGATTTTGCGCTGTCGAACTGCATCAATTCCCGAATCCGCAAGATCGCCGTTCTACCTCAGTACAAGTCGCTATCTCTAGACAAGCATCTGCGGCTGGCCTGGAACCTTTTTTCCGGGGAATTGGATGAGTACATCATTTCCGTTCCACCCCAGCAGCGTGTCGGCGATAAGTGGTACCAAGGAACGGCCGATGCTATCTACCAGAATATTTATATGATCGAGAAGGACGCTCCCGACCATTTACTCGTGCTCGCTGGCGACCACATCTACAAGATGGACTATTCTGAAATGTTCCGATTCCATCAAGAGCAGCAGGCGGATGCCACGGTAGCCGCCATCGAGATCCCGAAAAGAAGCGCAGCTGCCTTCGGCATTATCGAGGTTGACCAAAAGGATGGCTGTCGGATCGTGGGGTTCGAGGAAAAACCGAGAAATCCCAAGCATATTCCCGGCCAGCCCGACCTCGTTTTTGCATCCATGGGCATTTATCTTTTTAATACCAGGACCGTTATCGAACATCTGAAATCGGACGCCCTTCAGGACACGGCCCATGACTTCGGCAAAAACATCATCCCGCAGATGATGAAAACTTCCCGGGTCTGCGCATACAATTTCAAAGACGAGAACAAGAAAGAAGCCAAGTATTGGCGGGACGTAGGGACCATCGACGCTTACTGGGAAGCGAACAGAGACTTGGTGAGCGTGGATCCGCAACTGAACCTGTATGACAGTGTTTGGCCCATCCGCACCTATCAGGCGCAGAATCCTCCAGCCAAGTTCGTGTTTGCCCAGGAGAAGAAGGGTGGAAGGCTTGGCATCGCCCTGGATTCGATTGTGTCCCACGGTTGCATCATCAGCGGTGGCCGGGTTCAGAATTCGGTGCTCTCGCCTAAAGTCCGCATCAACAGCTATAGCGAGGTCTACGATTCAATTCTTATGGAGAATGTTGATATCGGCAGGCACAGCCGCATTCGAAAGGCGATCATCGACAAGGATGTAACCATCCCCCCGGAAACCGAAATCGGCTACCATCTCGAGGCAGACAGGAAGCGCTATCATGTGACGCCATCGGGCATTGTTGTGATAGCCAAGGGAATGGAATTTCCGGAAAATGCGCTAGCTGCGCGCATGGCTGCAGAGAAAAAATAGAGTATTTATCCTCACTCCGCGGAGAGGGAAAGCACTCTCTTTCCCGAAGTTTCAGGAGGCAGTCCTCACAATAGCCGGTAGGAGGAAATGCGCGGACAGGAGTTCAAGAAGACATCATGGATGTTCACTCTTTAAAGTGGGACTTCGCCTTTTCGTATGCTCTTTCAAAGTCATTCGTCGCTTCGTTCATTTCCTTCGAGAATTTATTCCACTTTCTTTCAGTTTCTTTTCTCATTTGCGCCATTTTCTGCGAAGCAATCTTCCGCTTTTTTTCAGCAGCGTTCAGATCCTCCTTCATATCCTTTTTCACCTGGTCGGTCATGGTGGCAGCTTTGGCTTTCAGCTCATCGAGCTGTTTCCCAAGCGTTCTAAGCCGTTCTTCGATGCTCTTCTCAAACTGTTCCTTCTGCTGTGGCGTATCCGGTGATGTTGCTTGCTGCCCCTCTTGAGCTGCGGACAACGAATGCATGACGGCCGTATTAAGCAGCAATGCTGCCAGAAAATACATAATCCGTTTCATGGTCAAGTCTCCTTTACTATTATCAATAGCAATGTTGCTGAAAAATTTACCCTGCCAACACGACTACAATATTATCATAAAAAAGGAATACATCGCGGCGGTTCATAAAAAACGGGTATGCAATTGAATTTTCTGAGTGATAAAAAATAGAAGGCAGCCGGTTAGATTTTACTGAATTGCGGACGTCTCTGTACGGAACCCGGCTGGTCAACGCAACAGGAATATTACCCGACTGTCCTCATCAGCTCATCCAGCGGCGTTCTGCCCCTCGCCGGAGGGCTCTCATCTGGCTCGCCTACAGACAGAAGAGCGGCGATAAAACGGCCCTCCCGCACCCAAGCAAGGTTTTTAAATGCCTCCTGTGCAACAATCGGTCCTTTCATCCAACAGGAGCCATAACCCAGCGCATGGACCGTGAACAGCATATTCAGGATCGCGGCGGAAACGCTCTGGAGTCCTGGCAACGGTCTCAGCCTCTTGACGTCTTCCGCTGGATAATTCCTAGATGGCGCAAAAAGCACGGCGCATGATGTTGTGTTCCTCTATCCTATACCATCTCGGCTAGATCACGAATCAGCTTCTCTGAATCCTTCCAGCCCAGACAGGGATCGGTGATTGATTTTCCATAGACATTTTCCGTCACCTTCTGCGCCCCTTCTTCGATGAAGCTCTCGATCATGAAGCCTTTAATCATGCTTTTCAGCAACGGTGAGTGCTGGCGGCTGCGCATCACTTCCTTTGCAATTCGGGGCTGTTCCGCGAATTTTTTGTTCGAATTGGCATGGTTTGTGTCTACGATGATCGAGGGATTGGTTAGACCGCGCTTTTTGTAGGACTCGGCGAAGATGACGAGATCCTCGTAATGATAGTTGGGCACCGCGAGCCCATGATGGTCGACAGCCCCCCGAAGCACGGCATGGGTCAGAGGATTTCCCTGCGTCTTCACTTCCCACCGGTTGTAGCTAAAAATATGGGGAGCCTGTGCGGCCTGAATGGAATTAAGCGTCACCTCCATATCGCCTGAGGTCGGGTTTTTCATGCCTACAGGGATGTCGAGACCGCTGCAGGTCAGCCGATGAGCCTGGTTTTCTACGGACCGGGCGCCGACGGCAACGTAGCTCAGCACGTCCTCGAGATAAGGATAGTTTCCGGGATAGAGCATTTCGTCGGCCGCTGGAAGATGGGATTCCTTGAGCGCCCGTACGTGCATTTTCCTGATGGCCTTGATGCCTTCGACGATATTCGGCTCTTCCTGCGGGTTCGGCTGATGAGCCATGCCCTTGTATCCAATGCCGGTCGTCCTCGGTTTGTTGGTATATATCCGGGGAATGATGACGATCTTGTCACTGACTTCGGCCTGTATCCGGGCAAGCCGTGAGATATAATCGCACACGGCATCTTCGTCATGGGCCGAGCATGGCCCGATGATAAGTACGAACTTGCTCGTCTCATTGGTAAATATGGCCCGGATATCTTGATCTTTCTTCTTCTTGACGGCATTCAGTTCTGGGGACAGCTGAATTGCGGCAATAATTTCTTCGGGCCGCGGTATTTCACGAACATACTCAAAACTCATAGGTTCTCCGATCTTTTCCTTCATGATACACTTGTTTTACTTCGTTGCAGTATAAAATCCGTCCTCGACTAAGTCAAGCCAAAAAAGGTTCAAGCGACAAACCGCAGACTCTTCTGCTGTGCTAGTCATAAAAAAAACTGGTTTTTTTTGCCTCAATAATGTATAAAATGCTTGTCATGGCAAAGAAAGCAAAGAAACACCCCATGAAAAAAGGGAGCGGCAGCCATTTCGACCGCTTCATAATCACGGGGATATTGATTTCCCTCGTACTGATAGCGGTTGTGTTGTGGGGCCCCTTTCGCAAGTTCCGTCCCCTGGTGGAAAAGAAGCAGGCCCCGCAGGCCGGGCAGCAGGAGCCGGCTGCCATTACCAAACCGTCTGCCAAAAAACCGGTTACGGCTCATTCCAGAAAAGAACCCCCGAAACACAATCCGGTCCCCGCGCTTTTAGGCAATGCCGCACCCTCAAAGACAGTCCAGATCGCCATCGTGATCGACGATCTCGGCATGGATATGAAACAGGCCCGGGATGTTATTTCATTGCCCGCCAAAATCACATTTGCCGTCATGCCCGGCTTGGCCCAATCGAGGAACGTCGCCGAGCTGGCAGAACAAAACAGTCATGAAGTCCTGATCCATGTGCCCATGGAATACCGGGGCAAGAACGGAAAACCGGCACCCGGAATTCTTCGGTCGGACATGACTCCCATGGAATTTTTAACCACCGTGAGCAGCGATCTCGAGTCGGTTCCTGGCGCCGTCGGCATCAATAATCATGAAGGATCTGCGCTCACGGAGAACAAGGAAGCCATGAAATTCCTGATGGCGGAACTCAAGGCACGGAACCTGATGTTTCTCGACAGTCTCACCAGCCCAAAGAGCGTGGCCTACGCCACGGCAAAAGAGTTCGGCCTCAGATCCGGCAAGCGCGATGTGTTCCTAGACAATGAAATCGACAACCCCGTATCCATCCGGAAGCAGCTCGATGAGCTTGTAGAGGTCGCCCGAAAAAATGGAAAGGCCATCGGCATCGGCCATCCCCATCCCGTAACGATCATTGAACTCCGCAAGTGGCTCGCAGACGCAGGAAACCAGGGCTTCGAAATCGTGCCGGTGTCAAGGCTGATGCAGTAAGCACAGGGGCATGAGTCGAGCGTCATCGGTTAAGAGGACTTCCTGGATTCCCTGACCCGTGACATCCGTTCTTTGACCCTCTGTAATCCTGACAATATTACAATCACCGAACCATGCTTACCCTCGGAATAGAGACTTCATGCGATGAAACCGCTGCTGCTGTGCTCCGGGACGAAAAAATCCTGTCAAGCATCGTGTCCTCGCAGATTGACATACATAAAAAATATGGTGGCGTAGTTCCCGAGCTCGCGTCCCGCGAGCACTTGAAAAACCTAATACCCATCATCCGTGAAGCGCTCGACTCGGCTTCGGTCTCACTAAACGATATTAACCTCGTGGCCGTCACTTATACGCCCGGCCTGATCGGGGCATTGCTCGTTGGGGTATCGGCTGCCAAAGCCATTGCTTATGCGCTGAACATCCCTTTCATCGGCGTACATCACGGAGAAGGGCATATCCTCGCGGCGCATATCGAATATCCCACCATCGGGTACCCTTACATCGCCCTACTCGTTTCGGGCGGGCACACCGCGCTCTACCAAGCCAGGGAACTCGGCAACTATGTCCTACTCGGGCAGACCAGGGATGATGCCGCGGGCGAAGCTTATGACAAAGTCGCCAAACTCATGGGTCTTGACTATCCCGGCGGGCCGGTAGTTGACCGCCTCGCGCAGGAAGGCGATCCCACAGCCATAAAATTTCCGCGCGGTCACCTTGAGGGTTACGACTTCAGCTTCAGCGGCCTCAAAACCGCGGTGAGAAACCACATCGCGCTCTTCATGAGCAAGGACAGGGGTATCGATCCGGATCTCAACGTCAGGGATGTCGCTGCAGGGTTTCAAGCGGCGGTTGTGGATACTCTCGTCGAGAAAACTGTGAAAGCGGCAGTTGAAACAGGCGTGGACAAGATCGTAGTCGCAGGCGGCGTTGCGGCGAACAGCTTGCTCAGGGAAAAAATGAACGAAGAAGCGGAGAAACGGGGCATCGCGCTCTACCTCCCGGGCATGGGCCTCTGTATAGACAATGCCGCCATGATCGCACTCGCAGGATATCTTCATTACAAGCGCGGTGAGGCATCGAAACTCGATCTGAACCCCCGTCCCAGCATGCAGCTCTGATTTTTTGATGACGCAGAGGACGCAACGTGGGATCGGGAGAAGATGCCTCCTCGCCGGCCTGCCCTTCTCATAACACCAGGCTCAAAATCCTTGGTGAGCCCGCACAGTTGAAAATAGTCCTTGCTATTTCAATAAAATCCTGTATTATGACACTGACTGTTTAACAATGCGGCAGGAAGATGACTGAAGTACACTCACACGTCATCATCTTCCCTGCCCTTCATATCATCGATCATCAACCCCCCCTGCTTTCAGCTCCCACTCTGAAAATGCATCAGCACGTATGGTTGGCGAACGATGGAGTTATGCCGGTCATATTTGTGCTGGCGTTGTCTTCGCTCTCAGGGATACCCTGTGTTCCTGCGGCCCGCACGCAAACCCTTAACGGGATTTCTGCATCCGGATTCACGTATGATATTCCGGCGCACGAGATCAAAGGAGTAGTATGTCTTTTTCGAACTTGCAGCTCAATGAAGCAATTCTCAAGGCGGTAAAACTCTGTGGTTATGCCGCTCCCACACCGATCCAGGAGCAAGCCATTCCCAAGGCCTTGGCTGGTCAAGATCTGATCGCCACGGCCCAGACCGGCACCGGTAAGACCGCAGCCTTCGTGCTGCCGGCGCTCATGCGTCTCAACGTGCCGTCAGCGTCAACAAAAAAATCTAAAGGCCCCCGCGTGCTCGTGCTCACACCCACGCGCGAACTGGCCAATCAGGTTACGGCAGCGGTAAATATCTATGGGAAGTTCATGCACATCCGGAGCGGCGTTATCCTCGGCGGCATGCCCTACTTCGAGCAGCATCGCCTCTTGTCTCAGCCCGTGGACCTCGTTGTGGCCACACCGGGACGTCTCATGGACCATATGGAACGAGGCCGAATCGATTTTTCCCGACTTGAACTTCTCATCCTCGATGAAGCCGACCGCATGCTTGATATGGGTTTCAGCGATGCAGTGGACACGATCGCCGCGGCCACCCCGGCTTCACGCCAAACCCTGATGTTCACAGCAACTATGGACAATGCCATGGCGAAACTTGCCCGGCGCCTGCTGAAGGACCCGGTGCGCGTCGAAATCGCCGGGGAAAAGACCACTCTTGAATCGATCGAACAGCGTCTGCACGCCGCGGACGACATGCAGCACAAGAACAGGATACTGAACCACCTGATCGCTGATAGCGGTATGACCAAGGCGATCATCTTTTCCGGGACCAAGCGCAATGCCGATCAGCTTGCCCGTGAACTTTCCGCACAGGGACATTCAGCAGCGGCCCTGCACGGCGATATGAACCAGAATGCCCGGAACCGGACGATCATGAACATGCGGCGCGGCAAAGTCCGCCTGCTCGTGGCAACGGACGTGGCGGCGCGAGGACTCGATGTCAACGGGATCACCCATGTGATTAACTACGATTTGCCGAAAAACGCCGAGGATTACGTTCACCGCATCGGCCGCACCGGCAGGGCCGGAGCGTCGGGTATTGCAATCTCCTTTGCTTCCTCAAAAGAATTTGATTCCCTTCGCCAAATCGAACGATACATTGGCCAGACCATCCCCCAGCAGGTGATCCCAGGGCTGGAACCTGTTCGTCCTCTGCGCCAAGGCTTCACCGCGAGCAGGCCGCGCCCGTCATCGGGCAAACGCTGGCAGGGCACAACCGAGCGAAGACGGTACAATCAGGGCACTTCCCCGAAAAGCACCTTCGGCGCTCGACCTGCCGGGAAATCAAACAGGGATTCGCGATTCATGAGAGACGCGGGGAGAAACGTCAAGACGGATGGTGGCAAATTCTCCGATTTCAGATCAACCAAGCCGGCCCGTCAGAACCGTTGGACATAAGTATTGTTGTAAAAGGTTGAGTCGTTTGGATGCACCCCGCGAGGGTAAACCACACCTCATCTCAGGGGTGCTTTTTTTATTTTTTGTGTTAATAAACTCCTCTATACGTAGCCTGAAAGGACTTGCACGTCCGGGTCGCCCCGGACACCCTTGCTGTTCGGCTGACGGTTCCCTCCATCAAGGCCCGTAGGACTTGCACCTCCGAGCCACCGATCAGACACCATGTCTGAACGGCCCGTACTAAAAGACAGCGCCTGGCATACCATAAAAAAAGCCCCTGATCGCTCAGGGGCTTTTGGAGTGTTTAAGTATTTTTTCTCCTAAGATTATGAAGCCTTGTTCACGTTGGCTGCCTGAAGGCCCTTGGGTCCCTTCACCACTTCGAAGGTCACTTTGTCGCCCTCATTCAGGGACTTGAAACCATCACCCTGGATAGCTGAAAAATGCACGAACACGTCCTCACCGTTTTCCTGTGTGATGAACCCAAACCCCTTGCTGTTGTTGAACCACTTCACTACACCATTTGCCATTCTGTTTCTCCTCTGTTTCGTTTTTGAAATTATCCGGGAACCTGTCCACGGATGCTTAAAGCATACCTTAGTCGCTTCACCATGTCAAGATGATAATTGAAAAAATCCACAGAGTTAGGGAAGGCCTCTTTCCGCCTACCGCACCTGTTTTGTTTCCTCCGCTCACCGCTCCTTCTGTATCCCCCACTTCTTTCGCTTCTCCCAGAGCGACTTGCGCGTGATCCCGAGCATCTCCGCAAGCTGCTGCTCATTGAACTCCTTCTGGTACCGGACGATAAATGCTTTAGTATAGTCTTCAATAGACAGTTTCTGCTCAAGAGTATGCTGCTCGAACGACGGTTGAGGTTTGATGCCGATCGGCAGGTGTTCCGGTTTGATCAGATTGTTGTCGGAGACAAGGATGGCCCGTTCGATCACGTTCTGGAGTTCCCGCACATTACCGGCCCATTCGTATTGCATCATCACTTCCATGGCCTCGGAGGATACCTCCTTGATTTGTTTTCCCATCTCCTGGGAATACCGGCTGAGATAGTAATGAACGAGCGAGCCGATGTCCTCCCTCCTCTCCCTGAGGGGCGGAATCTGCAGCGAGATGACATTGATGCGGTAATATAGATCTTCACGAAATCCCCCTCCCCGCACTGCTGTTTTCAAATCTTTATTGGTGGCTGTGACGAACCGAATATCCACTTTCATCCCTTTTGTGCTGCCCACGGGACGGATCACCTGATCTTCGATGACGCGTAGCAGCTTCGCTTGCAAAGCAAGGCTCATGTCGCCGATCTCGTCCAGGAACACGGTGCCACCTTCCGCCTCCTCGAGAATGCCCTTCTTTGTCGCGACTGCTCCGGTAAAGGCGCCGCGCACATGGCCGAAGAGTTCCGTCTCAAGCAGGTTCTCGGGAATGGCCGAGCAGTTAATCGGCACAAAAGGCATATCGCGGCGCGAGCTGTTGTGATGGAGAACGCGGGCGAACAGCTCCTTGCCAGTGCCAGTTTCACCAAGGAGGAGAATGCTGCTCTTGGTGTCCGCGACCTTCTTCACCTCGTCTATAATGGCCTTGAGCGCCTGACTTTCCCCGATGATACTGGTGAAATCGTAGTTCCTACCGACCTCACGCTTCAAGAGTGCATTCTCCGCGAGGAGACTTTTCTGCCGAAGCGCGTTTCGGACAATCTGCTTGATCTCTTCATGGATAATCGGTTTCATGATGTAATCGTAGGCACCTGCACGGAGCGCTTTCACTGACGTATCGAGGGAGGCATACGCAGTGACGACGATAAAGATCTGGTCCGGTATCTGCTCGCGAACCTTCGTCAGCATCTCAATGCCGTCCATCCCGGGCAGGATAATGTCCGATATGATCACGTCGTAGACCTTCGCTTCAAGTAAGTCCATCCCCTTTTCGGCCGATTCCGCGGCTTCAACAGCATATCCCTCCTTCGTGAAAATCCGCTTAATGGACTCACGGAGCGTTTCTTCATCTTCTACAATCAATATACTCTTCGACATTACAACCCCATGGATGCTTTTTTATGAGTTCTTACCGCTTCTACCGCTTGGACAGCCTAAAGCGCTTAATCGATATGTATGTCCTACGCTTCAACGGGCATTTTTATGATAAACCGCGTTCCCCGGTCCTTCTCCGAGTCGATCTCAATAGTGCCGCCATGGTCCTTTATGATGCTGTAGCAGATGGACAGGCCGAGGCCAGTGCCTTTTGTCGGCCCCTTGGTACTGAAGAACGGATCGAACACCTTGTCTCTGACCTCGGGATCGATCCCCCGGCCCGAATCTGCGAAACACATTTCCACATGCGCGTCAGACTGTTTCACCGAAATGGAGAGACTGCCCCCTTCTGGCATTGCGTCCCGGGCATTCAGAATCAGGTTCAAAAACACCTGCTGGATCTGATCCGGGTCTATTTTGAGCGGCGGCGTGTCATGGACATCGGTTTGAATTTCGATCTTTCTGAAATTTCTGTCGTACCGAACAAGATTGAGTGTGTTCTCCAAGATGTCCCGGAGGTTGGTCGGCACTTTCTGACGGGGATAGAGCCGCGCGAAATCACCGAGGTTACGGACGATCCTCGCGATGCGATGGACCTGCTGGTTGATAGTGGTGAGAGAAGCCGTGGCGAACGATGTCTGGTCCTCCGTTTGCAGCTCCTGGACAAGCGATGAGATGGACGCCAGCGGGTTGCCGATCTCATGGGCGACTCCTGCAGCAAGCTTCCCTACGCTTGCATGTTTGGTCGCGCGAAAAAGCTCCTCCTCGATTTTCTTTTTTTCCGTAATATCCTCGAGAACCAACACATACCCTTTCTGGGCGCCGGTAAGACGGCTCACATTACCCTTCAGGATGATCTGGGGCTCAAAGTTTCTCCTGCAGGTTATTTCTCCCTCACGCACCTCGGGTGTGAAAAGTCTCGGTTCGAGGCACGTGAGCAGCCCCGAAGCTGATTTGTCAAGAGCGTCCGACTTTTCAACGCCGGTTATCATTTCCATGCCGCTGTTCCAGTACTTTACATTCAACGATTCATCCAGAGTGGCCACACCGAGGGGTAGACTTTCTATAATGTTTTCGCTGAATTCCTTGAGCATCGCCAATTGGCGGTTCGCCTCTGCAAGCTCCTGCCGCGACAACCGCAGACTCCGCGAGATCCGTTGAATCGAGTCGGACACGCGCATTGCTTCGTCATGGGTCAGCACCATCCGGTCCTCGAATACCAGCGTGCTGATGGATGTGCCGAGCGCGCCCGAAAGGGTCCGCTCGGCCTCCTGCCGGAGCTTTAAAAGCCATTCCCGTGATATCGATCTGCGGTCGAGGCCGTTCTTTTTCAGAAAGCCGTCGATTGAATCACGCGCCTCGATGGGGCCGATATACTGGCCGAGAATATCCTCTATTTCCGCAATCGTAGCGGGACGCTGCGCGGGAGCGAGCGTGAAGGGGGAAAAAGAATCAACAAATACGATGGCTTGCTGCGTTTCCGCATCGGACTGGCGAGTGAAGATCGATACCCCGACGTAGAAACAGAGGTTAAGGAACAACTCCCAGAACAGTGAATGGCTCCAGCGGTCCAGACCTTTGAGGCCGAAGAGCGCAGTGGGGTTAAGGAGTGTTGAATTGAAAATCGTCGCCATGAGGCCGCCTGTCTCGATGAGCCCGGCACGCATCAGCGAGGGAATGAGCAGGGTGTATATCCAGACACCGAACCCGGCGATGATGCCGGCAATGGCGCCCTTCTTGTTCCCTCCTTTCCAGTAAAGACCCAGCAAAATAGAGGGTGCGAATATTGTGACAGCCTCGAAGGACTTGAGGCCGATATCAACCAGGCTGTAGAATTCGCCGATATAGACCGCAAAAATATATCCCAGAAACACACATCCCAGAATGACCAGCCTCTTGATGTTCAGCACCACGGCGTGGAAGTTTCTGATGGCGCTCAGGTCCCAGAGCGTGGGCATGACGAAACTGTTCATGACCATGGTGGACAGCGCCACAGACTCGACGATAATCATGGCCGTGGCGGCCGAGAATCCGCCGATGAAAACCATGAGGGCAATAAGCGACTGACCGAAATGCATCGGGATGCTGAGTACAAAATAATCAGCACCGGACGGCACCTCTCCGAGAAGCAATCCGCCGTAGGCGATGGGCAGGACGAAGATGTTGATAAGGAACAAGTAGAGGGGGAAGAGCCACATGGCTTTCTTGATATGGTCCACCGAATAATTTTCCACTACGGCAACGTGAAACTGACGGGGCAGGAACATGATAGCCATCATGGATAGAAAAGTCAGCGAGGTCCACTCAAGAAAGCTCACCGGCGATCCGCTGCCAACAGTCATCAGGGACGCAAAGGGGCCTGCCTTGATTCTGCTGAATATCTCGCCGAAACCGTTGAACAGTCCGTATGTCACGAATATCCCTACAAGGAGGAAGGCAATGAGCTTGAAGGCGGACTCGAAGGCGACGGCAAAAACAAGACCTCCATGGCGTTCCGAGGCGTCCAGCCTCCTGGCACCGAAGATTACGGCGAAGACGCCCAGGAGGAGGGAAATGAACCAGCCAGCGAAGTGGCTGCCCTCCGGCCTACCCGAGAGCAGGGAAAACGAAGTCATGATGGCTTTGAGCTGCAGGCCGAGGTAGGGCGTGATGCCGATAATGGCCACGAACGTTACGAGGACCGAAAGACCGAGTGACTTGCCATACCGCGACGAGATGAAGTCCGCAATCGTAGTGATCCTGTTTTCCTTCGAAAGATAAACAATTTTCCTAAGGATGACCCACCAGAGAGCGGCCATAAGCGTCGGGCCGATGTAGGTCGTTAGAAAACTTAGGCCGGAATTCGCCGCTCTTCCGACGCTCCCGTAGAAGGTCCAGGAGGTGCAGTAAACGGCCAGGGAAAGCGAATAGATGTAGGGATTCGAAACCAGACTACGGCCTTGGAGCTCTTTCCGTTCAGCGAAATAGGCGACGGAAAAAAGCAGCAGCAGGTAGATAAGAATGATGGTCAGTAGCGTCCAGGGAGAAAACAATTATCCGCCGCCGTCCTCTCTCTCAGTAACTTTCGTGGCAAGGTATATAAGCACGATGAAGATTAGCCAGCTGACGAAAAGATACATTGCCAGACCGGACAGGAATATACTCATCAGCGGCCATCCAAACAGCAGCACCCCGATAAAAAACAGGAAAAACCAGACGTCCCGTCTCATCCGTGTTTGTTTTCCTTCCCTCCGGCAGGTTCTTCGACTGTTGAGTCAAAGTACCACATATTATCACATTTTCGAGTCAAATTCCATACGGGAAAGGCCCTGAATCGGTCTTGCTTTCAGGCAGGGTCACCCAGGTAGCTGTCTAGGGCAAAAACTATCTTGTGGCGAGAAAAGAGATGTTTCTCGCCGAGCGTATCATTACCTTCATCTTCACCAATGCCGGAGTTTCACTCGGTCAGGCGTCAGTTCTTCGTTGCACCGGCCACCTATTTATCTGGTTGCTTCGCACCGAGCGCCTTGTATCCCTGCCTCAAGAGACGGGCTTAGGTGATATTAACAATTTCCATCTTTAGAGACTACCTTGCCGTAAAAATTACGAACCTTGCATTTCTTGCTGTGACTGCTGCTCCCTTACTGTACGAATATTTGCTATAATTTACCAAGATCACTGAGCAAACCTTCCTCATCATAACCTCATATTCCATAAATCCTTCTCTCTTTTACAGGAGAACTGATGAATCAGTATAAATTCGATGTCATTATCGTCGGTGCCGGGCCCGCGGGTACAACCGCCGCCGGCGTCCTCGCCAATGCGGGCATATCCGTTGCACTGCTCGAGGCGGGCGTATACGCAGGCGCCGAGAACTGGTCGGGATGTGTTTACTTTACCGAGAACCTGGCAGAACAAGACTGTTTCGGTCAGGAAGCCGTTGAATCCGCCCCTTTTGAACGTCGGGTAACCCGACGCGGGACCCTCTTGCACAATGGCGTTGATGTCGTTGGTATGGAGCTCACGAACCCCGATGTGTTTAAGAACTGCTACACTGTACTCAGACCTGTCTATGACCCCTACTTTGCACATCTTGCCCGCAGGAAAGGTGCCGTTCATATCACCGAAACAACGGTTTTCTCGCTACTTCGAAAGGGTCGGAGAGTCGTCGGGGTCCAGACAAACCGCGGACCTCTTTATGCGGACATCGTCTTCATCGCCGAGGGCGACGCGTCCCACGTGGTCCGGTCGGAACAGCTCGAACGCGCTCCAGAACCCCACTATCTTCAGGGTGTGAAAGCCGTGCTCTCGCTTAAGCCTTCGGACATCGAAAGCCGTTTCAACCTGAAACCCGGCGAAGGCTGTGCCTATGAGCTGCTCATTCGGAATGCTTCAATCGCCGGAAGGACGGCAAGGCTGAATATTGGTGGTTTCCTGTACACAAACCGGGACAGCCTTTCTCTTGGATATGTTATTGCGCTGGACAATTTGAAAAAGCATTACTACGGAGATCACGACAGGCTTTTCGAGTGGATGCGGGAACTTCCTTATATAAAGGAGCTTGCTGGGGACGCCAGACTATCCGCTTACGGCGCAAAACTCATCAGGAGCGGCGGATGGACCGAACGGCCTGTCCTGGTTGAAGACGGCCTTGCCGTGGGTGGAGCCTCAGCCGGAATAGGCATTGACCTCCCGTTCCCGAATTTCACCGGCCCCGCATCGGCAACCGGTCTTTACTTTGCCCGAGCCGTGAAAGCCATACTGGAACGCGGCCGTACGCCAGATGCGAAGAATCTCGGAGAGGAATATCTTGCGCCGCTCCAAGCCAGTGTGTACGGGGAAAATGCCCGGTACCTATCAAACTGGCCAAAGTATTTCGGCAGTTCCTCCGCTCTCTTCGGAAGGACCGTCGACATAGTCTGCGGATCAGCGCATTTCCTATCAAGCGGAAGTTATATTCAAACGGGTCGGTTTCTCAGAAACCACATTGTTTCCTGGCGGGGGCTCACAGAATCGCTCTCGGACAACCTCAGGATAATCAGCACGCTCAGGCTCTGGAAGCCGATCATGAAATCTGTATTCAACCCGACAACAGCTGGGCATTGGATCGCCAACATCTTCAGGAAAACACCCGCCCCCGACCCCAAGCTCGGCATCATGCTTCGCATCAACAACAGGTTAATCGATCCTTCGGCGTTGCTTTGGCCCGTAAACGCATTTATCAGGCGTCTCTCGCCCGCGCTTCTGCGGGGACTCGAATTGGTCTATGCCAATGACGGTCAGACGATGGATAATAAATTTTCGAGGGCCCTTCTAATCATCATGCGCGGCATGAACTTGAGCGACTTCATCGTCCTCCCCCTCTTCGGCGCTTCGCTCTTTCTTATTGCCCTTGGGACGGCCGTATGGGACGCCTTTCGTTTTTACGTGCTTAAAACGCCGGTGGATAGATTTTTGGCCGAGCCGGTTATGTCCTACAATGAATCTCGGAAAAAGGCGCGGGACCTCGATGCGGTAAAACCGCGTGAAAATCTCGAGGCAAAACTCGCCGTCAACACCTACCGAGTGGGCTCCATGTCCCACATAAAAACGCTGTGGCCAAACTCCCTTGTTGAGCAGCAGGAGATGTCCAAGGCAGCGCTCTGGTGGGTTTGTCCCGCACGCGTTTATGTCTATGATGCTCCGCTCACAGGCCGCGGGAAGGTCACGGTGAACTACGAAAACTGCATCAAATGTGAAACATGCTGGCGCAGCGAACCGGGCCGCACGCTCTGGGGTCGACACACTGACCACAAACTAATTTTCCGTCCAGAAAGCGGAGCCATTTCGCTGCTGCTGGAGTCGTTGAGGGATTTTTCTCCGGCGCCCCGCGCTGCCTTGAACGATCATGCAAATATACGGGAACTCGATGAAAAAGTCTGGTATCTAAGTGCCGAAATCAGGATCGCATTCAGGTCTTCTTTGAATGCAGCATCGGCGTTCAGGGATGCCGTGAAGCGACTCCCTTCCTCCGCAGATAAAGGCAGAAAAGCCTGGCCTCTCGCGCTTGGAAAACGACTGACCGAAAAGCTCAGCAAACTGGAGGAATCGCTCTCGAATGACGGAAGGAAGGATTTATCCCAGCTCATCCGATCGGACAAAACTGCCATCGAATTGAGACTGGGGGAGGGAAGGCTGTTCCACGCGCTCTACAGCTGCCGAACGTTGGAGCAACGCCTCGTGACGTGGACGGGGCGGGGCGGCATAGAACTTCTCCGCACGACCGGAAAGGCGCAACGAAGCGCCGAAAGCACCTCTTATGAAGAGATGTCATTCCTCTTTCCGGACCGCGTGGTCAAGCGATGGGAGGAAGAACCGCTGACAGCAGCAGGGGCCGCAACGCTGCACACGTTCATTGCGGAGCACATCGACTCTCCGCACGAAGCGGTCAGGGCACTTTCAGCAATCAGCCCGGCACTCGGGTTGATTGCTGCACACCAGTTTGCGGCAATCGCAACGCTGAAGACGTCAGGTATCTTGCTGAATTCCGGTATCTGCGCCATGGCAGCGGATCATCTCGTGATGACTGAGAGCAGTGACAGTGTCCGTATCCGGGGCACACTGCATCTCGTTCCAATTGCTGCATGCCATACACTCCTTCTCATCGCGGGGGGGAGGGGCAACATCATACCATTATCCACAGCCGGCGTTACGATCACCAGCACGCCGGCAATCGGCTTCAGAGCAGCGGCGCTTTCCGATGTTATGCTGGACTGCAGCGTAAAAAAACATGACGTCCTCGTTCATGACAATAACGGGGTTCCCAGCGCTTTTTTCTATCTAGCCGTTGCGCTTGGAGCCGCTGATTATCTTTCGCGAAGAGCCATGGAACATGCGACAGGCCGCATTCAGTTCCCGGGCCAGATGCTCGATACGGAAGGTCGTGACGGCATCGCCAAACTCGGTGCGGTAAAAACCATGATCAGCAGGATCGAAGGTTGGCGTTTGCTGCTAAAAACGCTGTTTGATTCTTACAATGAACTCGAGACTCCTGACCCCAATGTCGATCTTCTATCTTCAACCATCGCCGCCGCTGCTTTTAGCCCTGAGCCCGGTAGCCTGGGCTACGATGCCGGCCAGGTCTTCGGTGGTTTTGCCTATTCCGAGGATGATCTGCTCTCGAGATTCTACCGCGACAGCGCGCTGTTCCGGTTTCTCTCTCCCGGCTACAAAGCAGCTGCATCTTTGGATGCCCTGTACCGTTTACGCGGCAGAGATAAATCCAGTTTCCAACGCCACGAATCGATGACTGTTCAGGAAGAGCCGCTTGGAAAACTTGCAAAGCAGCTTGAAGAACTCGAATCCCGCTGCATTGATCTGCGCGAAGATGCCGATCCCCTGCTATCGGGGCAAGCCAAGGCGCTCGCGATCGGGGTTCGAATCGTGCTTGATAGAGTTGAGCGTGAACTTGAGAGCGGCGCAAGCAGTGAAGCCGAAGCAGCCGCGGCAGAAGTGCTGCTGGGGCAGGCAGAATCCGCCCTCCGACATGCTCAATTGTCAGTTGGACGCGGTCGCGTATCGCCGTCAGCCCTGTTCCCTGCCGAACCTACCTGTCCCCAAGTCGCGCTGGACAGTGACTACGAAACCTTCTGCACATCTCCAGGAGTTCCTCATGCCTCAGGCAACTTTCTGAAGAACGTCTTTGACCGCTCCCCCCGTTTCGTGCCTGAAATTCAGCTGCACGATCCCCGTTTGCGAGCGCTGTGGCTTGAGATTACCGACTGGTTCAAGAAAAACTGCCGTGACAAAAAATTCGGCGGCCTTTCTATAGAACGGGCTATTGAGCGGGACCACCGCGTGCCCAATGACGTCATTGCGGCAATAAAAGAGCACAAATGGCTTGCGACCTATATTCCGCAAGCCGAAAGCGGTCTCGGCTGGCACAAGGCTGAATATTATATCCTGAACTCAATAGCAGGCACTTTCGGAGACGCGGCAATCAACCTGCTCATCATGGCTAGCACAAGCATCGGCACCACTCCGATCCTTCTCGGGCTGGAAGACGAGCTGCCTCGCGTGAGCGAAGAACTCGCGCCACTGGCGCATGACTCCCAGCAATTGGGCGAGATCGGCACGCGGCTCGCGGGAGTCATCAAGTCATTCTCCTCCCCAGATCCTGCCTGGATCAGGAAAGAGTTTGAAACAATCATGAAACTCGTTGATGACCGCATCCGCCATACACGTGTGGTAAAGTATCTGAGCGCCAATTTCCTGCGAGCCTTTTACAGTGCCGGTGTTGCCGGACAACGCGGGGATTTCAATGGATTCATGACCGGCCTGAAGCATGCAGTCGAATTGTTCGAACATGTCATGCCCGACGTACGCGCCGCGTATGATGAACTCCCCCGCCGAGAGCGATGCCATAAACTCTTCCTGCATTATCTCGGCCACGGAGGCGTAAGCGCATTCGCTTTGACCGAACCCACGGCGGGATCCGATTCAGGCGGCATCAAGACTACGGCAAGACTCTCAGCCGCGATGCTCACCCCGCTTGACGATGGAAGATATGCTTTCCTTGTCGACGAAGCAGATGAGAAGAGCGTCCGATACCTGATCGATGCTGACAGAATCATGTTCACGGGCCAGGGCATCGCATACCGTACACCCGATGAACAACCTTCGCTAATTCAATACGACCGCTATGACTACACCATGGACAAGGGCGTCCGGTATTTCCTGTATAAGGGAAGCATATGCGAGTTTCACGACATCGGCCAACCGCGGTTGACGGGGACCGGATCGGTGTATGAATATTACCGCCTCACTGGCGCCAAAATGTGGATCACCAACGGCAGCATTGCCACCCAGTTCTGCCTCTTTGCGCTGACGGAAGAGGGCGTAACCGGTTTCCTCGTGGACCGCCACAGCGAAGGGCTTAAGGTCGGTGCCGATGAAAAGAAGATGGGCCAGCGCGGTTCACCTACAAACGAAATCTCTATTGACAATGTTCGCGTCCCGCACGAGGCAGTGATTGGGTACGAGGGCCACGGACAGGTCAACGCCCTCGAAACGCTGAACGTGGGGCGATGCGGCCTCGCAGTTGTCTCCGGAGCGCTCATGCATAAGCTGCTCGATGAAGCGCGCACACAGCTCCCTTCCTCGCCCGATCGGGATAAGCTGCTCGGCGAAGCCGCCGCAATCCTTTTCGGGAGCGAGTCTCTTGCCTTCTATCTCATTGGCCTCTTCGACCGCCCCCACGAATCGGTTCGTATGGAGTCGGCCATTGCCAAATACGCCTGTTCCGAGGATATCCACGAATTCATCTCCCTTGTTGAATATGCTTTCGGCCCTCAAGGACAGACCGAACATTTCCTGCTCGAAAAAGCGCGGCGTGACGCACGCATCCTTACCATCTACGAAGGCACGAACGAGGTTCAGCGCTTCCTGATCCTCCGTGACCTGATTGCCCAGGCGCAGACATGGCCAGAACTGACCGCCCAATTGGGAGACAGATACGCTCTGTTGCTTGCTGAATGGAAAAACGATCTCCGCATATTTGTGAAAGAAACGGGCGACCTGCTGGGCGATGCGTCATGGTCCGATGCCATGCTCCAGCCGGCCCTGTTTCCCCTCGCGGAGATGGCGGGAGAAGTTCTGCGTCTCGAGTGCATTTATTACAGGATGGAATGGCTCAGTCGGCGAAGAACACTTCTGGCGCAGTCCGATCCTCGATATGTACCCTCGCTGCTTATCGCAGGAGAACGCGCTGCTGAACGCACGATCGCACGCCTTGCGGCAATCAAGGACCGCATTAAACTAACACGGGAGCAGGTAAGGGAGAACATTGATCTCCCCGAAGTGCGCGCAGCGGATGCAGCGCTTGACCGGGCATCATTACCGGTGGAAACGGTTCTCAGTGCGAGAGCTACTCTCAAGGCCAAACTCAGGATACTCTGCATACTTCGGACCGTTGCCGATCTGTCGCCGAAGCCGAGACTGGAGCAGGGGTCAATCCAGGAAATCCTCGAGATCATTGATCCTTTCGATCTCGCCGGTTTCACTCAAGCTCTTTTACTCAAAGCGGAAAGCAATACAAGGGTCATCATTGATGCGCTTCTTGTGGGCAACACCGGACAGGAACACCTCCTTCGCTCAACAGTTGGGTCTGGAGAACACCTCATCCGGTTAAACTGCGAATATGCAACTTTTGAAGAAATCGCAAGCGCGGTGCGTACTCTCGAACTCGTGGACCGATATGACATTATTACCATTGGCTCCGCCTGCTTAAATGGCGAGATGGGAACTGGCGCCTACCTCGCAGGCACTCTCTCGAAAACACATTACAGGATGGCACGGCTCTTGGCCCGTCCTGATGGTATGGGTCTAGAACGCATTGCTCCACCAGCCGTACTCAGCATCACCGAGGTAACGGCTCCGCATGAACAGGATCTCAAGACAACCGTGGCAGCGACATTCACGCACATCGTGGTGATTAATCCCTCTGTTCGAATCGCCGCGGCAAGGGCACCGCGATTCGAGCTGCCGGCGGAAGTTACTGCTACGACAATAACAATTACCACGGTGCAGGCTGCTGCGGAATATCTCATTAACTATGCTACCCGGGCGCGTTCGCAACAGGCGGAGGAATATCTCGGAGAAATAGTCCGGGGCAGGTTATCTGACGACCGGGCGATTTGGGCAATTCTAGATCCGCTGGAGCAGAACGCCAATACTGCAATTCTTCGGGCAAGCAGGGAAATTGCCAATGGTTTTGGCAGATCGATGAATGCCATCATCGCCGCCCCAAGGGGGGCCTGGGCCACCCTGATTGGCCTGGCACACGCGAATGGGGCTGACCGTGCATTCTGCCTCGACACTGCAGATAGCATGCTGTCTATCGAGGGAAAGGAAGAACTGCTTCGCATCATCACCAATGCGTCGGATAATCCGCTTGTTTTGGGAGGTGCCTATTGGCTCGATGCTTTTGGCGTTGTTGCCGGTCAATTGTCTTCCGCAGGAAGGCATGTTCACATCTATGGGAACGTCGGGTCGATTGTACAAGAGAGGGACCGATCCCTAACACTTTTAATGGCCGCATACAACAACAGGCTCATCAGAAAAGAGCGTCTGGGAGAAGAATCGACATTCATGACAATTCCCCGGGACGCCGAATTTGGCGTTCCGGAGATGCGGAGAGGTTTCGCTGCTGTTGTACTCGATTATCCTCTGGAAAGGGAGTGGCTTATGCCTCTCCCGCCTGCGGCACTGCCCTCGCTGGCGCTAGCCGATATAATCATTGACCTTGGGTACGGCATCAGGGATCGCGCAGGATATGAGCTGGCACAGGAACTCAAGAAAATGCTGGAAGCACGGGGCCTCATACCGTTGTTCGGCGCAACACGAAAAGTCACGCAGGACTTAAAGCTTCTGCCGCTTGATGCGCAGATCGGCCAGACTGGCATCCGGGTGAACCCGAAGCTCATCATCGCCCTGGGCATCTCGGGAGCGCCACAGCACATAGATTATGTAGGGACGCGGGCCGAGATCCTTTGCTTCAACAAGGATCCCGATGCGCCGTTGATGAAGCTGAATCGGCCAGCTCCGCGGGTTCATCCGATCGTTGGAGATCTTTTCATTACGGTAAAGGCGCTGATCGAGAAACTGAGATAAAGCAGACCTTCTCCGTACAACTAATTGCTGGTACCATGCTACATTTTATGGATCTTCGGGTTTTGCGTGGCTATTTTATAACCCCCTTTGGCCCGAACCATATCTCGCGACGAAAAAGACCCGTCATTCACATTTTATAGAGGGAATCTTTTGCTAAAAAGTTCAACCACTTCTCCCAAACTACCTTCTTTCTATTTTCAAGACAATCCGATTTCCGTAACAAGGGAACCTATGCTCTATTGCAGGGTCTGCGGGAAATTTTCTCCCACATCTCTTCATCGATTTCATCGATATACTCTCTGATCGAGAATTCCTTGCCGCACGCCGTGCAGCGAAATGTTACGGCTCGTCAGCCGATCCGAAGATCAACTTTCTTGCCACATATTTTGCACTTCATTTTTGGCATAGAGCATAGGGCGAAGAGCAAAAGAAAACAAGGCGGCGCCCTCTCCGGTTAACCAGTTGCGCTCCGTCTTATAAACTCCGTGCATTGCTTATTCCACAATATCCAGCTTGATCGACAGTTCCCGGAGCTGAGCCGGAGACACGCGCGAAGGCGCGTCGGTCATGACGCAGACGGCCTTCTGCGTTTTCGGAAATGCAATAACGTCGCGGATGGACGGGGCGCCCGTCAATATCGCCGTGATCCGGTCCAGGCCTAAGGCCAAGCCGCCATGTGGCGGGGCGCCGTACTCGAGTGCGTCGAGCAGGAAGCCGAATTTTTTTCGTGCTTCGGCCTCCGCGATATTCAGTAAATTGAACATCCGCGACTGCACTTCGGAACGGTGGATGCGGATGCTGCCTCCGCCGATCTCCGACCCATTTAGGACGATATCATAGGCCTTGGCCTTGATCTTGAGCGGATCAGTCGTCAAGAATTCAAGGTCCTCATCCTTCGGCGCCGTAAAAGGATGGTGCATGGCATCGTAGCGCTTCTCATCTGCGTTCCATTCCACGAGCGGGAAATCGGTGACCCAGAGGAAGTTCAACTTGCTTTCATCGATGAGCTTCAGACGTCTGCCCATAAGCAGGCGCAGATAACCGAGCGTGTCCGCCACAATCCTGGGGCTGTCGGCAATGAACATCATGAGGTCGCCCGGTTTTGCGTCGAGCCGCTCGGCAACGGACCTGACCTGCCCGTCCTTGAAAAACTTCGTGATTGGAGATTCAAAGCCCGATGCAGTCACCTTGATCCAGGCCAAGCCCTTTGCTCCGAAAACCTTCGCTTCGTTCGTCAAATCATCCATTTCCTTGCGCGAGAGGCCTGCCATTCCGGGAGCAGTAAAACCCCTGACCTTGCCGCCGAGTTCCACAGCCTGAAGAAATACCTTGAAGTCCGATGCTCTTGCAATATCGGACACATCCTTGAGTTCAAGCCCGAAGCGCGTGTCCGGCTTGTCCGATCCGTAACGTTCCATGGCCTCATGGTACGGAAGCCTTGGAAAAGGCGTCGGTATATCGTAGCCTTTTACTTCCTTCACGACCTCCGACAGCAGCTGCTCCATAAGGGCAATGATGTCGTCTTCGTCAACAAAAGACATTTCAAGATCGATCTGGGTGAACTCGGGCTGACGATCGGCACGCAGGTCCTCGTCACGGAAGCATTTTACAATCTGGTAATAGCGCTCAAAACCTGCCACCATGAGAATCTGCTTAAAAAGCTGGGGAGACTGCGGAAGCGCGAAGAACATGCCGGGATTTACCCTGCTCGGGACGAGATAGTCGCGTGCCCCCTCGGGAGTGCTCTTCGTGAGGAATGGCGTTTCAATGTCGATAAATCCGTTGCCGTCAAGAATGCGCCGGACGGTCTGCGTAATCACGTGGCGTGTCATGAGCGTTTTCTGAAGGCTTGGCCGCCTGAGATCGAGGTAGCGGTATTTAAGCCTCAGCATCTCGGCCACGTCGGTATCGTCCTCGATCATGAACGGAGGGGTTTTGGCTGTGTTCAATATCCGGAGATCGTTCACCACAACCTCGATCTCGCCGGTCGGAAGTTTTTCGTTTATCGTGTTGCCGGGACGAAGCGATACCGTTCCGGTAATGGCAAGCACGTATTCGCTCCGGATATCGTGCGCCAATTCGTGAGATTCAGATGATGTTTCCGGATTCAAGACAATCTGCGTAATTCCTCCACGATCCCTGAGGTCCACGAACACGAGGCCGCCGTGGTCCCGTCTCGTCTGCACCCATCCCATGAGTGTCACAACAGCGCCCACATCCTTTTTTGTGAGCTCCCCGCAGGTATGCGTTTTTTTGTGTACATTCACCGTTCAATACCCCTTTTAAAAATCCTTGTGACACTGAGGCCCAGAGACACAGAGGAAATAGAATCATAATGTGTTCAAACTTTCATCAAGACCCCTGTCTTTCAGAATCTGAAAGCAAAAATCTGACGAAAGAGCATATAACGTCCATTCTTCTGTTTTTTCTTTTGATGACTATGATTATTCCACCGTAACGCTCTTCGCCAGGTTCCTCGGCTGGTCTACGTCCGCGCCGAGCAGCACTGCCATGTGATACGCGAGGAGCTGAAGCGGAACAGCCATCAGAATCGGCATAAGCAGCTGGTTGGTATCCGGAATGGAAATATAATGATGCACCTTTTTCGTTATTTCCTTGTCACCTTCGGTCACGAGCGCGATGACGATGCCGTCCCGCGCTTTCACTTCCTCGATGTTCCCCAGGATTTTTTCGTAGACGCTGTTCTTCCCGGCGAGCACTACGACGGGGAGGTTTTCGTCGATTAGCGCAATTGGTCCATGTTTCATCTCTCCCGCTGGATAGCCTTCAGCATGGATGTAGGAAATTTCCTTCAGCTTGAGCGCGCCCTCGAGCGCCACCGGGAAGTTGGGTCCCCGGCCAAGATAAAGAAAATCAGATGCCTTAAAATAGTGCTTGGCGATCACGGCGACGGTTTCGTCTGTCTCAAGGCAACGCTCCACCAGGGAAGGCACGTGTACAAGATCGGTCAGATATTTTTTCATTTCTTCGGAAGAAAGACTGCCGCGCAGACCTCCGAGGTAAAGTCCAAAAAGATAGAGCGCCGTCAACTGGGCGGTAAAGGCCTTGGTGGATGCGACGCCAATCTCCGGACCGGCGTGAGTGTAGATCACCCCTGTGGCCTCCCGGCTCGCCGTTGAACCCACCACATTACAGATAGCGACAACGGTCGCTCCGCGTTTCTTCGCTTCACGCATGGCCGCGAGCGTATCCGCGGTTTCTCCCGACTGCGTAATGGCGATAAACAGGTCTTCCTTACCGACGAGTGGGTTGCGGTAGCGGAACTCCGACGCGATATCCACTTCGGTCGTGATCCGGGCAAGCTCCTCGAATATGTACTTACCCACCAGCCCGGCGTGCCACGAAGTTCCGCAGGCAACGATGAATATTTTATTGAGTTTTTTAACCTGGTCGAGCGAGAGGCCGATCTCCTCAAGATGGATAATGCCGGCCTCCTGCGAGATTCTGCCCCTGATCGTATCCATGATGGCGCGCGGCTGCTCGTAGATTTCCTTGAGCATGAAATGACGATATCCGCCCTTCTCAGCCATAACGGGGTTCCACATGACCCGTGTGACTTCCCGGGTAATCGCCGCCCCTTCAAGATCGGTAATGCGCACTCCCTCATTGGTGAGGATCGCCATTTCATCATCGTTCAGGAACAGTACATCCCTTGTTCGGTGGAGAATCGCGGGAATGTCTGAAGCGAGAAAAAACTCTCCATCACCGAGGCCGACCACGAGGGGACTTCCCTTGCGTGCACCCACCACGACATCAGGGTCCCGTTCATCGATGACGGCGATAGCATAGGCGCCTTCCAAAAAGCGAGCCGCTTCGCGCACCGCTTCTTCCAGTGCCAGTCCCTTGTGCGCGATACTGTCGACCAGCTGCGCGATGACTTCCGTGTCCGTTTCTGACTTGAAGATTCGTCCCTGTGTCTCGAGCTGCTTCTTGAGTGTTGTATAATTTTCGATGATGCCGTTATGCACGACCACGATACTGCCGGCGCGGTGTGGATGGGCATTTTCCTCCGATGGTCTGCCGTGCGTCGCCCACCGCACATGCCCTACACCAATCTTCCCGGTCAGCGTCTCATTGCGCAAGACAGCCTCGAGATTGTGGAGTTTACCCACAGCCCTCCGGACTGCGATCTTTCCGTTTTGGAGTACGGCCACACCTGCCGAATCATAGCCGCGGTACTCAAGCTTTTTAAGACCCTCAATCAGGATCGGGACCGCCGGCTCCTTGCCGATATAACCAATAATACCGCACATTATTTCTCCCTTCGAACTGGATGCAAGACTGGAAATCGGGGAAATACACTCAACGATTTCGCAAGAAAGATCATCTTGTTTGCTACCAAGTCTGTCCTGCCAAGGCTAAATTGGGAAGGATTCTTTCGTCGGATACCATGCTATAAAGAACTATTCCAGACACCCCAGTTTTCGCCAATACGCTGGGTCACGTCGAATGAGGTTAAAAACAGCCTTTCGGAATTTCCTGTGATACCGCATTATTGAACCGAATCATACCCGCGTCTTTCTGGCGGTTGTATCTTCAACTGGAAATGTTCAATGCTTCTTCTGCTTTAATTTTCGTCTGCGTTTGGCGAAGCCTTCGCGGATTTCCTGGGGTACGCGGCTGATGGCCAAGGCATCCGCGGGAACATCACGAGTAATCGTGGCGCCTGCAGCAATAAGAGAGCCGCGGCCGATCGTTACCGGCGCGACGAGTTGAGCGTCACTGCCTACGAAAACGCCATCTTCGATCACTGTGCGATGTTTTTCATAACCGTCGTAGTTGCAGGTGATGACGCCTGCGCCGATGTTTACCTGCTTCCCTATGATTGAATCTCCGATGTACGAAAGATGGTTCGCCTTGCTCCCTGCGCCGATGGTCGATTTCTTCAGCTCGACAAAATTCCCGATTCGCGCTCCCTCACCGATGACCGATCCTGGCCGAAGGTGTGCAAAGGGGCCAATCGATGCGCCTGAGGAAATGTCACTTTCCTCAATGACTGAATTGTCTTTAACCGTCACGCTCTCCGCGATAACACTGTTACGGATTCGCGCACCCGGATAGATTATGCATCCATCCCCTATTTTTGTTGTCCCTTCGATCCTGACGTTCGGATAGAGCATGACATCTTGCCCCAAGTGGGACCGGGTTCCGATGAAGGTCGTATCCGGATCGAGCATGGTCACGCCTTCGGTCATCCAGCGCCTGTTAATGCGCTGTTGCATAATAGCCTCGGCGCGGCTCAAATCGCAACGGGAATTTACCCCCATTATTTCGTCGGAGTCCTTGCATAACAACGCAGCAACGACACGCTTCTTCTTCCTGGCCAGCGCTATTGCATCGGGAAGGTAGTACTCTTGCTGCGCGTTGTTCTTTCCCAGAAGCGACAGAGATGAAAGCAGGAACTCCCGCTCGAAGCAGTAGATTCCCGCGTTAACTTCACGAATTTTCCTCTGCATAGCGGTTGCGTCCTTTTCTTCTACAACGCGCATGACACCTGATTTGCCACGAACTACCCTGCCATATCCGAAAGGGTCTTCAACTTGAGCGGTGACGAGCGTCACCGCTGCACGGATCCTCTGATGAAGGTCAACCATTGCCTTCAGCGTTGCGCTCGTCAGTAGCGGGGTATCAGCGCAGAGGATCACGATCGGCCCTGATTGTCCGGAGATGGCACCGCTTGCCTGCTGAACGGCGTGGCCTGTGCCAAGCTGTTTTGTTTGAAGCACGATTTCGATGCTGTCATCGCCGATAGCATTCCTTACCTTATCCGCCTGGTGTCCCAGTACGACGATAATCTTCTCGGGAACCAAACCTGTTGCGGCATTCAGAACGTGCCGGATCAGCGGCAGCTCCGCAACCGGGTGGAGTGCCTTGGCAAGGCCGGACTTCATGCGCGTACCAAGTCCAGCGGCAAGAATGATGACTGTCGGCTGCACGTGCTACACCTCCTGGGGCGGATTTCTCAGTTTGTTCGCCTTGATCTCATCCATGGGCACGAGGCCCAGGGAAATGATAAACTTCATTCCCTGTTCGACGGTCATATCGAGCCGTTTGACCTCGGCCTCTGGCAAGATGAGGAGAAACCCCGCTGTCGGGTTCGGCGTAGTGGGAACAAAGACCGTCACGAACCTTCCGGTCATACCAAGAGAGACGCCCTGCGTTTCACCGGTCATGAAACCCACGCTCCAGCAACCTTTACGGGGATATTCAACGAGGGCAACACCGTGGAATTGGTGCTTCATGGAAAACGTTTCCATGACCTGCTTTACAGTGAAGTAAACGCCGCGGACGAGGGGGACTCTATGCAGTAATTCATCGCTTATACTGACAATCCGACTTCCCACATAGTTGGCGAAAAGAACGCCCGTGAACAGGACGAAGAGAATCAGCGTAACGATCCCCAGGCCGGGGACCCTCCGCCCCACAATACGAGCTGGCAGGTCGCCCAGAATGCCATCGATCACTCCGAGAAGTGCAGTCAGTACGTAATAAGTCGCCCACACCGGCAGGATGACGAGAAGGCCGGTAATGAAGTATTTTTTAAAAAAAACCTTGATTTTTTTCACGTTTATAATTCTACTGATTTTACTTTGATGTTGCAAGCTTTTTTTCGGAGAAGCTCATGCAATTGGGATTGTTTCAATCGGAAAGGCCTTCCAAAAGAACGTGAAAGACCCCGAAGAACGTGGAAATGCCCTCCAACGCTGCACCATCGGCATCTCCGCCACATCATTTCCTGTCCGGAGATCCACAATTAGTGGTATTGACGATGATCGAGGGGGAAGAGTGGAGATCGCCATGGGAATTGAGCATCATCCGAGAGCCTCGATCCGGTAGAATGCGTTGGATGTCGGTGTCGCCGCCGATCCTCCAGGCAGATTTATCATAAGCATCGGTATTGTTCCTAAAACCATAACCGGTTATTTCCACCAGCTATGACGGTAACCGAACAGTGCGGCCGCCTGTGAACGTCAGGAGCCCACGCCCTGATTTGCTCAAGCCGCTTTTTTTGATGATCGGGATCTTTCCGGCGCCTTCTGGATGTTAATTGCCTTGACGATTACACCGCCGTCGACGGCAAAGAGCACGTCCTTATCCATTTTGTTGTTCACTCTGAGCGGCATGCGCTGAAAATGCTTCACAACCACGCATTCTCCCGGCGGAAAGTAATTGCGACCATGAATATTTGCATCGTAGGTTATTAATAACGTGAGGATTGCGGGGTTGGAAGACGCTCGCAAATGAGACAGATCTGGAGAAGTAACGTAAGAATTACCACGTGTTGTACGCTGTGCCATCCAGGGCAAGAAGGGGGCTTGCGCTGTGCACGTCGAAAACGCCCCCCTCGTCGCTCCCTTCGGGGGCCACGGTTATCCAGTCGGAAGCACCGGTAAAAGGATCTTTCGGTACATCCCGCAGGTAGCTCTTGACATATTCCTGGGTATTGATCAGATCAGCCAGGGTGGCTGGATAGTTCCCGTTATCACTGTAGTATTGATCAATGGCTTCACGCATCTGGAATAAATCTTCCTTGAGGACCGCCTCTCGCGCTTTGATGATGGATCGTTTGAGCTCCGGCTGGGCAATCGTAATGAGAATGCCCATGATCGCCAGAACAATCATAAGCTCGATCAGCGAGAATCCGCATTGGGAGGTATCTTTCTCCGTCATTTTCTCAACCCAATAATGCGTTACCATGAACTATACTTCGACCCGTCGAGCGCGTTTTCGGAGCTCTTCGAATAGACGTCGTATACATTGCCGCCTCCCCATGAAGTTGAATCCGGATCATCGCCGTAGGAACGAAGTCCCCAGTTGTTCGTGTTCTCGGGTGAGTCAAGGGGAGTCATGGGATCGCGTGGAATTCTCCGCAAATACTTTTTGGTTTTGCCTGGCGCCGAGCCGGCTAGATTCAGGGGTTGCGTCAGCTGCTCAAGCGATTCGGGATAATTGTCCTGGTCGGACTTGCAATAGTCGCTCGCCAACTTTTTTTCGAGACAGTCTTTCTGGAACTCGTCGATCGCCGAGCGCAGCGTTCTCAGTGCGCTCCTGAACTCTATTTCTTTCGCACGCTTTACGGTCATGCGCGACAGGGGCAATACCGCGCTTGCCAGAATCCCCATGATTGCGATCACGACGAGCATCTCGACGAGGGTGAAGCCGCAGCAAGGGAAATTCCCTCTTCCGCAGTCTTTTGCTTCTTCGAGCTCTCCGCTGAAGGGCAAAATTACAAAAGGGTGCTCTGTCTGTTCTTCCGTTTTCCGCATTCTCTGACTTATTTCACAATCACCCGGGCACCTCTTGTGTCGGTCTTGATCGGTTCACGATTGGAATTCGTAAGCTTCACGTTTTTCACAAGAATTTCGCTCGTTCCTCCGGATTTCCCCTGGAATATGAGTGCACAAAGCGTTCCGGAGCCGTCTATGCCGCCCACATTACCGATTCGGGTCATGTATATATCCACGGTACCTGCTTTTGCATTGTTCGAAAACAGAAATGACGTCTGTTGGCCGTCCTTCCTCAAGAGCATGCCTTCATTCGCAGAGTTGAATTCCAACTTGCTGGGATCATAGCTCAGGGTTATGATCGCGCCGTATAGGCCCTTGACGGTTCCCGCGGAGACATCAAACCGCGCATCCTGGCCCACCGACGAAACAACTTCTGCTGGTTTCACTTCCGTGAGCGCCACCGCCACGCCCGATGACGGTTGTCCTACCGCGGTCACTACCGGCGCGGAAACCGGCGCCGGCTTCGTTTCGGAGATGCTGGCCGGTTCCCGATGACTTAAGACGTCCAGTACTGCGGACTTTTCATAGGTTTTTGCAACCGCTTTTGAGCTTTTGCCGGACTCCGAGACGAAAAGTGGTTTGGTGTCGTATTGTTCTTCCGTTCCCGACCAGAAAGCCTGCGTCTCCTTATCAGGAAGCTCCATATTGCGCACGATATTCGGTTTGATGGACATAAGAATGTCCGTTTTAACCGTCTCGTTGTCCGTCGACGAGAAAAGCTTGCCCAAGATCGGAATATCGCCCAAAATGGGGATCTTAGTTATTGTCTTATTCTCGTTGTCACCAATAAGCCCACCTATGATCACGGTCTCTCCATCGCGAAGATTAATGACCGTATCGACGTTCCGCGTGCCAAATTCGTATTGTTTCTGGCCGTTTCCGAAATCCAGCGCGTTGCCTAAGGTGCTGACCTCCATGCCGAGCTTTAGGGTAACCGTACTATTGAGATGGACTGTCGGCTCAATATTGAGCTTGATGCCGATATCCTTATACTCGAAGGTTGAGGTGACCGCCACCGTGGCAGTGGACTGAATGGTCGAGGTTTGGATCGGTACTTTGTTTCCAATATGGAACTTCGCAACTTGGTGATTCAACACGCGAACCCGCGGATTCGCCAGCGTCTGTGCGTCCGAATCTTGCTTTATCATGTTTACGACCAGACTTGGCAGCGTGACGAACACGCTGTTGCCATTCAGGTGCATGAGCTGGTTCAGGGACACCGCCCCCGTGCTACTAGTTATCTCGGTGTTAGTAAATGGTAAAACAGAGGCACTGGCGGACAGGCCCGGCGAGAAGTTCCACCCGTAGTTCAGAGAATTGTCGCGTGAAATCTCAAGAATTTCTACATCAAGGATGACTTCAGCCTCCTTGAGGTCATTCGCGGCAATAATCTTCCCCACCAGCTTTATTTTCTCCGGCGTTTCCCTGACGGTTATTGAATTCTGTATGTCGTTCACATACACTTTTTTAACATCGAGCATGGAACGGATCAGGTTGATAATGTCTTTTGCTTTCGCATTGTTAATATAGAAAGTCTTGACCTCCAGATCCTGGTACTGATCGGTTTTGGTCTTGCTCTTGGGAATGATGATGATGGTATCAGCGCTGATCTTTTTCATGAAAAGCTTGTTCGTTGAAAGAAGCAGGTTGAGTGCGTACTGGAATGAGACATCCTTCACGAAAATTGTAACGGGTTGTGCCTTTACCTCCTCGTCGAAAAGAATGTTGATGCCCGATAGTTTGGAGAGAAATTCGAAGACATCCTTGATGTTGGTGTTTTTAAAATTCAGCGTGATGGGCTTATCCGAAGCGAGGGAAAGCGCATCCTCGGGTTCGGTCTCGGCCCTCTTTTTCTGGAGCTTGTCCAGGACATCGCGATATTTGGTGTTTTCTGGGTCCAGTTCGACGGCCTGATTCATCTCGTTGATGGCCTCGCCAAGCCTGTTAAGCTCCACGAACGTGAGGGAAACGCGATAGTGGTCCTCGGCCTGCTTTATATTTAGGACGGATTTGAGCGCGCTTTGTATCGCCGCGTTCGAGGGGTTCAGGTATAGAGCCTGTTGGAGCTCCGTGATAGCCTGGTCGAGTTTGCGCTCCTTCAGGAAATCCCGCGCCCTTTTATAGTGCTGGTTCGCCGCCGTTTCCTCGGCGCGGATCAAGGCCGAGCGGTACTCGATATCATGGGGATCGCGCTTGTTTGCTTCCCGGTATTCCTTCACTGCAAGGTCCCATTCGCCCCGGTCTGCATACCGCTCTCCCCGCTGGAACGCCTGGGAACCGGCACAACTCAGCAGCATTGCCGAGAGCGCCACAGCCATCAGCCGCAGCATCATCCTCCTCATCATCATCCGCCTCCTTGCTTGAACCTTTCAAACCGTCCGAACCCGGGGAATGAACAGGCCTCCCATACGGGACAATCAAATTTTATCTTGTCCAACAATCATGATTGGTCGGCCCGTCTCGGGACGGCCGGCGTACTGTTCCCTTTGTCTCCTGAAGTCCCGTAGCCGTCGCTGCATTTCCGGGACCGAAGGAGAATGCCGCGTTGCATCCTGATCCGGCTGAACGGACCGCGGGGCCGCCTGACTGGGCTACGGTTCGGCTCCTGAGAGATCAATGCGCACCGAGACTTGCGTGGTCGTGTCGACAAGAACAATGTAGTCCTTGGTTGCTTCTTTCACTTGGTAGCTTTTAAGCAGTCTGCCGCCGCTTTTCACGATAAACAATTCCCCATCCTTGGACAAGAAGAGCGTTTTGTCCTTATCGGTCAGATAGCCGAGAAACCGGAACTTGATGAGGTCGGCCCTAGCCACATCTGCAGCAATTTCCTGGGGAGTCCGCTGTGGTACGGGCGGTGGAGGCGGAGGCGCCGCAATTACTGGTTTCGGTTTCGGCTTGGGCATGGGATTTTCCATCCTGAAAATGTCCCGTGTAACTCCGGGGTATTTCCCCTCCCGGCTCGAGAGAAACACATTCAGGGGATCGGCGTTGGATGCGGTATCCGCCTGTCGTATAATGGAACGGGCGACTGCGCCAGGCGCATAGACAAGTGGAGCGGTTCTGGGTTTGTCCGCCGCCACCACGCGGTAGATTATCAGAAGCACCAGGACCGCGAGCACAGCGGCGAGCATCTTTTTTTCTTGTTCCTGAGAAAGTTTTGGCATCGCGCTCACTGTCCCTTGATATAGGTGAGGAGTTTCATTTCCATCTTCACCGGGCCTTTATCCGAGTCCATTTTCAATTCCTGGATGCCAACAAGCCGATCCGAAGTTTCCACATCGTAGATGAATCGCTTGATATTGTTGTACTGTCCTTCAGCCGGGAAAGAGAAGGATAGCATCGTAAATTCGCCGCTCGTCTGCGGGATGTCATATTTTACCGACGACACAGACAGGTTCAGCTGGCGCGCCGTCTGCATGAGACTCTTCACGAGAAGTGGCATATCCTTCTGAGCAGGCATGCCGGCGATGAACCCGCTGAAGGCATTTTTTTGTGTGTTGAACAGGACCGCTTCGGCATGTCTTTTCCTCAGCATGCGGTACCGAGCTTCCCCGGCAGAAAACTGTGTTGCGAAGGGAGCAATAAGCGTGTTGTACAGGATAAGATCCAGGACCAGGAGCACCACAAAAGACAGTAGAACCGCTCTCAGTCTTCTATCTTCCCACTTGAGCCATACCGGCATTCTTATATTCGTGATAGACCGCGACCACATTGAATGAGAGGGTCCCCTTTTCTAATGACTGATGTTTCAATAACGGTTTGGTGAAGGAAGTCGATTTCTCCAGTCCGACCATCAGATCGCGAAGCGCCTCCGGCGACTGCGCCATCCCCTCGATGCTGAGCGTTCGATCCTTCGGACTAAGCGTTACATTCTTAAGCGCCACGCCAGTAGGTACGGCTGCCTCAAGACTCGTGAAAAAAAGCGTCCATGAAAACTTTCGCGCTTCGACTAGGCCAGACATCGCATTGAGGTCCTTCATGAGCTGTTCCCGTTCGAGCAGCGTGAATTTTACCTGTTTATCCTGTGCCTCTGCAGCCGCAAGTTTCTGTTTCATCTCGGACAAGTCCCTGCGCAGCGATGCCGATTCCCAGACCATTGCCACCGCTACGAGAGCAAGGATTACGGCCGCTCCGAACAGCACCCGCACAATGGTCATAACAGCGCGATAATTTCTGCTTGCGAAATTGATGGTTATCATAATGCGCTCACGGCGCCTAGCGCCGCCGCAATGACCGCTGGGCAACATGCAGCCCCATCGCGGCCACTCGGGTGGATGATGTCGTCGGGGGACAGTACTTCAACGGTCAACGATGATGCCGCACTTAGTCCCTCGGCGAGCTCAAAAGGCAGCCTTGATTCGCCGGCCAGATAGAGTTGCTGCACTTCACAGGTCTGCGTGCGGTCCTGGTGGGTGTAGTGGGTATAGAAGTGGAGCGAATCATCGATCTCGCGCATGAGGCGAGTCCTGATTTCCGCCGGACTTCCCCGCTTCAGTTCTTTATACCGGTAATACCGGGTTCCCCCTCCATCCGCTATGATGGTCGTGAAGGACTCTTCCGTAAGATGAGTAAGAGCGAAAACAGTTGATTTTTTCGTCATCAGGGGAGAATAGAAGTTCAGGATGTGAAAAGAGGATATGCCAATGCTCCAGGGTTCGAGCCCAGCCTCCTGAAGCACAGTTTCATATTGAGCAATGACGGCCTGCTTCGCCACACAGACCAACACAGTAAATCCCCTTCCTTTTCTCGGCAACTCCTGGTAGCGGAGAACTGTTTCCGCCAGATCAAATGCAGCGGTTTTTTCGATGCGCCAGCGGATAAGCCGATCACGTTCCTCATGTTTTGACGGAAGCTCATCGAAATCGAGCACCTGCACGCGGAATACGCTGTCTGGAAGGCTGAGCGCGGATCGTCGAAAAGGCCGCGAGGAAACGGGCAAACATGAGCGCAGCGACCGGACCAGGCCACTGGCATCGAGAATGTTCAGCGTCGCATAGCCCGCAGATACCATCCCGGAGGGCAGGTCAGCCGTCTTCATATACTCTAGGGAGAGGTCTGCTCCCCGTCTAGAAAGGGCTGCCAAACGTACTGCGGAATCACTTATTTCTATGCCCAAGGCCGGTTTTCTAGCGACAAATCGAAACATCGCATAATAATATCAAGGTGCACTGGGGAAGTCAATTATTATGTCTGTGCCTTAGGAAAATGCAATGAGCAACCATCGGATCACCATTATCGAAAAACTAATCATTTATCCGGTGCAGGTAAAAAAACCCGGATAAGCAGGAACCGGAAAAGGCTTCTGATCTTTCTGTCCGCTCCCATTTGGGCCGCGAAACTACGGTACCACCTCGATAAAACCATCCATACCCCGGTCCTTATGGCTCTTGAACCATAACAGCTTTTTGTCGCACATCATCTCATATTTCCCTACCTTCGTAGGGGTGAACGTGATCGTCTTCCAGTCCTTCCCCATGTCTGTTTTAAAATCAATCCCTGCCTCCGGGGCTTTCACGAGGATATCATGGGGGATGTACCCCGGCGCTTTTTTGACTTTGAGCTCCACCGGTACACTCACTTTTATGACAATGTAATTGGGATCAAAATAGTAATCACCACCAATGACTTCAACATGCTGGACACCATCGGCTCCAATGGCTGCGACAAAACGTTTTTCCGACCCCATTGATTGATCGTGCCCTGCTTCCTTTGCCTCGGTTTTCCCTTCAGCAGCCGGCGCCGGTTTTGTTTCCTGGACCACCGCACCCGTGTCATCCATCTTGCTTTCCTGCTTTGCCTCCTGACTGTACGCTTTCAATACGAACGGCAGGATTAATGCGATAGTAAATACAACAAAGATGTTCTTTGCATACCTCATGGGATCCTCCTGAGATTGCGATATTGATTTCTTTTATTCAAAGTATAGCACCCCACATGCAGCTTTTGCAGCTCGACCAGGACATTGTAATTCCCAATCTCTTTTTTAATCGACACGTGATCTGCTTCCGCCAGAAAACTGCCAATGAATCGCCGGGAAGGAGTTCATGGCGACTCTCTGGCTATATAACGAAGCCAAAGGCGGCAGTCAAGAAACATCACTACTCGGATAAGTCAGCCTCTACGTCGAGAAAAATCCGGACTTCTTTTCCCGCAACCAGTCCTCCTCCCTCCATGGGCTCGCTCCCCCACAGAATTCCAAAATCCTCACGATTGACCGTGGTCGTGCCGGAAAATCCGACGGTAATTTCATCTCCATAGGGATTCCTTCGTGGCCCCGCATATTCACCCTCAAACGTAACAGGCAGCGTTGTGCCGTGGATCGTCAGGTTGCCGCTTATGCGGCAGTGATTGTCCGGGAGAAAATCTATTGACGAGCTCTTAAATTCAATGATCGGGTACTTCTTCTGGTCGAAAAAATCGGCCGTCAGAAGGTGTTCATCGCGTTTCTTGATTCCTGTATTTACGCCGGCAACATCTATCTCAACATCAACCGTTGCTCGCGACTTGTCGACAGGATCAAAATTGATGGTCCCCTTGATATTCGAGAACTGGCCACGTACATAAGCGAGAGCCATGTGTCTGATTGCAAAGGCCGCACAAGAATGGTCCTGATCAATCGTCCATTTAGCCATAATTGCTCCTCCTCTTCTTGTCTCTTTGTAACAATTATACACGTTGCTGAGGATCCCTGTTTTTTTACCACACGGTTAAAAAATTTCCGAATATGCTCTTCTCTATTGCCAAACCGATGGTCGGAGATTTATAATATTGCGACAATTTCGGCAAGGGGGGAACCTGTGGTGAGCAGAAAAGCAGTCGCTCTGATATCGGGCGGCCTTGACAGCGTTCTGGCGGCGAAGATCATCATGGAGCAGGGTTTCGACGTGATCGGGCTCTACTTCACGTCAGCTTTTTCCAAGAGTTATGGAAATGAGAAGGAAACCCACGCCGCCCGCGTATCAAAAGCCATCGGCATCGACCTCCGCGTCATCGATATGGGGCAGGACTATATCGACGTGGTCCGGAAACCTGTTCACGGCTACGGAAAGAACATAAACCCCTGCATTGACTGCAAAATTTTCATGCTCAGGCGAGCCAAGGCAGTAATGGAGGAGGTGTATTCTCCCTTCGTGGTCACTGGCGAGGTCCTGGGGCAACGGCCCATGTCGCAGCGACGCGACACGTTCCATGTCATCGAGCGGGACGCGGATATGCGCGGCATGATCGTTCGTCCGCTGTCGGCAACCCTTCTGACGCCGACCAAAGCCGAACAAGACGGTCTCATTCGGCGTGAAACGCTGCTGGGCATCAGCGGCCGATCGCGTACTGTGCAAATGCACCTCGCTGAACGGTACGGCATCCGCGGATATTCCACGCCCGCGGGCGGCTGCCTGCTGACGGACAAAAACTTCTCTGAAAAGTTGCGTGACCTTTTTTCCGAAAAAAAGGATGTTGCTCCCGATGATGTAAGGCTGCTCACCATCGGACGTCACTTCCGATTTGATGGAGGTAACAAAATCGTCCTCGGCCGCGACAACAAGGAGAACAGTATGCTCATCGATCTGGCGCCTCGCGGGTACCATCTGTTCATCCCCCAGGGATTTCCAGGCCCCGTCGCCCTGTTGAGCGGCACCCCTACCCAGGACATTAAACATACCATCGGACGCCTTATTATTACCTACAGTAAACAGGTCCCCGGCCGCACGTTCCTCATCCGTTACGGCAATGATATCTTCAACCCCGGAGAACCGCTCCCCATAAACGGTTACCCCTTAAAAAGGGTCGGGGCGGAAAACTAATCACTCCTTTCACAAATCTCCTTTTCCCAGACTGCCTCCCTCCCCTGACTCCCGAAGCCGAAAAAAAGTCCCGTTGTTTCTTAAAGCATGATACACTATTGACATGCTCCCCGGCCCGAAGGCCGGCCCGCATCTGAACAGAAAATCGCGGAGCTGCCCTGCTCCAGCAAAGAGGTTTGCATGCCAATCATAACCACCCAGGCGGTAGCGAGCTATCTCAAGGCATTCTATGCCGGTCCGGTTCGCATTCTCTCCATGACAACGGAAGGGAAGCAAGAATCCAGCGAGGATCTCAAGGCATTCGGCTACGGCGCGCCGCTGTTCATCGAGTTTGAAGTCAACAATCAGCGAAAAAAAGTCGTGCTCGAAACCATGGAGCCTTCAACTTACGGGCACGATCATTTTTCGGACCGTGCCCAGGTAATCTTGTGGGAACATTCCGCTTTCAACAACCTTCCCCGTCATGTTCGTTCTCTTGACAGCGGGGCATTTCTCGAATCGGGCGCCATCGTTTCGACGGGAAAGGCGGAGGAGTTCTTCCTGCTTAGCGAATTCGTTTCCGGGAAGGGATATTTTAAGGACCTTGACCGCATCAGGAAAACAGGCGTGGCAACGGACGATGATTTGAACCGTGTCCAGACGCTTTCCGATTTTCTCGTTGGAATCCACGCGCGGAAATTAGACGCCCCTGGACTCTACAAACGGAGGCTTCGCGATTTGCTCGGCCACGGCGAGTGCATCATGGGGATCATCGACAACTATCCCGAATCGTTCGAATTCATTGACACAACGCTCCTCCGGAAAATCGAGCAGCAGTGTGGCGAGTGGCGCTGGCGCGTTAAAAGCTGCGTCCACCGACTTTGCCAAGTACACGGCGACTTTCACCCATGGAACATCCTTTTCCGGGAGGGGACCGACTTTACGTTGTTAGATCGATCGCGGGGCGAATGGGGAGAGCCGGCTGACGATACAACCTGCCTCAGCATCAATTACCTCTTCTCATCGCTCCTGGAGTCTGGAAAGCTCGAAGGCGCGTTTGAAAAAATGTTTTTCCTGTTCTGGGACAACTATCTCGGAAAGACGAACGACCGGGAAATGCTTGACGTAGCCGCTCCGTTTTTTGCCTGGCGCGGACTGGTCATCGGCAGCCCGGTCTGGTATCCTCACCTGCCTCCAAGTGTTAGGAAATCTGTTTTTAATTTCATACAAAATATTTTGGCAGCGGAGAAGTTCGATCCAGCGGACGTGAACAGGTACCTTACATGAATATTCAGCAGGGTTTCGCGGTCTGGTTAACCGGGATCCCGGCCTCAGGCAAGAGTTCCATAACAAAAGAGCTCGTAAAAAAGCTGAGGGAGCTTGGCATCGCCGTGGTCGTGCTCGAATCCGATGAAATGCGCGCCATCCTGACCCCCGAGGCGACTTATGGCCCCGAGGAACGCGACCGATTCTACCGTACGCTTGTGTCGATCGGGGAGATGATAACACGTAACGGGATATCCGTGGTTTTCGATGCCACGGCAAACAAGCGACATTACCGAGACCATGCCCGGTCACGCATTAGTAAATTTGCAGAAGCATACGTACGCTGTTCTCTCGAAGTCTGCGTAAGGCGTGATCCCAAGGGGATATATCACCGGGCCGCGGCAGGCGAAACGCAGACCGTCCCCGGCCTACAATCCCCCTATGAACCGCCTCTGTATGCGGAAATCACCCTGGACGGACAGGACACCCCGATTAGAAGTGCCAACACGATTCTTGCAGCACTAAAAAAATTGAACTACATATAAACAGTTTTTTACTCCCTATTTGCGAAACTCATTTGACTGACCATGGCAGCTCCTATAGAATAGTGCCATGGGAAAAAAAATAACTTATGAACGATGGATAAACCTGTTCTTGCCGGACAACTGGAATGAACGGGAAGAGATGGGATGTATCATGCTTGAGAAGGATGGCTGGCCCGGTATGGTGCAGCTTTCTTTCATCGAGCGCAATGAAACAAAACTTCCGTCCGCAGAAGCGGCAAAAGTTTTCCTCGAGGATACTTTGGAGGAACGGGACGTTCCCTTTCCCCGTGAAGCCGTAAAGGTTGAGGACCGAGGAGAGTTGAGCATAGCCAGCCTTGATTATACATTCAAGTCTGAGCAGGAACCCACCCATTGGCGTATCTGGTTTCTCGTCGACAAGACCCGTGCTCTCATGGCGGCCTATATCTGCAGCCCCGAGTACGATATACCTTCGCTCGACGAGGTCTCGCGTATCGTTGCTGATATCGAGTTCATCCCGTCTAAGAACGATTAATCATCCGCAGAAATAAATCAGTCGAATGTTTTGTCAATCCCACGACAAAATGCACTCTTCCTGCAACCTCGTTTCTGTTCGTCTGAAGTCCGCCGAAAGGCGACTCGAAGATCTTTTAAAACCGCCCCGAGTCATGTTTTAAGAATCCCTCGCAAATGTCCATACCATCAATAAAAGCATACCGCTCTTACCTGAAGGTGAATATTTTTCCCCCACCCCCATTCCTGAGATATTTCTATTTGCATCCGATGATTGACGAGAAGTAAGTGATGTCGATTTATACGTATTCACGCAGCAATTTGCTGCGGGCAGGATGGCGCAGCTTCTTGAGCGCTTTGATTTCGATCTGACGAATGCGCTCACGGGTAAGATTAAAGTACTTGCCAACCTCTTCAAGCGTGTGTTCGCTGCCTACACCGATGCCGAACCGCATTCGGATAATTTTCTCCTCCCGTTCGGTCAAGGAGGAAAGGACCTGCTCTATGCGGTTGGCAGCCTCGCTGTTTTCCAAGGTCTTGAAAGGAGAAACCGATTTTTCGTCGATGATAACGTCTTTCAGTTCCTTCTCTTCCGAGAGAATCGGCGTCTCCAGGGACACAGGCTCTTGAATAGCCCGCAGGATCTCATTCACCCGCACCACCGAAAGCCCCATAATTCTGGCCACCTCTTCGGGTGAGGGTTCCCGCCCTTTCTCCCGCATGAACTTCGTATAAATACGGCTGATGCGGGTGCTCTCTTCGATCAGATGAACGGGCAGGCGAATCGTGCGTGCCTGATCGAGGATGGCGCGGGTAATACGCTGTCTGATCCACCAGGTGGAATAAGTGCTGAACTTGGTACCCTTTCCCGATTCGTACCGGTCCGCGGCCTTCATGAGGCCGATATTGCCCTCCTGAATCAGGTCGAGAAGTGTGAGTCCACGGTTCACGTATTTCTTGGCTATCGACACGACCAGTCTAAGATTGGCCTTGATCAGTTCGTCTTTCGCCAGTTTTACCCTGATTTCCTCCTGCTCGATATGGTTCATCATATCAAGCAGCGCCTGTTCATCAAGGCCGAGCTTCTCGAGTTCTGCACTGTGACCGCGCTCTGCCTGTTTGCCAAGAGTCACAAGTTTCTTAAGCATCTTCTCGATTTCGCGGAACGAAAGGCTCATTTCATTGAGCGTTATGGTCGCCCGTTCCATGTCTCGACGTGCGACTTGGCGTTTAAGCCGATTATAGAGGCGCAAGAACTCTGTTTCGTATGAGTCGGTCCATTCGCCGGGAAACCTGAGTACATCCTGTGCTTTCACGAGCCCCTGCTTGATGTTTGCTCCCAAGGCAAGCACTCGCGGGATTGCGAGAGGAGAGCTCAGCGCAATCTTCTTGAGCAGGGTTTTCCCTTCTTCAAGCATCCGGACATACTCCTGCTCTTCCTCGATTTTGAGCATAGGGAACCTTCCCACGGATTTGAGATAGGTGTCCACCAGATCGGCGCCTCCGGCAATCTCCTCGGCTGCGACTTCAGCAATCTCAATGGGCGTAGGCTCTTCTTCCTCTTCCTCTTCGGCGAGTTCTTCCGCGAGTTCTTCCATTACGTCTTCAGGCACGCCATCGGGGTATTCGTTTTTTTCTTCCGATATTGCCACTTTGTTCATACTCCGCCTTTCACTTGTTCCTAATTTCAATTATATCAAAAACAATTTGGAGGTCAAACATTAATTTTGACTTGACATCTTCTGAAATGTGGTAATCATTCCAAGCCCCATCCTGCAACCTTCTTTATTAATGCCCATACGCTAATGCGGCTATGTCCCGATACTCACATTTAGCCTGTACTCGCCTTCCATGGTGAGCTTGCACCAGCCGGCTCCACAAGCGGGAGTTAAAACATGGATATATTGATATATTGCTTCCCCGCTCGTAGAGCTCGTGATATCATCGCTCACCTCGATGGCCGGCGTATCCGGAGCATTCCTGCTCCTGCTGTTTCAAACAAGCTTTCTCTGTTTTGCCACGCCAGCGCTGGGTGCCAGCAATCTATCTATAATCATTGCCGTTCCAAGCTTCGTTTACCGCTATTTGTTTAAAGGAATTTGAGTACGAATTGCGGGGAGAATGGTTCCGTTTCAGCGTACCATCCGTGTTCCTGCTCATGCTCATTTCGTTATCAGCAGCGGGACCTATGGGATCGGCGGAGCCATCAATGAGCCCTTCGTCGTGGCTGTTCTCCAGCTGCGTGTCACACCATCGCCGACGTGGTGCTCCTTGGTACATTCCCGACATCGGTACAGGAGGTCTTTTTCTACAGTGCTCTGCCTGCAGCAGGTGGGGTCTCCGCTTACCAGGACGTGCTGTTGGATTTCTCTTTGGCGCCGGTGGGTTCTTGGGTATATGTGGGTATATTCAAGAGATTAGAGCAAGACTCCCGAAATTCTCCCTCAAAAGATCATCAAGCTCATGCTTGGCAGTATGATCGTGTCCCTTGCCTTCGTTTATATTGTACAGTCTTTCTGGTAAACAATTTCACCGTAACTCTTTTTTTATCGGGATGTAAACCTTGTTGCCGGAAAGATCAGCTCGACGATTGACGCCCCAACATCAGGAAGTCCGGAGAGAGTCTCACCACCCTGGAGTCGCTACTTCAATCCTCTGCTCCCCGGTTTAATCGGTGTACCTCCGGCCTTGCACATCGGACATACTTCCGACGCATACGCAGGAACGGTCAACGTAACAAGGGACCTGTAGGGAACCCCAATATCCGCCTTGCCACCTGAACGGTCGACCAGAGCCCCAGCGGCAACGACCACTCCTCCAGCCTTTATGACGACCTCAATAGTTTCTTTTGTGGATTTTCCCGTCGTGATCACATCTTCGACTACGAGAACACGCTCAGCCGGTTTGATCACGAACCCGCGTCGAAGAGTGAGTTCTCCGTTCACCCGCTCTGCAAAAAGTGCACGAACGCCGAGTGCCCGAGCGGTCTCGTGTGATACGAACACGCCGCCCAGCGCTGGAGCAATCACGACTTCAATCCCGGAGTTTTTAAAATTCTCAGCAAGCGCAGCACAGAGCTTTGTCGCGATGTCGGGCTGCTGCAGTACCAGTGCGGACTGCAAATACTGCTCGCTGTGAAGACCGGAGGAAAGCAAAAAGTGGCCGGTAAGCAATGCCCCGGTCTTTCTATAAATATCGAGTACCTCTTCCGATGTCATCGTTTTTTATTCTACCTTCATTTTTTAGATTTTGGCGTGCGGTAATGAATTGCGGGATCCATACCCTCATCTCATTCTCTTTATTTCCGCTCCACCTCTCGCCGGCCTTTTTGGCACAAGGTTATTTCCTCGATTATTTTCAATACAGCCTCTTTCCGATCCCGGGCTTTCAAAACCGGCCTGCCCACGACAATATAGTCGGCGCCTGCGCGGATGGCTTCTCCAGGCGTCATAATCCTCTTCTGATCATCCCGGTCAGACCAGTCAGGCCGCACCCCAGGAGTCAGGATAACGAAATCCCCCCGAATCTCTCTGCGAAGCATTTTGATCTCCTGCGGCGAGGCGACAACGCCGTGCATACCTGCGCGCTGTGCAAGCCGCGCCAAATGAACGACTTGTCGTGGCAGCGACCGTGTTATTTTCAATTCCCTGCGCAGACTCATTCCATCCATGCTCGTGAGTACGGTCACTGCCAGGATGGTCGGCACGGACGCATTGCGCTGGATTGCCGTCACCTTCGCCGCCTCCGACGCTGCCTTCATCATGTCAAATCCGCCGAGGGCGTGAACGTTGAAGATACTGACACCCAGCTTCACAGCTTCCGCCGACGCCTTCGCCACGGTGTTCGGAATGTCATGATATTTGAGATCGAGGAATACGTGACCGCCCAAACCGATAATGCGGCGCACGATGTCCGGACCGTAAGCCGTGAAGAGTTGGTGGCCAACTTTGAAAATTCCCACGACGTCTTTAAGCTCCGCAACAAGGCCGAGCGCTTCCCGTTCGCTGTCGACGTCAAGCGCAAGAACCAGGCGGTCCCGCGCGGCTGCTTTCTGTGTTCCTTCAGGTGAATAGTGATCCTTGATGGTCGACATCCCTTCAGTAGATTCTGATCAGGCTCAAGAGACGGTCCTTGAACATTTCAGCAAGAGTCAGAAGGCCCGGTGGATTAAGAAAAGTGTCGGCATTGTTCGAATAGAGGATCCATGTCTCGGCCGGAAAATCCTGGGACTCCTGGGATAGTTCAACATGCAGATAAACCTTCGGCAAAGCATGAACCGTAATCGCCATATCACTTCCGATGAGGCTTTGCGTTATTTTAGCATCAATCATCGGTAAAAAGACATTGGCCCGGGAGATGATCTCCACGGCATAGTGAGTAATCGGAAGTTCGATTTTCTTTCTGAAATCCGACGGTGCCGCTCCGGGGAAAGTGCCAATGGCGCGCCACGGTGTCATGACCGGCTTTTTGACAGGAGCGAATAAATAATTCACCACCACCGCCGTATGCGACTCGGGGGCTCTCTGTCCGCGCAGAAAAACCCCTTCGCGTGTGATGAGATATTCTTGCCCGAGCACCCCGAGAAGCAACGCATCCTCTTCTTCGCTATACAACGCGCAGGCGCGTTCCGCCACTTCGGGGAAAGAGATATGCTCGAGGGTTTTCACAATGGTACTCCGGCTGGTGCAGAGGGATTGTGAAAATTATACCTGTAACCGCGGGAAAGGACAATAAAAAAAGTCAGGTGACTGGCAATATGGAAGGCCATAAGGAGACGGGGAAGATCAGATTGACTGTCTCATACGTTTGATGATTTCGGTGATCAACTCCTGGATATTAATTTGAAGCTGGATGACATCGGACGGCAAACGTTCCTCGAACCGGTATTCTCCCTCGCGCCAGAGAAAGAGACTGAATATAATGTCCTTCACCTGTATCTTGAGTCCGCTGAAAAGCTCCTTCGGCGGTAGCAGGCCGCTTTCAACGAAAATCTGGCCCATTTTTTTTAGACCTGCATGTTTCCGGTAAAGCTGGAGGGCATGCTCCAGATTAGTTTGGGTGATTTTACCTGCCTTGACTAGACATTCCCCCAGTCGATCGCTGGTGTCTGTGGACGTGGCAAAGATTATCTGGCCGTCCCTGATATGGATGCTTTTTGTTATATCGTCCCTACGCATCATCAATGTTCCGGTAGCCTTTCTGCTCCGCAGATCTTCGAGGATGTCTGAGAGAGGAATTCTCTGAATTTGCCCTGAAAGTGGAATGGACATAGTTGTTGTATCGGCAATCCAAGCTGCTTGTCAGTGATTGCGCGTTCGGGAGGCGAGTCTCGTCCGAGGCTCATCGGCCGTGAGGGCTTGTCGATATTCCGTCCTAATATTCGAACCTGATCCCCGCTCCGCCTATCAGACCTTCTCCAGCCTTGATTTCCAGGAGTACCATAAACTTCTGCGTGATCTTCCATTCAAGACCCGCAAAAGCGTTCACGTAGGTGTCATGGCTCTCAGGAAGAGAACCATAGAGCGCGGACATCGCCAGACCGCCATAAGGGGTAATCTTATACCCCCGATCGGTCAGAGGGAAACCCTTACTCACAATCGTGGCGAAAGTCAGCTCGCTGGCATTCCTGCTGTTGATGATCGTATTGTCGAATCCCAGATCGACTGAAAGATCGAGGGGAACCCCCTCGGTCTCCTTCACGAGCTGATACTTAAGATCAGCGCCAATGAAAGCGCCCAACTTGTCTTCATTGTTTATTGATGTCGATGTGACTCCAAACCTGGCGCCGACTTCAAACATCGCCCCCAAGCCGTAACGGACGTCAGGGTAGTACGTCTTGTATTGATCGCCAAGTGTGAAATTGATTCCGGTCTGGGTCATGCCGGGATCAAGACTCTCGGCAGTCCGAAATTCATTCTGAGAATAACGAGTGTCCGCCTCCGAATGACCGGCCATCATCAACAGCACGGCCCCGATGATCCCAATAAAGGTGAAGAGTCTTTTCATTATATTTCGCCTCCATATTCCATGGATCATATACGAATGCGATTCGGAATATAGCATCAAACTGCCAGGTTGACAAGCAAAATAAATTAGGTGGACAGAGAGAGCCGTAACAGCACCGGACCGTGACCGGCAATGACGTCGGCAAAGAATAAGTTAACAAGATGGTGTGTAAATAAGCGAGGTACGGATATCTGTTCTCAACTTTCCTTGCTCAATTCAATGTTCCAGTAGAGATAATCGCGCCAGCTGAGGGGGGCGTTCTTGAGGCCAAAGGTCATTGTTACGACCGGCATCCAGCGTGGCTTTATGGGGGGACGTATCAGCCTCATCCGCGCCTCGTGCGGGGTCCTGCCGCCTTTCCTGTTATTGCACGCAAGACAGGCGGTCACGATGTTTTCCCAGGTAGCCCGTCCACCCTGCACTTGGGGGATGACATGATCGAAGGTGAGGTCTTCAGCCGGATATTTAGTTCCGCAATACTGGCAGGTGTATTTATCGCGCTGGTAAATGTTGGCCCGTGAAAAACGCACTTCCTTGCTGGTGCGCCTGACCTTGACGAGTTTGAGCAGTCTGAGGATGGAGGGGAGTTTGAAGGAGATGGACACGCCTCGCACGTCCCGATCGTAGAAGTCGATTACCTCCACTTTCCCCTGCGTGAGCAAGGTAATCGCCCTCTGCCATGAGATGATCTTTAGCGGTTCAAATGTAGCGTTGAGGAGGAGCGTCCGTTCCATTGCAACCCTCGAATTACCGCGATTCGGAAGAACCGAAAACCATTGCCAATTCTTGTTGTTTTGAAGAAGTAAAATACAGAAAATCTTGGTGTTTGTCAATAGGTTTGAAAACCCGTATAATGGAGTAATGAACGGGGCGGAACAAACAAGAATTGAACAAGCAGCCTCTGCCAGCGTTGAGCAGATCGTGACGCTGCTCCATGACCCATCGCTGCACGTCATTAAAGCCCTGCTTAGTAATCACAATCTCACTGAGGAAGACATTCTGGTTATCGTGGGCAGGAAAAATCTGCCGCCCGAGGTGTTCACTTCTATCGCCAGAGACAACCGCTGGTCAGAAAGTTACCCCATCCGCAAGGCTCTAGCCGCTAATCCGAAAACGCCTCTGTTGGTCTCGCTCTCGCTCGTGAGGCATCTCCGCATCTTCGATCTTGCAGAGATGGCGCGCAGCCCTCTCATCCCGATCGCGTTTCGGCATAAGGTCGAGTCTATCATCGTGGAACGGATTCCGACAATGGCACTGGGACTAAAAAAATCACTCGCAAAGATGGCAGCGGGAAGCGTTCTGCTCAAACTGCTTCAGGACCACGACCCCGAGATCATAGCGCTGTGCCTCAACAATCCCCGCCTCGTCGAAAGCCACCTCTACAAGATCATCAGCCGTAGGGACACGATAGCAAACACGGTGGTCATGATTGCCGAACATCCGAACTGGTCGCTTCGCTCGGCAGTGCGGTTCGCACTGATCAGAAACGAGCACATGCCTCTCTCGCTGTCCGAACGTTTTCTGCAGTCAATAAAGCTATCGGACCTTCGGGATCTGTATATCGATCCGTCTCTACCAATAACTATCAAACCCATAGTGTATCGGGAGTTACTGGCGCGGGGAGAAGAACCGGGAAAAGTCGGGAAGGAATCGATCTATGAAATTGATGAAGACGACGATCTGGAGCTGGAGGATTTCCATGATGCGGGGAATGAAGAGGGTTCGGCTGAGGATAGTTAGGTGTCCTCTTTTTTATTCAGATATAGACGTTTAACCGAACAGGGGCACAGTTGAAATCAGGAATCATAATAATCACTTAGAGGACACTTCCAAGCATATCAGATTTTGTTATGTTTTTATGAACAATCCCCCTCTTCCTTTGGCGACGGTGCATGAAATCGTACTCAGGTATCGGTCCACATTCAAGTAATGATTATTTGGGAATCATCGACGAAACCGGCAATTGAACAGGATTAACGGCTCTTGAGGTATTGCAGGTTTGACTTGTCAGTTTCATTTAGCGGTTTTCTCCCGTCGTTCCCTCTTCTCCCCCTGTTTTGGCAGCAATGCGAGCATCCATCCCCTGCCGACCGTTATTGCACCCTGGGGACAAAATTCCTGGCAGCAAAAACAACGGATGCAGTCGCGGTAGCGGATCTGAAGATGCCTTCCCGCACTTTGTATGGCTTTTTGCGGGCAATGTCCCTGGCAAATACCGCATTGGATGCATCGTTCATGGTTGATCAACGGTTTGGAGGTGAAGGCGTTTTTCAGAGATCCGCGGGCCCATTCCGGAATCTGCCATTCAAGATGGGTCTGTGGCGGCAGGCGATACCGACTTACTGCTACATGCTCCAGCGCCTCGCCGAGTATTCGGATGCGGTCAAGCTTTGTTGCTCCGATACCAGCTGCCGCCGCAGCTTTTATAATAGGGAGCTTTTCCGGGGGCACGCCGACCATTTTCCCTGCCACGATGTCAAGCGCTACGCCGTCCCCACTGGCGAGTATCGCGCCGATCCAGCGGGGATCGCCGCTACCGGGGCCATTGCCTTCCATACCGATTACAGCGTCCATAATGGTGAGCTGCGGATCCAGAAGAGCGTAGAGTTCCACGAGCATCCTCATGAAGAGTCCATGATTTATTCCGGTATTAAAATGCCACTGGACCTTGCGTTTTCCGGGAATGCATCCGAAAAGATTCTTAACCGCTCCGGTGAGCGTCGTCATCCCATGGGTTTTCAGCTTCGGCAGATTTATGATTACATCGGCTTCGTATGCTGCTCGGGCGATTTCGAAGCGCTTAAACCTGCCGGTATTTTTGACCTGCACCACATCAACGAGTTCGGTCAGTTCTGCTCCTTCCTCAACGAGGACTTTGAGAATTCCGGATTTTTCAGCGACTTTTTTTAGATCCCCCATACCCGGGCTGTCACCCACCATAGGCCTGCCGCCGCATTCACGCACCAGCCTGATAACCGCGCGAACAACTTCGGGATGAGTCGTCACTGCACTTTCCGGCGACTTTGCCTTGAGCATATTCGGTTTTATTAAAACCCGGTCGCCGCTCTTCACGAACGAGCTCATCCCCCCCAAAGCATCCAAGGCCCGGCGGATGGCGGTCATGGTCGCTTCTCGCTCATAATCCGCGCAGCGCACCAGGGAAACATCAGATATGGTTTCTCTGTTCATAGCTTTCAGCAAAAACCCTATTCACCCTTTGCGCTTCGCGGCCTCCTGGAGTATTTTCACCATCTGCCGGTGAATTCTGCCGTTGCTCGCAAGGATCTCCTCGGCATGCAGGTCGAAGCTTTCCCCGGACAAATTGGTGACCACTCCTCCCGCTTCAGTAACAATTAGGCTCCCGGCTGCAACGTCCCAGGGCTTCAACTTCAGCTCCCAGAATCCATCGAAACGACCCGATGCCACGGAACAGAGATCGAGCGCTGCCGAACCGTCGCGCCGGACTTCCTGTGATGCCATGAGAAGATCATGGAAATAATTCATATTGTTCTTTTCACTCACTTTGCGGTCATAGGGGAATCCCGTAGCAAGCAGGCTTTTCATAAGCGTATCGGTGATCGAAACACCTATCTTTTTTTCATTCAAAAAGGCCCCCTGTCCTTTCTGCGCTGAGAAAAGCTCTTCTCGCATGGGGTCGTACACGACGCCTGCCAAGATGGTTCCTTCCTGTTCGAGGGCGATGGATATGGAAAAGCAGGGGTAGCCGTGAGCGTAATTCGTGGTGCCATCCAAGGGATCGATAATCCAGGTAAACCCCGAGTCATTTCGGATATCGGTCTCTTCTTCGGCAACGATACCATGTTGGGGAAAGGCAGCACGGAGGGTTCCGACCACTACGCGTTCAGACCGCATATCCATTTCGGTAACCAGATTGATGTCTCCTTTATAGGTAATTTGGCGCGTTCCGCCAAGGTTCTCGCGCAGGATTTTACCCGCCTTCAGTGCCGCTTCACGGGCAACAGCAATAACACTCTTCACCTTTCCTCCAAAATAATCGATAGTATCATAGAAACCAGTATGCAAATATCGAGAACAAAAAAGGGTAAGGCTGTCCTGCCCTACCCTTTATTCCCTACCTGGTGACCGCCATGCCTTGAGCGATTTAAGAACAATAATAAAAGCTTGAATGAGCTTTTATTACTGAACGATTCTCTCCATCTCCACGCCTAGATAATCCGCTAAGAGTTTCACGGTACGCGGCTTCATCGTCACGCCTTTGAGCGTGCGAGAGACAGTCACTTTGTGCATTCCCAGGCTGTCCGCGATTTCAGTATAACTGAGTCCTTTTTCCAACCGTTTCTTCTCAAGAATTTCAATCTTATACATGGCAAAGCCTCCACTCATAAGATTTAACATAACTGTTTCCTGAAGAACCTTAATGAAAGAAAACGCCTTAATTAATTGTTTGCAAATTAAATTATACTATAACACAAATATTTGCAAATTGAAACGTTCACACGGTGTGCAATATTGCAACTACCTGTTGACATGCTAATAAAAATAGTGTATAAAGACCACATTATGAAGCTCGCAGAAATACTTAAAAAATTACGAATAAAGAACAAACTCTCTATGAGCCAGGTTGCGCGCATTTCCGAGGTGGCTCCGGACGCCCGCGGAAGAATTACGCAGGGGTACATATCCCGCCTTGAATCAGGCAAGGAAACAAATCCGAGCCTGATGAAACTCATCACATTGTGCAGTATTTACAAAGTCCAGCCCAACATTCTTTTCTCGAAAAACGGCTTAAAAAAACAGAAAAAAAAGTGATATTATCGTCGCACGCATGAATCAGCGCGGTGCGCTCCAACGATGAGGGATATGGCAAGCCTTGCAGTGTTTGGAGGAGGCATGCACTGCCTTGGCTGCCAGCACTTCACGGGTGTGGCAGCGGAGACAGTCATCGTCTGTCGGTTTGATGCGCGCGTGAGGCTTATGGCATTCGTAGCAATTCAGACGCGCCATGGGCACTTTGTCCGGAAAGGATGCCCGGGATAACTTCCGGTGGCAGGAGAGACAATGCTCCCTGTCCGGTATCAATGCCTCCGACTTTTTCGATGAGAATGCGTGGCACCGAAGACAGGATATGTTCTCCATGCCGACCCCATGAACTTTCCAGTCTTTATGACAGCGTAGACAGGCGTCCTTTTCCGGCCTGAACGAGTGTACGGTTCGGCTATGGCAATCTTTGCAAGACAGCTTTTCCATGATTACGTGGCGTGCATGCCCCGTTGATTTGTTCACCGTGAGCGAACCCTGCCGAGCCTCGTCCCAATGGCACTTTGTGCAGGTCTTCCACGGGGTCTCGTTTCCATGCGGTTCGGGGGTTTTGCGGTCTGTCGTGAATATAAATTTTACGAGCAAGCGGTTCTGTTCAATCATGCCGAGCTGATGGCACTCCTGGCATGCCATATTCCGGTGACCGGAGAGTTTCCACGCCTTGTATGCTTCCTCCATCAAATGGCAGCTGTTGCAGAACTCCGGGTTTTTCTGAATATAGTTATAGTATCTTACCGCAAGGACAATCCCAAGCACCGAGATCACGAGCATGAGGGAAACAACAATAACCTTCTCCCTCGGGGAAAGTCCCCGCTCTAGCCTTTCGAATATTTTTGAAATCAATCTATACATACTATGATCGGAAGTCGGCAGAAGTCAGCCGGAATCCACGCCGTTCGCCGCTGGTTTCCGCATCCTGAGTATTTATTTTATCAGATATTCAGCAATCTGCACCGCATTCAGAGCTGCACCCTTGCGAACATTATCGGATACGATCCAGAGATTGATACCGCTCGTGACAGACTCATCTTCCCGGATCCTGCCCACGAAGATCTCATCCTTGCCTGTAACGTCGGCTGCAAGGGGGTAAAGGTTTTTCTTGGGGTCGTCGTATACTATAACACCCGGGGCCGCAGCGAGAATTGCCCGCAACTCATCGGCTGACACCTTGGTTTCCGTTTCAATATTAACCGACTCGGCATGGCCGCGAAATACCGGCACCCGCACAGCCGTTGCCGTTATCCGAATTGAGTCGTCCTCCATGATCTTCCTCGTCTCGTCAACAAATTTCATTTCCTCGCGTGTATAGCCGTTATTGAGAAACGAATCGATGTGAGGAATACAGTTGAATGCGATCTGGTGGGGATATACTTTTGTCTTTACTTCTCTAAAGTTCAGCAGCGCGATGGTTTGCTGCGCCAGTTCGTCCATGCCCTTTTTCCCGGTGCCCGAAACAGACTGCAGGGTCGTGACGACAACACGTTTTATCTTAACCTTGTCATGAATAGGTTTTAATGCCATTACCAAGCTTATCGTGGCGCAGTTAGGATTGGCTATAATACCGACATGCTTTTCGAGGGCAGGGGCATTCACCTCGGGCACTACGAGGGGTACCTTCGGATCCAAACAAAACGCGCTCGAATTGTCGATCACGACGGCGCCAGACGCAACTGCGGACGAAGCGAACTCGAGACTGCGTTCCGCGCCTGCCGAGAACAGGGCGATGTCTACATCCTTGAATGAATCCCTGTTTAGTTTGCGAACGGCGACGTTCCTGCCCTGAAAGGCGATTCGCTCGCCCTCTGATTGCTCGGATGCGAGCAACACGAGTTCGCCCACCGGGAGTTTACGCTCCTCGATGATTTCAACCATTTCCCTGCCCACGAGGCCGGTTGCGCCGGCTACGGCAACGACATATTTAGTCTTTTTTTTAAGCATGTGGTTATGATGGGATAAATTACCGATCGGGTGCTAAGGTCGCGAAGGGATACAAAGCTTGTTACCAAAAAACCTTGCACTCTGCACGCCTGGTTCAATTTTACTGTCTGTTATTCGGTTATTTTTCCACAACGATTCTCAGCATTCTGCGCAGCGGCTCCGCCGCACCCCAGAGAAGCTGGTCGCCGCAGGTAAAGGCGTTCAGGAACGTCGGCCCCATGTTCATCTTGCGCAGCCGGCCAACCGGAACGGTAAGTGTCCCGGTGATTTTAGCGGGGGTCAATTCCTTGATCGTAAGTTCACGAACGTTCGGAATAACTGTTACCCATGTATTATGCTTGGAGATTATGTCCGCTATCTCGTCGAGCGGCACGTCTTTCGTCAATTTGATTGTGAGAGCCTGGCTGTGGCAGCGCATGGCCCCGACGCGCACGCAGGTCCCGTCGATCGGGATCGGATTCCCTTCACGACCGAGGATCTTGTTCGTCTCGGCCTGTCCCTTCCATTCTTCCTTGCTCTGGCCGTTCTCAAGCTGCTTGTCGATCCAGGGAATAACGGAACCTGCAAGTGGCACGCCGAAGAATTCCCGGGGATAGGAATCGGAACGAATATGTTCGGCAACCTTACGGTCGATTTCAAGGATCGCGCCTGAGGGATCGTCGAGCAGGGATTTCACCGTGCCATGAATCGAGCCCATCTGTTTCAGCAACTCGCGCATATGGTTGGCGCCTGCTCCCGAGGCCGCTTGGTAAGTCATGGCGCTCATCCATTCAACCAGACCCTGTTCGTAAAGCCCCCCCAGGGCCATGAGCATCAAAGACACCGTGCAATTGCCGCCTATATAGTTTTTGATCCCTTTTGCCATGCCGCTCTTGATAACGTTCAAATTGACCGGATCGAGAATAATGATGGCGTCCTTCTCCATGCGCAGCGTTGATGCCGCGTCGATCCAGTAGCCTTTCCAGCCCGTAGCGCGCAGCTTGGGATAGACTTCGTTCGTATAATCTCCGCCCTGACAGGAGATGATACCATCCATTGACATGAGTGCGCTGATATTCTTCGCGTCCTTGAGTGGCGGAACGTCCTTGCCGATGCTCGGCCCCTTGCCGCCGACATTCGACGTGGTGAAAAATACCGGGTCGATACGGTCGAAATCCTTTTCCTCGTTCATCCGGCCCATGAGCACGGAGCCCACCATGCCGCGCCAACCTATAAAACCCACTCGCATCATGTCATTCTCCCGCCTTACTATCTATTCGTAAACTTTGAAATCTGAACTGTACTAAACCATCCCCGCCACCAAATCCCCCACTTCCGTGGTCGAATATCCCATCTTCCCTGCAGCCTGGCTTTTCATCTTCTTCATGGCGGAGATCATTGCTGTTTCGATCAGCTGCGCGGCCTTTGCCTCGCCTAGGGAATCAAGCATCATCATTGCAGCGCCGATTGCAGCCATGGGATTGATCACGTTCTGCCCTGCATACTTCGGAGCGCTGCCACCCATGGGTTCGAACATGGAAACGCCTTCCGGGTTGATATTACCGCCCGATGCAACGCCGAGCCCGCCCTGAATCATTGCACCGAGGTCGGTTATGATGTCGCCGAAGAGGTTTTCCGTTACCGCGACATCAAACCATTCCGGATTTTTCACGAACCACATGTTCGCTGCATCAACATGGTTGTAGTCGCGCTTTATCTCCCGATACTGTTTTAAGCCCATCTCTTCAAATGCGCGATACCAAAGGTCGCCGCAATGAGTCAGCACGTTCCGCTTGTGAATAAGCGTGATCGGCTTCGCGGCATATTTCGGGTCTTTCGCATTACGCTTCTTCTTGAGTTCGAACGCGTATTTCAAGCACCGATCTACGGTCCGACGGTCATACACCATCAACTGCGTCGCGATCTCCTCGGTCGTGCCCACGCGCGTCGCTCCGCCGTGCCCCGTATAGATGCCCCCCGTATTCTCGCGGATGACCACGAAGTCGATCTGCTCGGGCCCCTTATCTCTGAGCGGGGTCTCCACATTGGGATAGAGCTTCACTGGCCGGAGATTGATGTACTGGTCAAGGGCAAAACGTATTTTAAGCAGGATACCAGTTTCGAGAATGCCCGGTTTTACGTCAGGATGGCCGATAGCTCCAAGAAACAGGGAATCGAATTTCTTAAACTCATCGATTGCGCTGTCCGGGAGCGTCTCTCCGGTCCTGAGATATCGTGCGGCGCCAAAATCGAAGTCGGTGAACTCAAGTTTAAACGCACCTCGCGATGCAACGGCGTTCAAAACTTTTTTGGCTTCGCAAACGACTTCTGGTCCCGTGCCGTCACCGGATATCGTTCCGATCTTGTAAGTCTTTGCCATAAGAATAAATTCCTCTCAAGATAAATCAACATACATAGTGGCTGCAGAAATGAAGAATGAAACAACGAAAATGTAAAATCGAAAAAGAATGAATTATTGCGCTCCCTTTCCCCGGGAAAAGGCTGCTATCTTTTTCTCGCGCTGCAGTTACTTGTCCGCATCTCGATGCAGTTGTCGTCGCCAGGGATAAAATCCAACCCGCAAGAAGGCTGCGAAGGCCTGATGGATGAGGAATAGGATGAATCGAGGTTCCGGCTGTAATACACGCATAGTTCACAGCGTGACCCGGAGTCATGCGTTTGGCTGTTAGGCTGGAGCGCTTTCATCAGCTTGAAGCACGCGGTCAATTACAAACCTGCCTTTTTCTTCGTGTATGCCATAAGCCCGCCGGCGGCAATGAGTTCCTGCATGAAGGGCGGGACGGGAGCAACCTTGAACGTTTTGTTCGAGGTAAGATTCCGGATCACTCCTGCATCAGCATCGACTTCGATCTGGTCGCCTTCTTTGATACCGTCAACCGCCTCGGCGCTTTCAAAGATCGGAAGCCCCATGTTAAAGCAGTTCCGGTAAAATATCCGCGCGAAGTTTTTTGCCACTACGCAGGACACCTCGGCAGCCTTGATCGCAATTGGCGCATGTTCTCTCGATGACCCGCATCCGAAGTTCTTCTCGGCTACGATAATGTCTCCGGGTTTCATCCTCTTCATGAAGTCGGGCGTGGTGGAATCCTCCATGCAGTGTTTTGCAAGCTCTTTTGGATCTGAGGTATTCAGATAACGGGCCGGAATGATAGCGTCCGTATCAACATCGGCCCCGAATTTCCATGCATTGCCTTTGAATTTCATAAGAACCTCTTTGTTTGAAGCGAGCAAACCGGTTAAACCTAAACCACTCAACCCATCTGCACCGAAAGTTATTTCAGTTCTTCCGGACGGCCGATTCTCCCGAGTACCGCAGATGCCGCCGCAATCGCAGGATTGGACAGATATACTTCGCTCTTGGGAGAGCCCATCCTGCCGACGAAGTTCCGGTTGGTCGTGGCTATTGCGCGTTCCCCGGCGGCGAGAATGCCCATATGACCGCCGAGACAGGGGCCGCAGGTGGGGGTGCTGAAGGCGGCGCCCGCATCGATGAATGTGTCCACAAGGCCTTCCTTAATGGACTGCTTATATACGGCCTGCGTGGCTGGTATGACGATCATGCGGACATAGGGATGAACCTTGTGACCTTTGATAACTTTGGCAGCCTCCCTGAGGTCCTCGATTCTGCCGTTCGTGCAGGAGCCGACGACGGACTGATCGATGTTTATGGCAGCGAGTTCGCTCACGGGTTTAACATTTTCCGGAAGATGGGGGCATGCAATCTGGGGTTCCATGCCGGTCAAATCGTACTCGCGAACGTCCACGTAGTCCGCTTTTCTGTCGCTTTTGAAGAATTTATACTTTCGTCGCGCGCGCTTCGCCACGTATTTTTCCGTAATCTCGTCGGGCTCGATGATGCCGTTCTTGCCGCCCGCTTCAATGGCCATATTGCAGATGGTCAGCCGGCCGGACATGGGGAGTTTGCGGATCACTTCGCCGGTGAACTCCATGGCGCGGTACAGTGCACCGTCGACGCCGATATCGCCTATCGTGTGAAGGATGATGTCCTTTCCGCCGACCCATTTACTGACTTTGCCCTTATAGATGAACTTCATGCTCTCAGGTACCTTGAACCAGGCCTCGCCGGTGATCATGGCCGCGGCAACGTCGGTGCTGCCCACACCAGTCGAAAATGCGCCCAGGCCGCCATAGGTGCAGGTGTGGCTGTCGGCGCCGATCACCACATCGCCGGGCACCACGATTCCCTGCTCGGGCAGGAGCGCATGTTCCACGCCCATCCTGCCGACCTCGAAGTAGAGCGAAAGGCGGTGCTCCCGCGAAAACTGCCGGAGCATGTTACACTGCTCGGCTGAAGGGATGTCCTTGTTCGGAGCAAAGTGGTCGGGAATTAGCGCGATCCGCTCGGCGTCGAATACTTTCTTAGCACCTCCGGCTCGAAATTCCTTGATCGAGATAGGCGCGGTGATATCATTGGCGAGCACCAGATCGAGCCTGGCGTTGATCAATTCTCCAGATTTTACTTCTTTTTTGCCGCAGTGCGCGGCCAGTATCTTTTCCGTTATCGTCATCATGGTCTGAAAAATATACAATATCCCTTGCCCAGTTTCAACTGTTTTTTGGCCGTCCCTTTTTCCAATACTCAAGCTTGTTTAAGGCATTAACGTATGCTTTGGCGCTTGCGACAATAATATCCGTATCGGCGCCGTGGCCCGCGACCTTTTTACCCTCTTCCTCGACCTTCACGGTCACCTCTCCCAGAGCGTCAGTGCCGCCGGTGATTCCCTTGACCAGATAGGCATCGAGTTTGCTTTTCGTGCCCGTAATTGCGGCGATCGTGCGGTAGACTGCGTCGACCGGACCGTCTCCGGTACCTGTCTGCTTTACGGAGTTTCCGTTCACCACCAGCTCAACCGTGGCCTTCGGCGTTAGCCCCGTGCCACTTTCCGCGCTGAGATGCTTCAGGATATAAATCTCCTGAATCTGCTGCATCTCATCGGATACGATCGCTTCGAGATCCTCGTCGAACACTTCTTTTTTCTGATCCGCCAGCCGTTTGAACCGTTCAAATGCCTTATTCAGGTCTTCAGCGGAAAGTTCATAGCCCATTTCCTTGAGCCGGTCGCGGAACGCGTGTCTGCCGGAATGTTTCCCCAGCACTAAATTGGTTTTCAAGAGACCGACCGATTCCGGCTTCATGATCTCGTATGTGGTTCGTTCCTTGAGCAATCCGTCCTGATGGATGCCCGACTCGTGGGCAAAAGCATTGGCCCCCACGATAGCCTTGTTCGGCTGAACCGGGATGCCCGTGATCTTTGTCACAAGCCTGCTCGTGCGCGTAATCTCTTCGGTGCGAATCATTGTGTCGGCGCCGAAAAAATCCCTCCTTGTGCGGAGCGCCATGACGACCTCCTCCATGGAGCAGTTTCCCGCCCGCTCGCCGATGCCATTCACCGTGCATTCCACCTGTGTCGCTCCGTTCCCGATTGCTGCGAGCGCATTCGCGACGGCCAGCCCCAAGTCGTTATGGCAATGAACTGAGATGGAGGCCTTGCCGATGTTTTTAACCCTCGTCCTGATTTCCCGGATGAGCGCGCCGAACTCATCGGGCATGGCATATCCCACGGTGTCCGGGATATTGACGGTTCCGGCGCCTGCATCGATGACGGCCTCGACCACTTCCAGGAGGTAGGAAACATCGGTCCGCGTGGCGTCCATGGGGGAGAACTCAACGTCCTCCACAAGGGACCGGGCATGCCCGACCATCTCCACGGAGCGCTTGAGCGCTTCGTCGCGTGAGATGCGGTACTGGTGTTTCAGATGGATATCCGATGTGGAATGGAAGGTATGAATACGCCGCTTCGGGGCATCCTTAAGCGCCTCCCAGGCCCGGTCGATGTCTTCCTTCCGGGCGCGGGCAAGACTGCAAACAACCGGACCCTCCACCTCGGCCCCGATGCGTTTAATGGCCTCGAAATCTCCGGGCGAACTGATGGCGAAGCCGGCCTCGATAATATCGACGCCGAGCCGTGCGAGCTGTTTTGCCATGGTTATTTTTTCTTCGACATTCATGCTTGCTCCCGGTGACTGTTCGCCATCGCGAAGTGTCGTGTCGAATATCCTGATGAGTCTGTTCATATGCTCCTCCATGTCATGCGGCGAGTGCCGCGTGCATGATGCAGAAGTAGAATTCTCCTTCAAAAGAGAACTGGCCTAGCGGCAACCTGTCTTTACCTGAATCGCCAGATGATGCCATCGAGAATGCGCTCTCCCCACTGAATCGAAACGGCATTCCCGTTCGGTATTGTTGCGGGAAAGGCTATATTCGGTTCATGCGGCCGCTGCGCAAGCTGTTTCTCTTACGGCCCCTTCAAACAATGATACTGAAGTCGGAGATACGTGTCTTTTATCTCCTCGTCCCTGCTGTCGATATTACAGTACGATTCCGATCAGGCCGGACTATGCAGTGACTGTTTTCCTCCTCCTCAGCAACTTGTACAGCGCCTCTGCCATGCCGACAAGCACATAGGAGATGGAAACCAAGAACAGGACGAGCGCAGGATGATAGGCAACCACTGCCAGAAAGGCCGCAATGACGACAAGGATTCCAAAGGGACGACGCTCCTTCAAGTTCGCTTCCTTCAAGCTGTGGTAAGTGATATTGCTCACCATGAGTCCGGCAAGGATGAAGGTCAGAGCCAGAACCCAGTAGTCCTTGCCGACCGCATCGGCTAGCCATACAAGCTTCAGACTGTCAAGTATTTCGATAATATCGGCGTATGCCAGCACCGTCGTTGCAATCACGAGAGCCGAAGCCGGAGTAGGGAGGCCCGTGAAGTGCTTTTTCTCGGCGCTGCCCATCTGTACATTGAACCGTGCAAGCCTGAGTGCGGCGCAGGCGACGAGAAAAAATGACCCGATCCATCCAATACGTCCAAAGGAAGACAATGTCCAGGTATAAGCAAGGATACCTGGTGCGACGCCGAACGAGATGACGTCGGCGAGGGAGTCGATCTCAATGCCGAAGCGTGTCGCCGTATGGGTGAGCCGCGCAACCCAGCCGTCCAGTACGTCAAATATCGATGCTATGAGTATGGCCCACGCGGCCCGCTCGTAATTGGAACTGAACGACGCCACGATGGAGTAGAACCCGAAGAACATGCTCGACAGCGTGATGAGGTTCGGCAGTATGTAGATTCCTTTTCTCAACTGGCAAAGCTCCTCTTCGCACTTCCTCCCTCTTGAGGGGGAAAAACCGAAACCTGCACCCGCATCATGCCAACGGGGGAGAGAGTGCGGTTCATTTCAACACCGCAATGATGTCCCTGGCGCCCTTAATACTGTCGCCGACCTTCACTTTCAGTTCGGCGTCCTTTGGGAGAAAAATGTCGACCCGTGAGCCGAAGCGGATCAATCCGTATCGTTCACCGGTGTTGATCCGATCTCCAGGTTTAGCATAACATACGATGCGGCGCGCGATGAGACCGGCGATCTGCTTCACGAGTATTTTGTTACCGCCGTCAGTAATGACAACGGCGGTCTGCTCGTTGTCCAGCGATGCTTTGTCCACTGAGGCGACATGGAATTTCCCCGGGTTGTATTTCACGGTTTCCACCGTCCCGCCCAGAGGGGAGCGGTTCACATGGACGTTGAACACGGACAGGAAAATACTGATCTGCTTCACGTCCTGTTTCAGGTAGGTTGGTTCGAAAATGTCCTTGATCACAATAACCCTGCCGTCAGCCGGAGCAACAACAACTCCCTTGCCCCGGGCCACTGCCCGCTCCGGGTCCCGAAAAAAGAAAAGAACAAAAAGTGTAAGAACAAGCGAAATAACCGCCGTGTTCTTCCAACCGAACGCAAAGAGAAGCATCGTGACGATTGCCAGGGGGAGAATAAAAGGCCATCCCTCCGATGCGACCGGTATTCCATAGTTTTTCATCATAATACGCAAGCCTCTACGTTCACTGGTCGTCTCATCCGTTCACCGGCGTTGACGCAACGGCGAACTCTAAACGTCGAACCGTTTTCATCAGTTTTTGCTCTTATCCACCAGTTTGCCCTTCTGGAGCCAGGGCATCATCTTCCGCAAACGGTCGCCGACTTCCTCAATCTGATGGGCTTGGCCCTTTTTCGTGAGTGCATTGAACGTGGGTTTGTTCGCAATGTTTTCTAGCATCCATTCCTTGGCGAACTGCCCCGACTGGATCTCGCCGAGGATCTTTTTCATTTCTTTCCTGGTTTCCTCGTTAATGAGTCGCGGCCCTCGCGTCAAGTCGCCGTACTGCGCGGTGTTGCTTATTGAGTATCGCATGTTGGAGATGCCGCCCTCATAGATAAGATCGACAATGAGTTTCAGCTCATGGAGACATTCAAAATAGGCCATTTCCGGGGCATAGCCGGCCTCGACAAGCGTTTCATAACCGGCCTGTATAAGCGCTGTTACCCCACCGCAAAGTACCGCCTGCTCGCCGAAAAGGTCTGTTTCCGTTTCCTCGCGAAACGAGGTCTCGATAACACCTGCCCGCCCGAGCCCGACAGCGCAGGCATAAGCCAGCGCCACGTCTTTGGTGTTGCCTGAAGGATTCTGGTGCACAGCAATGAGACCCGGCACGCCCTCTCCCTTCGTATACTGGGACCGGACAAGATGGCCTGGGCTCTTGGGCGCCGCCATAAAAACATTCACATCCTCGCGCGGAACAATCTGGCCGAAATGGATGTTGAACCCATGGGCGAAAGCGAGATAGGCGCCCTTCTTGATGTTCGACTCGATGTCCTTCTTGTACATGCCACCCTGGAGTTCATCGGGGACGAGGATCATAATGATATCGGCGGCTTTTGCGGCATCAGCCACTTCCACGACCTTGAGCCCGGCGCCGGCGGCCTTTTCCCACGACTTGCTCCCTTTGCGAAGCCCTACCATCACGTCAACGCCGCTTTCCTTAAGATTATTGGAATGGGCAAAACCCTGGCTGCCGTAACCGATCACAGCCGTTTTTTTGCCTTTCAGTAAATTCATGTCCGCATCTTTGTCATAGTAAACTTTCATCATGTCCCCTTTCTCCTATTTGATCCTCAATCGGAATTTATTGTAGCGGATGAACGCTGTTTCGAGCGAAACGTCGGTGCTCATCGGACATCGGGTCGCCTGCGCTAGTGAATTTTTTTCTTCAAAACATCATCCTGGAAAATCTGATCCAGCGCCGCTGAAAGAGCTTCGGAGAGGGCAGCGGCCAGCTTTTTGCGTGAATACAGGACGCTCTGCTCAATTGTGCTGTTGATGTCAATGACTCGTATGATTTTTTTTTCAGCAGCATCGCCAATGACGATCTTCAGCCGGACTGAGGTTTTCAGGCTTGTTTTAAAGGGAACAGATTCTGAGTCGAGCCACAGGGACTTGATCTCGCCACCGATCAGAAGATCGTACCCATCCGCAGGCATCCCTTCCGACGTCATGTCCCAGGAAGCTGCTTCTTTTGCGGTCATTCCGTGGGCCCTCACGGCGCCCTTCAATCCCGCCGTGACCAGATCCGCCACCGTACCCTGTATCACAAGGTCGTTTTTGAGGCCGCTCGTTACGGTCTGCTTGCCGATAACGGACGGCGGAAGCCCCCGTTCGTCCCTCAACAAGCTCACCCCGATGGTTACGGTAGAGGATACCGGGGTCTTTTTCACCGGAGGCTGATAGGCAATATCAAGAAGGACAGGACCTTTCTCAGCACATCCGGCCAGCAGCCAGAAAGCCACGAGACAGAACGCTGCCAGCTTTCCTTTGGCTAGGAATGATATTGTGCTTTGTCCTTCAGGCGTTCGCATTTTGAATTTATTCCCTGGGTATGGCGACTTTTCCAGTCCGCACAACTTCCTTGATTCCGATGGGCCTAAGCAGTTCGATGAAGGCTTCGATCTTCTTTTCGTCGCCGGTCACCTGGAAGGTGTAGCTTTTCTGCGAGGAATCGACAACGCGCGCGCGGAAAATATCGGCTATTCTGAGCGCTTCGGCACGATGCTCAGTCGGCGCATTTATTTTTATGAGGCACATCTCGCGTTCAACGTATTCCTTCTCCGCGAGGTCGGTTACTTTGATGACGTCGATAAGCTTGTTGAGCTGTTTGAGGATCTGCTCCAGAATACGCTCATCGCCCGTTGTCACAATTGTCATTTGCGAGATCGTGGGGTCCAGCGTCGGACCGATGGAAATGGTCTCGATGTTAAATCCCCTGCCGCTGAAAAGCCCTGAAACGCGTGATAGCACTCCGAATTTGTTTTCAACAAGAACTGATATGATATGTTTCATGGCCCACCCTTGATCGAAACTACGCAGGAATGCGGTTTAAAATTGTAAAAAAGACGTCCTTTCAGTCTTACCATGTTTATTCGTGGCTACAAATTCTCGTGAAGTTATCTCACCGCTTTCAGTTTTTTGTCTTCTTTTTTCTTTTCTTCCCCGAAAATCATTTCATGAATGGACGCTCCCGCCGGCACCATGGGGTAGACCTTTTCGTATCGAGCGGTCACGAAGTCCATAAACACAGTCCTTTTCATTTTGAGCGCCTCTTTGAGCACCGGCTCCACCTCCACCGGTTTCGTTGCCCGCAGGCCTATTGCGCCATATGCTTCGGCAAGCTTCACAAAATCGGGAGTGCTACCGAGATCGACTGACGAGTAACGTTCCTCATAGAACAGCTCCTGCCACTGTCGCACCATCCCGAGATAACGGTTGTTCAGAATAACGACTTTCACCGGAATGTTGTTCTCCACCGACGTGGCAAGTTCCTGAATGTTCATCTGGATACTGCCGTCTCCGGAGATACTGAACACTTCCCGGTCGGGGTGGGCCACCTTCGCGCCGATAGCGGCCGGAAACCCATAACCCATGGTCCCGAGACCTCCCGAGGTGCACCAGTTCCTTGGCTTGTCGAATTTATAGTATTGTGCGGCCCACATCTGGTGCTGACCCACGTCGGTAACGATGATGGCGTTGCCTCCGGTGATCTCGTAAAGCTTCTCGACCACGAACTGGGGCTTGATGACATCATCGGCAAATTCGTAGGTGAGCGGTCGTTCCTCCCGCCATACTTCGATCTGCTTGAGCCAGCTCTTACGAATGGCGTCCCACGGCTCCTTGATATGGCGAAGCTCCTTGTTGAGCTCGACCATCACATGTTTCACGTCGCCCACGATTGGAATGTCGACGCGGACATTTTTCCTGATGGATGTGGGATCAACATCGATGTGAATGATCTTAGCCTCGGGCGCGAACCCTTCCACTTTGCCGGTGACGCGATCGTCAAAACGGGCTCCAATGGCTATGATCAGGTCGGAGTTGTGAATCGACATGTTGGCATAATAAGTGCCATGCATGCCGAGCATCCCGAGTGACAGCGGATGAGTCCCCGGGAAACCTCCGATTCCCATAAGTGTATGAGTCACCGGGATTTTCGTGATATCGGCGAATTCGAGGATTTCCGCCGCCGCGTTCGAGAGGATGACGCCACCGCCGATATATGCTACCGGCTTCTTTGCTTTTGCGATTGCTTCAGCTGCCTGCTTGATCTGCCACTTGTTCCCCGTGACCGTCGGATTATAGCTCCGGATCTCGACCTTCTCAGGATAATGGAACTCCTCCTTGCTCGTCACCACGTCGCGCGGCAGGTCGATCAACACCGGTCCCGGCCGGCCAGTTGATGCAATGTAGAAAGCCTCTTTGATGGTCCTGGCGAGGTCGGCAACATCCTTCACCAGAAAATTATACTTGGTGCAGGGACGGGTTATTCCGACGATGTCCGCTTCCTGAAAGGCATCGTTGCCGATCAAAGCAGTCGGCACCTGACCGGTAAAAACGACAATTGGGATGGAGTCCATATAGGCGGTGGCAAGGGCGGTGACAACATTCGTGGCACCCGGTCCCGAAGTCACCAGGGCAACGCCGACTTTGCCTGTAGAACGGGCATAGCCGTCGGCCATATGCACCCCCCCCTGCTCATGGCGCGGAAGAATGATACGGACGTCCTTTTGGTCATAAAGCACGTCGAAGATCTTGAGAACGACGCCACCGGGATAGCAGAAAAGCGTGTCGACCTTCTCCTTTTTCAGGCATTCGAGGAATATCTCAGCACCGGTAATCTGTTTGGTAGTCATAAGAGCACCTGTCTATCACGAAATTCAAAATCTCAAATCACAAATAATGAAAGAAGTCCTTGGCTGTTATTGACGGCATCGGGTAAAAAAATGAGCGCTTTGCTTTTTGACATTACACCAGCTTGTTCGGAATCACGGCACCGGCTAACGCTCTGAAAAAGTACGATTCCGGGCAAGCCGGATTGACGTGAAAATTCAACTTTATTGAGACCATTACTTTTATAGAACCGCAGCTCTTCTATTTTACCACCGCGCCAGTATTTGCCGATGTCACGACCCTTGCATACCGCGCCAGCCAGCCGCTCTTGATCTTCGGCTCCCGGGGTTTCCACTTTGCAAGGCGCTTTTTGATTTCAGCTCTGGACAGCTTGACCTCCAGTTTGCGGTTCGGTATGTCGAGAACAATCCGGTCCCCGTCGCGGACTGCCGCAATGGGACCGCCCTCCGCGGCTTCGGGAGAAATATGGCCTATACAGGGGCCACGCGTTCCTCCCGAGAACCTGCCGTCAGTCAGAAGAACAACCGAATCGCCAAGCCCCATCCCTGATATGGCAGAGGTGGGCGAGAGCATCTCTCGCATGCCCGGCCCTCCCTTGGGGCCCTCGTAGCGAATCACGATAACATGACCGGCCTTGATCTTTTTGTTCAGGATGGCCGTCATGGCCTCTTCCTCCGAATCGAACACAATGGCGGCCCCCTTGAACTTCAGCATCTTGCTGCTCACGGCGGTCTGTTTTACCACCGAACCGTTCGGAGCAAGGTTGCCGGAGAGTACCGCGATGCCGCCTTCCTTGTGGTAGGCATTGTCCAGTTTCCTGATCACGTCGTCGTTCCGGACCTGTCCAGCCTTTGCAAGCTCGACGATGGATTTACCGCTCACTGTGGGCGATTTCTTCAGCACTGCGGCAAACCGAGACATCACACCGGGTATACCGCCCGCGGCGTCGAGATCTTCAAGATAATGATCACCGCCCGGCAGCATATTACAAATATGAGGCGTCGAGCGGCTGATCTTGTCGAAGACGTTCATCGACAATTCAATTCCCGCCTCGTATGCGATCGCCGGAATATGCAGCGTCGTGTTGGTCGAGCCGCCGAGTGCCATATCAATGCGGATGGCGTTCTCGAAGGCATTCTTTGTCAAAATTTTCCGCGGGGTGAGATTTTCCTTTATCATGCCCGTGATGCGTTTGCCGCTCTCGAATGCTATTCTCCGCTTCTCCCCGGATACGGCGAGTGCTGTGGCGCACCCCGGCAGGCTCATGCCAAGCGATTCAGTGACACAGGCCATGGTGTTGGCCGTGTACATTCCCTGACACGAACCCGGCCCGGGACAGGCGCATACTTCAAGCTCGGCCAGATCGGCCTCGGACATTTCGCCCTTCCTGACCTTGCCCACGGCTTCAAACGCGGTAATCAGGTTCACCCGCTGCCCCCGGAAATTGCCGGAATGCATGGGACCCGCGGTAACGACAATGGTAGGGATATCGAGCCGCGCCGCGGCCATCAGCATGCCGGGCGTGATCTTGTCGCAGTTCGTAAGCAGGACAAGACCGTCAAAGGCATGGGCCGTGGCTATGGATTCTACCATATCGGCAATCAGCTCTCGGGACGGAAGCGAATAGTGCATGCCCCGGTGTCCCATGGCGATCCCGTCGCAGATGCCGGGAAGACCGAAAAACAGCGGCCAGCCGCCACCGGCGTGGACGCCCTTTTCGATGAAACGCTCCAGATCGCGCATGCCGATATGGCCGGGGATCAGGTCCGTGAAACTGGTGGCGATCCCGATCATGGGCTTGTCGAGCTCACTCCTCGTGATTCCCGTTGCGAATAAAAGAGACCGATGGCCCGCGCGCTCCAAGCCTTTCTTGATTCTGTCGCTCCGCACTGTATTACTCCTTTATATTGCTCTCCGCGGCACTGTAACAAGTTGCAGGAATGAAACTCCCGTCCAGACGAACGAGGCGTACACGATGGTACGCCACACTAAGTAAGGAAGGATGCTGCCCAGGCAGCAAATGAACTTTTTGAAAGCCGAATATCATTATTTTTAACATAGATAGGTGATTTTAGTCAATAAAAAAATCCCTCCTTACTAAGCGAAGTAAAGAGGGATTCGCTGTTTACCACCTTTATTCAAACCTTCTTTTTAAACATAAAAGGCAAGGTATGTTAACCTTGCCTTAACCCCATCAGGCCCTTCCAACCTTGTAGCGCCTGACCATTTCCATCATTTTGTCTTTTGCCGCCAGTTTGAGTTTCTGGATCCGCTTTCGCTCTATTTCTTCCTCAGGAGAGAGATACACATGGGAATCAATGCTTGCAAGACTGTTTTCCAGTTTATGATGTTCTTCTTCCCACTTCTTGAACTCCGGATCTTCTGTCCTGAGTCTTGCCACAAGTACCTCTTCGCTTACCTCCACATTCAGCATAATGCGGCCCTCCTTTATGGTATGGGGTTGTAGTCGATGAGAAGATGTTTGAAAGAACGGAGAGATTGTAACATCTATGAAACATGTTAAAAAAATATCACATTTCCCCCCAAAAGGCAAGAGTGATTATATCTTTTAAAATCAAAATGTTACAGGTATTTACGCGTCTCTTATCAGACTTTCGAAGGCTCCTTCTCCCAGTGTCATGACGAGAGCGTCTTCGGTCGGCTCATCATAATAATCGCGTCGCACTGACGTACCGGTGAAACCGAGATCTGAGTAGAGTTTCTTCGCCGCCGTATTCGAGGATCGCACCTCCAGGAAAGCGCATTTTGCCCCTTTCTGATGCGCTCGTTTTAATGCGGCCAACACAAGACTTTTCGCGATGCCCAGCCGGCGGTATGGTCGATCCACAGCGAGATTCAAAATATGCACCTCGTCCGCAACGAGCCAGCATACGATATAACCGACGACACTTCGAACAGGAGCATCCCCCGTCGCCACCATGAGCATGGAAACACTCGGGCTCCTGAACTCGGAGAGAAAGAGATTTCGCGACCAGGGCATGGTGAATGATGTCTGCTCAATGGCAAGGACCTGGTCGATGTCCTCCTTCTTCATGATGTCTATTTCGATTGCGTTCTTTTTTCCCAAGCTACTTCTGCCTCCGGCCTGCGAATATACAACGGCGCGAGACTGTCAGGGTCGGAATGCCAGCCGCTATTGAGCATTTCGAGGCCGATCTGCGCAATCGTGGCGGCTGAGGGCAATACAGCCGATCGTGGAGCAATGAGCGCCCGATCGCCGAACAGCCTCTCGATCTCTTCACGGTGAATGTAGGCGGCCTCTCCGGTGAAGATCGTCTTGCCTTCAATCAGGCTGCCGAGCTGCGAAACAGGTATCACCGTTTCGGATATCTTTTGTTGAAGGGCCGAGCCATCGAACACATAAAGCGCCATGTAGACCTCTTTTTTGCGTGCATCGAGCATGGGGCAGACAGGATAAGCCGGATAAGGAACGTTCCAGGCAAGTGCAAGAAGAGTCGGCACGACGACCACGGGTCTGTCGACCGCGAGCGCCAGGCCTTTGACTGTCGAAAGTCCGATCCGCAGTCCGGTAAAGGAACCCGGCCCGATCGCCACGGCAAAACTATCCAGTTGTGATATCGTCATCCCCGTATCGGCAAGTACACGGTCCACCGTCGCCATCAGTCGTTCGGAATGGGTAACTTCGATGTTCAGACTGTACTGCGCAATTACACCTTTTTCCGACAGAACCGCAACGCTGCCGGTTTTTGTCGACGTTTCGATGCCCAGAATGTACATGATCGTACCTTACCGCAAAAGAGCCGCCGAGTCAAAATGAAAAAGACCGTGACGTCTGCTATAACGGGAAAAGAAGACTTGACTTAGGGCGGGAAGCGATGGTGTTCAAAAAAATACCCGATTTTTTGTCAGGAACATCATTCTTCAGCGGCCATTTTTCCTTAAATACTGGTCAAAAAAACCGCCAACCCTCTTTTCATAGGCGTCGCCGGCCGCGGCAAGTGTGCCGCCGTGGTCAGCCCCGGGGATGATCCAAATCTCCTTCGGCTCGTGCGCTGCTGCAAACAGCCGCCGTCCATTTTCGGGGGTATAAGTCTGTCTCCGTCTCCCAAGATAATAAAGACAGGTGTCGGAGAAAGCATCGCAATTGATTCGACGGGGGAAACGGCATCTACCCGAGTTTGAAAATAAACTTCATAGGCGAAAACAACGAGTGGAAGGAAGGGAAAAGTAGGCAGATGATAGAAGTCCGTGACAGCCGTCTTTGTCTGGTCTCTCAGACTCGTGAAGGCGCTGTCTGCAACAACGGCACGGAAACCATCTAATTTCGCCGCCGCAAGGATCGCTGACGATCCCCCGAGGGAAAAACCATAGATGCCGATCCGGCGAGGGTCTACCTCATCCCGGGTTTTAAGATAATCGAGCGCAGCAAGTATATCCTCCTGTTCATGATAGCCGAAGGACGTTCTTCTGCCTCCGCTCTCTCCATGGGCCCGGAAATCGAAAAGCAAAACGGTATATCCCCTGCGCGAGAGGTGAACGGCAAGTTCGGTGAAATCCTCTGCCGTGAAAAGACACATCCTCATAGTCGGCCTTATACATCGATGGGGGCAAATAGAGGGGATACTTCGCTGGATGGGTGTTGATATAGACGAGGATAAACGACAGGGATGATTCCGAGAAGGGATGCCATTGCGATGTTCATGGTTATTCAGACCGGCTGTTCGAGAAGGAGCATATCGTCAATCCCAACCCATATAAAATCCATTATCCCGATACATTCGTTTCGCAAGCTTTTCGACATCCGGAGGATCCTGACCCAACACATCGGACGCAAAGGCCGCGACATGCTCCGCAAAGGCGGGCATGTTTCGCGGCGGTTTGATAAAGCGGGCCTCGATCCAGTCCGTTCCCGCGCCCGTTATCACGAAGGATACTTCATGCTGCCGGGCTTTGAGCCACGAAATGATTGATTTCGTATCAAGTTGGCGATATGGCGCTTCAGTCCCCTGGATCTTCAGAATGTCGTAGGAATTATTGCCTCTTACGATTGTGACAACATCCTGCAGACGTCCGTAGCCTTTCTGACTTTTAAAAATCAGAAACCCCCGCTTACGGAGCCAGGAACGGTTTGAGTCGATGAGTTCGTCGGCTTTCCCGGTATGGACGCTTAATCCGGCCAGTTTCCTGCTCTCAAACCCTTTCTCCCCCTTCAGGTTCTCCGTGTGCATCAGCACAGTCACGAAGAACGGTTCGGCCTCGGCTGCCGCGCCAAGCTCTATCTTCGCGATCAGCTCTTCAGGGAACGCGAGTTCGGCGCGCTGCTCCGCGGTCAGCAGGGCATGCTTTGGCTTCACGATCACCGTTGGCCGGGGTTTCTTTATCTCAACGGGTTTTTCGGCCTTGCATGCGCCCAAAAGGAAGAAGAGGGGAACGCCGAGAAGGAAGCATCTAATCGATATAACCATAGCGGATTTCAAAATGTCTAAACTCTCCCCGGTGAGCTTCCCAGGAAATTTGCACCTTGTTTACCCGAGCTCCTGGCGGGCCTTGATGGCACCAGGCGATGATCTCCTCAACTTTTTTCTTCTCCCCTTCGAAGAGCGCCTGTACAGTGCCGTCGGGAAGATTGCGTACCCAGCCTCCTACCCCAATCCGGATTGCCTCATCCCTCGTAGCCGCTCGAAAAAATACTCCCTGAACCATGCCGTGGATGATCAGCTGGGCGCGAAGATATTCCATTTTCACTTTCCTTGCCGGTGACGCCGGAATTTTCCCGGGTTGTGTTTGCCGTTTCTCGATCACGATCCCGCCTGTCGCCGGGACCCACTTCCGGTAGACTGAGGTCTGCGTTTCCCGGCGTCCGGGAATTTCCCTGTGCCGGTCTTTTTGAATGTCCGTTGCTGCTTCCAGGCCGAAGCTCCGGCTATTCTCGACCCGCTTAGCGCCGGCCTTTCGGTCATCCGGTCCTCAAACCGGCTGCCGGTGAACCCCGGCGCCTGCTTACGTCCGTGCCCCCGCGGGGGGCGCCTCGGACCTCTTCCACTTGCTCCCTGCCCCGGGATCCTCTCCCCCCGAACTTGTCGTCGATTTTCCTGTTTTGGCTCCCCGCCGGGCTTCACGAACAGCGCTTCATCAGATCGCGGTTTTCTTCCCCCGGACCGGCGAACAAGGTCGGTCCTCTGACCCGGCTGCGCGATGGATCTTTCCTTCGGCCTGCGCGACCTATCGTCTATGTGCTGCTTTTTTGCCTCCGGCTTCACGCCTCTGACTTCCGCCATCTGCTCTTTTACCGCAAGTTCTTTTAATGCATTAACCTCCGCGGGAGTCAGATAGCGAAACGCTCCTTCGGGCAGGTCACCGAGTATCAGATTGCCGGTCCTGATGCGCTTTAGCTTAATAACCGAGTGACCGACGCGATCGAACATGCGGCGGACTTGGCGCTTTCTTCCTTCACGGATCGTAATCTCCAGCCATGAGTTCGTTTCTTCCTTACTCAGTTTTTTCAGCATCGCTGGCGCCGTCCTCCCGTCATCGAGGTAGATGCCGTTCTCCAGGTCGCTGATCTGACGGTCCTCGAGAACGCCCTTGACCTTTGCCCGGTAGGTTTTGGGAAGCTCATGTCTAGGGTGGGTGATAAGGTGTGCAAAATCGCCGTCGTTCGTGAGCAGCAACAGACCTTCCGTGTTGTAATCCAGGCGTCCCACGGGATAGACGCGGATCTTGATTCCTTTGAGCAGGCTGAGCACCGTCGGTCTTCCCTCGGGGTCGGCCATGGTCGTGACGAAACCCGCGGGTTTGTTCAGCATAATATACGTCAGAGGTTGCCGGGGGTTGATGAGCTTTCCGTCAACCTTGATATGATCTTTCGCGGCGTCTGCCTTCGTACCGAGCTCCGTTACCACCTGGCCGTTTACGCGGACCCTGCCCTCGGATATGAGCTGCTCGGCGGCGCGACGCGATGTCACGCCCGCGGCTGATATGATTTTTTGAATGCGTTCCTGCATAAGTTCCTTTCCTGCGGCGATGTTTTCCGTACAGAGAATATTATACAGTCAATCCAGGGGAAAAGCAACGAGAGGCGGACACGAGAGGCGGACAATGTGGCGGACAATGTGGCGGCATGAGAGACGGGCACCAATGTGATTGCAATCGGCAAAACCTGTCCCGGGTTCCGGGAAATTTATTGGCATAAAGGATCTGTTCGATTATTGATGATTGTCATGCATAACCCCGATATTGATTCGAATAATCCCTTATTCCACCTTGTCCGGAATCAAGTTGCCGAACAGTCTGCAGATAAGAAACGAACCACCCAAGCTGGAATGACGTTAAAACAGAAACAACGCTTTCCCGTGAAACGATTCTCTATCGTCTCCTTAGAATCTCTCTCGCCGCGACTACCCCTGAAATGGAAGCCTGAATCAGTCCCCGCGTCACCCCGGCACCGTCACCGATTCCATAGAGGTTCTTCACTTCCGTTTCAAGACCGGCCGTCAGCTTGAGCTTCACGGAATAGAACTTCACCTCGACGCCGTAAAGCAGTGTGTCCCCGGAATTTACGCCGGGCGTAACATTATCAAGCGCTTCGAGCATTTCCGTAATGTTATGCAGATGCCGGTACGGTAGCGCAAAGCTCAAATCCCCCGGTGTCGCATCCTCCAACGTCGGCCGCACCGATCCTTCAGCAATCCGTGCGGGCGTGGAACGGCGTCCCATCTTAAGATCGCCTAGCCGCTGGACAATCACTCCGCCGCCCAGGAGATTCGCGAGACCGGCAATGTATTTGCCGTAAGATATCGGATCGTTAAAAGGTTCCGTGAAATCCGTGCTCACCAAGAGAGCGAAATTCGTGTTCTCCGTTTTCTGATTTTTGTAGCTGTGACCATTCACGCTGCCAATGCCTTCGCTGACCTCCTTCACAACCTCGCCGTAGGGATTCATGCAAAACGTACGCACCCGGTCGCGGAAACGCCTTGAGTAGTAAATGAATTTCCCCTCGTACGCGATGTCCGTGATTTCTTTCATAATCGATGCCTTCAACTCAACACGCACGCCGATGTCCACCGGGTTTTTCTGGAGTGAAAGATTGAGCCGTTTCGCCTCCTGGGAAAGCCATGCCGACCCTTCCCTGCCCACGGCCACTACGACATATTTTGCTTCATACTGCTTGCCGTCATCAATGATTACGCCTGTAACCGTGCTGCCATTCATCGTGATCTGTTGCACTGCGCGGTCGAAAATAAAATCCACCTTTCCGTTCAACTCGTCCTTGAGCTTCCTCAATACCTCCCGACAAAGGTCCGTGCCGATATGCCTTATCCGTGCCGGAATGAGGTCGAGATTATATCCTGCCGCCTTTTTCTTAAGCCGTGACAGTGCATCGCTGTTCTCGCCGTGCACGTCGCCTCCGGCGCCGACGGAGCGATAAATGGAATCAACATATTCAATTGACGAGGAAAGCTCATCCGGAGTGAGATATTCTTTGAGACGGCCGCCGAAATCAGAGGTGAGTGTGAGCTTGCCGTCGCTGTATGCTCCCGCGCCGCCCCATCCGCAGAGGATTCCACAGAGCCCGCACTGCACACAGGGGATGGACATTTCGACCATGGGGCAGACCCGATGTTCAAGGTCACTGCCCTTTTCGATCATAAGAACATTGAGGTTACTCTTCTTGACGAGTTCCAGGGCAGCGAATATTCCCGCCGGACCACTGCCGATAATGATGACATCATAGGAAGAAGGCATAGAACGAACGTTCTCCGTTCGTGATTCGGAGATCAGGATTCACAACAAGTCCAATGCAGTCAAGAAACCGTTCATTTGCGGGTTCGCAGAAAATTGACCAGACTCCACCGCTCTTCCGGCAGGAGTTTGTCCTTGAAAACGGGCATGCGGCCGAATCCGAAAGTGATTGCCTTGAAAATAGTTGAGTCGCTCAAGCCCTTCACCATGTCATGATCAAGGCCGGGCGGCGGCGGAACAAGTTTTTTCCCGACCGGTCCCCGTTCTGCCGATGTCTGGCCGTGACATATTTGACAGTTGATTGCGAAGAGCGCTTTGCCCCGGGCCACAGATGCCTCAGTGGGGGCGATGGGATTCCGCAATTCTGAATCTTGCGAAACAAGCTCCTTGCCGGAAACGGGCACAGAACCAGGAGGCGGGTTCAGGATCGGTGCTTCGTACGGTTTATAGGTTTGCTGCTTGTCCATCCAGATCGCAGCCATCAGCAAAGGCGCGACCGCCAGAACAACAAATAGGGGGAAAAATTTCTTCATAGCGTCTCCTCTGAAGTGGTGCGGAGGGCGCCAGCTTCTTTCATGATGGACTCTGCCCTGCTGCTGCGGTCTCCCGCGGGGACGGACACGCTGATGCCGATGAATCCGTCGGCGATGGCGGGATCGTAGGGGCGCTCTTTTTTTCGGGGCGGGAGCTTCATTTCCAGGAACATGCCCACAATGGCCCCCAAAATGGCGAAGAGCATGGTGAGTTCGTAGGTAATGATTCCCGTCGGATAGAAGGCAATGATCGGCTTGTCGCCGGTCTGCACAGGATACATATAGGCAGTGCCGGCAGCCAAAAGAAAACCTGCACAGGCGCCGAAAATTCCGCCGCACACGGACACCCAGCGAAACCAGGTACGCTGGCTGGTCTTCACCAGCACGCCGTCGGGATAGGGCGCGGAGGTGAGCGAAGTGATTTTCTCTTCGGTAAATCCGGCCTTGATCAGGCCGTCCACCGCCCTGGTAGCCGTCTCAACATCTTTGAATGTCCCGAGAGTTTCCATAGCTTAGACTCCACCCGCGTCCTGTTCGCGCCTTCCTCTTCGACTTCAACTTTGAACGTTGAACATTGCACCTGATTTACTGTTCCTCTTCCGAAAGCGAGTGCATCTTTGCCCTGCCGATCCTAATATCGGCGTGGCGGGTGCCCAGTTCCCGCACATCGGTCAGCGCTACCAGCGGGAAGAACTTCGAAAAGAGCACATAGAGGAGCGCAAACCCGGAAAAGGCCGCAGCGGTAACGGAAACCTCCACCCACGACGGCGAGTAGGTTCCCCAGACAAAAGGCATATTCTTATGCGAGAGCGCCGGAACGATGATAAGGTAACGTTCGATGAACATGCCTACGTTGACCAGGAGGGTGATCACGAACATCGCCTTGACGGACCGTCTGATCTTCCTGAAGCAGAGAGCCGTGATAGGCAGGATGGCGTTTCCGATCAGCATGAGAATCAGGTACGGCGTGTACTTGCTTGCCATGAAACTCCAGACTTCCCATTCGATCGGTTGGTGACCGTACCAGGTGGTTTGGACCTCGACGAAATAGGCATAGGCCCAGAGAAGACAGATGACAAGGAGAAGCTTCCCCATATTGTCGAAATGAAGCGGCGTCAGGTAATCCTCGAGGTGGAAAAGCCTCCGGATGATTACCATGAGCGTGATGACTGCAGCGACGCCCGAGGTGATCGCGCCGATCACGAAATAGGGAGGGAAGATGGTGCTGTGCCAGCCGGGAATGATCGTAACGGCGAAGTCCCAGGCCACGATCGAATGTACCGAAACCGCAACGGGGATGATAAGTGCCGCCATGAGCGTCGAAGCCTGGCGAAAGATGACCCACTCGCGGGCCGTTCCCCTCCACCCCATGGCAAGAACGGCGTAGACTTTTTTCTTCCAGCCCGTTGACCGGTCGCGGACCACGGCAAGATCGGGGAGCATCCCGAGGTAGAGAAAAAGGCTGCTCCCGATGATATAGGTCGTGATGGCCGTCGCATCCCACAAAAGCGCGGACCGGAAATTCGGCCATAGTCCCCGCTGATTGGGATAGGGCATGAAATAGTAGACGACCCAGTTCCTGCCCAGATGGATGATCGGGAAGAGACCGGCAACGGTGATGCTGAAAACGGTCATGGCTTCGGCCGCTCGAAGAATGGGCCTTCTCCAGTTGGCCTGGGACAGGCGCAGGATCGCGGAGACCATGGTGCCTGAGTGAGAAAGACCGACCCAGAACACGAAGTTGGCAATGTAGAGGCCCCACATCACCGGCCGGTCGAGCCCGGTTACGCTCATGTCGGTCATCATCTGGTAGGTGAAAGCGGCTGTTCCCCAGGCAACGATCGCGCCGAGGATGAAAGCGAGCCAGTACCAGCGCCAGGTGGGTGTACGATTGGATGAGAGCATTTCGTCGTTCAGCTGCACGGCGCTTTTTGTAGCTATCTCATGTTCAGACATGCTCCCGCCCTCCTCCCTTTAAATAGTTGATCGACGGATGGGTGCCCAGATGCTCAAGAAGCCGGAAGCTCCGCGGGCTGCGCGCAAGCCGGGCAACCCAGCTTTCGGGATCAGCCATGTTGCCGAAGACGAGGGCATCAGCCGGGCAGGTCTGGGCACAGGCAGGCTGCACCTCGCCGTCCTTGATCAGCCTCCCCTGGGCCTTCGCGTCTTCCTTCGCCCTGCGGATGCGCTGGATGCAGAAGGAGCACTTTTCCATCACCCCGCGGGGCCGAACGGTGATATCCGGCGAAAGCTGGTTCTTGAGCGGGGAGGGCCAGGCATGCTCATGGTCGTGAAAATTAAAGACACGGACTGCATAGGGGCAGTTGTTCCCGCAGTAGCGCGTGCCCACACAGCGGTTGTAGACCTGGCCGTTCAAACCGTCGGGATTGTGGTAGCTTGCATAAACGGGGCAGACCGGCTCGCATGGCGCGTCATGGCAATGCTGGCAGAGCACGGGCAGGAAGCGCACCCGCACGTCGGGGTACTCGCCCACCCAGAACCGCTCGATGCGAAGCCAGTGCATGTTACGGCCCTCGGCAATCTCCTTCTTTTCGCATATGGCAACATTGTTTTCCGCCTGACACGCGACCACACAGGCACCGCAGCCGGTGCAGCGGTCAAGGTCAATCACCATTCCCCACTTATAGGGGCTCGTCATTATTTCCATGTTATCGAATCCTTCCAACCTGATATTGCGTTTTCCCACTCAACTTGCTTCAAGTTATAAAGGCCTCATCCTGCCAAGCCTCAAAAGAATTCGCCACAGGCCACCAAGTTCACAAAAACCTCATAAACGTTTTCAAAATGTATCGCTGTCTTTTCTTTTTTTCTCCATGCACGCTGTGTGCTCTGTGGCAATTTTTTTTCCTGCCATTTTGAGCGTTTTTTTCATCTGGATTTGCCTCTCAAGGGCAACGCCTCGTCATATTTCTATCAAGTCGCTCCGGTAACTCCCCTGTGGATGCCCCGCGGTCACCAGTTCCCCCTTCTCCGAAATCCGGGTCACGCGTACGCGTGTGGCATTCCATGCCGGTTGAGGCACGGATCCTTCCATAATCGGTGCCAACAGTGCAAGGGGGTTCGCGCCGCGCCCCTTGGCATAGCGGCCCGTCTCGCGGTGCCCCTGCCCTAATGGGATCGCCACCATGTCAGGGCGTATACCGGGGAAGACCACCGCCGGCACACGCAGGGAAGCCTGGGGGGACGTCACCTCGACTAAGTCGCCGAAGTTGATGCCGAGCGCGGCAGCGGTCTTTGGGTTAATCTCGACCCAACTGCCCCAAACCGCGGTGGTCATGGGATCAGGAAGCTGCTGCAGCCAGGGAAGCGGAGCGCCCCGGCCGTCAAAAAAGGCTGTGCAGGGATATACCGATAAATGGAACGGAAATTCCTTTTCACTTCCTGCAAACAGGGGCTTTGCAGGTTCAGGAATTTTCGTGCCTCCCGACCATTTATAACCGTTTACCTGGCCAGCATTCGGTTTGAAGATTCCCCCCTTGCGAAGCAGGTCCACCCATGTTGCTTCGAAATCGTTGCTGCCTAAAACTGCGACATGCTTTTTCACATCAGCCCGCAGCATTTCCAGATAGGACGGGTAAGGAAATGCCGCCTTCATCTCCTCGCCCAGTTCATTCGCCGTCGTCATCAGCACCTCAGGGAACTGACGCGTGTTGAATACAGGCGTCACCACAGGCTGCATAAGCCCGATGACCCCTTCCCGCGTGCCGGCTAGCGGGATCACATCCCCCCAGCTCTCCAGAGCAGCGTGGTCTGGCAGGACAAGATCGGCCATCAGGGCCGTGTCGTCGAGGAGCAAGGAGAAACTGACAAGAAACGGAACCTTGGCCAGGGCTTCCTGGAAGCCTGTTGCCGGCGGTATGGTATGGACCGGATCACCGTAGATCAAAGCCATCCGGATCTGGTCCCCGCGAATTTTTTTCACGAGAGAAATAAGTTCATCAAAGGAGTTTGTCGGGCCGTCAGGAGACCCGGTATCAGGATAAATCCCGCCAGGGCTGTTCAGATTCCCCACGAGCACGTTGAGCATTTGGACAGAGCGGATTGATTCTGGACCGTTGCTCTGGAAAGCGACAACCTCCCCGGCCATCGCAAGCGCAGGGCGCGTCCCTGCAAACTCTCGGGCCACCTCGGCAATGGCTGCTTGCGATAGACCCGTCTGCTCCGACACCCGCGGAAGATCGTAAGCCGCGAGCTCCTTCACCAGATCTTCCACATGAAGCCCGTTCGCAGCAAGAGCAGTTTTGTCGTAAAGGGACTCTACCAAGATCAGCCGGGCCATGCCGAGGGCCAGCACTCCCTCGCTGCCGGGGCGAGCCGGCATCCATCGATCGGCCGAGGCGGCAGTAAGCGACATCCGGCCGCCAACATAGGTGAAATGACCCCGGACCGTGTCCCGCGCCTGGCGCATCCTGCCGAAGGCATTGCCGTAGTGCACGGGAGACAAGTGGCTTTCCACAATATCGGCGCCGAAACTGAGCAGGTAGCGGGTCTCTGACACATCGTAAAAGGGAAGTCCGTCCTGCCCAAAGCTTCGACGGTTGGCCGCACGCAGCCAATCGGGACCAAGCAGTTCGTAGGAGAGATGATGAGGCGAACCAAAGGAACGCATGAAACGCGTTGTCAGCTCCGCCAGCGTGCCCCGAAGCTCCGTCGTCAGCAATGCCAGTGTGCCAGACGCTTTTTCCTGTTTCAGAATCTTGAGATTGTGGGTCAGGAGATCAAGTCCCTCTTCCCAAGAAATCTTCTCGAATTCGCCGGAACCCCGTGCCCCTGTCCGCTTAAGCGGTTGTGGTATCCGATCAGGATGGTATAACTCCTGCAAAATGGCCTGCCCCCGGGCGCACAATTTGCCCCTGTTGACGGGGTGGAGGGGGTTCCCTTCGATTTTTTTTGCCCGTCCCTCGGACACACGGACCAAAATGCCACAGCCGGCCGGACAAAATCGGCAGCTGCTGGCATAATACTCGGCTCTTCCCGGGGTCACCCCCTCGTCTGGCGGAATAAGGTAGGGGATCAGTTTCTCGTTCGCGGACTTGCACCCCGACAAAAGAGCGCCGGCTGCTGTTACGCCGCCAAGCTGTAAAAAGGTTCTGCGATCCATTCGGGCTCCCTTATTTATGGCAGGTCCAGCAATCGATGCTGGCCTTATGCTGGCGATGGCAGTTCAGGCACCATCCCATTTTGATTTTGACGCTCCGGGTAATCCGTTCCATGGCGGCAACGTTGCCGTGACACGTGCTGCAGTCTTGGCCGGCCCGTATATGCATCATGTGCGGGAAATAGACGAAGTCTGGCACGCCATAGACCCTGACCCAGGGGATCGGCTGTTTATTTTCCCAATAGGTCATAAGCTTTTTGATTTCCGGAGAGTTCTGAGCAATAAACAGGTGACATGCACGGCAGTCCGAAACCGCGGGAATGCCGGCAACCGTGGACGTTGGGGCATAGCGATGGCAGAAAAGACAAGGAATGCCATTGTCGCCAGCGTGTTTCTTATGGCTGAAGGAGATCGGCTGGATCGGGGATCGGTCCCGAAGATCGAGAGGCAGAATGTACATGAACGCAAGGACGGCGAGAACAGCGATAAGAACGATGAGCAGCCCGCTGATAAGCCACGTTAGTTTCATGCTGTCTACGAGGGAGAAAACGATGCTCATTCCGAGCATTCGATGCCGGGATGCAACCCTCTCCCCTCCTTGTTGCGAATTTCCCGCTGGACACAGTATACCCTAAGTTTACTCGAATCGCACGCAGAGTCAAGTCAGTTAAGAGAATATTTCGGGGTTCAACAGGTACGAGGATCATTTCAGATTCTGCATGATCCCCGGCAGAGAATGGTAATTCTTTATAAATTTATCCCAGCAGGAACAATCGTCAAGCTCAGATAATGAGGAGTTCCCGCTCACCGCGCACATATCGCCGCACAAGCAGGAGCAGTTTCAAATAGTAGTTATCGAGGCAGGTTACGAAATCATCAACCGTAACTGAAATGGGGACCGTCTCGCCGCCAGTTTTCGTAAAAGGGACTTGGGCACGGAGTATTTTGCCTGAGAAGAGTTCTACCCCCTGTTCCACCTCCAGTTCGATCGCTCCAGCGAGTTCCTCACGTTGGAGCGTGAGGGACTCCGGTAAAATAACGCGGTGCAGCAGAAACACATCCTGGAATTCATACTCTTTTATCCCGTCGGTAAAACAATAAACAAAGATCCGCCGACCGACGGGTAGAAGGTCGCTGAAACGAACGTCTAAGCCGAGCTCTTCTTGCATTTCCCGTGGTCCGGCAACTGCTGCGTCCTCACCCGCTGAATAATGACCGCCTACGCTTACATCGAACTTTCCTGGCGCAATTTTTTTAGACTCTGACCGCTTCTGGAACAGGCCGTAGGCGCGGCCGTCTCGCTGGGAAAAGATGAAGCAGTGAAAAGCACCATGCCATATGCCGCTTCGATGTGCCTCATCGCGCGGGATGATTTCCCCGGTTTTCTTTCCGCGGCAGTCTAGAACGTCAAAATGTTCCGTAATATTCAACCTCCCTCGCTCGTTTCGTCACTCTCCGAGCGCTATTGAACTATTATAGGGCAATCGTCCCTCTTTTTCACCATGATTTATCTCTTCCGCGTCTGTTGATTATTTATGGAATAGAGACATATCATTATTCTTGAATTCTTCCGCGGGTCTTGATGTGGAGCAGTCCTGCTTCTATTCCGTTTTTGCCTACTGCCCATCACAGACCGCGCCCTGCAAGCCTAGAGAATAAACAGATCCCTTGTCCGGCAGTTGTTCTGGTTCACCATCATTCTTTTCTCGGTCATATCGTTCCCGCTCTATCAGCTGATTAACTCGGAACGGAGCTCCGCGCTGTACCGAATCGGGGCGCTTTTCGACAGCAGACGGTTTACCATCGAAATCCGGGGTGTCGACCTACCATGTCCCTCCTTTCGCTGGTTCTCTTAGCGCGCTGACTTTACTGTTCCAGAAAATGCTCCCGATACTTCACCATGCGCTGCGATCGCGCAATGCAGGGAGCGACGTGACACAAGAAAAACGGGGGTCGCTACTTGATCTCGTCACTCAAGGCAATCCTGCGGGGCGAGATCTCTCTGTACTCGCCAGGGCAACGGAAGTTTGTCACGGGATATCTGCTTGAAAGGAAAACAGGCAGAGAAGGATACGCTTACGATAAGCTGAGCGTCCGTCCGGGGAGGACAGGTGTTCAACCTCGTAGCAGAGGGGTATGGGCACAAGGAAGCGGGGGTATGCTGAGCATCAGCGTCAAAACGGTCATCGCGTATCAAGCGACCATCGGGAAAAACTCGGGATACATGCACGGCCCGGATAGGTCGAGTTCTCGATTCAGAAAGGAACCATCATGATAGATGCGTGATGCAGGAAGCTATGCCTTTCCGTCCACCATTTCCCGCATTTCCTTGCCAGCTTTAAAAAACGGAACTTTTTTAGGAGGGACCTGAACGGTCTCGCCGGTCTTGGGGTTCCGGCCTTCCTTGGCCCGGCGGAAACGGATTCGGAAACTTCCGAACCCCCGTATCTCGACCTTGTCTTCCCTGGACAGGGCGTCTTTAATTCCATCTAGTACAGTGTTCACAACAACTTCCACCTGTTTCCTCGTCAAACCAGGCTTCTTTTCGGCTATTTTATCCACCAACTCCGCTTTTGTCATGCAATACCCTCCTAAAAGAACGATAGAGTGCTCAATTTAATGTTCAGCGTTCTCACTTCAGGGCCAAAACAACATGTGCTGAACAGACGCTTATCTAATGAACGATTTACCGCGATGTTGCGGTTATCACTTCCCGGCCTTCAATTCGCTATCGATACTGCAGTGATACAGTGCTTCTATTGACGCCGTTGATGAGAACTTCACTGATCCAGGCCGAGGATTCTTCTTTCAGATAATCGAGAAAAGGAATTTTTTTCTTTTTCTCCACGATATTCGGTTTCCCTTTGATCCCGGCAAGCGTGCCCGCGAGTTTGATAGTGTCCTCAAGGTCCCCCAATTGATCAACAAGCTTCAAGGAAAGCGCCTGGCGGCCCGTGAAGATGCGACCGTCCGCAATGGCGGTCACGTCCGCTTTGGAAATCCCCCGGCCCTCGGAAACGGCCTCTATGAATTGGGCGTGAACGTCGTCGATAACGTCCTGCAAAAGCTTCTTTTCCGGTTCAGTCATGTCACGGAAGGGAGACCCGATATCTTTGTACTGACCCGCCTTTACAACCATTCCTTTTACCCCGATTTTGTCTAGGAGTTTCTCGACGTTGGCGAATTCCATTTTGACGCCGATGCTGCCGGTGAGCGTTCCCGGATTGGCCATGATTTTGTCCGCAGCAGCGGCGATATAATAGCCGCCCGATGCCGCAACAGAGCCCATCGATACGACTACTTTTTTGCCTTCTTTTCTCGCGTGTTTGACGGCGTTGAAAATTTCCTGGGACGGGACGACCCCTCCACCGGGACTGTCGATCCGGATAACAATAGCTTTGATGGATCCGTCCTCTGCATAATCATTCAGTTCCTTCACGATGTTCTCGGAAGAAATGAGAAGTCCCTCGATTTTAACAAGCGCAATGCTGCCTCCTCCGCCGGACAGAGACATAGCCGTCCGCCTGTCTCCCGAAAGAAGCGAAGCCAGCGAGACGGCAATGACAAACAATAATCCTAGCACGGCGGCTGTTACCAGCACGATCAGGAGTGGATTCCGTTTCATTACGAATCAGCTCCGTTCCTTCAGCAAGGCGCCTATAGTCGTGTCGGGTTTTTCCTGCTGGTTCATGTACTCCCGGAGAGTGGACCGATCCTGGCCTTTGACATGGGCCTTGATGGACAGCGCTATTTTACGATCGGCTTTATCCACCTTTATGACGCGGGCCGTCACTTCATCGCCTTCCTTGATTTCAGGCGAATCTTTCGGAACTTCCGACGTCGGGATCAGTCCTTCAATGCCGTGCTCCAGCTCGACGAACATCCCGAAATCGGCCTTTTTCGTGACTTTTACATTCTCATCCTGGCCGACCTTATATCTTTCCGGAATCGCTTTTTCCCAAGGATCCGGTGACAACTGCTTGATCCCCAGCGAGACCCGTTCCTTCGCAGGGTCGAGCGCAAGGACCACGGCTTTGGTCTTCTGGCCTTTTTTCAGCACTTCGGAAGGATGTTTGATGTGTTTCGTCCAGGACAAATCGGAGATATGGACAAGACCATCGATCCCTTCCTCGATGCCGATAAAGGCCCCGAAATCAGTAAGGGTCTTGACCTTGCCCTCAATCTCTGACCCAACGGGGTAGCGCTCGCCTATGGTCTGCCAAGGGTTCTGTGATATCTGCTTCATGCCGAGGGAAATGCGCTTGCCCAAGGGATCCACGGACAACACCTGAGCATCGATCATATCGCCGACAGCAACAACTTTGGAAGGATGTTTAATCTTCTGGGTCCAGGACATTTCGGATACGTGAACCAGACCTTCAACACCATGTTCTAGTTCGACAAAAGCACCGTAGTCAGTCAGGCTCACGACCTTGCCGCGTACTTTGCTGCCGACAGGATATTTTTCAGCAGCAGAACGCCAGGGATCCTGCGTCTTCTGTTTCAACCCGAGAGATACTTTCTGCTTCTCCCGGTCATATTTAAGCACCACGACCTCGATTTTATCGCCGACTTTGAACGCCTCCGAGGGGTGGTTGATCCTGCCCCAGGAAATGTCGGTAATATGCAAGAGGCCATCGATACCGCCAAGATCCACAAATGCTCCGTAATCTGTAATGTTTTTAACGACCCCGCTTACAATTTGCCCATCGGAAAGAGTTGAAAGCGTTGCTTCCTTCCTCTTGTTCTGCTGCTGCTCCAGGATGGCCCTACGGGAGAGGACGATATTGCCGCGACCGGAGTTCATCTTGATGATTTTCATGTCCAGCGACTGACCGACCAGATGCCCGAGATTATGAACGGGCTTGATATCGACCTGCGATCCTGGCAGGAACGCGACCACGCCGCCAATGTCCACCGACAACCCACCCTTGATGGAAGCAAGTACTTTTCCCTTTATTGGAGTGCCGGTTTCATAGGCCCGGTTCAGATCATCCCAAACCTGCAGCTTTTTCGCCTTATCACGGGAGAGCATGATATTTCCGTTTGAATCTTCAGCTTGTTCGAGCAGGACTTCAAGTTCATCGTCGGGTTTGAGCGTTTTCAGCTCCTCTTCCGTGAACTGCTCAACCGGAATGATGCCATCCGATTTATATCCGAGATCCAGCATAACGAAGCCGGACCGGATCTGCAATACTCTCCCCCGCACCACAGTGCCGGACTTAAACCGCTTTAAAGACTGGCTGTAGAGTTTTTCAAACTCCGTTTCCTGTCCTCCTGCGGCATTGCTCTCTTCGTGCTCGATGTTTTCTCGTTTATCGCCCATGAAACGCACCTACCTCCTGAAAGTAAACTCCGCTGGAAGTCCTCTCCTCCAGCACTAATACACCGAACGCTGAAACCGGTCTTCAAACCGAATTCAATACAACAAACCGGGCATGTTTCGCGCCCCCTAGTCAGCTTCAAAGAAGAGATTCGAAAACTAAAATCTCAACAAACTGACGGCGCCCTATCCCAATTTTTTCAACTTTTCGAGAACCCCTTCCACTACCCAGTCGGGGGTAGAAGCTCCAGCGGTAACACCTACCGATTTAACGCCTTTCAACCACTCGGGCCGGATTTCTTCGGCCAGTTCAATGTGATAGGTCGGCTTTCCTTCCTGGCTACACAAAGATGCCAGCCGGCTTGTATTGGCGCTGTTGCGTCCACCGACCACCAGCATGACGTCCACCCGGTTAGCCAGTACCCGGGCCGCATCCTGTCGTTCCTTGGTTGAGCTGCAAATTGTGTTGAAAACCTTTAATTCTCTGGAAAGACGCAGTAATTTTAGCACAATTTCCGAAAAATTACTATATGTTTGAGTGGTTTGTGCTACAACTCCCAATCGGGGCTGAAGCTTCAACGCATCGACGTCTTTCGCTGTCTCCACAACGACCGCATTTTCTCCTGCATGACCAAGAATACTTTGCACTTCCGGATGCCTTTTTTCACCGACAACAACAACCTGATATCCTTCAGTACTCAGGACTTCAGCATGGTGCTGTGCGTTGCTGACAAATGGGCACGTAAGATCTATGATCGTCAGGCCCTTATCACGAGCCTGACTGAGTAGGCGGGGTGGAACGCCATGAGATCTGATGATGAGATAATCGCCTGGATGCAAATCAGAAAAGTCCTCTACCGTCTCGATGCCTACCTGCCGCAGGCGCTCCACTTCCTGGGGATTGTGGATGAGCGGCCCGAGGCAGTACACACGGCCCTTGCCTGCAGTCTCGAATGCCGTATTGATGGCCCGCTTCACGCCGAAGCAGAATCCCGCCTTATCCGCTAAATATACTTCCATGCTCGCTCACTTCGCTTTCGCTATATTAGACAGCATCTTTTCCAGAACCGCATCGATATCCATCGCTGTCGAATCTATCAGCACAGCATCGTCCGCCCGCCGCAGCGGAGCGATCGAGCGTGCGCTGTCCTGCCTATCGCGGTCCCTGATCTCCTTGGTGATTTGCGCGAGATCCACTTCCAGGCCTTTTGCTTTGAGCTCAAGATACCGACGGCGCCCGCGTTCCTCCGCGCTCGCATCCAGAAAAAATTTCGCATCTGCGTCGGGAAACACGACCGTGCCTATGTCCCTCCCGTCCATGACTACCCCGCCGCATCTGCCCAGATCGCGCTGGAGCATAAGGAGACGGGCTCGGACCGAAGGCGATTTCGACACCGCCGAAGCCATCATCCCCATTTCGGGAGTCCTGATTTCAGCGGTTACGTCCTGTCCGTCCGCGAAAAACGCTGGGTGCTTGCCAATCTGCCTGATAGTAACCTCGGTGCGCCGGCACAAGTCAGCCATCTTTTCTTCATCGGACGGGTCAATGCCTTCGCGCTTCGCCTTCCAGCCTATAACACGATACATCGCACCGGTGTCGATATATACATATCCAAGACGCTCGGCAAGAAGCCGCGCTGTCGTGCTTTTACCAGCTCCCGATGGTCCGTCAATGGCTATTACTGGTCCTTTTTTCCTCATACCCCGTGCATTGCAAAGGAACGTAGAGATCTCCTGATGCCGGCTACATCCCTACATTATCTGCCGCAATAACCTTTCGAAGCCGGGGAAGGAAGTCTCGATCCATTCCGTGTCGTGAACGACCGTTTCCCCCCGCGCGGCAAGGCCAGCCACGGCCATAGACATAGCAATGCGATGGTCTCCATGGCTTTCGCAGACCGCACCGTTGAGGACTTCTCTTCCGGTGATTTCCATCCCGTCAGAACGCTCGTTCACCTGCGCCCCCATTTTTTTCAGTTCGGCAACCATGGTTGCTATACGGTCCGATTCCTTAACGCGAAGCTCGGAAGCGTCCTTGATGACGCTTGTGCCCTCGGCGTAAGAAGCAGCGACAGATAATACGGGAATCTCGTCGATGGCTCGCGGGATAAGGTTCCCCGCGATCTTAACTGCCCTGAGTTTCCGGTAGCGCACACTGAGGTCAGCCACAGGTTCGCCAGCCTGCTCGCGCGGATTTTCAAATGATATATCGGCCCCCATCGCCGTCAGGATATCGATAATGCCTGTGCGCGTGGGATTCACTCCCACGTTCTTAATCGTCAAGTCCGATCCCGGCACGATGCACGCCGCAACCAGAAAAAACGCGGCTGATGATATATCGGCCGGGATATCGATCGGACCCTGCGGACGAAGAGGCTGACGCCCGCGGAGCATAACGATCGTTCCATGCTCCCTCAATCCTGCGCCAAAAAAACGCAGCATACGCTCGGTGTGGTCGCGGGATTTTGACGGTTCGTTCACCGACGTCTCCCCGTCGCCATACAGGCCTGCAAGCAGCACCGCCGACTTTACCTGTGCGCTCGCAACAGGAGTGGTAAAATCGATGGATTGTGTCTTCCGGCCGCCTCCGCGGATTGCAAGCGGTGCTAGTTGCCCTCCGGAACGGCCGTCGATAGCGGCGCCCATCCGGCGCAACGGTTCGACGATCCTTGCCATGGGACGCTTCCGCAGATACTGATCGCCGGTCAGAACGGAAAAAAAACTCTGGCCGGACAGAAGGCCCGCCAGCAGCCGCATGCCCGTCCCGGAGTTGCCGAGATCGAGCACTCCTGATGGCTCCGAAAGACCGTCGAGACCTTTCCCCCGGACGACGAGGCGGCTCGAGCTTATCCCTTCAATGGTGATTCCCAGGGCCTGGATGGCCCTAGCTGTGTTGACTGTATCTTCACCGGCGAGAAAGCCATTAATGACGGTGTCCCCTTCGGCGATGGCGGAAAAAATCACCGACCGATGCGAGATGGATTTATCGCCGGGTGGAACGATCTCACCCCGGAGACCGCGGGAGGGCTTTACGACCAGGTCGGCCATTACTCCATCCCTCTTCGCACGTTGCTTGACCTGGTAAGGTCCATTTCCAGCCGTTTCCCATCCCTGGCCATAATCGCGTGCTTGAACCGGTTCAACGAGAACAGGTAACGATCGATCATCTGAACAAGGTTATCACGGTTCAAAAGACAAATGTCCTTCCACATCTCCGGTGAACTGGCGGCAATACGCGTAAAATCCTTGAAGCCGGCGCCGGAGAATTGGAGGTAATCTTCCGTGCCCGTATTCAATTCCGAAACAGCGGACATCATGGCAAAGGCGGCAACATGGGGAAGATGGCTCACGGCCGCGAAAACCCTGTCATGCAGGTCCGCGTCCATAATGGTTATGTTGGCGCCGGCGGCTTTCCACATATCACGCACCGCATTGAGCGCTTTTCCGTCGGTCCGAGCCGTGGGGGTCAATACGCACCGGCGCCCGAGGAAAAGCATTTCCGTGGATTCCGCGACCCCGGACCTCTCCCTGCCTGCTATGGGATGGGCCGGAACATAATGAGAACCGGGAGGGATAGCTGCCTCCATGCTTTTTATCAATGCGCCTTTGACGCTGCCAACATCAGTCAGTATGGCGCCCGGCTTCAGGCAGGGCCCAATCTCCCGCACGATCTTCTCGAACGTCCCGACCGGTGAAGCGAGAACCACGAGATCGGCATCTGCTACAGCGTCCGTCGAACCGTGTCCCATGGAGTCTATCACGCCGAGTTTGAGTGCCTGTTCGAGCGTGCTCCTACTCCTGCCCGCGCCGATGATGCGGCCGGCAAGGTTCTTGGACTTCAGGACCCTGGCCAGTGACCCTCCGATAAGACCGACGCCGATGATGGTGACCCTATTAAAATAAATCATAATGAACGAATTTTTTCTCAGACTGATAAAGGCCAAAACAGACTCGCGAGCAAACAGGCGAACAAACTGCCTTCGGCCTTCTGCCTGCCGTCTCCTACTGAATTTTAGATTTCCCTTCCCAAAGCAGCAGCAATCAGTCTCAATTCATCCATGAGATGCTTGAAACTTTTCGGTTTCAGCGATTGTTCACCATCGCAGAGGGCCTCTTCGGGGTTTGAATGAACCTCGATAATAAGCCCATCGGCGCCTGCGGCAACTGCAGCTTTTGCCATAGGAGCCACAAGGTCCCACTTGCCGACGGCATGGCTCGGGTCCACGATGACAGGAAGGTGCGTCATTTGTTTGAGCACCGGCACTGCGGAAAGGTCGAGCGTGTTGCGTGTTGCTGTTTCGTAAGTGCGGATACCGCGCTCACACAGGATCACGTCGTGATTGCCTCCGGACATGATATATTCAGCGGACATGAGCCATTCCTTGATCGTCGCCGATATCCCGCGCTTCAGGAGCACCGGTTTATTGCACAGCCCTACCTCCTTGAGCAACCGGAAGTTCTGCATGTTCCGCGCGCCTATCTGGAGCACGTCGGCATGCATGGCAATCAGCTCGATATCCCGAGGATCCATGACTTCCGTCACGATCGGCAACCCGACACGGGCGCGAGCCTCTGCAAGATATTGGAGCCCCTCCCCTTCAAGACCCTGAAAAGCGTAGGGCGAGGTCCGCGGTTTAAACGCGCCACCCCGGAGAAAATTGGCGCCGGCGTTTTTAACTTCCTTCGCTATCTCTACCAGCAGCGTCTTGTTCTCCACGGCACAGGGACCGGCAATGACAGCAATCCGCTTCCCCCCGATCTCCTGGCCGTTGACCCTAATGACCGTTTTCTCCCGCCTGAACTCCCAGCTCGCCAGCTTAAAGGGCTTCAAAATGGGGAGCACTTTCTCCACGCCCGGGATCGCCTCAAGCGGTACGCTCTGGAGAATCGCCTCGTCACCGATGGCGCCGATAATGGTGCGCTCCGTTCCTTTCGACACATGGGCTTGCAGACCATGGTCTTTGATTTTTTTTATGATGTGGTCGACCTGTTCCTCTGTCGCATCCGGCTTTACAACGATAATCATGATAATCCTTCCCAGAACCGGCTAGTGCAAATCGCCCGGTGCATCGTGTTCAAGACCTTTGTCTCAGCGCTCTGCCTTCACAACCTTTTCCAACTCCGCCATAAACCGCTTGTTCTCTTCGGGAAGCCCTATGGTGACCCTGAGCCTTTTCTCGCCCATCGGCCGGATGATCACGCCTTGCTTCAGCAGGGCCATATAAACATCCTTCGCATTCAGCGCTGTTTCAAAGAGAATAAAATTCGTCTCCGTGGGCGTGAAGGATAGGCCGAGCTGCCCGAAAGATTGATACAGATATTGTTTTCCTTCGTTGTTGATGGCTATTGACTTCTCGACGTGTCTCCGGTCCGCGAGCGCCGCAAGCGCGGCCGCCTGTGCAAGTGAATTGGTATTAAAGGGCTGCCTCACCTTATTCAGAAGTTCCGCAATCTCCGCGGTCGTGATGCCATACCCGATGCGGAGGCCCGCGAGCCCATAAATCTTGGAGAACGTCCTGAGTGCCAGGATGTTCCTGCCATCTTTCAGGTAATCCAGTGAATCAGGGTAATCGGCATGGGTCACATACTCGAAGTACGCCTCATCGACGGCCACGATCACGTTTTCGGGCACGCGTTCCATGAACCGATCCATCTCGGCCTTAGTGTTCATGGTGCCTGTCGGATTGTTCGGGTTGGCAATGAACATGACTTTCGTCCTGCTCGTGATACGCTCCGCCATTGCGTTCAGATCGTGGCGCAGATCCTTGCACGGCACGATTACATTTGTCCCGCCTGCGGCCTGGGTGATCATTTTATAGACCACGAAGGACGGGTCGGCAGAGACGACCTCATCACCGGGCTGGACAAAGGTGCGCACCACCAGCTCGATCAGCTCATTCGAGCCGTTTCCAAGAATGATCTGGGACAGATCAACGCTGAATTTCGCCGCGAGGGCCTGCGACAGGTAGAAACCACTGCCGTCGGGATACCGGTTCACGCCTTCGACGACTTTCTTGAGCGCCACCATCGCCTTGGGCGACGGACCGAGGGGGTTTTCGTTCGAAGCGAGCTTGATACTCCCGCTAATGCCGAGTTCGCGCTCAAGTTCCTCAATCGGCTTCCCAGGAACATAGGGGGTGATATTCTTAATGTTGTCTGATACGCCAATCATGATAAAACCTCGCAAGCAAAATTAATAAAGCAACGCGTATAAAGTTTAATCTCCGTACGCCCTTCAATATTCCCCACGCCCTGTTTACGTGCTTTCGACAGCTTTACTGACACCGGGGATAGGAGCCGAGGACCTTCAGGAACATGCAATCGATTCTGAGCTTCTCGATCGCGGCGGCAACCTTCTCGTCCTCGATATGACCTTCCATGTCGAGGAAGAACACGTAATCCCAGACCTTCCTGCCCGACGGCCGTGCATCAAGACGGTTCAGGTTGATTTCCTTTTCCGCGAAAGGGGCAAGCATATTGTACAACGCGCCAATGCGGTCCTTGATCGAGAACATGATCGAGGTTTTGTCGCGCCCTGTCTTGCCAGGGGACTTCGGAGCGATGACCAGGAAACGGGTGAAATTATTCTGGTTGTCTTCAATCCGGCGGGCCACCATCTGGAGCCCATAGAGCATGGAGGCCATCTCACTTGCGATGGCTCCGATCGTGGGATCATCGGCTGCCATCTCGGCAGCCCGCGCCGTGCTCGGTGCATCCATGATGGGTATGCCCGACAGGTTTTTTTCAAGCCACTGTCGACACTGGCCCGGCACTTGGGGATGGGTGTAGATTTTTTTTATGTCTTCGATCCGCCCCGATTTGTTCATAAGATTCTGCGATACCTCAAGCAGGATCTCGGCGTAAATCTTGAGATCCGAATCGATGAACATGTCGAGGGTATAGTTTACGACGCCTTCGGTCGAGTTTTCAATGGGCACAACACCAAAATCGGCACGGCCCCGTTCCACCTCTCGGAAAATGTCCCTGATGCTCTCCGTGGGCACGTACCGAGCTGCATAGCCGAACTGCTGCATGCCGGCTTGGTGCGTAAAGGTGGCGCGTGGGCCGAGATAAGCCACTTTGAGCGGCCGTTCCAGGGAAAGCGATGAGGAGAGAATCTCGTGATATACGGCCTTGAGCGTATCTTGGGGGAACGGACCGGTGTTCCGGGCGGTCAGGCGCTCAAGGATTTCCTGTTCCCGGGACGGAGAATGAAAGTCCAGCTTCTCGGTTTTCTTGACGTTACCGACTTCGATGACAATGCGGGCGCGTTCATTGAGCAGGTCGACCAGCTTATTATCAATCTCATCGATCTTTTTGCGGAGTTCCTTAATTTTCTGGTTGGGCATCTCGATAAAAACCTGCCTGAAGGGGATTGAGAATTATAGTTTATTTTTTCAGCAGTTGCAAGGACTTTTTGGCCCGGATCAGGGAAGGGGAAAATGCGGGAAACAAACTTCAAGAGGGAGGATGTCGATATAATAAAAAATTGGACACAACATTGCCGGCTGAACTTTCAAAAAACATGACCCCTTTCGGAAAAACGTATCAATGCCAATGTCAAGACTGGCCATCAAATACGAGTTCTAAATCTACCACCTTCGATCCAGCTATTAACCAGCCATGGTTTCTGGATCCACAAGACTGGTCATTTGGCGAAGCGCGATCATGGCAAAAATCTCATGCGCAAAAGGCGCTCCTTGACTGTTAAACTCTCGTAACGGTGGACTTCAAACCCCCGAGATGGTAATATATTTCATGGACTCTGGTTTCCTTGCTGATATAAAATTCAACTGCGACGTATCCGATGCTCAGTTTTGGGGCTATTATTCGGTCTGCGGCCTGCTCATGCGGTACCGCGACCTGTATCGCTCCGAGATAGGAATGAAACCCTGGGCGGACATTCCCCGTGAAAAAATAGGAGCGTGGATTGAGGCAAAAGAATCGAAGTGGCCTGAACTTGAAAAGAAAGGGTTTAGAAACTTGACTGTTGATGGAACAAGCCACGATCCTTTTGATGTCGCGGCAATCAATGCGAAACTCAGCCGAGAAGGGCTCGTCTATGGAGCGGGCTACGGCATGTATCTTAAACCCACCTTTTTCCTGGCAGAACTGCGTAGTCTGCGGGAAGTCTCTGGCCTTACCGTATATACCTCGGGGCGGGAACTGGTCCGCGACCTCTTCACCGCACCAGGCATGCTCCGGGAGAACACCGTGTTTTTGCGCCTCGAACCGCTGACAATCCTCCTTCTTTACAAGCATTCGGAATTGAACGTTCGGCAGGCAACCCTTCTGGAGGACGCTTTTGCCGAGTACGGTTTTCCGAAGCGGCAAATTATTGACATCACATTTGAACAGCGGCTGGAACAGATGGCGGATAGATACTCCGAAATTCTACTTGCTCACGAGATAGGAGAAGCCGTGGAAGCAATCCCGGAATGGAAGGAAATCCTCGCCCTATCCTCAGGAAACCGGCATTTGGAACATTACCTGCGCGCGGTGAAGGATCTTATCGCCGACACATCCAATTATGGCCCGTACAGGAAAATCATCGAAACACGGGACCGGGGGGCTTTCGGTCTATCCATTGCGCTCAGTGAGGGCTTGCGGAGAGTGTTGTATCCCGAGATCCGAGAAGCTTACGTCGTTTTCTCGCGAGAGGGGAACTGGTCGGTCGTGGAATCGGCACGACAGGAAGGCTATAAAAAATTCCGGTCTCTTCGAGACGACATCATGAAACAGTACCGCGGAAGTCTCTTGAAAGAAGACTTTATCGGCGCGATGGAGGACCTGATCAAGGAGATCGGGGGGGCGAAGTCGAAAAAAGGATGAGGCGAAGAATTTTGCACGAGAAGTGTATTGTTTACACCTTCGCTGCAGTGTGCCCTCGCGAAGGAAGCGAAGATCCCGCTGGACACAGCGTATAATACCATGATGATCCTGTTTTATTTCGACTTCCGAGCGTCATAATTTTCCATGATCCCTACGAGTTTTTTCCAATCAAATGTTTGGATATTCATGATCTGGGAACGGATAATCCTGATGGCTGCCGAGATGTCCCTTTCCTTCTTAAAATTATAAAAGGGTATCACCGCAGCAAAAGCACGTTCTTTATAATCGATGATTGGCTCAAGCACATCGTTCCGCCGCGTATAATAAGGGTCTTCGCCAGGGGCGCAGGGAGCGGTGAAAACATTGAACTGCCTGCAGCCGACAGGCCTGACGGGATGAATTGAGCAGGTTCCGTCCACCAGAAAGGGGCAACCCGACCCGGCTTTATGCTTTTCCAGCCGGTCCCGCAGGATGTCCCTTTCCGGCGGTGTCATCTTTTCAGATACATACCAGTAAATGCCCACCAGTTCGTGAGGATAGAGCGGAAGATCCTTCTGATGCTCACAGCAAGTGCCGCATCCTTTTCCGCACGCCAGTCTTTTCTTATATTTTTTTTCCTCGTCCCGGATAGCGACTGCTATTCCCGTGTCCGCTATGGCATAAGCGTCGAGAAGCATGGGCAGCCAGACAAGTTTTTTTTCATCTTCCGGAAAATGCAAGCGCCTCGAGAGACAACCGGATTTTTTTACCTCGGCTTTTTTCACCTGAAAACCTTCCTAACATATTTGATGGCCTTCGTCTTACATCCTGCACCATACCATAGCACCCTGGAAAAAACAACTTGCCATTACATTGTCAAGGCAAAGTGAAAATGTCCTATTGTTAGCAAAGTGAAAATGTCCGCTTTTTAGGAAGCAACGGGAAGTTGTTCCGATGCTCTTCTGAGTCTCTTCCAAGGATGGTTCGGAGATTGATACCG